>Ga0157374_10004708_pt1 | contig 11460 bp, 10 predicted proteins | sample M25metaG_FD_115308 | JGI IMG/M metagenome (GOLD analysis project Ga0157374, IMG submission 115308) | Miscanthus rhizosphere microbial communities from Kellogg Biological Station, Michigan, USA - M2-5 metaG | ecosystem: Host-associated > Plants > Roots > Rhizosphere > Soil | place: USA: Michigan... | reverse complement strand
CAGACGCGCCCAAATCGGATAATTGTGGCCGCGCAAGGTATATTTCGTTGTTTGTTTGCAACGCTGCTTTGCACGTTATGCCTCACGTTGCATGCGGCGGAGCCCAATAACTCTGCAAACTGGGATGTGACGCAATTGATGCAAAGCCTCGCGCAGGTCAAAAGCGCGCACGCTACATTCGTCGAACGCAAATACATGAGCATTCTAACGAAGCCATTGGAATCTTCCGGCACGCTCACCTATACCGCACCGGATCGTTTGGAAAAGCGTACCTTGTTGCCGAAGCCGGAAAGCCTGATTCTGGAGCGCGATAGCGTTACCATGGAAAACAAAGCGAAGAAACAAAAGCGCACCCTCGTGTTGCAAGACTATCCGGTGATCTGGGCCTTCGTCGAAAGTATTCGTTCCACTCTTGCGGGCGATTTGGCGACATTGAATCGTTTCTACCGCGTTAAGTTGGAAGGCACTGCCGGTCAATGGCGTTTATTGATGGCGCCCATCGAACCGAGGATGCAATCTGTGATTAGCGAGATTCGCATCGGCGGCAGTAAGAATCATATTGCCACTATCGAGATCATCGAACCCGAAGGCGATCGTTCGGTGATGACCATTAACGAGGATGGTTCGTGAATCGTTCGTCTCGCTGGGCACTTTTCACATGGCTGCTTTTCGTTATCGCTTGCATCGTCGTCATCAGCCGCACACAGTTCAGCGCTGATCTATCGGCATTCTTGCCTCGCTCACCAACGCCGGCGCAGCAGATATTGGTCGATCAATTACGCGACGGTGTTGTATCGCGGTTGATTCTTATCGGGATCGAAGGTGATAAGCCCGAAGCGTTGGCAGATGTCAGTAAAAAAATAGCCGGCGTATTACGCAATGATGCACGCTTCGCGATGATAGGCAACGGCGAAGAGGTGGGGCTGACTAAAGATCGCGAATTTCTGTGGCGCAATCGTTATCTATTAAGTCCGGCCATGACACCGGAGCACTTTTCCGCCGCGGGGTTGCGCGAGGCGTTGCAAGATGATTTGCAATTACTCGCATCGCCTGCCGGCGCATTGGTGCGTCGTATTCTGCCGAGCGATCCCAGTGGTGAATTGATTCGCTTGATCGACGGATTCGAAGGTCAAACTAAACCAGCGATGCAACATGGCGTATGGTTTTCCAAAGACGGCCGACGGGCATTGTTAGCCGCACAAACGCAATCGGCCGGTTCCGATATCGACGGACAACAGGCTGCATTGCAATCCATTCGCCAAGCGTTCGAAAAGTTTCACGATAAAACCGAAGCCCGCTTGTTGTTGAGCGGTCCGGGCGTATTCGCCGTCAGCGCGCGAGCTAATGTGGAGGGCGATGCATCGCGTTTTTCATTGATCGCAACGGTATTGATCGCGGTGATGTTACTCGCCTTGTATCGCTCGCCCCGTGTGTTGCTGCTGGGCTTAGTGCCGGTGGCGACGGGGGCCTTGGCCGGGATAGCGGCCGTGAGTCTTGGGTTCGGTTCGGTGCACGGCATTACCTTAGGCTTTGGCGTAACGTTGATCGGCGAGTGTGTCGATTACGCTATTTATCTATTCACGCAAACGACGGCTGGTGTTACGCCGAAGCAAACACTGCAGCGCATGTGGCCCACGTTGCGCTTGGGCGTACTCACGTCGATCTGCGGCTTTAGCGCGATGTTGTTATCGGGTTTTCCCGGATTGGCGCAGCTAGGACTTTTTTCCATCACAGGTTTGATCGTCGCCGTTACGGTGACACGCTGGGTCTTGCCGGGATTGTTGCCTCAAGGTTTTTCGGCACAGGCCGCAATCAATATCGCACCGAAAATTATGACGGCGGTTCGATATGCGCCGAAGCTGCGTTATCCCTTACTGTTAATCGTTGTGTTATCGGTTTCATTTTTGCTGATAAAACGAGCAACCATATGGAGCGATGATCTCGCGAGCTTGAGTCCGGTTCCCAAAAGCGAACAATTGCTAGACGAACAATTGCGGCGCGATATCGGCGCCCCCGATGTTCGCCATCTCATCGTGATTCGCGGAAAAAATGAAGAGTCGGTTTTATCCGCGAGCGAAAAAATCGCCAATGGGCTGGAAAGTCTTATGCAGCAAGATGTGTTGCAAGGTTTCGATTCGCCGGCTATTTATATGCCCAGCTTGCAAACGCAACGAGCCCGTCAGAACGCCATTCCGTCGCAGTCCGCATTGCGTGAAAACATGCGGCAGGCCATGGATGGATTGCCGTTCAAGGACGATTTGTTCATGCCTTTCTTCGGTGAAATCGCAGCGGCGAAAGTCCAGCCGCCAATCGATAGAACCATGTTGCGCGGTACGGGCTTGGCATTGAAACTCGATTCGTTATTGTTGAACCGTCACGATAGCTCGATTGCCATGTTGCCTTTACGCGGTGTACACGATACCGCGCCAATTGCCAAAGCAATCGAGTCATTGCCAGAAGCGGTGCTGCTGGATATTAAGGGCGAGTCCGATGTGCTATATCGAACTTATCGCCAAGAAGCGGTTAACGATTCTTTGCTCGGTGCGCTGGCTATTATTGTGCTTCTGTTTATAAGTTTGCGCTCTCTTCGTCGTGTTTTGGAGGTATTGTCGCCGCTGGCTGCGTCAGTCGCGATTACGGCGGCCCTATTGGTGATGTCCACTCATCAGTTATCGATTTTTCATTTGATCGGTTTGTTGCTGGTAGTGGCGATCGGTTCTAACTATGCGCTTTTCTTCGATACCAAACCGTTATCGGGAGAAGATAGAGCGCGGACTATCGTTTCGCTATTATTCGCCAATATCGCGACGGTGATCGGTTTCGGCTTGTTATCGTTTTCTCACGTTTCTGTGCTGAATGCGATCGGTCTTACCGTTGGTATTGGCGCGGTGTTGAGTTTGGTGTTTTCCGCAGTCTTGATTAAACGCGAGGAGACCGAGGAGACCTATGCTTTGGGCAAGGATTCGAACGGCACGGCGGTGTAGTCTGTCGGATGCTCGTAATATTGTTCGTTACGTGCTTTGCTCAACGCTTATCTTTCTTTGTCATGGTTGCTACCCTCATCGTATGGCCAAAGAACCTATGAATGCCGTCTACGATATAGCGCCGGGAAATAATCCGGCCCATATCGCATTGATCATGTTGCCTGGCGTTAGGGATAAGCCAGAAGACTTTACCGCCCGTGGATTTGTCCAGGAGATTCGTGATCGGCATTTGCCGGTCGATGTTATTGCGGTCGATGCGCATATGGATTATTACTTGCAAGAAAACACGGCGGAACGTCTGACTACCGATGTGATTGCACCTTTGCGGTCGCGCGGTTATACACGCATCTGGCTTTTCGGGCTTTCTCTCGGTGGTTTGGGAGCGATCGATTATGCAAGTCGGTATCCTGCGGAAATCGAAGGCATGATTTTGCTCGCGCCTTATGTGGGTTCCCGTGGATTCGTTATGAAGTTGGAACGTGACGGCAACCTCGACGACATAACACCATCGGACATCGGACTGGATGAGCAAGCTGCGTCGCTATGGAGTTGGATTGCGAACTATCGCAGCAACGAAGCGCGATTGCCTAAGATCTACATTGGCTATGGAGAGGAAGACCGTTTAGCTGCAGCCAGCCGATTATTATCGGCGCAGTTGCCGAGCGAACAGGTAATGGTTATTCATGGCGGGCATGACTGGCCGACATGGACCGTGTTGTGGCGGCTTTTATTGGATAAGCATCCATTTGCGGTGGACGGAAGGCACGCGGTGTTGCCTGCGAAAGGCGATTGAATTGCTTACCGGTATATTTTATAAACCCATCAATTACGAATGTTGAATACCGCATCCCCACACTGGCATCCGGCGCCGGCGATCCGCTTTTCTTTTTTCTTGCATGCAGGCGCCATCGTTTTATGCATCGCTAAACCCGATTTGTGGCTGTGGGCGCTGGCCGCCGTTTTGATCAATCATCTCGCCTTATTCGCGGCAGTGTTTTGGCCGACAGGTCGCGTACTAGGACCAAATGTGGTGCGCTTGCCGCCCTCTGCGAGGGAGCGGGGTGAGATTTGCCTTACCTTCGATGATGGCCCCGATCCGGTGGTGACGCCGCAGGTGCTCGATTTACTCGATCGCTATCAGGCTAAGGCGAGTTTTTTCTGCATCGCTGAAAAAGCCGCTAAGTATCCCCATGTGGTTCAAGAAATCATTCGGCGCGGACATAGTGTGGAGAATCATAGCTATCGTCATCCTTACACCTTTGCGCTGTATGGTTTAACGCGGTTGCGCCGTGAAGTGGAGTCCGCACAGCGTGTTATTGCCGAGATCGCCGGTCATGCGCCGGCATTTTTTCGCGCGCCCGTTGGTTTTCGCAGTCCGTTGCTCGATCCGGTTTTGGCGAAGCTGGGTTTGCGTTATGTGTCTTGGACGCGGCGGGCATTGGATGGTGTGCAAGGCGATGCAGAGCGGGCGTTGCAACGTCTCATTCGTGGATTGGCTGCCGGCGATATATTGCTGATGCATGATGGTGCTCGAGTGCAAACGAAAACAAGCGAGCCCGTTGTGATGGTCGTATTGCCGAAGCTGCTCGAACACATTAAGACATGTGGCTTGAAAGTGGTTTCGTTGCCTTTGGCACTGGAAAGTCGCCGGACAACTACAGTGAATTCGGAACAACAATCGCTTTACCATGCGGCCGCCGATTGTTTTATCGATGCGGGAAAATTCCCGTGGCATTTCGCTCGCGGCAAACTGCGTCGCGATCCTATTTATTTCGCGCTGCTGAAACAGGGCCTATTGCCTGACCAAGGAAGATTGCTGGATCTTGGTTGCGGTCAAGGGATTCTATTGGCCCTGTTGGCCGCAGCCCGCAAACAATTCGAAACCGGTGCTTGGCCCAAAGACTGGCCGGCTCCGCCTTTGAAACTTGCAATGCAAGGTATCGAATTACGTGAAGACAGCGTGCGCACGGCGCAGCGAGTGCTTGAAGACGGTATTACTGTAGAGCAGGGCGATTTGCGCCAAGCATCGCTTACGCCTTGCTCTGTCGTGGTAATTCTCGATGTGTTGCACTATTTAGACGAAGCATCTCAACGCAAACTACTTGAACGAGTTGCCGCATCTTTGGAAGCGGGCGGGGTGCTACTGGTGCGAGAGGGAAACGCCGCCGCCGGTATTTCATTTCAGATAACCCAATGGGCCGAACGGATTGCGGGCATAGCCCATGGTCATCTATGGCTACCGATGCACTATCGCAGCACGGCACAATGGATAGGGCTCTTAGAGGATTTGGGTTTCGCTGTTACCACGCAGCCAATGAGCGAAGGCACGCCGTTTTCCAACGTTTTGTTGATTGCTAGGCGCTAGTGGATCGTCACGTTGATTTTGTATGTCACTGCGTTGCTTGCTCTGCTCCTCCCCCTTCAAGGGTAAGGCGATAGACGAAAGGGCTCGATTTGGTAAAGCATGAACTTTGGCCGATACTGGTAAAGCAAGCTTAATGAGACGAGAGCCGCCGGATTTCATCTAAACTTCCACAATTCATGCCCTAGCGGTTGCACTTTTTGTTACACTTCCGGCGCCGAGTTTCTTGCCGGCTTTGGTTTTATCCTGTAGTTCGCTATCCCCTTGTCATTCTTCAACATACTTTTGTATTCGTGAAACCTCTCGTTATCAGCCGGTTTTCGAGCATCAATAGTCTAGGCGCCGGGTCGCAAGCGACTCTCGATGCGCTACGGTCACGCCGTTCCGGCCTAAGGCCATGCGCTTTCGAAACCGTGACGCTCGATACCCACATTGGTCAAATCGACGATCTTGATAAGGTGTCGATCCGAAGCGATTTGGGCGCATTCGATTGCCGCAATAATCGCCTTGCCCAGTGGGCTCTCGAAGCAGATGGATTCGCGGAGGCGGTCGCCGCTGCGCGGGCCAAATATGGCGCCGGACGCATCGGCGTATTCATGGGTACCAGCACTTCCGGCATTTTGACCACCGAAGTAGCCTATCGGGAACGAGATCCGGCCACCGGCGCATTGCCGAGCGGATTTCCTTACGCTGAAACGCAGAACACCTACTCCCTCGGCTATTTCGTGCAGCGCTATCTGGATTTGAATGGCCCGGCATTCGTTGTGTCATCGGCCTGTTCCTCGACGGCTAAAGTATTCGGCAACGCAGTACGAATGATGGAGGCGGGTGTTTGTGATGCGGCTATCGTCGGTGGGGTCGATACGCTTTGTCTCACTACGCTATACGGTTTCAATTCGCTCGGCCTCGTGTCGCGTTTTCCGTGCCGGCCTTATGATGTGAATCGTGACGGCATATCGTTGGGCGAAGGTGCTGGGTTTGCCTTGTTGGAAAAGGCATCGGAAAGAACCGGCGATTCTGCCGCATTGCTGCTTGGCGTAGGCGAAAGTAGCGATGCCTATCATATGTCCACGCCCCATCCTGAAGGCATGGGCGCAAGGCTAGCCATGGAGCGGGCGTTGTTGGCCGCCGGTTTGCAATGGAGCGACATCGATTACATCAATCTGCACGGCACCGCGACCAAGACTAACGACGCCAGCGAAGATAAAGCGGTGTTCGATCTATTCGGTAAAAACGTGCCGTGCAGTTCGACCAAAGGCTGGACCGGCCATTTGCTTGGCGCAGCCGGTATTACCGAAGCGATTATTTCCATACTGGCGATTCGCAATGATTTCATTCCCGGCAGTTTGCATACGGATAAACTGGATCCCGCGTTGACGTGCGATTATCAAATCGCTAACCGGTCTATGGGAGTGAATCGAGTACTCAGTAATTCCTTCGGCTTCGGCGGCAGCAATTGTGCGTTGGTGCTGGGACGGGCTGATTGATGAATAGATTGCCAAGGGTACGTTGATGCGAGTTTTTGTCGAAGGGGTTGGACTACTAGGGCCGGGATTGCCCGATTGGCAAAAGGGCCGTGCTGTGTTGGCGGGTAGTGAGCCATACATTCATGCGCCCGCGACGGTTGCAGCGAGTCCTTTGTTGCCGCCCGCGGAGCGCCGCCGCACCGGTGTGCCGATCAAACTCGCGCTCGCTGTTGGGCATGAGGCGTTCACTAATGCCGGACGAGATGCATCGATGACTGCCACAGTGTTCACATCATCGGGCGGTGATAACGATAACCTCCATCATATCTGCGAAGCGCTGGCGACGCCGGAACGGGAAGTATCGCCGACACGTTTCCACAATTCCGTACATAATGCGGCGGCTGGTTACTGGAGCATTTCTGCGCGCTCGCAAGCGCCGTCCACGAGCTTATGTGCCCACGATGGCAGCTTTGCCGCCGGTTTGCTGGAAGCTGCGACGGAGGTGGTGGTCGATGGACATGCGGTGGCATTGATCGCTTACGATCATCCTTATCCGCAACCCTTGCACGCGGTGCGCGAGATTAGCGGTAATTTCGGCGCGGCACTAGTGCTTACGCCGCAATTAACCGACCGAACCATCGGCTGTTTGGATATCGATTTCGTTGCCGCGAGCGCCGTTGCTACATCTATGAACGATCCCGCATTGGATGCGGTGCGCACCTCCATTCCCGCGGCGCGTAGTTTGCCGCTCTTAAGCGCATTGGCGCGTGGTGTGTCGGAGACTCTCGTTATCGAATATCTCGAGGGCAATCATCTTCGTGTGGCGGTGACGCCGTGAGCAAGATCGACATCGCTGCATTGATCCCCCACGCGGGCTCAATGTGCTTACTCGACGATGTAATCGAATGGGATGCGACAACGATTCGTTGTGTTAGCCGTACACATCGTGCGTCGAATAATCCCATGCGGGTTAATGGACAACTGCCGGCTGCTTGCGGCATCGAATATGCGGCGCAGGCCATGGCGGTGCATGGTGGATTGATCGGCAATGTCGAAGAAAAGCCGCGACTCGGTTATCTTGCTAGTGTGAGGGATGTGACTTGCCGGCGAAAACGGTTGGACGATATAGATGGAGATCTGATGGTTCGTGCGGAGCAATTGATGGGCGACGGTAGCCGGGTAATTTACCAGTTCATGCTAAGCGTCGGCGAGGTGGAAGTATTGAGCGGCAGGGCAACCGTTGTGCTCGATGCCGATGGAGTCAAGGCGTGAGGCGCGCGCTGGTTACCGGTGCCAGCGGTGCAATCGGCACAGCCATATCCCGACAGCTTGCCGTAGATGGCTGCCACGTTTACGTACATGCCAACAGTAACGCGAAACAGGCGCAAGACTTAGCGGCGGAAATCGTCGCCGCCGGCGGGTCGGCTACTGCCGTGGTATTCGATGTGACTGACGCGGATGCGACGAACAATGTGCTGCAGTCGGTGCTTGCCGATGGCCCGGTTCAAATCGTCGTCAACAACGCGGGAATTCACGATGACGCGGTAATGCCCGGCATGAGACTCGATCAATGGTCTCGCGTGATCGATACATCGCTAAATGGATTTTTCAATGTCACTCAGCCGTTATTGATGCCGATGATTAGCACCCGTTGGGGCCGCATTATCAACTTGTCGTCTATCGCGGCAATCGCAGGCAATCGCGGACAAACCAACTATGCCGCCGCGAAAGCGGGCCTGCATGGGGCGACGAAATCTCTTGCGTTGGAACTTGCTAGCCGCGGCATCACCGTGAACGCTATTGCTCCCGGCATTATCGTTTCGCCCATGAGCCAAAAGGCTTTCAGCAAAGAAATGATTGATAAGATGGTGCCGATGAAGCGAGCGGGCACGCCGGAGGAAGTGGCGGACCTGGTGAGTTTTATCGCGTCCGGCAGAGCAGGGTATATTTCGGGGCAGATTATTTCGATTAATGGCGCAATGTTGTAGTGAAAATCTACTTACGACCTTTCTTGAAACCTAGTTTGCTTTTTCGCTCGATGACATTACGAATTCGCAATGTTATTGAATGGCTTTTGTCGGCCGTTATTTGATGGTCGAGCTCATTGAATGTGACATGATTTTTGTCGCTTATCATCATCACTCGCCCGTTATTTAATTCGTCCTTGCTTACGATAAGTAAAAACCCGTCATTTACTTTGCCCTTTGGATCGGGAAGTTCAAAGGCAGCGATTTCGTTGTTTTTAAATACAGCGTTTGTGTTCAAGCTTCCTTCTCCTTGAGCGGTTAATTTTTTTAGCTGAGGGCGCGGCTTTTTTTTGCTATCGTAATTTGTAGCTAAGAATTGTTCTATGTTACGTGAAGCGGAAGTCGGGCCGATTTTGAGGGGCCAACGAAAGTGGCCGTTCTTATATGGAAGAACGGGGCGTGGCTTCGCTTGGTTGGTATCGTAATCAATGAATGAAACGGTTCCTATTTCATCAACAGTTGCCTTGGAGTGCGACGTTAACGGTTCGATGCCGAAAGCACTATGCTGATGAGGATCGGAAGATGGGCTTCCACCGATCGCTTCTCTCTGCTTGTTACTAAATAGCCTCCAAGAACTTTTAAGGCCGAGTATCGTCTCGACACAAAATTTTCCATCTAACGGTCGAGTAAAAAAAGGGTGTAGCGTTTCCATGGGAGCGTTTAAATCTCGCAAGATTGTGCGCATGCTTCTCATCATCACTCCACGCCCTGTCATTAGCGAGGAAGAAAGTGCGCCCGCAACTAAACTATCATATCGATATTTCGCAATTGCATCGACAAAACGTGGCGGGAGGGTGGGCGGCATTAGTTGTTTTCTGGCGTCGATGTCGTCCGCAATAGATATCGGCCCTCGATTGCCTGCATTTATTTCCTTATGTTTTGTATTAGCGAGTTCAGCATAATCCAAGTTATATGCTTGTCTAGTCAAAGCAATCAGAAGCCCTTTAGATCTTGCATGGCCTGCAAATGCGCCCATGCTTAAATTGTTGTTGCCTATATGCCTTATAGAAAAAAGATCTTTATAGATATAGATCTCGCCGATTGACTTAAACGCGTCTCGCGACCCACGAATACCGATGTCTTGGAAAATGCTTTCAAGGCGCTGGCCTTGTTCTTCATCTGCGTTTATCGGTACTGGTTTTTTCTTAGGATTGATCCAATCGGCATGATGCTTGAAAATATGTTGCTCAATATCCAATTCCTTCATACCCACTGCCTTTACCGCATCTAACAATCGGTCGTTAAACGCTGGTAGAAAATCCACATCAATGTATAAGCCACCTCGCCGATAGACCGCTAAGCCACGAATGAGATCGCTGCAACGTTGGAAATGACCTTCACAAAGTTGCCTCTCATAATGTTTCTCTAATGCGGAGAGTAATTGTTTCTCTTCGGCGCTCATGTCTTTGTCGGGCATAAACAGATTTTTTACTTCCTCAATCTGAGTTTGGCGTGGGCGATTACCCAACGCTTCCATTTGCTCCGGCAGTTTGCTAAGTTCTGTACGCCGATTGCGCGCCAACTCCTTTAGTGTCTTGCGATCGCCGCCACCGTTATTTGCTAGCCAGTCTATCCATGCGTCTTCTCGGGTGCTGACCTTGCCGAGTCGCAATTTACCCAATAGGTTCAGTTTTGAATTTTGCAATGTGTTGTGTAAATCGTCTCGCATAGCGATGACCGCCAGTTTTTCGTCATCGGTAAATTCCTCGACAGGTTTTCCGTGGCCACATTTTTGAAGGATTAATGCTTTCGCCTCGTGTGCTAAGACAGCGTCGCTGTCGATCCACACCGTTGCGCTCGAATCGTCTTGGGCGCTTTTTGTGCAGGTGGCTATGTATTCCTTGTTTTCATCGGGAATAAGTCCTCCAACGTAGGCGTAATGGTTGTTATGTGGAATTGCCTCTGCTTTACCTATTGTCTCTCCGGTATTCGGATCGAAATGGGTTTCATTAATTTGGCGGACGAGATCGGTAATGTCTGGATAGCCGGAGCCGTGCGTTTGATAGGGAGGGATAAGATTGTTATCGATTAATGGATCGGTCTGACCGGTTGTCGTATTCTCGCTATTATTGTTTGCCATAGTCTCAGACCTGTTCGTTATTCAAATCGTCGGCGATGCATGACCTTTTGTGATTAAGCAGATTCCATGCCATTGGGATGGAGCGTCGCCTCTTTGAAGTCTTACGACTTTTTCTACACGCAGTGAGAGAGGTGGTATATCCGTTTGCAAAACTGCAAAAACCATGAGACGGTAAACTTGCAATTCCGCAATGGACCCAACTATTTATATAGGCGGAATGCGGAGCAATGGTGTCTTCACACAAAAAAATCCCGGATGACACCGTGAATACGGCATACCCGGGATTTCATGAGAATGATCTATATCAGCGAATAATCTTCCCGCTACTTCCAATAATCGTACGTTCGGTAAACGTCGAGCCGTTGTGGTTAGTGCTTGAATAATTGACCGCAAGGCCGCCCACATCATACGGATGCAGTGTTTCCATGCTTTCGATGAATTTCTCGCGAGTCGGATTAGGTCCGGTGCGTTTCAGCCCTTCGACAAATACCTTGGCGGCCACATATCCTTCGATCGACGGATAGGAGTAAATAGTAAGATT
>Ga0157374_10004707_pt1 | contig 11461 bp, 9 predicted proteins | sample M25metaG_FD_115308 | JGI IMG/M metagenome (GOLD analysis project Ga0157374, IMG submission 115308) | Miscanthus rhizosphere microbial communities from Kellogg Biological Station, Michigan, USA - M2-5 metaG | ecosystem: Host-associated > Plants > Roots > Rhizosphere > Soil | place: USA: Michigan... | reverse complement strand
GTACGAAGGCTTCCAGTATCGAGACGACGTTTCCTGGACAAAGGGCCGCCACCAGTTCAAATTTGGTGCGGGCTGGCTGCACACTTACAAGAACCAGGAACTGCAGTTCAACACCAACGGAGTCACGACGTTCAACTCCAGCAACTTCTCGAAAGACTCGTACATCAACTTCATCCTGGGTATGGCCAGCACCTACTCGCAGCTCGAATACCTGGCAGGCAAACACTGGGTGAACAACAATTACGCCGGCTACGTGAACGATGATTGGCACGTCTCGCCAAGGCTGGTTCTGAACCTGGGATTGCGTTACGATGGCCTTCCGCACGCATTTGAGCGCTATGACAAGTTCTCGAACTTCGTCGCGGAGGATTACGACCGGTCGCTGGGCAATCCCATGAACCCCGATGGCTCAGGAACATTGAAACCCGAGGCTCTTTCTACCTTTGCCGATACTGGAAGCGAGCAGTTTTATCTGAATGGCATTCGCGAGGCGGGCGTCGGCGGATTCCCACGCGGGAACGTTCGCAACCATTACTACACCTTCCAGCCGCGTATCGGGTGGGCTTGGGACATCAGCGGCAACGGCAAAACGGTATTCCGCGGTGGCTATGGATTGTTCTGGGAACGCATTCAAGGCAACGACGTGTATAACGCCGCTTTGAACCCGCCGTTCGCATACATTCCGTCAGCAACCAACGTATACTTCTCCAACCCCAACACCAGCGTTCTGAGTGGCGCAACCACGCTGGATCATTTCCCGTCCAACATCACCAACATCCGGTACGATTACAACGCTCCGGGCACCGCAAACTACAGCATGGGCATCCAGCGGGAGCTCGCTCCGTCGATCATCGCGGTCTTACAGTATGTTGGTTCCGACGGGTTCAGCCAGAATAATGATCGCCAGATCAATACGCTGCCTCTGCTCAACTTCGATACCACTACGGTCGGCGCAGATCCTTTGAACCCCTATTGGGATCGCCAGCAGGTTGCGAGCGGTGCAAAGAATGCAAACCTGTACCGGCAATATCCTGGGTTTGCAAACATCAACCAGGAAGAAAACGAAACAAACTTCAACTACAACTCACTCCAAGCCGGTGTTCGCATTGAAAACCGGCACGGTCTCACTACCCAGGTGGCTTACACCTGGTCTCACCTGTTGAGCATCGTCGCCAACGATCTCAATGGCCTTTCAAACCCATTCAGTGCGCGTTACGACTTTGGATCTGACACCGGGTTCGATCGCCGTCACATCCTCAACGTTAGCTATGTTTATGCTCTCCCGTGGTACAGGAAGAGTTCGAACGTGGGCGCGCGACTGCTGTTGGGAGGCTGGTCACTCTCCGGCATTACCTTCATCGAGACAGGCCTGCCTCTGCGTCCGGCGTACTCAGGCAGCGACACCCTTGGCCTGGGTGGAGGTACAAGCAATCGTCCCAACCAGGTTGCACCAGTTCACTATGCAAAGACTCTCACGCACGACACTCAACGCTGGTTCGATACCAGTGCCTTCGCCGATCCAGTCGCACCCTGGCTGGGCGGTCCAAATCAGGGATTCGGCAATGCCGCAAAGGACGCAGTGAAGGGACCCGGAATTCAGAACTGGAACATGTCGGTGTTCAAGTCGATTCCCTTCTCTTCGGACGGGAGAGTCCATATCGACTTGCGGTTTGAGTCGTTCAACACCTTCAACCACGCCAATCCACAAGGTGTGAATATGAACAGCAAGGATTCAAACTTCGGCAAGATCACAAGCGACTATGGTCCCCGTACGCTACAGCTGGGCGGAAAGTTTGTGTTCTGAGTTGCTTTACTTTGCTCTGGGCGCGCCAGGATTTCTGGCGCGCCATTTTCTTTTGAAAGTGGCATCAGCGCGAAACTTGCCTGTCATAGTGCAGCAGAGCGAGAATGCGATAAGAGATGAGTCTAGATATATTCCTTCGAAGAAAGCTGCTGGTCTGTCTTGTGATTGCGTCTGTGCCGACGCCATTCCTGGCCCAGGCAGCAGGCAGAACGAGCGATTCTCGCCAGACGGCGATCCAGTTTGAAGAGCAGGGAAATTTTTCCAGGGCGCAGATGTCGTGGGAAAGCGTACTGAAACTCCATCCACAAGATGCTGAAGCACACGCGCATCTTGGTCTCCTTGAGGCGCGCCAGGAACACTACGAATTGGCATCCGCTCACTACAAGAAGGCTCTGGTTCTTAGCCCCGACATGCCGGGTCTGCGCCTCAACCTCGGGCTCGCACTTTTCAAAGGCGGGAAGATGAAAGAAGCGTCTACAGTTTTCCTGCCGCTTCTGAAGAACCTGCCTGCCGATTCTCAAGAGGCGATACGAGTGACTACTCTCATCGGGTTAGCTCGCTTCGGAGCAGGCGACTACGCTGGAGCAGTGCCGTTCCTGAAAAAAGCAGTTGCTGCCGATTCACAGAATCTCCCCTTTCGGCTCACACTCGCTCAAAGCTGTCTCTGGTCAAAGCAGTACCAGTGCGTACTGGATGTCTATCATGAGATCGTCAATCTCAATGAGAATTCTGCTGAAGCCGACATGTTGGCCGGCCAGGCACTGGATGAAATGAAGGATAGGCCTGGAGCCATCGAACAGTTTCGAGCTGCCGTGAAGGCCGATCCTAAAATGCCCGAAGCGCATTTCGGGCTGGGCTATTTACTGTGGGGGCAATTGAAATTTGATGAAGCGGCAAAAGAGCTTGAGGCTGAGCTCACTAACAATCCTGACCACGCGCAGGCCCTAACTTATCTTGCAGACTGTCACATCCAGATGAATAACCCGGAACCCGCGATTCCATTGCTTGAGAAAGCGGTCCGCCTCGACCCAAAGATCGAACTGGCGCACGTTGATCTCGGCGTCTTGTACGCCAATCAAGGGAAGAACGCCGATGCTTTGCTGGAGTTGAAAAAAGCTGAAAAGCTGGATCCCACCGATCAAAATGTGCATTGGCGACTGGGACGCTTTTACAAATCGGTGGGGAGAAAAGCGGAAGCCGAAGTCGAGTTTCAAAAGACTCGCAATTTGCAAAAAGCGGCGGATAAGAGCATCTTCGATAAGCTTCATTCCGCTCAGGAGAAACACGAAAGCGCAAATCCGCCTGCGCCTACCGCAAATTAATCGGTCTTGGGCGCTTTGGAGTTTATTCCGTCGGACTTGATTACACCTGCTTCCTCGCGCACCACGTAGAATCTATCGGCCGAAAGATTCACCAGCTTCTCCACTTTGCCCCCGGGCCACGTAATCTCAACTCTGTCCACTTTTTCATGAACTCCGAGGCCAAAGTGAAGACGAAGATCGCTCTGGGATAGATAACTGCCACCGCTTACTACTTCCTCAAGCTGCACCAGATCACCGGCGAATATTCGCACACGTGCATTCAGCGCCAGGCGATTGCACTTCACGCCCTCTAACTGAAAACTTATCCAGTGATGATCGGGGCCGTGCTCCGGACGGAGAATCATGGGTTCGCCCTTCAAATTCTCGACGACCGCCTCGAGCTTTCCGTCGTTGAACAGATCGCCGATCGCCATTCCGCGGCTGACTTGAGGAACCTGAATCGCAGGTCCTGCCAGCTTACTGATGTCTTTGAAAGTCCCATTGCCCTGATTCATGAACAGTAATTTGGGCTCGAGATATCGCAACGATGAGCGAACCTTGTCCACCTGCGGATAGACGTGGCCGTTTACAACAAACAGGTCTTTCCAACCGCGATTGCTGAAGTCAACAAAGGCATCACCCCACCCAACATATCCAAGCGTCCCCCGCCCTACCCCGGAAGAGATTGACACGTCTGAGAAATCCATGGCGCCGTCATTGCGATAAAACGCCGCAGTCTCATTATCGAAGTGAGAGATGACGAGCGAGATTCTTCCAGTGTGCAGATAGTCGCCGAGCGCAATTCCCATGTTTGCCTGACGCGCGCCGCTCTCGCTCAGTCCAACTCCGGAAGAGAATCCTACTTCCTCAAACACTCCCTTTCCATTTCGCTTGTAGAGGTAGTTGGGCTGACCGTCATTCGTGACGAAGAGGTCGAGTTTGCCGTCCTGATCAAGATCGCTCCAAATGGCAGTCAGGCCGTATCGATGCTCCTCGTCCGCAACGCCGGCCCTCTTCGAGACGTCAGTGAAGGTTCCATCGCGATTGTTGTGATAGAGCGTGTCAGGAGAGCCTTTCATACCCACCGGACCACATTGAACGTCGATCTCGAGATACTTGCATGTATCGCTCGAACCTAAAGCAGCCATATGATTCAGATCGAATTCAACGTAGTGCGAAACAAACAGATCTGCGAACCCGTCATTGTCATAGTCCCCAAACGCTGCGCCAGTGGCCCACATCTTGTCGCTGCCCAGGCTTGCTTCCCTTGTGATATCTGAGAAAGTGCCGTCCATATTATTGCGAAAGAGTTTGACTCCGCTTAAACAAGTTACCAGCAAGTCCGGCCAGCCATCGTTGTTGTAGTCGCCTACGACGGCACCCATCGCCCAGCAAGGGAATGCCACCCCCGCTTTGTCGGAGACGTCTGTGAAGGTGCCGTCTCCATTGTTGTGGTAGAGGGCGCTGCGAGCGTGCTGGCCGTGAAGAGCCATCTCTGTGCTCTCAGCGTTGGTGAAGTAGATGTCGGGCAAGCCGTCGCGATCGAAGTCAATCAGAGCCACTCCGGCGCTCATCGATTCCACGATGAATTTCTGTTCAGGGCTGGAGACGTGATCAAAATGGATGCCGGTTGACGCCGTAATATCCACGAGTTCTGGATACTTGTCGACAACGTTCGGCTGAGACTCTGGGTTTGCCTTGGGCGACACAGGCGCTTTGCCGGCTTGCATCGCCCCCGCAGCAAGAGCCAGGACAACACACAATCCTGTAGTTGAGAATTGAAAACACATCCTATTGCTGACTCTCCAGGAAGCGTGTTCCCGTCTAGCGAACCGCGATCAGTCTTCATCTTGAAAGCGACGCAGGGGAGACACTCCGTGCCTGAGGTGATTGTACGGGGCGCGAGCATGTCCGCAAACCGAACTTGACACGCTCCATTGCGGTCCCCGTTGTGCGTAGTCAAGAGGATGGCGACGTGCCGATACGAGGTCAAGCCTCGAGCCGAAGCGCGTCCGGCGTTGGCGTACGAGTAGGTCCTGTCCTAAAGCTACCCATGCGAGGCAAGAGACCTCGCTTTGCTCTTCATTCGAAAGCCAAGCATGTCAGCACAAGCCTTCACCAACCCGTAAGATCCGAGATCCACCCCGATTTGCACATCCGCCCAAGGCTTAACATCCCTGCCACGCGGACTCGTTGCGAGAACCTTCACCGTAGACCTTTTGCGATGAGCCAGCTTGGTGAGATGGCGGCACTCCTCCTCCGTCAGCGAATGGCACAGGACGAGGAGGTCAAATCGCTCTTGCTCAATCAGATTTCTGGCTTCGGCCACTGTTCCTGCGGTGCACACAGAAAAGAAGGTTCCAAGCATCAAGTCACGGGTGTGCAGAAGCGGCCCATCCCTGCTTACGACAAGTAATCTGAGCTTCGAATTTTGTTGAAGATTATCGCTTTTCGTAAGGAGCCCCTTATCTATGGCTTCTAGCTGGATATGTATGTGGCCTGGCCTATGGACGAGGCGGATTTCCGAAGCGGTCCAAAGCGGAGGAGTGCGTTTTCGCAGAGATCGCTTCATCTTCAAGGTTGGCGATCGTGCGAGCAATCATATGCTGAATCTCACTCGGTGAGAGAAAGCGTCCGCTGTAGCCGTAAGGGCATTCATAACGAGGGTGGGAGAAGTATGGTCCATGGCCCTCAGTCTCCAGTTCCATCTGAAGTGTAGAAAAGAGCACGACAGCCGCTCTGAGCAAAATTGAACAATATGCTCTGTTAATTTCTCCGTAGGACATTGTTCTATACAGCCGGCGGAGCGTTACTCGCTTTTCAAGAGACTCGACATACCGGCTAGAGAATTCACGTTGGGTGGCCTGAGCGTCTGTGGACGATCCCTCAATAGAGATCGGGTGAGCGCAGATGCAGACGACTTATTCGGCTGCCAATTTCTCTTAATGCACTGGCTGAATTAAAGACCGGTTCGGACGGTTGCACCCCAGACCGCATCAAACATAGGGGTCTGACCTTCAGGTCAGAAAACGCTGTCGCCAAGGGCTTCATCCGTCTAACGCAAGCTGCACAGGCGAAAAGCGACGACATTGAACGGAGAAGAATGCGAGTGACCGTTGCGCACACCCGAAGGAAAGAGGAGATCATGCGATCAGTCGATCTCTCATTCGATGATCTCTTCAAAGGCTTCGGAACCGTCCCAATCCAGATCGCAAATGAGTCGAGACAGTGGATCGGAAGCAGAATGAATTTTAGTTTCGACGCGAAGATGGGCCTCGTTCGCACGCCGATCAGAGGATTTATCGAAGTAACGGACAAGGACGTCACGGTGGACGCCGATCTCGGCTGGCTGGAGAGACTACTTTCTTCAAAGCAGTCACAGGCTGCTTTGGAGGGACGGGTCAAGGGCCTGCTGACTTAGGGGCGGCTGGCGAGTCTCTCACACGCCGCCCGATCGGAGAACCACACTGGATCAGTACATAGCTCAAAGTGGGCTCTGCGCCGCGAATCAGACAGAAGTGGTCAAGGGGTGCACTCGGTCTTTAGTGTCCTATGAGGGAGTAGACTTCAAGAATGAGGGAACCGGGCGCCACCACATGGATTGAGCAACGCATGGTAGAACTCGAAAGGTGCATCACCGTGTGGAAGACCGAGATCCAGAGGCGTCGCGCTCTTGGCGCCGACGGTGAAGCGGAACCAGCGGCATTAGCCAAAATAGAGATGTGGGAGAAGGAATTCAAGGGCCTTAAGAGCTTGCGGGACGAGAGACACCTGGAACAGAAGTAATTTCTCTCAGACTATCCTGAATGGGTAAGCGCCTACCGGACCCAGGAGCACATTCAAGATCTGAAGCCTAAGGTCGTCTATCGATTTCAAATGAAATGATCATTGCGGAGTTGCACTGACGGAGGCCTCTTTTGTTTCGCTACGGAGGGGTGTGGCAGAAGTAGCGCCCGCCGATCGAGCGACCTGTCGCCCGGGCTGAGCACGGACTGGGCCTGACTCCGTAATCTGAAAACTCTGATACTGGATCGTTAACTCGGCGCGACCACAGATCCGGATAGAAGAGACGCTGTGGTTTCTTTGCGGAAGCCAGAAATCACCAAGCTTTTGATACAGCTGTTCTATCTGATTGTTCTTCGTCCAGAAGGATGGATTTTTGGCTGGTTCTGCCGCGAGATGTACAACCGCGAAGTCAGCTGCGTCCACCCAGACGCGGCCACGATAAAGAAATTTACTCCTGGTTTTGGGCTCTACAGCGAGAACGTACATCTGGCGCGTAGCGGTGTTTTCGAGCCCAATCAATGTGAAAGTGTAGTTCTCATTGTTCAAAGCAGTACGCTGCTGTCCCTCGGCCGATCCAGCCTCTGTTTCAGCTTGCAGGAGTTTTTTGAGTACCTTGTCGATCATCAGTGACGAGCCAGTAGAAGACAGGATTGTGAATTCCTTTGTTCCGGGGGCCCTATATATGACATCCACCATCATGTCAGCGCTTTTGGCACCCAGAAGACCACGATATTCGACGTGATAGGACCGTGTGCCTCTATAGGAATGCAACGCTTGAGCACGGCGGAGATTCATTTCCACCATTTTTTCTACGACTTGTGAACCTGTCAGCGGTGTTTTTCCATCGGAAGCGTCTCGTTGTTGAGGGCGGACGCTCGGCAATACCGCAAACGTGAGAATGACAAGCACAAAGGCAGGCCAGCGTTTCGGAAGTCTTGCCGAAGAAAACCTGCAAACTGCTGATTCGCAAAGTGTCATCCCAAACTCCCCTTGAATGAGCGCCGAGCCCACATGTAGTCCATAATCGACGCCTCGAATCACTGAAATCTGATCAAAACAGATCAGGTTGTGCGCGGAATCGACATCGTCAGGTTCTTCACGATGTGAGCATTCGAGATCAGCACTTTCTCCGTCGAGAGCGCAGGATCAGACTGTGGGCACAGCATCAGTCTCTGAAGTGCCTCAGCAAGAGTGGCGGTTGTTGAGCTAACGCCGCCGAGGTCATTAATGTCACATCCCTCCCCCGGATTTCTAGATACGCCGAGAAGCAACCAACCGCAATCCAGAAACTGCGAGAGACTGATGGAGCTGGGATACGTCGCAGGTAAGCGCGTCAAACTGTATGGCGAACACTTCGAGATTGCCTCAGATCCATTCATCGATGGCAATTGGGTCGCAGTTCGTGTGATCAGAGAAGATGACCCGACGATACAGACAATTCGGCTTCCGTTATCAATTCTTCTAGGTCTTACGAATTTGACGCCACATCTTGGTTAATCCATTCCAATTTCAAGCCCGAAATGATGGATTTCATCACTCGGATCGCTCACTTCGTTCGCACTAGAAGTGATCCCGTCTAGACGAGTGATGTGCGCCGTCGATCCCACTTCAGAGAATTCTGCGCGGTCTAATGACGAGATTAGCCACGAGCACGATGAACGCGAAGACCAACAACAGGTGGATCAGAGCGCCAGCGAGATGGAAGCTGACTCCGATCAGCCACAGAACTAAAACAACTGCAAAGACTACCCAAAGCATTAGGACGCCCTGCCTTTCCGGCAGAGCGGGCACTTATCCAGCGCCCGCCGATGCCTGAAAGATCATGACTAGTTGGACGCGACAGCCTGCGCCTTCGCGCTGCGGACTGCATCAAGAAACTGGCGAGCAGCAGCCGGCATGACAACGCCGCCCTTCAGGATGCGAGCATTTGAGACATCGTGGCCGTAAATGGCTTTCGTGGAATCTTCGTCATGACGTACCGACGCTCCATTCAGCGTGAGGCCGGCAAAGGCTCCCTTCGCACGGGAATAGGTGAGAATCTCCGCGTCCAATTTCCAGTCGGTATTGGCAGAAGCATGGCGGCCTACTGGTCCCGCGGCCGCTGAAGCATCGGCGCCCAGCGCGAATTTGCTGGAAAGCAATTGCTTCATTCCCTGCTCATTCTGGATGATCATGACGAGGTCCACGCCCTCTACGCCGATCTGCAAGCCCCAGCTGCCGCCCGTGATGGCAAAGAACATTGGCGCGCTCCAGCCCTTGGCGCTCCGGCACGTGGCCACTCCACGCCCGTTCTGCGCGCCGAAGACAAAGCCGCCCTTGATCATATGGGGCACAACAGCGACGCACTTCGCGTGATCCAGAACCTCTTCAGGAATACCTTTATCGGGGGCAGCCATGATCTCGCGCAACACGCTGCCTGCATGATTCAACCTGTCGTTGGTTGCTTCGCGATCAGTATCCGCCGAGGCGATGCCCGTCACACTCAGTAATGCCACTAAGGCAATAGCTTTATACACTGAAAACACCATTTTCTACCTGCGGGCGTCGAGTATGTTTTCCAGCCCTCGAAGCGCACAAGGTACTCACGATCCTATCGGCATTGACGATGCATTTCTGAGCAATAGCGCTCTATTCGCGAAGAGGTGTCCAGTATTGACCGTTTTTCGGGACTATTTGCCCCAATACGCTTAATTGAATAGTCAGCCTCCGGTGCCATACTAAGAAGAAGCATCAAACTCCATGGATGCCCTGTAATGCGCTGAACGGGGCACACTTGCCTACTGCGTGCCGCGTCGTTTGAGCGGCTACGCCCTTGGAGATAGAGATTGGTGGAACTCAACAAGCCCGCCCCGAACGCTGCTGCATTTCTCCTCCACGCTGGAGTGGGCCGCACTGTACGTTTAGCGCCAAAAGAGTCCTTTTTTTCGCAAGGAGACTCCGCCGATTCCATCTTCTACCTGCAAAAGGGTCGCGCGAAGGTCACCGTGGTGTCGCCAGGCGGCAAGGAAGCAACCATCGCGCTTCTCTCCGACGGTGATTTTGTGGGGGAGGAATCGCTTGCCGCGTTTTCCGGCCCTCGTTTGAACACAGCGGTCGCCATTACAGCCTGCATTACGTTGAAGATGAATCGGGAAGAGTTGATTCGACTGATGCACACGGAACATGACTTCTCAGACCTCTTCCTGAGATTTCTTCTCGCGCGCAGTATGCGAAGCCAGGCTGACCTTGTCGATCAGCTGTTCAATTCCAGCGAAAAACGCCTGGCGCGCATTCTCCTTTTAATGGCGGAGTATGGCAGGTCAGGTGAATCGGAGCCGGCCCCGTTGATTCCGAAGATTTCGCAGGAGACCCTGGCGGAGATGATCGGAACTACGCGATCCCGGGTTAGCTTTTTTATGAATCGCTTTCGCAATCTTGGTTTTATCGAATACGACGGACGCATCCGAGTCCACAAGTCACTGCTCAACATCGTGCTGCACGATCAGCCGTCAGAGGTCCACTTCGAGAAGGCCGAGCCGCCAAAACAGCCACGAAGTCGACTGAAAGGATCGCGGTCGAAATAGCGGCGATTTCCTACAGCTAAGTGGTCACAACCGAACAGTTGGATAACTTGCTTCGTGTCAGACCGAAGTGTCTCCAAACGGGTGCGCGAGGTGAGCATCTCTCCGTTTCTTGCCCGACATTGTGAGCAGTAGTGAACAGACGCCGCGAGGCGCTCTAGGAGAAACTGGACATATACCGACAGCAAGGCTGACGAGTCTGCAGCGTACACATGCACTTCACCACTGTCTCTGTTGAGGAATATTGCGATAGGATAAGGGCTTTGTTCTCTCAATTCCCTGTTATTGCAGTCCGTGGACACTCTCTCCTTAACTCCAGGGAACAAGGAATCTTCTTGACGAGCCGTCGCCGATTACCATTCGATGCTGCCGCCTTTCTGGCAAGTGCCGGGCTCGGGCGAACAATTGTTCAACTAAAGGCAAAGGAGAGATTCTTTTGCCAGGGAGATTCGGCAGACTCAGTGTTTTATCTGCAGAAGGGCCGTGCCCGGCTAACCGTCATTTCTCAAAACGGCAAGGAGGCGACGATTACCCTTCTGCTTGCTACGGACTTCGTGGGAGAAGAGTCTCTTGCTAGCATCGTTGGGCGGCGCCTGGCTACAGCCACAGCTGTTGACGCCTGCACCGCGCTTAGAATCGACAGGGATGAAATGGCCCGCGTGATGCATGACGAACCATCCATCGCTGACGTGTTCCTTAAGTTCCTTCTCGCGCGAAGCATGCGGACTCAGGCCGATCTTGTCGACCAGTTTTTCAATTCCAGCGAAAAACGGCTTGCGCGAACTCTCCTGGTCATGGCGGAATTCGGCAAGCCCGGCGAACCTGAGACCCTTATCCCGCCAATTACCCAGCAGACCCTGGCAGATATGATCGGCACCACCCGCTCGAGGGTGAGTTTCTTTATGAACCGCTTTCGCGACCTCGGTTTCATAGGCTACGACGGCCGAATTCAGGTGCATAAGTCGCTTCTCAATGTGGTCCTCTTCGACCAGCTACCAGAGCACAATGCC
>Ga0157374_10004705_pt1 | contig 11461 bp, 13 predicted proteins | sample M25metaG_FD_115308 | JGI IMG/M metagenome (GOLD analysis project Ga0157374, IMG submission 115308) | Miscanthus rhizosphere microbial communities from Kellogg Biological Station, Michigan, USA - M2-5 metaG | ecosystem: Host-associated > Plants > Roots > Rhizosphere > Soil | place: USA: Michigan... | reverse complement strand
TCGTTCCCACCCCACCTTTTGTTCCCATCAAAACGATCAATTGTTCGGATGCGCGTTTCTGCGGATGACTTTCCTGGATGCGGGTCAGAATCTGGCGCAGCGCCTCGGGCTGGACCGGCTTGGCCAGAAATTCCTGTACGCCACTGCGCATTGCATCCATCAGCAGGTATTGATCGGGCGGAAAAATTGCCGAGCATGCGATCACATGTACGGTCGGTTGCAGCTTGCGAATTTGCGCAGCCAGGGCGAGGTAGGGCGCTGGATCTCGCGCCAGGTCCAGAATCACGACATCGGGAATAATTCCGGTGACTTCCAATAATTTATCCGCGTGCACCGCCCATTGCTGGACGGATGACATGAGTCCGACTTGCTGCACGCTCGCCAGTAACTGGGCGGAGCTTGTAGCGTCGGCGCTCGCGATGGCTGCAGTTAACATAGGCCGAATATCTCCATAAAACGGTATCGCTTACTTCGCGTTTGGAACTGCCTCTTTTGCCGGAGTTGCTGGACCTAGGAACGTTCTCGGAAACACTGGTCCGGCTGGAAGTTGATCTGGGTTCAGGGCCTGAACGACCCGTGGCGTAACGACGATCAGCAATTCGTCTTTGGACTTCTCCAGCGAACGGCTCTGAAACAATTTACCCAAAACCGGTATCGCGCTGATCCCGGGAATCTTGTTCAACTGCTCGGTCACCTGGTTGTCAATCAGGCCGGCGATCGCAAAGCTCTGTCCATCTCTTAGTTCCATATCCGATTCCGCCCGCCGCGTGGAGAGCGCCGGAACCGTTGTTCCCGAGATGGTGATGGAATGCGCAAAATCCAGTGAGCTGACTTCCGGCTTGACGTTCAGGTGGATCAACCCATCCGACGTCAGCGTTGGAGTGAAGTTCAACCGGATGCCGAATTCCTTGAACTGAATGGTCACGGGAGCAACGCCGCCGGCCACCGAACCCTGTACCACCGGGACGGGGAATTCGCCGCCGGCCAGGAAGCTGGCTTGTTTTCCAGACTCAGTCATCAGGTTCGGCTCGGCGAGAATTTGCAGGACATTATTCGCTTGCAGCGCCTCAATCATGACGGACAGGTTGATATCGGGCCGGAAGATTGCAAAGTTCATTAAATTACTGATCGTAAATTGGGCTGGGGTCGCCCCGGTTGTTACACCGTTGGGACCAGTTTGTGCCGGTTGGGCATTTTCAAAGCCTGGCGGCGAAAACTGTTGCGTGGTAGTCGAGAAGGGCATGTTGCTTCCGAAATTCCGGAGGATGTTCACGCCCAGCTGGCTGACCGCAGTACGGTCAACCTCGGCGAATTTCACCTCGAGCAGAATTTCCTTCACCGGCGTCGGGGGAAACTGCATCAGGCTGGTTACTTTCGGATTGGAAGCCTTGACGATCTCCAGGATCTTTTCCGCGACCAGGGCCGAGGAAATTCTTCCCGAAAGCATGACCACATCCTTGGAGGTCTCCAGCTGAATCGCTTCGGTCGGGAATACTTCGTGAATCTTTTCATTCAGACTCAGAATGTCGATGTCCACGGATACTTCGAATGTCTGGCTCTGATCCGTTTCGTCCCAGATCAAAAGCGAGACTCCACCGGGAACCTTTCCATTTAACAGGACCTGATAAGGGCTGACCACTACAGCTTCGACAATGTTCGGGTCGGCGACCGAAACCCGCTTGATCGGCGTGGGAGAAGTGATTACCAGCGAGCGTCCCACCAGCAGGTGCAGCGTGTGCGTCCCGGGGGCTTCCTGGGAAGCAGTCGGCGGCGTGGCCGTCTGCACCTGGGTGCCTTGGACGACCGATTCAAGCACCTTTGTCTCTTGCGCCTGAACGCCGGCAGCAAGAAGAAGCGTCAAAGTTGCCAGCGAAGCGATCACGCGGCCTGTTGTGAGGCATCCGGTGATGCTAGTGGCTTTGGGCTTGTTGGCCATTTGATTCTCCCGTGGAATGGTCCGGACTCGGAAAACTCTTGTTCTCACGCTTGCCTCCTGCGATCACATCGACGATGTATGGCGCCGGGGGGGCGGCAGGCTTGACCGGAGCAGCGACATGTTTCACGGGCAGCACCGGCTCCCGATCCATGCTGAAGAGAGCCGCCTGAAGCACCGAAGGCACTTCGCCGGTCTGGCTGTCAATGGTGTTGCGGAGCGCGAGCTGAATCTTTCCCGAACTGCTGGCCATAGCGAGCTTGGAAGCGTCCGCGGGCGTAACCAGCATCGTGATCACGGTGACCTGCTCCGGCCGGCCGGCGTGGCTTTCGATCCGCTGGTTGGCGGCCAGGACACGGATATTCTCCAGCACGGTCTTGGTGATGCTTCCGGAGTCCTTGGTGGATCCCGTCGCGATCACGTCAACCATCGTCCCGGGAGTCACGAAACCTGCTACCGACACGACGTCGTTGACGGCAACCGAAAGCGCTCGCATTCCTTCCGGGATCGTCGCGGACAAACCTGCGCCGGCCGCCACGGGTGCCAATTTATCTTCCAGGATCGGTTCGTTCTCGGAAACCGAGGTGATCAGCGCGCGGTTCTCGCAATCTTCCGGGCGCGCGAACATGTTCGCCACCGGCGCATCGGTGGGCCAGGGAATCACTCGCAGGTCCTTCGACGTTAGCCGTGTTCCCAGCGGCAGCGGCGAGGCCGCCACCACGATTTGCTTCATCACCACGACAGGCGCGGGAGCGGAAGCGATTCGGAATTCATGGTAGATGAAAATGCTCAGCAGGAGTCCAGCGACTACTGCAATTGTCAATCCGATCATCATTCGGTTGCGATCCATAAATCAAAGCTCCTTGTAATAAGCCCTAATCACCATTTCCACAGAGTCCCCAGGAAACACAGGACCGTTCCCAACGCGGCAGCCACACCAAACGGAAGTTTCATCAAGTCCGGATTGTCAAGATTGATCTCCGGAAATCTACGCAATCCGAAGGATAGGAAGCCCTGCACCAGGACAAACACGTTCACGAGGGTTTCTTTTACGCGCTTCGCTCGAATCATCATCACGATGCCCATGATTGCGGAAATGCATATCGCAGCCAGCAAGACGAATAACATCATCATCGGTCCGAGAATCGCTCCGAGTGCGGCCATCAGTTTCCAGTCACCCGCTCCCATCGCTCGAAGCAGAACCATCGGCAGCAGGGCCACCAAGGCCACAGACATACCGACGAGAGCCATCACTGCGCCCACCAACCCGGACACCCAGATGTGCAACCCGATGCCCAACACTGCCCCACTCACCGTAAGCCAGTTGGGAATCCGGCGAGTTCGCCAGTCGATAAACCCCGCCGTTAGACTCACGACAATCGCCAGGGCCCATATTTTCGTTGCTCCATCCATCAACTCGGTCACCCTCAAAGTAGGGATCTCCCCTACGCTGGCCCGGCTGGCTTCCCAGCGCCAACTTGTCTGAACAAATCTTCTGTCGTGCCGGGCCCAATTCTTGACTTCGCAGCGCGTGCGACGAAGCCAGCCGAGAAACTAAATGCCAGTGGTTGTTCCGTTGAGCGCCGCCACCGCACTTGCGACAAAGTTAGTTGCTTGCGCAACCGCGAAGTTTGCAGCTGCTGCGAACCCACCGGTAACGGTACTGGTACCGGTGAAGGCGGCCGCTGCATTGTCAGCGAGTGCTGCCCCAGCGATGGACGCCGAAGCGGCTGCGAAATTGAGTGCTGCCGCAAGTGTGCCGGCGTTGTTCGCTGCCTGGGCGTTGGAATTGAAGACCGTCGACAATGCCTGGTTGGCGGCCGCCGCGGCGCTAAATGCAGCGGCGCTGGAGCCGGCAGCTACACTGACGCCGGTACCGTTAATCGACGTTCCTACGATGCCGTTTAAACTCACGAGAGCGCCGGCGTATGTATTCTTGACAGAGCGCCCGAAAGTTCTGGTCGTGGCTGCCACGGCCAGGGCGATCAAAACCAAAAGCAACGCGTATTCCACGAGATCCTGGGCATCTGCGCGCTTCCATAGCTTGCCTATCGTTTTCAAAGCTTCTCCGATATTTTTCTTCATAAAACGACTCCTCCGCCTCTGCGTCGGTGAAAACTCCACCGTCCCCCTGAACTGGCCGAGTCCCGTACGTGTTGAAACCGATCCTTAACTGAAACTGAATCGGCCGCTGGTCAAGAAGGTCCCAGCGGCCTTCAGCGTCGGGTTCCACGGGAGTTTTCTATTACACCGGTTACGTTGCGTATCCCGACAATGCCGTTGTCGCATTCGAAAACACGCTCTTGACCGAGTTGCCGAGAGTCTGGATCGTGGTGGCAGCAACCAAGGCGATGAGCACAAGAAGCAACGCGTATTCCACGAGGTCTTGGCCCTGTTCGTCTTGCCAAAGGCGCTTTAAAAGGTTTTGCATATCGCTTTCCCTCCATAAGATTGAAATTAGCGGCAACTGCGTAGGATGACCGCCTGCCTCTCTAATGCAGATCACGCGCCACTCGGCAACCCTCCCTCAGGAAGAAACAAAATCCTTTGTTTTCCTAATGATAGAGCCCCATTTATGTGCCCCATGGCTCCCACTGCCGGGGAAACGGCCGCAAGCGTTACGATTTGATGACAAATGCCAATCGCGTATTTTGTGATTTGGTGACGCTTAAACCATGGCGTGTGACGGGCGCCACAAATCACAGATTCTTTAGCCACTTTGCAGACCCATCCCGGACACACTTGCGGCGTGACCTTGCGGCGTCCGGACTGCGCTTGGGTTAGCGTCGCCATTTGATCGTTTAGCTCCGATTCTGGACCACTACAGCAGACCAGGGAACCACCGCCAGCGAACCCGCTTCATATAGGCTGCATACTCCGGATCCTTCTGCAGAAACTCCTCTTCGGCCAGAGTTCTGGCCACGAACCAGAAGACTCCCAAAGAGTAAAGCGCCAGGTTCCTGACGGAATACGCGGTCAGGAACCCAATGAGTAGCATGATCAGTACAGATGTATAAATTGGGTGGCGCACCCATCGATAGGCGCCACGCTCCACGATTTCGCGTTGGGCCGGCAACATCCCGACGTTTCTCCCCAGGCTCAGGCGTCCCCAGATGTCTGTAAACACGCCCAACGGGTAAAGCAGGACCACCGTCCAGGGCCCAACCAGGGCGTGGCCTGGGTCTTTGACGCTTAATAAGAAGAGACCCCAATACGAGCCTAAGAACGCTACCGCCCAGTAATACGGGTTGGTCGTAATCCGCACCGGCAGTCTGCGGGACAGCATGGTGCCGATCAGGACCAGCGTTTGAACCAGGTAAGTCACCTCTACCAGGTTCAAGTGCTGTCTGTAGTGCTTTGCGATGGGGTAGACAAAAGGCAAGATCGCCAGAACGGCCAAAGTCTTGTCGATCCATCGAGTCTTCCACCAGCTGCCGGAGCTGCCCGGCGCTACAAAGCCTGGGGAGGCAGAGTTCTCCGCCCGTACTTCGATCGCCTCCAGATGGATCGCGCGAGCGAGACTCTTGGCTGACATACGGATTTCCGGGCTCCAGCGTGCATTCGAACGCTTCTCGATTTCCTAATTTCCAGCTGCGGCCGCTGCATTCGAACGCACGAAAATCACGCTGAGATCGTCCGAGTAGGCTCGATGCCAGTCCGATGATGTGGCCAGCAGAGTGGCCAAACCGCTCTTGCGATTGATCAAAACAGACTGGATGTTGTATTTCCCGAAAAGAGCAAGTGCATTATTTTCTATGCCGACGATGTGCGTATAGTCCTGAAAGACCCCGCTGTATTCGTACACGTCCGCGCGGCCGTCGATAAATACCTTGTGCTGCGGGCCGAGTTGCTCGATCAGGTATCCGCCGTACCCGTACTCATTGAACATTCCTGTCGGTTGGGGATGCTGGCGAAGATAATCCACGGCGGCGACCGGAAAATCCGTGGCCACAACTTTTGCGACGTCGGTGCGGCTGGGCATTAGTTCCGCCATTGCAATCAGGATCAATGCGATGATACCCAGGTTCATGGCATGGCGATCCTTATGGGAATCGTAATGCGGAATCCATTTGGACAAGAACATGGCCACGACTGGCGCAATTATCATTACGAAAATCAGCATGAACCGGATATGCACGCACGCCGCGTAGACCGCGAACAACAGCAGGGCCATTTCCTGCAGCGTATATTTCACGGGAAAGAGAACGTGGGCCACAAAGAGCACCAGCAACAACGTCAGTAAATATTTCCCCACGAGCAATCCGAAGGTGAGGGGTTGCCATTCCTGTACGTGGGAGATGTTAAAAGGCTGAGAAGTAGCCATTACCAAGGGATAGGCGGCGAGCTCCGATCCGTACGGTGTGATCAGAATTGCGAGGCTCGAAATCAGGGCGGTGGACAGAAGCTGCAGGCGCTGGCGTTTACTCCAGGGCTCCGCGACCAGGCTCCCAAGTCGAAAATTGAACAGCCCACCGGCGAAATAAACGGCTAAGGCCGCGAAGCCAAATATGAAAGTACCGTGGGTGTTCACCCAAATGAGAAAGAGCGGAGGCAGAACCCAAAGAGCCCCGGAATGCCCTTGGCGAAATCGCTCCAGACAGATCAGTGTCACCAGGAGAAAAATGTATCCGAAAAGTTGGGGCCGCAAGGTGAAGATGAGGCTGGCTATGGGGAGAAAAATGGCCGTCGCGACACATGCAGCTTTATAGTTACCGGATCGGATATATACATACGCGTACAGCAGGGTCGTCACGATGGCTACAAGAAAAATCTGCAGGTACGCGAGCCCCAAGATCCCGCCGGCGCGCTCAGCCAGACCCATTGCCATTTCTCCGAGCCATTCGTAAGCAATCCAATGTGTTCCGAGCGCCGTAAAGGAATAGGGGTCGGCGACGGGAAACTTGTGGGTGTCCAGAATCTTCTGGCCGACGGCGACGTGCCACCAGGTATCCGGATCAAGCAAGTTTAATCGTGCTCCGATCATCGCAACGCCGCTGAGAAGAACACCCATGACTGCGGGAAAGGAGGCCATTCTTCGCGCGGCAAGGCGCAGCGTCGTCGAAAAGGTCCCAGGCAGATTCGTCGATTCGGGCTCGGACTGTGAGGGCGGATTCAGAGGAATCCCCCCGAGTGCGGCTCGCATGGCGGTGTCTGAATGGCTCATTGTCACCTTTCGGGAAGAGATTCGGTCGATACGTGCCGGGATCGGATACGGGTGTCACCGGCTGATGACAGTCGCACTTCTATTCCGCACATTTAAAAGCATTTCGGATTCCATTTACGATTTCCGGCGGCGGCGAAGTAAGTCGATTATTTGGAGTGAAACAGCACTTACATCGAGGATCGCAAGCGCGCGAAGGCGTCGAGGACGGCAAAAGGGGTGCACACTTTGGATATACTTTCTCCGAGATGTTCAATCTGCTCTGGCCGGATATGCCCGAGGAGCGTCGCCGCCCGGGCCAGGTAATCGATCTTCTCCGGCAGTAAACCCATAATTCGGGCGCAGGTGGCATCCACCGCGACTGGGTCGTCACCGAAGACAAGCGTTCCGCACTGCTTGGACTGGCCCTGAATCGGCCCGTTTCCTTCCATGCCGACGATCCCGTCGACGATCGCAAAATCAGGACGAACGGCGGCGTTGATATCGAGGATTGCCGGGTCAATGCCGGCCCAGTGCAATACGTTCTTCGGCCAGCCGTAGCAGCTGCCCGGAACGACGCCGAACATGTTCTTCAGCGAGAGCGTAACGCCAGCCCAATGATGGGTCTTCATCTTGGGCATGGAAACGAGGAAATCGACGCCCAGGACTGTTTTGGGCAAGTAAAGCTCGCTCAATCGCGACGCGTGCGTTCGAAGGGCCACGCGCTCGACGTCATCCACGTTCAAATCGACGAATATTCGTGAGAGCGGGCCCGAATACTCCCGCAAGCGAATGGATTCGAGCACGGCCTGAGTGTCGCGATCGAGCGCAGGTCCTTCACCGATAAGGACGGCGGACGCCCCTAAACGCAAAAACGTCTCGCGCACTGCGGAAACAACCGCGGGGTGTGTGTTCACCATGCCCAGGGGATCAAACCCGACGAAGTTCGGCTTCAGCAGAACTGTTTTTCCCTGCACGGGCAGGTCGAATTCGCGAATCGTTTCGTGAATAACCGCGGCCAGATCGGACTGGTAGGCAAGAGAGCCGCGGATGGCCACCCGTGATTTGGGCCTTGAAAAGGAAGGAATCAGCAGTGGAGCGGGGCGGGGCATCAATCAGCCTTCCCATACGATTTTGGTTGCAACCATGATTGCGTCGCGCTCATCGCCAGCGTGGCCCAAGCTACCTCCGGCACGTTCCAGAGAATTTCATTCTTCTCATACATTCCACGCAAGGATTCAATGAGGCTTGCATCGAGGCGCCCGTAGGCATTGAAAGCAATGATCGTGAGCGCGAGGGAGGCGGGGCTTTGAATCGCGCTCGAGTGCGCCTGAAGCCACGCGAGGCTTTTCTGAATTTCGGGGCGATCAGGATGCTCGTGCAGCGCAAGCAGCGCCCACACGGTAGAGCTTACTTGCGGCTCGCCCGGTACACCGTAAACCATGGGGTTGCCGGAGTTCCAGCCGCCGGACACGCACATGCGGTCGTACAGCATGGTTTCTCCCATGCGCCGCCGGCTTTCGGCGGCAGAGGACAGAAGTTGCGGCGGCATCATTCGCAAGAAAATAATGGCGTGTGATGTCGGTTCCACCCAACTCGCCGTGCCAACGGTCCAACTCCAGCCGAAATAAGAAACGTTCTGACCTGCCGGTTTTTTTGCGAAAATTCGGCGTATCAGGCGGTGGACCGTCCGGGCTTCGCCCGGTAACTCGTTGCTGAGCCAGGTTAGCCCGCGCGCTACATTCTCCGCGCACTCCTTGCGAGCAAGCAAAGCCAGGCAAACGACGGAAGTAACCCAGGAACCTTCGCGCAATTCTGGTGAAGACGGCCAAGAGCCGTCGGGTAGCTGACAGGAACCGAGGAACTGAAGTGCTTTGGATGCGGCTTGTTTATGAGAGTCCGATGAGGAAACTTCGAGCAGCGCAATCAACGCCCATGCAGTGGGCTCCGCACGACTCGTGGACCCCGTATGAAAGCCCCAACCGCCATCTTCGTTCTGCGCGCCCAGCAAGTAGGGAAGACAGATATTTTCCACAAACGTGGAAGACATGGCGTGTTGGAAGTCTCCGGAACTTCGGGACCTCAGCAGCGAGTTCCCATCGGCGCGAGGAACCCAGCGTTAAGAGACTCGCTGGGAACCTGGAAGTTTTTCTTCCACGTGCGCGATGAGATTGTCTTCTTCATACTGGCTGATTTCAAGCTGATTAATGAGGCGGTGCAGATATCCGCGCGCCACACCCAGGCTGCGGGCGCTCTCCACCTTGTTCCAGCCATACTTGCGAAGAGTGCGCAAAATGAGCCTGCGCTTGAACTGGCGGATCTCGCCTTCGTAGGATCCGTTGACGCTTACGCCCGCCTCGGGGCTCGCGAAGGCATCGAGTTCATGCGCGTTCCCGCGAACGGTTAATGGAAGGTGCGAAACATCCACGGTCTGGCCTTCGGAGAGCACCAGAGCGCGTTGGACTGCATTTTCGAGCTCCCGCACGTTGCCCGGCCAGGAATATTCCTCGAGTGCAACCAGGGCCTGATGCGAAAACCGCCTGGCTTTTTTGTTGAATCGCTGAGCCGCGGAAACCAGGAACAATTGTGCCAGCAGAACAATATCGTCACGCCGCTCGCGCAGCGCGGGGATATGCATATGCACGACGTTCAGGCGGTAAAACAGGTCTTCGCGGAATTTACCCTGCTGCACCATCTCCGGAAGATTCTGGTGCGTCGCGCTGATCAGGCGGATATTTACATTCACCGTGCTGTTCCCGCCCAGCCGTTCGAAACTGCGCTCCTGCAGGACACGTAGCAGTTTCGGCTGCAGAGATAATCCCAGATCTCCAATTTCATCCAGAAACAGACTGCCATATCCGCGCTTTCCATACGGCCGCGCCGCATGGCCAGCGCACCGGTGAACGCTCCCCGCTCATGTCCGAAGAGCTCGTCCTCGATCAGGGTGTCCGGCAAGTTGGCGCAGGAAAACGCCACGATGGGACGTGAAGCCCGCAGGCTGCTTTGGTGAATGGCCCGGGCCAGCAACTCCTTGCCCGTACCGGTTTCCCCGGTGATCAGGACGTTCACATCGCAGGGGCCGATTTTTCGCGCCAGGGCAAAGAGTTCCTGCATTGCCGGGGCGGTACCGTGCAGGTCATGCAGTCTGGTGGCTCCGCTGACGGTCGATCGCAGGCGGAGAATTTCCCGTTCGGCAGCTTGAAACTTAAATGCTCTTCGCAGGATGAGACGGAGCTCCACCATGTTTGGCGGGTGGCTGATACTGTCATAGGCGCCGATCTCCATGACCCTTAGGTTCAAGTCAGCGCTGTCGTCGCTATGAAGCACCACGATCGGCGGGTGAACAGGAAGTTGCACTACCTCCTGCATGAACCGCAGACCCTCTTCCTGGTGAGTACCGGCAGGGTAGACGTTTCGCAGGTCAATCAACAAAACGTCACACCAATCGCGCATCTCGTTGAATTTGGTGACTTGAAAGTCACTAAACATGCGCGTAATGAAATCTGTGCCCAACACGCCCGTTAAGGCCTGCACGAGCGCGGAATCCGGAGTAGCGAAACAGACACGAATTTCCTGTTCAAGCAAGTTTCTGTCCTCCAAGGTATGCACCTAACTGTCAGGATGAGTGCACATGTGATACCAAAACAGTACAAAACCGAATCGCTCGCTGCCAATGGTGGCAACCACAAAGTACTCAATGATTTACCTTAAGTTGTTTCTTGAATGGAAAGTGACGTGTAAGTTTTCGCGTAAGGTGGAGTTTTGGCAAAGTGTGGAACTCTTAGATTTATAAGTGAAAACAATTGCGGTACTGAGGGGCATAGTACGCGGTGATTTCAGCTACCCATTGGCCTACGCTGGTGAGTGACTACTGCGGTGCGGCGACGCCGGTGTCGGGGGAAATTCCCACCAGGAGTTCTAAGGCCACTGGCTTTCCAGACCGCATCGCCGGCCTGAACTTCCAGCGGCTGAAGGCCAGCCGGGCGGCTTCATCCATCTGAGGCACAAGTCCTTCGTAAACCTGAACATTGGTGACAGTTCCATCTTCAGCGAGCGTCGCCTTGAGTACGATTAGCTTGTGACCCTTGCCCGGCGGAACGGGCACTCGCTTGAAATCGAATCGCGTTTCCAGGTCAGGGTCGGGAGGAACGAGGCCCGCTTCCATGTGAATCACGGTGGAGCGGGGATCTGCGGCAGGGCTTTCCGGAGCGGCGGATCCTGTTTTCTGGCAATACTCCATCGCCCAGTTGCGCTCGCTCAAGGCGACGCCGCTGGCCCTGACGTTGCGCGGGATCTACGAGCCGATGTCCTCCTCGACGAACGCGGCCACCAACTTCCTCGGCAACGTCGTGCTCAAGATGCCACTGCTGTTCAGCGGCTACGCGATG
>Ga0157374_10004696_pt1 | contig 11469 bp, 8 predicted proteins | sample M25metaG_FD_115308 | JGI IMG/M metagenome (GOLD analysis project Ga0157374, IMG submission 115308) | Miscanthus rhizosphere microbial communities from Kellogg Biological Station, Michigan, USA - M2-5 metaG | ecosystem: Host-associated > Plants > Roots > Rhizosphere > Soil | place: USA: Michigan... | reverse complement strand
GCTGATTTCCTTGTCACCTCTCTCGATGAGGCTCTGCGCATTCTAAAGAACGAGATTCGGAAACAGGCCACCGTCTCTGTCTGTGTCGGCTTGTCAACCGATGAAGTAGAAGGCGAGATGCGCGATCGTGGTGTTCGGCCCGATCTCACGCGTGCAGACGCGACCCAGAGACAATTCAATGTGTGGGCTACACGGACGATGTGGCGTCTCGGTGGCGATCCGATGCTTGCCGGGGCTACCGTGGCCTGGGCCGTGGATGCATTGCCGTCGAAGTGGCTTCCCAGGTTCGATGCAATCGCCCTCGAGTGCCTTCAACCCTCCGACAATTGGAATCGCCGCTGGATAAATCTCTCGCCCAGATATCTCGGCAGAGCGGGATCTAGTCTGCGCGTGGTGTCCGCCGATTGCGAATTTGCCAAGAAGTTCGTCGAGCGTTCGCGGAGTGCCTTCCATCAGGAAGACATCACCACTGCAGCAGTCATCTGGGTCGCTTCTGAATCCGGCTCAGAAGAATACAAACTCCAGCCTGCGCAGCGGCCGTCCAGCTAACTCTCAAGCGCCGCTACCCGGTTCCAAAGTTCTTTGATCCCCGCATTCGTCTTCGCGGAAACCGGCAGAATCTCATCCAGCTCAAACTCTCGCTTGATCGCTGCCAGATTCTTCGTTCGTTGATTGCCGCTCAGCCGGTCTGTCTTCGTGGCTACCACCAGAAAATCCCGCCCCACGTGTCGCAGCCACTCCAGCAGCTTGCCGTCACTCTGCTGTGGCGGAATGTTCGAGTCTACAAGGCACACACAAAGCCTCAGCGTCTCCCGTTCAGCCAGATACGGCTCGATGAACTTCGGCCACTCAGCCGAAATCGATTTCGAAATCTTCGCGTACCCGTACCCCGGCAAATCCGAAAGCACAATCCTGGGCCGTTCCTTCTCATCCTCGAGCTGAAAGAAGTTGATCGCCCGCGTCCGACCCGGCGTCGACGACACCCGAGCCTCCTTCGACCCTAGGAGAGCATTAATCAGCGAGGACTTGCCGACGTTCGACCGACCCAGAAACGCAATCTCCGGCGCCCCATGAGTCTTCGACTCGGAAGGGAAATGTGAGGCGTCGGTGGCAGAGAGAAGGAAGACCGGTTGCAGCCGCATGACTCCAGTCTATCCGCCAAAAGAGAAAGGAGGCGCCCGCACAGCGAGAGCCTCCTCAATTACGAAGAAAGAGCTACTTGGTGATCGTTACCGGGGCAGCCAGCTTGAAGGTCACAACCGACTCCGCGGGAATCACGACGTCCTTGTTTCCGGTATAAGCCGCGCCTGCCGTACCAGCACCCGCTCCGACCAGTGCGCCGATCGCCGCGCCCTTGCCGCCACCCGCAAGTCCGCCAATCAATGCGCCAGCGCCCGTGCCACCGGCGATCATGCCTGTAGTGCGTTTGCCCTTACCCTTCTCCTCTTTCATGTAAGCACTCGTGGTCACTTCATGCCCACCGATTTGCGTCAGCTGAATCGCAAGTTGGCCTTCGCCTTTGAACTTGCCTCTGCCTTTGGCAGCCACAACGGTTCCAGCAACATGAGCGCCGCGCGGAAATACGGTAGCCCCGCTGGCTGTGGTGACCGGAGCAGACAATTCACCAGTGAAGCCATCTCCCACATTATTGTTCTTGGCGCTGATCTGCTGAGTAATCGTCGCCGAAACCGTCGCGCCGCTGGGTGCGGTCAGCTTGACCACCTTAGGCTCTGGCGGAGGAGCGGGTTCGGCCGAGACCGCAGGTGTTGCGGCTGGCGCGACAGCAGCCGAGGCCGGAGCGGGTGCCATCGCTGGCGCCGCAGCAGGCTGATCAGCCGAGGCCGGAGGTGGTGCAGCTGGAGCGGACTGCGCGCCCGATTCGTTGGCAGGCGCTGTTGGTGTAGAACTCTTGCATCCGCCGAGGACAAGAGCCGTCGTTAGTGTGAAGATCGCTGCCAGATTCAGGTGCCTTACACGCATTGAGTTCGTCTCCCGGAGGTAAAAGCTGCAACTATGGCTAGAAATATACTCCCGATAGAGTGGTTTTGGCTGCGCAGAGTCGTCCCTCGGGCTCCCGGGCCTCTTGTACCGCGAGTCCATCTACCTGACAGGTATCGTCTTTTTCGTCCCTGATTCAAAGTACTGTTCGATCTCTTCCAGCGTCTTTCCTTTCGTCTCCGGCAGGAAGAAAGTTGCCACCGTCAGATAGATCACGGTGAATCCGGCGAAGAGGAAGAACATCGACGAGTAACCATATTTGCTGACGACCGGAAGGAAGATTCCGGCAAGCGTCGTCGAAACTAGTTGGTTGATTACAAGGGCGATGCTCATTCCATTAGAACGTATGCGTGTCGGCATCAGCTCCGACAGCGCCAGCCACACGCACACGCCCGGGCCGATGGCGTAGAACGACATGAACAGGTAGAGTCCCAGTGCCACCAACCAACCGTGACTGGAATCCGGCACACCCCCAACAGTGGCGCGCTCGATCTTCAGAGGTGCCGTGCGAGCGGCTTCGAGGTTGCCAAAGGGATTCTTGAAGAAGGCCTCGACCTTGTTCGCCGGTACGCAGCTCTCCCTCGTAATTTGGATCGGGGCCGCGGCAGTATCGTCGGAGCGAACAAAGCTGGTAGCCGCGGTGAAGTCCCCGTACGAATAGATCACGGCCAGCGATGCGCGGTCGCTTTTGATCTCGTCACCCTGGTATCCCGAGGCCGAGAGGATCTGTTTAGCCTCAGATGGATGGAAAGGCAAGTTCAGAGTCTGATCGGAACCAACCAGAGTCTGCACCGCGCTGCGGCAATCGTGGTTCAACTTTTCGGTGGACAAAAACATCAGGCCCACGCCGATCAGCGAGACGATGATGCCCGAAGTTCCCAGGATGAGCAGGAACCTTCGTCCCTTGCGATCGACCAGCGTCATTCCGCCGATCGTCATCGCAAAGTTGATGAAAGTAAAGAGGACGTACCCCCAGTGTGCCTGCAGGTCAGAGAGGCCGCTCTGCAGCAGAATACTGGTGTTGTATCCAATAATTGAGTTGATTCCGGTCGCGGTGTTGCAGAAGAGAATGATGCACGCCAGCAGGAAGGGAATTACATACTTCCTCCGCACAAGAGATTCTTTGATTGCCTTGCCTGAAGTAGAAGTAGCCTTCCCCGCAACGTTGATCTGCTCCATCTCCTTTAGTTCGATCTCGGCCTGCTCCGGTGCGCGGGAACGCAAGAGGGAAGCGAGTGCCCTGTTCTTTTGACCGCGCACAAACAGCCAGCGCGGGGATTCGGCAACAAACAGGCTTCCCAACACAAAAAGGAGGCCCGGAGGTAGTGATACCCAGAAGATTCGTCGCCAAGCCTGGTTCTTAAAGGCGAACAATGCCGCTGCGTCGGCGCTCTTCGCTACCGCTTCCACTCGATAGCTGTAATAGATGCCGATGACTGCGGCGGAGAAGATGCCAAGTGTCAACAACCACTGAAAGATTGCTGTTCCCTTACCGCGATGGGCAGCCGACAAACACTCCGCCAGATACAGCGGCACGACCACGCCAATCATCCCTCCACTGATGCCCTGTAAAAGACGCCCAAAAAGGAGCGGTCCGTAGCCGGGCGCAAGAGCGATTATCGGAATACTGATGACGAAAGTTAGGCCGCTCACGACCATCAGCGGCTTGCGGCCTATCCAATCGGCGAGCAGGCCAGCGAAGAGTGTTGAGATCACGCTTCCCAACAGCACAGCGGCCACAATCATCGACAATTGCCCGGCATTCAGCCGTGACGTCGCCTGCAGATACGGCAACGCACCGCCGATGATGCCCACATCCACCCCATAGAGCAGTCCACCCAGCCCGGCGACCAGGAGCAGGAAACGGTTATAGCTGTGTGTGGCTCCATCGATGGCTACGGGGAACGAAGGACTTCCAGGGGTTTTCGTCATAGATATTGAATCCGAAAACACGATATCAGTTCCGTGCTGTTGCATGGCGCATAGTCCTGACGGAAACCCTCATGACCCGAAAGTGCCATGAGGGATTATTAACCATCCGGGTATGCTCCTCCTGAGCTTATGAAACGTCTCCTGTTGGACACTCTCGTACGGTTTGAAAGAGTCATCTGCCGCGAAACAGGCGTAAACGGCAATTCAGATCGCGAGCTGTTTTCCCAGCAGTCTAGCAAGGGGCCGCCACCTCCTTTCTGTTTCTCCTGCTGAATCCATTTGGGGCATGGATTTCCAGCAACTAGTCTCATGGGCGCAACCCAGCGCCACTTACCTTCGGAGGGTTTTCTGATGAACGGCAACCATTTTGCTCGACGGATGGGTTCAAGGCGGAGCCTTCTTGCCTTGCTTGCATCAAGCGCAGTCATTACCACCGGCTGCTCCAACCTGGCCACGACAGCTCCAACGGCTTCTCCGTTGGCGACCGGTGGGACCCTTAGCGGAACGATACATGGCGGTAGCCAGCCGGTCGCGTTCGCGACGGTGACGCTCTATTTTGCCGGACAGAATGGTGTTGGTTCAGGTGACGGTAGTGTTGCCAGTCTCGGCAATCCCATCGTCGCGGCCGTTACAACTTCTGCCGATGACGGTCACGGTTCCTTTACCTTCCATAAGAAGGCCACAGCGGCCGAGGTTACGACGCCTGACAGCTTCGCCTGCCCCGGCGGTGGTAATAGTCCGCTCGTCTACGCCGTCGCCCGCGGCGGCAACCCTCTTGGCAATCACGACTCGGGTATTAATAACAGTGCCTCTGCGTTCATTGCTATGTACGGACCTTGCAGCGAGATCTCTTCTGCAAATGTGGTGACCATGAACGAGGTCACCACAGTAGCGACGATGGTTGCGCTGCAGCAGTACTTCAACCCAGCCACCGAGAGCATTGGCGCAGACGGTATCGGCCTGCACTATTTAGCCTTCACACAGACCCTCAGCACGATCAGCAACCTCGCGGACATGTCCACTGGTTCGGCGATTACCTCAAAAAATACGACTTCCGGTCCGGCTACCGTCACCATCACCCCAGAGACGGCCAAGATTAATGCTTTGGCCAATATCATCGCTTCGTGCGTCAACAATCAAACAGCTACCGCTTCGCCTTGCACAACCTTGTTCGCCAATGCGATCCCCCCTGATGGAGCCGTGACGGCCCGCCCTTACCGCACCTCATTCGCGCAAGCTACCGATGTGTTGCAAGCGCTTTATTACATCCTCACCAATCCAACAAATGGCAGCACGGCGAATCTCAACAACCTCTATAACCTGATTCCAGGAACCGCGGCCTTCCAGCCTTCGCTATCTGCTGCTCCTTCGGACTGGACCGTCGCAATCAACTACAGCAGTACCGGCACCTGCGGAACAAGCGATGGAAACTTAATCAACCAACCTCAGGAACTCGCACTCGACCGATACGGTAACCTCTGGATCGCCAATGGACAAGCCGGAACGGTCAATCTCGCGGGAATCAAGGCTGGGGGCACAGCTTTTAGCTGCACATTCTTAGGGGGAGACGCACACGGCATTGCGGTCGACAGCGCAATGAATATCTGGTACGCGTCCCACGCCGATAACAAGCTTTACCGCTACAATCAATTCACCAACATTACTACTCCCTTCGTTACCCACGCTCCTCCCCTTGCAGTTTTTGCCGATAACAGCAACATCTATTTCACGACCGATGCCGACACGTCGGTCTACATGATCCAGAACTACGCCACCGCGGACCCTGCTGCTATGCCCGTTCAGATATCATCAACGGTTGGAACAAACCCCAACCACTTAATTGTCGACGCCACTCATGCGATTTGGGTGAGTTCGGGGGGTACGTTCGTTTCGCGAATCGCCCCTGGATCACAGGGCGACGCGACCTACCTCAACGGATACACCACGACGCAGTTCCCGGTCGCCGCAAACGACAGTGCAGTCACTGTTGGGCCCGGATCTAGTCCAGCAGTATTTGTGGCTTCCGACGTCGCAAGCTCAGTGACCTATCTGAGCGGTAGCGGAAATAGCTATTCCACAACGTCCGGCTGGCCGAATGTGTCGGGAAGAGCCGGCATCAATAATCCGAAGGCCATCGCGGTAGACGGTCGTCTAAACATCTGGACAGCTAACGGCGCCGCCAACAGCGTTAGCGAAATCAGTGCTAACGGCGTAGCGTTGATGCCGAGCGGCGGCCGCCAATTCGACAGCTCCGTCATCGCCGACCCGCGGACCGTTGTCATCGACCTGTCTGGCAACGTTTGGGTGGCAGGCAACGGGCCAGTTGGTACACCCTCGAACTCAATCACAGAGATCGTCGGAGCAGCCGTTCCAGTCTTTCAGCCATACTCGTTAGGTTACGGCTCAGACGATCGTTTCCAGCGGCTTCCTTAGTCGCAAGGGAAAGCGAAGAGCCCCGGGTCTCCGGGGCTCTTTTCTTTGAAGTAGGTTGACGTTACTGGTCCGCCAGTTTGAATACACGTTCCATCACGACCCATCGCTGTCCCGGTCGGGATTGTGGCAAGGGCTGCTGAAAACCGCCCATAATGGCTTCCCACTCCTGCACTTTCGCGTTAGCAGCATCGGCGGCTGCCTTCGCGGAGAGAGAGAAGGACTCATTTACGTCCATGATCATGAACATTCGGGTTCCGAGAAGATATATCTCCATATCCTCAACGCCCGCAGCGTGCAGGCTGTCGCGGACCTCAGGCCATATTTTCAGGTGATATCGCTTGTACTCGGCGATCGCGGTTGCATCATCCTTCAAATCGAGCGTTAAACAATGACGTGGCATACTTCCTCCGCAGCTTCGGCTGCCGTAATGAGTGTCTTTCAGTGTACTGGCAACGCCAACTGAAAGGACTCTCAAAATCCAACGGAAACGAGGTATCCTTCTTGAGGATCATAATTTCAATCTATGACTGAAGCCTTTCACCTGGAAAACAAGAGTGCGCTGATTACGGGCGGAGCCAGCGGAATTGGCGCAGCGACCGCGCGCGAACTTGCGCGCGCGGGAGCCTACGTCATCATTGCGGATCTCAATCTGGCTGCAGGGGAGGCGCTGGCTGCAGAGTTGCCTCGCGCCCGCGCCGTCAAGATGGATGTTACGGATTCGGCCTCCATCACGCTCGCTCTGTCCACCATTACGCAACTCGACATACTCGTCAATAATGCGGGCATTGGCTTGGTAGGCGACGTCTCGCACACCTCAGAAGAAGATTTCGAGCGTGTTATGCGCGTTAATGTAAATAGCGTCTTTCTCGTGACTAAGGCCGCGCTTCCGCTCCTGTTGGCGGTACGGGGCTCCATCGTGAATATCGGCTCAGTTGCCGGTTCGGTCGGTGTAAAGCAGCGCTTTGCATACTGTGCCAGCAAGGGAGCCGTGCAAGCCATGACACGTCAGATTGCCGTTGACTATCCCAAGGAGCTACGTATCAATTGCATCGCCCCCGGAACCGTTCAGACTCCGTTTGTCGAAGGCTATCTTGAGAAGTATCACTCCCACGAAAAGGAGAGGGTACGCGCGGAACTCGTAGCCCGTCAGCCCATCGGGCGACTTGGGACACCTGAGGATATCGCGTCGCTAGTGCGATTTCTCTGCTCGCAGGAGGCGGAATTTATTAATGGCGCTGTATTGCCAATAGACGGCGGATGGACGGCGGCATAACTCATTCGTGAACAACTTCATTCACTATCGACGAAGGGAATTCTAACCAGCCTTGAACGATATCCTTATCACCGGTGTTCGCGTTATCGATCTGCGCTTTCCCACGTCGCGCGAACATATAGGTTCGGACGCCGTCAACAAAGACCCCGACTATTCGGCGGCCTACTGCATACTTGAGACGAACTACGGTCTGGAAGGACATGGGCTGACGTTCACGCTGGGGCGAGGCACTGATCTGGTCGTTCAGGCGGCGCGTCACCTTTCGCGTTACGTCGCCAACCGCGCGTTGAGTTCGCTAACGAACGATCTAGGCGCCTTCTCGCGTCAGCTAACGGATGAGTCTCAATTCCGATGGCTTGGGCCAGAAAAAGGAATCATTCACCTTGCGGCGGGAGCTCTCATTAACGCTGTATGGGATCTTTATGCGCGTTCCGAAGGTAAACCTCTGTGGCAGCTTTTGACGGATCTCGAACCTTGTCAACTTCTCAAAGCGATCGATTTTCGCTATATCGATGATGCTGTTACGCCCGAAGAAGCACGATCCATCCTTGAGAAGGCACGCGGCAGCGGGTTGGCCGAGCGTCTAGCCCAGCTTCGAGAGAAGGGTTACCCGGCTTACACCACTTCTGTGGGCTGGTTCGGCTACTCCGACGAGAAGATTCGGCGTCTCTGCCACGAAGCTCTTGCCGAAGGCTGGACACACTTCAAGTTAAAGGTCGGAGGTGATCCGGCAGAGGATCTTCGACGCGGACATATCGTCCGTAGCGAGATAGGCTGGAACAACAAGCTTATGGTTGACGCCAACCAGAAATGGGGCGTTCTCGAGGCAATTGACCGCACGCGACAGCTTTCGGAACTTGAACCCTGGTGGATGGAGGAACCAACGAATCCCGACGATGTTCTCGGCCATGCTCGTATCCGCCGCGAGGTTCCTCAGGTTCGCATCGCTACTGGCGAGCACTGCCACAATCGCGTCATGTTCAAGCAGTTTCTGCAGGCCGACGCGATAGACGTTGTTCAACTCGATAGCTGTCGCGTCGCCGGAGTCAATGAGAACCTCGCAATTCTTTTGCTAGCCGCCAAGTTCAACAAGCCGGTTTGCCCACACGCCGGAGGAGTTGGCCTCTGTGAGTATGTTCAACATCTCTCAATCTTCGACTTCTTATCCGTTTCGGCAACGATAGAGAATCGCGTCATCGAGTTCGTGGATCATCTACATGAGCATTTCGTCACCCCTGTCCATATCCGCAACGGGCACTATCTTGTTCCTACGGAGCCGGGATATAGCATCGAGATTCGTTCAGAATCTCTCAACCGCTTCGCCTATCCCGAGGGCGAAGTCTGGAGCGCGCAGGCATGAAGTTCGTTACGTTTTCCGGCAAGAAAACCCCGACCCAAAACCCGTCAGCCGTTCTTAGCCGCGATATCCCCACGCCGGGCGTGCTTATCGGCGACGAGGTCGTCGACTTGACCGGCCTCGCTCATTCGAGCGTTCTCGCCATCATCGAAGGCGGTGAACTCGCGCTGAAGGAGGTCGCCGCCAAACTGGACAAGGCTCCGCGAGTTGCCTTGTCGGAGGTCACGCTTCATGCGCCTATCCGTCCTCCGCGAATCTTCGCCATCGGTCTAAACTACGCTAGTCATGCCGCCGAGTCCAAGATGGCTGTCCAGAAAGTTCCTACCGTCTTCATGAAGCTCTCAAGCGCCGTCGTCGGCCCCGACACGCCAGTTATCCTGCCAAAGATCAGCTCGCAACCCGACTATGAAGCTGAGTTTGCGGTCGTTATCGGCAAAGCCGGTTATCAGATTCCCGCGTCCGACTGGCAGCAGTACGTCTTCGGCTACACCATCGTCAACGACGTCAGTGCGCGAGATATCCAGCTCGCAACCTCACAGTGGACTCTCGGCAAATCGTTTCCTACCTTTTCTCCGCTCGGCCCCGCCATCGTCACGGCAGACGAAGTTCCGGACCCACATGCTCTCGATATCTCTCTAGCGATCGACGGTGAGACTTTACAGTCGTCGAACACGCGCGATCTCATCTTCAAAGTCCCAGCACTTATCGAGCATCTCTCAAGCCTCACGCCGCTTGAGGCTGGTGACGTTATCAGTACTGGAACTCCTGAGGGTGTCGGACTCGGACGTACGCCCCACCGCTGGCTTAAGCCTAATGAAGAGATGATCGTCACCATCGAAAAGCTCGGGAGCCTTCGCAATCGGACGGTTGCCGAATGACTCCAAGGGCCCTGCAACTCTGGTGGAAGTTTCTTAGGCGACAGAGCCTCGTATAATCTCTGCCATAGTCGTCCATGGGTTCGCAGAGCATCTTCCAACCCCGATCCGTCTCGCTGCTGTGCCTTATTGCGGCGCTGCTCGCCAGCACCGCGCGAGCACAAACTCTTGCGACGACACTGCCGCTGGTTCTGCCTTCGGCCATCGCACTTGATGCCCACGGCAATCTGTACCTTGCCGAGACGGCCAATCACGTTGTCCGGAAGGTGGACCCCACGGGTCATATCGTTGTGGTCGCTGGTAGCGGTGTCCAGGGCTTTGGCGGAGATGGTGGACCGGCCTCAGCAGCCCTGCTGGATTCTCCGCAGGGCCTCGCTGTTGATGCTCATAATAATCTCTACATAGCGGACACGCATAATCACCGCATTCGCGAGGTCGACCTCAGCAACGGGACGATCACGACCATCGCGGGGAATTCATCATCCGGAAGCGATGGCGACGCCGGGCTTGCAAGCGCCGCTACTCTCGACTCACCGACGGCGCTCGCTCTCGACAGCAAGGCAAATCTCTATCTCGCGGATATACGCAGCCATCGCATCCGCAAAATTTCCTTCGGGACCGGCGTCATTACAACCGTCGCGGGTAATGGAATACAAAGCTTCGACGGTGATGGAGCAAATGCAACTGCTGCGCTGATCGACTCTCCCGCCGGAATTGCCGTTGACTCGAGCGGCAATCTCTATATTTCCGACAGTCATAACCAACGCGTTCGCCGCATCGATGCCGCCAGCGGGACGATCACGACCGTGGCAGGCACGGGCGTTGCCGGGTTTTCTGGCGACTCCGGCTCTCCCGCTGCAGCAGCGCTCGCCCTTCCGCAAGGTCTCTCGATCGATCAGCAGGGAATCGTTTATCTGGCCGACTCCGCTAACCACCGCGTTCGCCGAATTGATATTTCCCATGGAACGATTTCAACCCTCGCAGGCCAGGGAACTCAAGGGTTCGCCGGCGATGGTGGACCAGCAGTAGCAGCGAGCCTCGACAGCCCGCGTTCGGCCATTGTAGGCGCGGACTCTGTCGTCATTGCAGACACAGGCAATCGCCGTATTCGAGCAATAGCCTCTGATGGGTCTCTCCAGACAGTGGCCGGGATTGGCGCACCCACCCTTGGTACAATCACTCTCTCTGGCCCTTCCGTAGTTTCGTACGGAACCGGCCGCCTCGTCGCAACTCTCAACTCGGCGACGCCGGCGACCGACTCGGTGACCTTTCTTGATGGTAACGGCGCGGTGGCCAATGTTCTTCTGAGTTCAAACGTCGCCAGTCTGGATATTTCATCACTTCCCGTGGGGCCACATGCCATCACCGCGACCTATCCCGGCGACCTCACACACACATCCGCACAGAGCACGGTCTTCAGCCTTACGGTAAGTCCACTTCCGCTTACGGCGGTCATTTTTCCTGCGTCCGTCACATACGGGGACCCCGTCCCTGCTATTAGCGGCACCCTTAACGGTCTGCTCCCCCGCGACCAATCGACCGTTTCGGCGACATTCGCCATGGCAACCGCTCCTTTGTCGCCGGCCGGTTCCTATGCAGTT
>Ga0157374_10004695_pt1 | contig 11469 bp, 8 predicted proteins | sample M25metaG_FD_115308 | JGI IMG/M metagenome (GOLD analysis project Ga0157374, IMG submission 115308) | Miscanthus rhizosphere microbial communities from Kellogg Biological Station, Michigan, USA - M2-5 metaG | ecosystem: Host-associated > Plants > Roots > Rhizosphere > Soil | place: USA: Michigan... | reverse complement strand
TAGAGCATGATAAGGTTTGGATTGATTTACGGGGTTCAATTTAATAATTTTTGTAAATCAAAATGACCCTGCTAAGCAAGTGGGTTACTTGCATGGCGAATACCTTTCTGATGGGGTGCCGAAACAAGTTCGGCATGACATAGGAGCTGATTTTTAACAATCCACATGCAAACACTTCTCATCCGAGAACTCAGGCTCAAAGGTGCTGTGGCTAATAGATAAATGCTCCAGGCGATGGCGCAGATCGTGCTTGATGTTATCAAAAGAGGATACCGAATTCTGATCGATCACCAGGTGAGCAGTCAATGCATTTTCGGTGGTACTTAATGCCCATACGTGGATATGGTGAACATCCACCACGCCTTTGGCTTTCATTAACTCCTGTTTGATCTTTTCAAGGTCCATTTCCTTTGGAACGCCATCCATCTCCAAGCGTAAGCTGTCGATCAGCAGGCTCCAGGTGCCACGCAGGATAACAATGGCAACGATCAAACTTACTACGCTGTCAATCCAATATAGTTTGGTGAAATAAATAATGATACCTGATACGACTACACCGAATGATACAATGGCATCAACCGCCATGTGCAAATAGGCGCCTTTTACGTTCAGGTCCTTGTCTTTATCTTTTACAAAAAGCCAGGCAGTAAAGCCGTTGATACCTATACCGGCAAATGCTACCCAGGCCATTGTTCCGCCTGCAACTGCCTCTTGGTGAATGAAGCGCATAACGGCTTCGTAACCAATAAAGCCAACTGCAATAAAGAGTATCAATGCATTAAAGAAGGATACAATAATGGTAGAGCGTTTGTAACCGTAGGTATATTCGCGATTGGAGCTTACTTTGCTCAATTTAAACGCTAACAGTGCTAAAGCAAGCCCGGCAACGTCGCTCAGGTTATGCCCGGCATCCGTCAATAATGATAAAGAGTGGCTCCATAATCCGGCAATAACTTCCAGTACAACAAAAGCAGAGTTTAAAACAATACCGACAATAAAGGCATTGTTCAAATGATCCAGCTTTGGGGTATGGTCGTGATGGTGATGACCGTGACCATGCGAATGATCGTGGGAATGTGAATGACCTGCTGACATGCAGGCAAAGTTAGTGTTTAAAAATCAGATTAATGATCCACCTGAAAAAGGCAAAGTACAATATGATAAGCAGTAACAGATATTTTACCGCATAATACAGCTTGATATTGTAGGCTTTAATACGCTTGCCCAATAGCCTTATGGAATAGATGTATTTGAATACTTTGTTGATGTTTCCGGTTTTATCGTTACCCATGTTTGGCGATGCAGCAGCAGCCATGATAAACCACCCAAAGAATTTGTTCCATCCGCGACCAAACATCGTTTTTACAGGGCGTTCGATATCACAAAAAAGGATGATACGATCTACATCGGTTCTGTTTTCTGCATGGTGGATATAAGTTTCGTCAAATATCACATCATCGCCGTCTTTCCAGTAATAGCTTTGTCCGTCCACGACAATATGACAATCTTCCGAATTAGGGGTGATCAACCCTAAATGATAGCGCAGCGAACCAGCATAAGGATCACGGTGTTGAAGAAGCTGGCTACCTGCTGGTAATACGGTAAACATAGCCGCTTTGATAGATGGTACGCCTTTTATCAGCTCGATGGTTTTAGGACAATGTTTCTTCGCAGATTCATGGAAATCATCATACCATTTCAGATAGAAACGCTTCCATCCCCGCCTGAAGAAGGAGTTAAATCCCACATCATTATATTTATCTGATCCTTTTATTAACTCCTCCCGTTCCAGTTGTAATGCTTCATCACGGATAGTTTGCCAGTTAGCTTTCAGTAATGCAAGCTGCGGGAAATTTGCCTGACTGATGTATGGCTTATTCTCTACACCCGATAATGCATACATCGGTATATTGATAGGCGCCATAAAGGTAGAGTGGTCGGTAAGTTGCCTGAAAAACTTATACCGGATTTTTCCCCTGTAATGCACAATGATCGTAGAAATTATAAGCGTGTAAAGAATGATAAACTTTACAGAGACTAATTCTGCTAATACCTGATGCATGGGCATACTGATTTACATCAAATTTAGATACGGAACGAATGAAAACTGTCTTTTTTTTGTAGTAAAACGAGGATTTTACAAAATGCTGACGATTTTGCTTTTTTGGTCAGGAATGATGATACGGCTCGCCTTTGATGATGGTGAATGCCCTGTAAAGCTGTTCGATAAAAAATAGGCGCACCATTTGATGCGAAAAGGTCATGCGGGATAGCGATAGCTTATCATTTGCCCGCTGGTAAACCGACTGGTCAAAGCCATACGGTCCGCCTACAATAAAAACCAGGTTGGTAACCGATCCGATCGCCTTTTTATCGATATAAGCGGCAAATTGGGGTGAGGATAATTCCATGCCCTTTTCATCAAGCAAAATGACATAATCGTTAACGGTTATCTTTTTAAGGATCAGCTCGGCTTCTTTGCTTTTCTGTTGTTGTTCGGTAAGAGCTTTGGTATTTTTCAATTCGGCTATTTCGGCAATCTCAACCCTGGCATAAAACTTTAGCCTTTTCAGGTATTTATCAATCCCTTCCTTCAAATAGGTATCTTCTGTTTTGCCGACTATCAGCAGGGTGATTTTCATTTTTTTGTTGTAAAGTTGTAAACCTGAAACACCAAAAATAAAATAAATCAGTGGAACCACATATCATAGATGATTATCACAGCAGAGTTAATGCAGCAGCAGAGCAAGCTAATAAATACAAGGAACTCCTGAATACCTATTCCCTTTACCGGTTAGGTATTTTTGGTTTGTTTATCGCAGCTATATGTATTGGTGTCAGTTTGGACGATTTTACCATCATTATGCTTTCAATGGTAACTCTGAGCCTTTGTTTTGCCTGGGTGATAAATAAACAAAGCCAGTTTGAGGTATTGAAAAACTATTACCAGAACGTAAAAATTGTAAATGAGAATGAAATTGGCAGCATATCAAAGCGGTCAAATATCTATCAAAACGGGAACTGGTTTGCAAATGATAAGCACCTCTATACTTCCGACCTCGACATATTTGGTGAAAGTTCACTGTTCCAGCTAACAAATCGCGCAGCAACTTTTCCGGGTATTGTTAAGCTGGCCAAATGGTTGAATGCACCTGAATCCAAAGATACAATCGTATTGCGCCAACAGGCCGTAAGCGAGATAGGTTCAAAAAATGACTGGCGGATTGATATGCAGGCCCACCTGGTGTTCTCCATAAAACAACAACGGGAGCAAATAAAAAACCTGCTTGATTATTTAAAGATCCCCATTGAATTGGAAGACCAGAAATGGCTGGCTCTCTATAGCAAGGTAGCCCCTTATTTGCTGATTAGTGTTATTGTAATCGGTGTTTTTTATACTCCGTTACGCTATTTTGCCGGGTTGCTTACGTTAGCCAATGTCAGGATAGTTGTATCCAGGGCAAAGACGGTTAACAAGACTGACCTGATAGCCGGAAAAATAGGCGAGTCCCTAAAGCATTTCGTATCCGCCTTTAAAGGTATTGAGAATGAAGAATGGGAATCCGCCTATTTAAAAACACAGTCTGGCAGAATTAAGCGGGTTGATGATGAAGCGATTTCAGTACGTGTGGAACAGTTGTCGAAACTGATCAATCAGCTGAATTACCGCCTTAACATAGTTGCAAGCTTTATATTGAATACCTTTTTGCTTTGGGATATACGTATGGTGATCGCCATTGAAAACTGGAAGAAGAACAACCAGCAAAACCTGGAAGAGGCCTTTGATGTGATCGCTGAATATGAAGCACTCATCAGTCTGGCAAGCTTAAGAATTAACTACCCGGATTGGTGTTTCCCTACGGTCGTTGAAAGTGAAACCTATACCATCGCCGTAAAACAAATCGCTCATCCATTGATCCCAATCAATCAGCGCGTTGCCAATGATTATGACCTGACCGATACTTATAAGATCGATATCATCACCGGCTCTAACATGGCTGGTAAGAGTACATTCCTGAGAACCATCGGCATTAATACTGTACTTGCTTTGAGTGGTGCCCCGGTTTGCGCTGAATCGATGCAAGTATCGGTGATGACTGTACTGAGCTACATGCGTATCAAGGATTCATTGAACGAAAGCACCTCAACCTTTAAAGCAGAACTCGACCGCTTACAGATGCTCCTTGCCGCAGTTGATAGCGACGCCAAAATATTCTTCCTGATAGATGAAATGCTGCGCGGAACAAATTCCGTTGATAAATACCTCGGCTCAAAAGCAGTGATACAACAACTGATTGGTAAAAAAGGAGTTGGGATGGTAGCTACCCACGATCTGCAAATAGCCGAACTGGAGAAACAATACCCGGATTATATTCGCAATTTTTATTTCGATATCCAGGTAAAGGATGGAGAAATGCTGTTCGATTATAAGATCAAGCATGGTGAATGTAAGACTTTTAATGCTTCGTTGTTATTAAAGCAAATAGGCATCAATGTCGAAGCTAAATAATCTGCAAGAATATTCAAACGCGTCATTGCGAAGAGTGAGCGACGAAGCAATCCCAAACTGTACAGGGCGAATAGCAGGGTGCAGAACTTGCATAGCCGCTCTGCTAATCGGGGGTGCTTCGTTCCTCAATGACGTATTTTTTACAGGTGTCCGTCCGTCCGCTTCTGCCCATGGAATGTGACAAGGCGTGACAAATCACGATAAATCTTTTAAATCACATAATCGTGTAAAAAAAATGTGCAGATGATTACTCACCTGCACATCCAAATATAGTTGACAATCTAATATTTATTATCGTGTACCGGGACCGCCACCTGCACCACCCGGTGAACTTTGGTCGCCTTGTTTTATGTCATCGTTGTTAACACCTTTTTTCTGCGCCGGATTGCTGAAAGTAGTTTTACCGAAGCTGTACTGGAAAGTAAGACCCACCGAACGGAACGGAAACTGGAAGGTGCTGTTTTGAACAAAGCCCGGGCTCGACAAGTTAGAGTTGAAGTTTTTATACTTGTTGAACGGCTCAAGCACGTTGATTCCCAACGACGCCTTCTTTTTCATGAACTGCTGACGAACACCCATGCCCAATATGCTGAATGAAGGGTTGGTACCCTGTATGGTGCGTCGTGGCGAGCTGCCGAAAGTAAATACCTGCGCAATGAAACCACTTTTTAAATCCCATTCAGCCATTGCAAAACCATTGTATTGCATATAAGTTCCGTTTTGGGTTTGGTCTTTGAGGAACGAACCTGAAGGATCAGGTTTGTAAGTATAGGCATTCACATTGGCCCTTACAGTCACATTTTTGATTGGGCTTACAGATCCAAAAAAGCTTCCTCCGAATGAGTTGTTATTTCCAATATTGTGGTAAGTTGTTAAAGTTCCTGGTTGCACATGGGTAGCATCAACCTGTATAAGCGTTGGCTCCGCTATGCTTTCGATCAAACCGCCTGTATGTTTATAATAAATTGACATATTGATTACTGACGATTTAATGAAAGTCACATAATCAAACTCCAGTGTCTGCGATACCTCCGGTGCAAGACGTGGGTTACCTTGAGTTTGAGCCAGGATATTGGTTTTATTATCGTATGGGTTCAGGAAAGTTAAGCTTGGGCGTGTAATACGTTTGCTATAAGCCAGCTTGATGGTCTGGGTAGCTGATAACTTCTTCTGGATAGTCAGGCTTGGAATAAAGGTGTTATAGCTATTGCTGAATGGCCTAAGCGTTGTATCTGTGCTCACGGTTTCAGGTTTCCCGCTAATGTTAGTGATCTCATCCCTTGCACCAGCCAATATCGAGTAGCCCTTTGGCAATGTAATAGTCAATACGCCATAACCTGCTGTTACGTCCTGGTTATAATCATAAACGGCTGAATTAACGTTATCATAAATAAAACCATCCGGGCTGCCTGCTGTGGCGTCATAATTATAGGCATCCTGGGTACCTACCAATCGCCTTAATATCTGCTTACCTCCGGCTTCAAGTTTGAACACAGTGTTTATAGGCAAAGTATAATCTACCTGTAATGTGTATTCATTATTTAAACCATCAATGTTGGCTTTTGAGTTGGGTAATTGCGCAGTTTCGCTATAATAGTTCTTAAAATCTGTCACAGTGCGGCTGTGGCTCCATTGGGTAGAGATGTCAAGCTCCTCCCCCTCTTTATGGAATTTATGGGTGTAATCCAGGTTCCAGTCAAAACCACCGAAACTGTTATGACCTAATCCATGACTTGAATATTGGTGTGATGTATCACCTATCTTTATGTCATAAGGAGTGGTATTGAGATTGTTGAATGCTGATTGATTGTCAGCCAGTGTATTAAACCCACCCTTGTTAAGCCGGATATTGGTATGCAGGCTGTTAAAGGCATTGAAATCGTAATTTGCTGAGGCGTTGCCAATAGTACCATAACGCTTTACATAATTAGTACCCTTGGAAGTTGTGCTGGTATGCACAGTATCGTTAGGCTGGATATCGTTAAAAAAACCAGTAAGCGAGGTTTGAGGCCAGGTGTAGTTACCACCCGCGTTCATCGAAAAGCTGAAGCGGTTTTTGTTATAGTTCAGGTTAAAGTTACCGTTGTTCTGGCGTGTGCCGATACCACCGCTTACAGAGCCACTAATGCCGCTCATATTCTTTTGCTTAGTGATGATGTTGATGATACCTGCAGAACCTTCAGCATCATATTTAGCAGATGGAGAGGTGATCACCTCGATGCTCTTGATCTGATCGGCAGGGATGGTTTTCAATACATCAGATAAGCTGGCTGAGGTTGCACCTGAAGGCTTACCATTGATCAGCACACGTACATTCTGGTCACCGCGAAGAGATACGTTACCATTCATGTCTACTGCAACCAAAGGTACTTTTTGTAATACGTCTGTCGCATTACCTCCTGCGGCCGTAAGGTCTTTCTCAGCGTTATAAACTATCTTGTCAATCTTGTTTTCTACCAATGCGGCTGTACCAGTTACCTCAACGCCCTTTAAAGCCTTAGCGCTCGGTGCAACCACAATAACCCCCATATTTTTATCAGGTTTGGAGTCGGTAGTAACAACGCCGGTAACAAATTTGTCAGGATAACCCACGTAGGTTATCCTCAGTTTGTAGCTACCCGGGTGAAGCCCTTCGATCTTAAAGCCGCCTTTCTCATCAGAGAGAACCCCATTGATGGGAGAAGAGCCTGTTGCACGGAAAATACTTACAGAAGCATAATCCAGGGGTTTCTTGGAAATAGAATCGATCAGTGTGCCCGATACCTTCCCCACTATAGATGAGCCGCCACCTACGCCGCCAAGTTGTGCACTGGCGGTAAGCACGGTTGATAATATTATTGCAAAAAGTAAAAGTATACGTTTCATTTCAAATCATTTTCGTAATTGGAGGCGAAATTAGTGTAAATGTTACAGCGGAATGCTCAGTTTTTTGCCAAGATGCCTATTTGTCACTTATTCGTTACATGGTAAATAATACGTGTCCGTCCGTTTTGGGGTATAACAAGTGTGGTGGTACAAATTGGACATTTTTATATCCGATACGTCATTGCCTTTAGATTAGCTTCAACAGTAATAATAACCTGTATTATTTTGTTGAAGCTAATCTAAAGGCAATGACGGTTTGTTGAATATTGCAGGTTTACACCACAATATTCACAATCCTGCCCTTAACCACAATCACTTTTTTAGGCGATTTGCCATCGAGGTATTTCTGTACATCGGCATTGCCAACTACGACGCTTTCAATAGCCGGTGGATCGAGGCTTAATGAAATGTTCAGGTTCATTTTCATTTTACCGTTGATAGATATTGGATAAGCAAATTCATCCTCGATCAAATATTCAGGATTGAATTTAGGATAAGCGGCATAAGATAGCGTACCTGCCTCGTTACCTAACAATACCCATAGCTCCTCACAAATGTGCGGTGCATAGGATGATAACACGATCACTAAGTCTTGCAGAATAGCTTTCTTATTGCATTTCAGATCAGTTAACTCATTTACAGCGATCATGAAGCTGGATACCGAAGTATTGAACGAGAAACGGTCAACATCTTCCTCTACCTTGCGGATGATTTTATGTAATGATTTCAATTCAGCTTTAGTTGGTGCATCTGCTGATACCCTGAAGTTGAACTGCTCATCATGGAAAAGCTTCCAGAATTTACGCAGGAATTTAAATACCCCTTCGATACCGTTGGTGTTCCATGGCTTGCTTTGCTCTAATGGTCCGAGGAACATCTCGTACATACGTAGCGTATCTGCACCATAACGGGCGATCAAATCATCCGGGTTAACTACGTTGAACTTGGATTTTGACATTTTTTCGATCTCCACGCCGCAAACGTATTTGCCGTTTTCCAATATGAATTCAGCGTCTTTAAAGTCCTCACGCCATTGTTTGAACTTATTGATGTCGAGGATATCATTCTCTACAATGTTCACGTCGACATGCAGCTCGTAGGTTTTGTATTGTTTGATCAATCCATGAGAAACGAAAGTATTGGTACCACGCCCCTCATCGTCAATCAACCTGTACACAAAGTTTGACCTTCCCTGTATCATCCCCTGGTTGATCAGCTTTTTAAACGGCTCTTCTTCAACCACCAGGTTCATATCCTTCAAAAACTTATTCCAGAAACGGCTGTATAACAGGTGACCGGTTGCATGTTCAGAGCCGCCTATGTACAGGTCGACATCCTTCCAGTACTCAATCGCTTTTTGTGACGCAAACTCTTTATCGTTTTGCGCATCCATGTAACGGTACCAGTACCAGCTTGAGCCTGCCCAGCCCGGCATAGTGGAATGCTCATAGGCTCCTGCCGCGTGCTTCCAATCCTTAGCTCTCGCTAACGGCGGTTCACCGGTTTCAGTTGGTAGATATTTATCTACTTCAGGTAATATAAGCGGCAAATCTTTCTCGTCAATCAGGTGTGGCAGATCATCCTTAAAGTATACCGGCACCGGCTCACCCCAGTAACGCTGACGACCGAATATAGCATCACGCATCCTGAAATTCACTTTAGCTTTGCCTGCGCCTTTGCCCTCTAAAAACTCGATCACTTTTGCTGTTCCGTCCTTATAGTTCAACCCGTTCATAAAGTCGGAGTTGATATAAGTGCCTTCTTTGGTCGGGTCGGCTTCGGTTTCTATGTTTTGTACATCGATGATCGGTACTATCGGCAAATTAAAATGCTTCGCAAAAAGGTAATCACGCTGATCACCAGATGGTACTGCCATAACAGCGCCTGTGCCGTATCCAGCTAAAACATAGTCGGCTATGAAGATGGGCACCAGCTCATGATTTACCGGGTTGATCACATAGCCACCTGTAAAAGCACCCGATACCGTTTTGGTATCCGACATACGGTCCAGCTCCGATTTCTTTTTGCTTTGCGCCACGTAGGCATCTATCACAGCCTTTTGGTCAGGTATAGTCAATGCAGGTACCAGTTCATGCTCAGGAGCCAGTACGAGGAAAGTAACACCAAATATGGTATCGACCCTTGTCGTAAACACCTCTATGTAGTCAGCAGTGAGTTGTGAGTGGGCAGTATCTTTATTGATAGGAAATTTTACACTCGCTCCCACGCTCTTGCCTATCCAGTTGCGCTGCATTTCCTTCAGCGGTTCGGGCCAGTCGATGATATCCAAACCTTGCAACAAACGCTCGGCATAGGCGGTGATGCGCATGCTCCACTGCATCATTTTCTTTTGCTCCACAGGATAACCGCCGCGCTCGCTAAAGCCGTCTTTCACTTCATCATTAGCTAATACGGTACCCAATGCGGCACACCAGTTTACGGTGCTTTCGCGCAGGTAGGTGAGGCGGTATTTCAACAATTCATCCTGCTGATCGTTATTGCTCATGGCTTTCCACTCAGCAGCAGTGAAGGTTTTGATATCTTCATCACATACTGCGTTGATACCTGACGAACCAGTCTGCTCAAAATGAGCAACCAGCTTTTCTATCGATTCAGCTTTATCCGCAGCCTTATTATACCAGGAGTTGAACAGCTGCATAAATATCCACTGCGTCCACTTGTAGAAGTCGGGTGAACTAGTGCGCACCTCGCGGCTCCAGTCGAACGAGAAACCTATCTGGTCAAGCTGACGGCGGTAGGTGGCAATGTTTGTCTCGGTAGTAATAGCGGGGTGCTGTCCGGTTTGAATGGCGTACTGCTCGGCAGGTAAGCCGAAGCTGTCATAGCCCATCGGGTGCAGCACGTTGAAGCCGCGCAAACGCTTATAGCGCGCAAAAATATCAGAAGCGATATAACCCAGCGGATGCCCAACATGCAGCCCCGCACCTGATGGGTAGGGGAACATATCCAGCACATAATACTTGGGTTTGGCAGAATCGTTATCAGCCTTAAAGGTTTGATTTTCGGCCCAAAACTGCTGCCACTTTTGCTCTATATCCTTAAATTGATAGTCCATTGCTTATAATCTCGCGTTTGAGGTTGCGAAATTAAGAAAAATGTGGGTTAGTTGATTAAGTTGATAGAGTTAAGTGGTTGATTAGGTTTAAGGGTGTGGTAAATAACATAATCAACTCAATCAACCACTCTACTCAATCACTATTCAACCAAAGCACAGCATCATCAATAAACTGCTGCCATATCCCATCAGGTTGCCATACACCTTCAATAAATTCCTGCATTTCATCCTGGTTTAAAACATCAGTAGAAAGCAGATATAAACCTGTAAAGGCAGATGCTCTGTAATTAGCAGCGCAATGAACCAATGTTTTTTGATGACTATGCTCATTCATCACCTTAATAAAATCAATCAACTCACTTAACTGCGGATCATCAAAAATAATTGGCAGGTGATAATAGCTCAAACCAAGCTTAGCAACCGATGCACCTTCATCAGCCAAAGCATATTTGCCATCTGTTAAACCAAGATTGATCACCACCTGGTAACCATCATCGGCAATGCTTTGCAACTGCCCCTCACGTGGTTGGCCGGCACATGCCAGTATATCGGATACCTGTTTGAAATTGTAGATGTCGCTCATGATGTAAAGATAGTTGATTAGGTTAGATTGAGTTGATTAAGTTGAATGGTTATTAGGGGTGTCATGCTGAAGTACAAGCCTGTCCTGAGCCTGCCGAAGGGAAGCATGGTGGGTAAAGGCCTTTACGCACTACACTTCGACTGAGCTCAGTGCGACACCCTGCTTGTACCGTCCGTCCGTTATTATGTAGGACTCCTTACCGGATGAACAGAACACTTTTAAAAAACATCGTTCATCGCAAAGGCATGTTTAAAACTGTAACGTCCGTCACGCACTACCCATCCCCCGTGACGGACGTGACACCCCAAATTCCCCTATAACCCAGTAACCGATTTTTTCGTATAAGGGTGAAATAACTTAAATAAGAAAAATTTAAATCTTATCATGAAATTAAAACGCATCGCATTAGTGGTATTGGCCTGTGCAGCATTGGGC
>Ga0157374_10004691_pt1 | contig 11474 bp, 15 predicted proteins | sample M25metaG_FD_115308 | JGI IMG/M metagenome (GOLD analysis project Ga0157374, IMG submission 115308) | Miscanthus rhizosphere microbial communities from Kellogg Biological Station, Michigan, USA - M2-5 metaG | ecosystem: Host-associated > Plants > Roots > Rhizosphere > Soil | place: USA: Michigan... | reverse complement strand
TACAACGCGCGTCATCTTTATAAGACGCTCGAGACCGAGGTCTACCGCTCGGCGCGTTACGGCTACGAGTTTACCGTGGTGTTCATCGACCTCGACCACTTCAAGCAGGTCAACGACACGCATGGACATCTGGTCGGAAGCAAGCTGCTGATGGAGATCGGCTACTTGATCAAGGCACAGCTGCGCTTGATTGACTATGCCTTCCGTTATGGCGGAGACGAATTCGTAGTGCTGCTGCCACAGACCGGAAAAGACGCAGCGCTGATTGTGGCGAAACGCCTGCGCGACAGTTTGCGCACCAGTATGTTCTGCCAGGAAGAAGGATTGAACCTGAATGTACGCGCCTCGATGGGCGTGGCCACCTATCCGCACGACGCCAAGACGCCGCGCGAGATCATCCGCCAGGCGGACGAGATGATGTATCTGGTGAAAAACACTTCCCGCGACAATATTGGAATTGCGGCGCGCGGAGTAATGAAGTAGACCAGCTTTCAGCTTTCAGCTTTCAGCTCTCAGCGACCACGGTCCACGCAGGGGCGGGTGTCCACACCCGCCCTGGGCCGAGCGAAGCTCGGCTAGCTAGTTCTACAGCCCCGCATCAAACTCCTAGTTATTGGGTGTTGTGAATCTGGACTCCCGTTAGCAACAGCTATGTCCGTTTTGCGGCATAATGCTGAGCGGATGACGCTCAGGACTTGAAGCAATTCCTTGATAAGACTGTGACACTGCGCATGACGGACGGCGAGATTCCCAAGGTTAGAGTTCTTGTGGTTGATGAAAGAATCGGTGCAGCAGATCAGGCACATGATCAATCTGAACTAAAGAAAGCCCTTGTTCGTTGTTGTCGTAACATCGCCATTACACTCATTGACCCCGAATCGGCGAATTTTCTCAATGAGTGTAATCGCCTGATTTCGTCAACCGAGGGCCGTGCGACAATGTCTCTGGTTTAAGGGGCCATTGAATCGGCGGGTGACGCGCTTCGCAGTCACTGAGATTTTGGGAATGAAGAATCCCATACGTTTCCTGCTCTATGTGCCCGTTCCTTGGGTATTCGTGCTGACCTATCTCCTTGGAGTGGTCCTAGAACATGTGCATCATGGCACAATCTCTCCAACTGCGGCCTTGATTAGTAAGACGGCCGGAACTGTGTTATTTGCCGTGGGTGCCGTCGTTGCGGGCTGGGGCCTCGTGCTTTTCCGTAAAGCTAAAACCACAACGGTTCCAGGTAAGTTATCCGGGAAACTGGTGACGTGGGGACCGTATCGCTTCACTCGAAACCCAATGTATGTAGGCCTTGTCTTGGCCTACCTCGGAGAAGCGGGATTACTGAAACAAATCTGGCCAGTCGTTCTTCTCCCCTTTACGGTTGCCTACATTAACTGGACAGTGATTCCGGTCGAAGAGGCGAAGTTGGAAGAAGCCTTCCCCAACGAGTACAAACATTACCGCTTGCAGGTGCGGCGCTGGTTTTAGGAAACAACAAGGGGCGCTCAATGCTGTCTATTACACGAGTTATGGCGTTATCTCAGTCGTACCAATCGCTAGTTGGCGATAAATCGCTATTACGCTCATTGTCCAGATTTCGGCGAACAAAGGGCGCAAGCTTGTGCTAACGCCTGATTGCGACAGTTATGATCTAGGCCGCTTGTTTGAGCCTGACTACGATGCTACGCTCCCGTTGGACGTTGAGGATTTGAATGGCTGGTACTGCCTCTGTACCGTGGGAGGAATGGCTGGCGCGGCTTCTTCACCCCCTTGCCGTCGCAGTGAGAAGATGGTTGTACCAAGCGCGGCGGAGGAAGGACTTAGCTCGAAGCCAAGGCTGGGGCGAAATCGAAGGAACCGTCCATGAAGTGAAGTGGGATAGTTCCAATCCTCGGGAAGAGTCGTTTACTCTTATCCAACAAATCATGGGTACTACTCAGGGTCTTGTTGGCATTTGGTTTGATCGCGCTGATAAACGGCAGGTGCGAGTCGGGAACCGAATGACGCTGCGGATTGACCCCGAAGATCACGAGAAAATCTGTTTTCCTCGCATTCATTGATGGTTGATGATAAATCGCGATATCACTCAGAACCCCCAAGGTGGGCCGCCTGGGGGCCGTAGCTGGTGATAACGTCTGTTAACAGCAATCGCCATTTCCCCGCTCCCGAATGTAATCTGCGATACTTTCCAGTGACTGGTTCAGTCTGAACCGATTCTGGCGGCTCGTATGCGTTTCGAGGTCAAACTCGGAGGTGAACCCATCGGGTTCTCCGAACTTGAGGGGGGCGATGCACCGATGGGGTGCGCATTTGGTCGGCTCGTGCCAACTCCCGCCTACGCTGCTATCCAACCCAATTGCATTAAACATCGAGACCGCTGGGTATCAATTCCGACTCTCACGGTCGAAACACCGGGAGGTGTGCCAATCGAGTGCAGCGGAGGCATTCAAATCATTGACATGAGCCCTGAACTCGGCGAAGAAGGAATCCAGATTCATCTCAACGGTGTCACCAATCCGCCCTACGATGAACTGTTTCCACACCACGTGGAAGCCAACAAGAAACGATGGGGATAGCTCTCGGGCAGTCGCGGTTTCGGGTCAACTGGCGATAAATCGCCATTACACTCATCATCCCACCGGGAGCCCGCCAGAGAGTGCCTCGGCCGGTCAATGAGTGTAATCGCCTGTTAACAACAGTTGACTTCCGGTTTGCCCGTTTACTCAGCCAAAACCGGCACGCAAGGTATAAACTTCGGCTCGGATGCGGCAAAGAACGGCGGCGATGGGCGGACTGAAGAGGTCAGCACGGGCGGTGGAGAGAGAGTGGCGGAGATGACTCTGCAGGAGCAGTTTGGGCAGATTGATATCTACCTGTTCGATCAGATATTGCGGGGGAATATTTCGCCCGGAATGAAGGTGGTGGACGCGGGGTGCGGCGGCGGGCGGAATATTCAGTATCTGCTGCGAGAGGGGTATGAAGTGTTTGGCGTGGATCTCAGCGCCGAAGCGGTGGCGGCGGTGCGGAAGATGGCAGGTGAGCTGGCGCCGGGACTGCCGGCTGAGAACTTCCAGGTGGCGGGCGTGGAGGCGATGCCGTTCGCGGATGAGTTTGCGGACGTGGTGGTGTGCCATTCGGTGTTGCACTTTGCGCGGGATGAAGCGGAACTGCGGGCGATGGTGCGAGGGCTGTGGCGGGTGCTGCGGCCGGGCGGGATGTTGTTCTGCCGGCTGGCGTCGACGATTGGAGCAGTAAAGGGAATGGCGTTCGAGGAAGTGGGCGGGCGGCGGTTCCGGATGTCCCACGGTGCAGAGTGGTTGCTGGTGGATGAAGCGCTGTTGATGGAACTAACGTGCGGTCTGGGCGGGGAGCTAGTGGATCCGCTGAAGACGACCGTGGTGCAGGGGCAGCGGTGCATGACTACGTGGGTGGTTAAGAAAAAAGCACCGCCAGGAGGGGAGGGGCGGGCGTTTGTCAGCTCAGGGATGCCGGCGCGAAGGCCTTAGTGGGAGCCAGTGCGGACGGCAATACCGCTTTAATTAGGCGGGGCAGACGATAACTCGGGGTCAGGGGCGATACTCTGTATCGATCAGCGCAGACCGGAACACTGCTTCGTGCGGAGGGCCTGCTGACAACTCCTATGCGGGCGCGGTGTTGGTCTTCACACCGTAGCGAGCCTGTTAAAACAACTCAATCTGCTTGCGAGAAGCTCGGACTCGACTTCCACTTGCGTGTCCCGCGAGGGGCTACTGCGGAATCGCTCCGGCGATCCGGTTCCACAGAGCGCTGTGTCCGACGGCGATGAAAATGAAGGACGCTGCCGCGAATGCGGAATACCCGATCCCGTACCATCGATCAAAAGTGCGGGTCATCCCCCACCGCAGAGCCAGAAATAGGGCCCCAAGTGCCAGCGCGGGGCCAAGCACGTATAAAGGCGGCATGGCCGCAAACTCTCCGATATACGGGCAGCGTCCAAGGGAGCCCGAGATGATCATTAACGACGCCAAAAGCATCATGGGGCGATGGATCTCGGAGCGGCGGCGATAGATAACCGCAACGGCCACCAGAACACCGAAGGAGAGCATCTCGCCGAGCATTGTTGCCAGGAAAAATCTGGCCCCACCAAAGCCTTGGTACATTTCCGGGTTGTTGAGAGTCGACAAGATTGCTGTGAACGATCCGAGAGGGACCATACAAGCGGCGAGCACAGCGCCGCCCACGCCGACGCGCATATGAAGACGCCGGTTGCCGTTCAAAATGAAAATGCTCTGCACCAGAAACAGGATTATCCAACTGAACATGGCAAGGCCGTGAACAGCGACCAAAGGTACAATCTGTTGGGTGATCTCGCCTCCCCCAAAACCCTTCCCATGCAAAAGAAATGAGCGAAAGCCAACAGCAGTCGTAACAAGCATGGCGCTTCCAGCGATCACATAGAAAAGGCGTTCGGACCGCATGCTTCGCAGTGCAAGACTTTGCTCTTGTGATTGAATTACCGTGTGTGAGATGGCTCCTGACATGACGATTTGCCCCCATCGATTGAGTTTGACCTTACGGTCCGCGCAACTCTCGTAGCGCACGTCACCCAACAATCCGATGAAAACTGCACCCCAGCGATCAGTGCAGAACCCCCGAGAGTACAACGTGGGGGAGATTAAAATTCCGGCTGCAAAAGCTGAATCCGGCAACTGGGCGAGGAGTATGAGCGGAGGCGAAGTTGCTGTCAACACGAAATACTCTCGGGACATTTTGCGGCTCGATCACCGCAATTCGATCAACGCAAAAGGAAATAGGCCCCTACAAATTGTAGTTAGCGAAAAATCGCGATTACACTCAGCCACCGCTCTTTCTTCATTTCAGACAAGGCTCGCCTATTAGTTTGCTCTGCAAGAAACTGGGACGAGAATTCACTAATGAAACGCTCGGAGATGGGCTGTCAGAACGGTAACCACACAAAGGCTTAAACTCTGACCCAAATGCCATCTCGCTCTTCCAAAGTTGCAATGATCCGTCCCGGGAAGTATTGGCCTTGGTCCTTGTCGCAATGTTGGTAAAAGTTCACGACCTCCGCCCAATGACTGAACTCGACATCCACACGGCATTTAGTTCCGCAATTGCAGGTGAACTCAGTCCGCCTCCACGCACTTGGGTAATCTATGGGGTTGGCACCCATTGGCGTTTACCTCCACGCTAGTACAGTAGGTATTGAAACCCCGCCGTGTCGAGACCTTTCTTCCAGCCGTTGAAACTAATTGCTGTTGAAACATCCCCATTACACTCATTGGTTCTTCAGGTTGACAGGCGGACACCCTGCGATCAATTCCGGGGAACGTGAGATCGCGGGCTGAGCGCAGGTTCCGCTGCTCCTGTCACGTTTAACAGTTTCCGATAATCCCAACATTTTTTATTGTCGTAAGCGCAGTCTCCTGGCCCGATCCATGTTCGCCCTAGTGAGGCTAGTTTGCGTTCTTCCCTTGCTAACCTTTCGATTCGCATTGCCCTCGTTGCCGCCCTGACCCTGTTGTCATCTGGCTGGACCTGCAGCGCGCTATTCCTCAGCTGCCAAGGGGTAGGGCAATCCCAAGTTACTTCACTCTCGCCGGACACCATTCCGAACGACGCGGAATCAGTTCTGCTGACAGCGGACGGAAGCGGTTTTACCCACCAATCGCAGATCATGTGGAACGGAAACGCGTTGCAGACGACGTTCCTGGACTCACACCATCTCCAGACCACGGTCACGCAGCAGACCTTTCACTCTTTTGGCGGCTCCATGGGGAACGATGTGCAGATTTCAGTGATGTCTCAAGCATCGTTCGATGATTTGGGATGTCCAATCGGCGGGAACTCTGCCACGCTGGTTCTAGTCATCAACTAGGGACTCCAAGGCACGATAGCCTCAGGTGATCATCATTCTGGCATGTGCTGGCATCATAGCCACACCTTCCCGAAATCACCGGACTTGAAGGAAGGCCCATCAGGTATGTCTGCGTCTGGCTCTGTGAGTGAACATGATTCCGAGTGCTACTCCGGTAGCCGCTCCAGCAATCAAACCGAGAAGGGTGAGGCTGGGTATTGATGGCGTGCTCGTTGCCAACATGAAGCCGGCAACAGCCATACACAAGGTCCAGAGAACTATGCGAATTTTCATGGTGTGCTCCAAAATGGCAGCGCGCTGCCCTCATCGCCGTTGGCCACAGGTTTACACCACGCGAGGGTAACCTTTCAATCGGGTAAATGTCCTATTACTGCTTACTGCCCTACTGGGCAGAATAGCGTTGAGAGACTCGCTTTTTAGGACGGGCTCGGCGCCCCGGGCAGGTCAATGATAGTAACCGCCTGATTACGCCAACGATCCACCAAACTCAGTTCTGTTCCAGAACAAGCAAGTTGAAACAGGAGTATACTTTTGCCGGTTTCACGTGAGGACAGCTCGCTGGAGACTGGATGTTTGAATTAGTGGACGCCATCCGTGAGGTCTTTCCCGGTCAGTCCAAGACAGTGACACACAATTCCCGGCCCGGTGAAATGAGACGACAGAGAACCATGAGTACAAATTTGAAGAGCGCAGGAGCCTCGAAAAAGCCTGATCTGACTTTCAATTTATGTAAATGAATTTAGGAGGAAAAAATGGAAACTTTGAGTGCAATCCGCAACAATAAACCAGCCACAAACGCGAATGCCGTGAGAGTCGAGATGAAGCTTGAGGTGGTCATCATCTCGGTTTCGGATGTCGACCGCGCGAAAGAGTTCTACGCCAAGCTCGGGTGGAGGCTCGACGCCGATTTCACCGCTGGGGACGACTGGCGCGGGGTCCAGTTCACGCCGCCCGGCTCCGGGTGCTCGGTAATCTTCGGCAAGAACGTCACCACGGCAGCACCAGGCTCTGCCCAAGGCTTATACCTGGCCGTCTCCGACATTGAGACCACCCGGAACGAGCTGCGCCATCGCGGCGTCGAAGTCAGCGAGGTGTTCCACGGTACGAATGTGCACACCGGCACGGACGAGCCCTATTTATTTGGACGTCTCCGCGTCAATGGTCCGGACCCTGCACATACGAGTTACCACTCGTTCGCCTCGTTCCATGATCCCGATGGCAACGGCTGGCTGTTGCAGGAGGTCACAACCCGGCTGCCTGGGCGAGGGGTCAGCAATTTCGACGTTGCTACGATGACGGAGCTCTTGCGAGAGACGGAAGAACATCATGGCAAGTACGAACCGACAGCTCCGAAGCACCCCTGGTCGGGATGGTACGCGGCCTATATCGTTGCGCGTCAGAACGGCAAGACGCCGGAAGAGGCGGCCGAAGAGGGTAAGCTCCAGATAGAAGGCGCACGAGCTGCGTGAAGGACTTCGACGCCATCATCATCGGGACGGGCCAGGCAGGCCCGTCCCTGGCGGCATGGTCTGCGATGCGGACAAGGCAGTCGCCATCGTGGACTGGACTGGACCTCGTCGCAGACGCTGCACTGAGTACCCTGCCTTCGCAGCAATCTTTACTCGACTGTGGAATCAGATCGCTACGTAGTTAGCGATAAATCGCCGCCTGTTTACATCAACTATCCGATAGCCGGATGGTTTCTTCGGAAAATTAGACTGGCACGATTTTTACTTGGGAACATTGCAGTTCGGTAGCATGATTATTCGGCAGTCCAAGTTCCAAAATGGGGTTCCTTGGAGCCTGTTATGGTCTCTATTCGTAAAGTGCCGACACGGAAGAATGCCGCCCAGAAGCAAACCAGGGCCTTTGACCCGCGAATATTTTTAGCAACTGTTGGAACGGGACGGACTCTTCGTCACTATCACCCGAAACAAAGCATCTTTTCGCAGGGAGACCGCGCCGACGCTGTGTTTTACGTTCAGGAAGGAAAGGTGAGGCTCAGTGTTCTGTCCCAACAAGGCAAAGAAGCAACCATCGCCCTGCTCGGCTCCGGCGATTTCCTGGGCGAGGAATGTATCGCCTCGGATCAACCCGCGCGGCTCGCAACCGCCATCGCCATTACGGGGTGCTCTGTCCTAAAGATCGCCAAGAACCGGATGCTGCGCACGCTTCACGAGGAGCACGGGTTCTCAGACATGTTTGTTGCGTACCTGGTGGAACGTCACAACCGCACGCAATCGGACCTGGTTGATCAACTGTTCAATTCGAGCGAAAAGCGGCTGGCACGCGCTCTCTTGCTACTCTCTCGTGTGGGGAAAAAAGCAAAATCCGAAACTGTGATACCGCGAGTGAGTCAGGAGACTCTGGCGGAAATGGTTGGTACCACTCGCTCACGCGTGAATTTCTTCATGAACAAATTCAGAAAGCTTGGTTTCATCGACTACAACGGCGGGTTAGAAGTGAACAGCTCGCTTCTCAGCATTGTCCTGCACGAGTAACTCGGTCAGTCTCCCGGCCCCCCTTATCGTTGTTCTCCATCCCAAAACGACCACGCCGGATGGCCTCGCGCCGAGGGTGTTCAATTTTGAACAGCGTTTGATAGCTGCGATCTGTACGATAGCGTACGACCTTTGGGGGGGCGTTATGACCTGCAAACGATGCCGGTCCGATAGACAAAGCGTATTCAACGGCGAGATGGCCATCCACTTCCGCGGGCTCAACGGTTTGGACAAACCCATTGTGTGGGTGTTTCAGGAGATTGGGGTCTGTCTGAATTGCGGCTTCACGGAGTTCACCGTTCCTGAGAGGGAGTTACAAACGCTTTTGCAGGGTTATCCGGTGAAGGGTGCTGTGGCCTTGCCCACGGGGTGGCCCCAGCGTCAGGACGCATCAGAATTGGACTGAGTGCACCTGTGAAATTGCATTCCGCGATTTTGCTGCTGGTGAATACCTCGCCCCGAAGAACAGTGTTCACAGCGGTCAGTAACTCACGTCCCGCATCCGTCTTAGCAACGTAGCCCAGCGCCCCTGACCGGAAAGCCTCTTGTGCTATGTCAGCAGAAGACTCCTGACTCACAAAGAGTATTTTTGAATTGGGTGAGAGCTTGCGGACTCGTCGAGTTGCTTCGATTCCATTCAGCGTTGGTAGCCCGAGGTCGAACAGAATCAAATCAGGTTGAAGTTCTTCGGCTTGCCGAACCGCCTCTAATCCGTCTGACGCTTCGCGGACGATCTCCAACTCCGGTCTTCTCTCCAACGTCGAACGGACAAATCGGCGAAACGGTTCGTAATCATCGACCACAAGGACTCTGATTGGTGAAGCTGCCAAGGCCGCCTCCCGCCCAAATCCGTTGAACAATGACACAATATCGTTTTTAAGGCTACTGGTAGTTCTTACAGGTCGAATGGTCCTAATGGGATACGTCGTCAGCTAGCTTCGCGACCTCATTGGCGAAAAACCGCGATTACACTCAATGACCTGAATGTGTTGTATTTCGAAGACACAGTACGCTTGCCGCCAAACGCCGCACTGGCCGCGGTCTTTGAGGCCCTCCGTGTTACACTCTTGCCCATGAAAACGCTGTTAGAGAGGGATTGAACTGGCGTCAGCCTGTGCCGACGAGGAAGTTTCAGTTGGTTCGTGCGCTGTTGCGGTTCAATTTCCTGCGCTTCGGCGTAATGCCCATCGCTCCCTGGTTTGTACAGCGAGGACAGTTCATCTGTTGTTCTTCTAAAAACTCTCATGACGTCCGAACGCACGCTTTTTGCCAAGCTCGCCGACGCGGATTTCGAGAAGATTGCGGGATGGCTGGAACGAATCTTCCGCATCCGGTGGCGAATAAGGCGCATTGCAATGGTGGTGCGGGAGGCGACCGGGCATCCGCGCAAATGCCACCAGGATCTCTGGCTGCCTGCTGTTTCCGCGAAGCCACCCGAGATGACCGCTTCTATCTAAGAGCCCTCGATCGCTACGGACCGCTGTTCAAACTTTTTTGGGGCTCGGGTGACTTGAAGGTTTGTGTCGTCGGCTTTCCGCTGGGCCGCCGGTTGCTAAGCCGCTGTCGTGCCTGGCTGCACCCGGTGTCAACCGACATTACGCAGGTGGTGCCAGCCGAGTATCTCCGAGCCATGGATCCGAAGATTCATCCGCACTACCGGCATCTGTTCATGGGAGCGTTTCGGGATGACCTTGTTTCTGCCTCGGAGCCAGTCATCCGGGACATTATCCGGCGGGAATTGGATGGCCTGGCCTGCAAGGCGGAAGCGGAGCATTCACCTCCGGACCAACTCGACTTGGCCCTGAACCGGATCGCTACGCGAATACTGCTGCTGGTGGTTCTCGGAGTGCAGCCGGAGTCAGCGATTGCAGCCAAGCTGGAGGCGTTGTATCAACGCCTGGGACCGCACGGTTACGTCGCTAACATCGGGTCGGAGCAGCTGGCTGCGTTCGCGGAAATCCAGGCCCTGGTGCTCCAGATATTACAGTCAGTGAGTGACAGCTCACTCTCTGACGGGGTTCTGCGGCGCCTGGCGCGGATGGAATCGGCCGACAAAGTTGATGACACGATCATCGGCAATGTCATCTATATGGCGGAAAGAGGCCGACACGACCTGCGTGATCTCCTGCGTTGGGTCCTGAAATATCTCAGTGATAACCCGGCAGTCGTCGCGGAAGTGCGCGCGAGTCTAGGGCGGCCGGGCGCGGATCCTCGTCTCGCCGAAGCGTGTGTCCTGGAGACGCTTCGCCTGGATCAGGCCGAGGTCATCAACCGCAAGGCTATGCAGGCATTTGAGTTCGATGGGTATCACATTCCAAAGGGCAGCTGGATCAGCATACTCATGCGCGAGCCTCACCGGGATCCTGCGAATTTCGCGGAACCAGAGCGATTCAGGCCGCAGCGCTTCCTGGAGCGGTCTTACTCGGCTGACCAATATGCGCCGTTCGGCATTGACGAGCATCAGTGCATTGCACGATTCCTGGTAAGTCGGGTGGGAACGATATTCGTTGAGGAGCTGGTGGGTGGATACAGCTAGACCGTCGCCAGTGATGGTCCTCGGCATTATGGGCACTTTCACTGGCGGCCATCACTTTCATTTGCCATCGCCCTAAAACCGAACCCGCCGCAAGCGTAGCGAACATTACGCGGTTCGTGCGCTGCCACCGAGCGTGACGCTCGCCTCTACATTTTTCTCTTACAGTTTGTTGAGAATAGCGGTTCCCTTACGGCCGTAGTTGCTGTAATTGTTTACAACATTTTCTTCTCGATGGCCCGTCATGAGGAATACAATCCGAGCGCCAAGCGTAAGGAGTACACCAATGCCGTATCCACGATTCAGCGATGGAACAGATCGATTTGACCGCCGGACTTTTTTCAAGGCTGCCGGGGTTGCGACGGCTGCCGGTGTAGTAGGGGCAAGCCTAGGAACCGGCTTGGCCCACGCAGACCTCACCAAAGAACAGCGCGACAAGATGACGCCCGATGAAGTCATCCAACAGATGAAAGCTGGCAATGAACGCTTCCGGTCGGGCAAACCTCAGCATCGCGATCTCATGAGCGAGGTTAAGGCGACAACAAAGGCACAGTACCCTGCCGCGGTTGTCTTC
>Ga0157374_10004690_pt1 | contig 11475 bp, 16 predicted proteins | sample M25metaG_FD_115308 | JGI IMG/M metagenome (GOLD analysis project Ga0157374, IMG submission 115308) | Miscanthus rhizosphere microbial communities from Kellogg Biological Station, Michigan, USA - M2-5 metaG | ecosystem: Host-associated > Plants > Roots > Rhizosphere > Soil | place: USA: Michigan... | reverse complement strand
TTTTTAGTGAAGGAATACAGTTCTAATTAAGTTCTGAAATGATTCGTAGGTTTAATATCATTCTTCCTAACAATATGACTTGGAGATATTGCTCTTCCCATGGAAAGAAAACCCTGGACGACTCAGCTAACTCACCCATTGGGATGCTCGAGAGGAAACCAAAGAAGGAAGGAGGCCTTGAGACCCAACCATGTTCTACTCCATTTGAACCCTTCCCTGAGAACAAGAACCCAAAGACTGGAGAAGTTGGAGGACCTTCTGGTCCAGAGCCCACTCGATTTGGAGACTGGGAGAGGAAGGGCAGGGTCTCGGACTTCTAGAGTTAATTTTGTACAAAAAGATAGTAAAGACTTTAATCATCTCTTCGTTGTCTTACATTTCGTTTTGCATTATCATTCACTTTTCTCTTCTTGAACTCGACGTTTGTCTTGCTTGACATGGGCTTCTCAAGGGTCTTTTCTGTGAAAGTGATCTCTTTTTTGATGTTTTGTTGCGGAACAGCAACTACCTCTTGTTCCTCTTCCTCGTCGTCTTCCTCGGCTGGAAGTTGGAGATCTACAAGATCCTTGTCCACTTCTTCCTTCGTCTTGACTTCTTCCCACCGACCAAATGGAGCAGGAATCGCAGACTGCCATGAAGGGACCTCCTCTGAAGTTGGGATTAAAGAGTCGTATTCTGTCCCATCCTGTTCAAGAAGAGGGACATATCCATCCTTGGGTTTCTCTCGTGTGGACTCAAAGGTCTCTTTATTGAAGTAAAAGACATCTCCCTCTGCAGTCTTACGTTCCAACCACTTTTGTTTCTTCTCTAACTTGTCGGCCACTGTTTGGAGAGCTTTCTCTCGTCCCCTGACCAGAACAAGACTTTCTTCTCCAGAAAAGTCTTCCCCGAACCTACCTCTGTTGGGGACACTTGTAGATGGTTTTGGTTCAGGAATATTCCTGACAAGAGAGGAAGAGGAAGAGGAAGACAACTCTTGTCGTCGACTGGGATCCTTTGACAAGTCCTGTTGGAATGAATTGAGAGCTGCAGCCTCGATCTTGAGCATCTGTATCCTGTACTCATTGTCCTCCTTCTCCTGACAAGACCCTCTCTTTCTTAGTTCATTCAGTTTTTTCTGGACATTTGCTTTGTGTTTGAAACCTCGTTCATGGTGTTCGACACTGGCCCTGTTGTCCTGGTACCACACTTTGCAGACATCGCAGTACTTCTTGGGAATCGATTTCCAATATTCAGACCTAAAAAGGGAAAGTAATTGATAAATTGCTTTGAATAAAAATAAGACTTACATTTCGATTAAAAGGATTCAAAGAAACATTCATTGAAAACATTGCTTATGTCTCCCTCTTGTGATGAGAACATGATGTGGCCCTGAACTCGAGAGAGAATGTTCTTACTGTACATCAAGTCGAGCAGGAGCAGAACTCTTGAGTTCTGTCATTCATTCATAGAAATCTCGTTTCGACGTCAATAGAGGTGAGAGAGTCAAGGCCTGTCCAACTTCTTTGTTGGTGTCTTTGAAAATAGACTGCATCCTCGTTCATTCATTCACGAGGATGAGTCAACGAAGGTCGCAGTCATTCCATGCAGTCTCTCGACCTCCGAGACCTTTGGATGAGGATGATGGAGGCCAAAACAGTTGCGACTTCTTCTCCTATGCCTACCTTTCACTCGCCTTCTTCTTGTTCATCTGCGGTTCAGGACTTACATTCATGGTCTTACGGGCTGATCAAACTCCCAATAACCCTTTGAATCGATACTGGATGGCCGGACCTCTTTTTATCTGCACAGGACTTCTGGTCGCACTAAAGGTTTTGCTTTATGTTCGAAGAAAGAGACTCATTGCTCTGCTCATCCGAGAAATGACTAGAGAACCCAACTGGGGTCAGGTAAGTTTATTAACTGAGTGATTAAGATGTAATAAAATGTCTTTTTCTCTCAAATGCATAGCAATTCCAACAAACATTGAACCAGACTCAGGCAATTATTTTCGATCGGTCTTCCTTGTCGAGCATGGTATCTCTTCCTCCTCCGTATGATGTGGCCACTCACTCATCACCCCCGACATATGACGAGGCTGTTGCCCTTTCCAAGTCTTGTTCTCCTAACCCTTCCTTTAATGCTGCCCAACCGGACAAACAGACTGAGAGTAATAACAAGTGAGAGATTGAAAGTCCTCTTGACATGACATACCCTTTATTCTCTGTTACCTCGTCCATCGAACAATAATTCCTCGTCGATATCTCACTCACTGCCTGTAAATAACATGGTATTGTTGTAATTATTTCTTTGATTGAGATTAGAATTTTAAAGAGAATATTGAACTAAATAGAGTAATAAAGAAAGTCTTAAAGTTATGTCTTGTCTTAAAGCAACTTCTTATATCTCTAGGGGTCTACACCAGGTGTCTGCTTCTTCACGTGAATCTCTGTCGAAGGAAACCTGTTTCAAAAGAAGAGCGAGAGAAGCCGTTTGAGGTATGAAATCGGCTTCACTTTATTTCTTCTTCAGTCGCAGTTCTCCCTTCATTCAAGTATATGTGTCCGTCTTTTCTTGGTCCGATCAAACCTGTGCTGCCTCAACAACTAGTGTGTCCATTGAATGACTGTGAGAAACTTGTTTTTGCTCCTCCGGAGTCAACGGCAAGAAAACATCAAAATGACAACATGTCCGCCGATAACCATGGTCTTCCTTGGAGTACTTGTCGTTCTGTTACTTCCAAATGCTCAGGGTAAGTTGATTGTAAATTCTTGTTCGACCTCCTGCCTTGCTATCCATACTTTATCTCTTAAAAGCAATCAGGTCGGACGGCCTTAAAATTTGTTCCAGGACTACAGCAATAAAGTGTATCATTCATTCAGTCTGATTACTTGACTCGACAGTCCAATCACGTCCTCTAACACTGTTGTTGTTTCTTAAAGAATGCTGTTGAGATTAATGTGGTTGAGTCGACAAGAACAATGAGTTACTGATACAAAGGCTGTCACTCTTCTCTCTTGTCTTGTAAAGAATGAGATGAGAGCTGACCGTCTACATTCATTGCTCATCTTCTCTCTCATTCAACTTACAATGTTGTCAGATGTTTCATTTGAATGCAAATTGACTCCCATCATCCTCTCCTTTCTCTTTGCTTTTCATGACCGAGAGTGAGTCTTGTGTTTCCTTTTCATTTTAATTTCCTTGACATAACACACAGTAAACTAACCAAGACATGTTCGTGTCTGTTGTCTCAGCATATAATCTCAATGAAGGACCTCAATTTCCTTTTCGTAGTTCATCTACTTTATCTGATGTCCTGTCTCTTGTCATTTTGCTTTTTGTTCCTCGTTCTCTCCTGGAGATGTTGTCTGTCTTTCTGAGGGTGAGGCTGAAGAAATAGTTTGATGATGAGAACTGCGACAAGAAAAGAAGGAGAGTCGAGTGAATGAGAACGTTGCTTCATTAGTGTCACCGATAATGAGGTCCTGTTTCTTCTTTACTGCCCTCAGCCCTCATGATACTACACCTCCTTTCCTTACCTTGTCTATCACATAATTTTCTAAGAAATGTGTTGCTCTTCCTGTGGAGAAAAGAATAGAGAGCACTGGAGCGAGATGTTTGCCTCTGGCACATCCATTGTTTGTTGCTCGTCTTCTTGACTGTGTTTGTATCAGAGGGAGGCAGACTAGGAAGAAGAGAAGACTTTTCAAGAAAATAACCCAAAGCAAACCCGGGCTAAATTGAACAAGAATCTCAAGTCTTGTCTTGCAAAGTTTGCTTCCTTTCTTTGTGTTTCGTGATTCACTGTTGTTTTCTTTTCTCATGAAATTGTTTCATCTCCCTTTTCTTACTTTCAATGACTATGTTTGTCTTGACGGACGGACGTCTAAAGTCAACCAAGAGATGCCATGAAGGATGGGTCTTCATTCTTGTTTCCTCACCTGGTTTTACTTTTTTGAGTGACGTTTGTCTTTCAAATACCTCTCTTCATCATCAACTTCTTTTTCTCTGAACATAAGGCTTTCGAACCACAGTTTGGCAGGTCTGTTGCCTCCCCTAACGATAGATAATAATAACGTAACGTTTCCAACACAAGAAGCCTTCTTCTTCCAAGAAACTCATGATTGGATGCTGAGATTCATGTCTTTCTTGTGATAATTATTATCGAGAAAGAATCCTCATTCAGATGCTATGATTAACAATCCTTATCTTGAAATCCTTAAAAGAATGCAAAAACAGTGATCAAAAATGAACACCTCATTCATTCATTCTCGTTACTTCAACTCACAATACATGTCCAGTATTAATATCCTACTGATTCTTAATTCGTCGCCTAAAGCTATTGTCAGGTGAGCGAGAAGAAGAGGGAGGATAGTAGTTCAAGGAGAAGGAGTAGAACAAGAAAAGACGTTAAAGGGAACAAGAACAGTCCTTTTCTTATTTGGTTTCTCAGACCCTGGGAAAGTAAGGGCAGATGGCACAGCATGAATAGAGGAAACAACAGATGAGGGGTCGAAGAAGAAGGGCCAACACAAGTCCTGAGAGGCTTTTCTTGCAACACCACCTGCTCTGTCTGAGATGTTCCATCCTCGTCAACAGAACAGTACACCTCGACAGGAGAGAAGAAGATGAGAAACAACACTTATAACTCAAAACGTTAAGGGTCTGAAACCAATCTTGAAACACGGACTCAACTCACGCATAGACTTCTCTTAGAAGCCCTCAGTTTTTCCAGGCTGCTCGTTATGGTTGAGGCAATGAAATGTCTCGTGCAAATGAAAGTGTGGAAACACGAACACGATTCTCGGAGGGATTCTCTCTCGTTCGGTCCCCGTATGTTCTTGAAAGGATGACCGGGAGGGAAGAAAAAGACTTTTGAAATCTTCTTCAAACTGATCAACACCGTAATTTTTACGGGACAACTGACTGTTGTTGATGGAACTCTGAATCATGGACTCGAACGAATACTTTTTCTTTTCTCACAAGAAGTTCCACTTGTTGCCCATGCATGCACATCCGAGTGAGAGTGAAGCCCCAATCATTCTTTGAGTGATAATTGGTCTTGCGAGTCTCACGGCAGCATCATTTCCTGCAGACAAGACAAGTGCTAGACTTGACAATCAAGTTTGTTACTGCCTTTCACTCATCGATTTGAGGCTTCAAGACATGATGTTAAAGGAAGGAATTAGGGAGTAAAAGAAATTCGGTAGTCTTTCTCTTGTAATCAAGACAAAGAGCTTCAATTAGGGCTCTTTTCTTGAAATGTGTTTGTTGATTCATTCACTGATTCTTTTCTTTATTTTACCCCAAATTTACTCCTCCTAACAATCGTTGATGATAAGGCTTGTTTCGTGCAAACAAACACACGAGCAAAGACAGGTAGCAAAGGAAATGAAGAGATTGCGGTCGAGACTCGATTACCTGTTTGTTGTATCTGTCAAACAATACTGTTTTAGATATTTTGTTCTACCTGTTGCTTCTTAGTTATCATGCGGTGTCTCAATTTTTCTTGTGATGGTGATGAGGATAAGACGGCAAATAAATTCCTTGAAGATTCATTTTATTCCCTCTGTCTTGTCTACCAAGAATCGTGATCTACTCCTCCTTCCTCTCATGCTTCCTTTACAGCTTCCTGTGAGATTTGTGTGTTGTTTCAGGAAAAGAGATGTACTCCTCGTGAGGATGGATCAGAGTCCGGCCGAACAAGTACTAAACTTTTAAGTTGGAAACAAGAAAAGATGAACAAGAGAATGAAGATCAAACTGTACAACAGCTTCTTGATGCTCTTGTTTTAGGTTTTCTTTATTTTCTATGCATCTCTTGTCTACATCATTTTCCGGCTTCTTCTTCTCTTCCTTTTATCGTTCTCTTCATCCATATCTCTTTATTTCAAGGCAAACATCTTCACGACTTCTCACCTGCATGCTTTCTATATTTCTTTTCTTTCCAAACCAAGACCAGACTGTGATGCTGACTCTCTTTTTCTGCTACTGATTCTGATTCTTTTCTTACGGATCAAGAGATGGATCAAAGATTATTTCCCATTTTCTTTCTCACATGATTTCATCCAAGAGTCCTTCTCTCACGAAATCATGGACAAGGAATCAATAATAAGCAGAGAAATCACAGTTGGATTGAATCTTGAGTCATGATTTTTCTGTGACTGAACTTTCATCCTTTCTTTTGCCGTTGATTTCTCGTTGTCTCTTCCGCCTAAAGAAAGCCTGCATGTCATGGAGTATATTTTCTAAAGGAAAGCATGCAGTCACGTTTAATCGTCACCAGTCTTTTCGGAGGGACATTTCTCTTCTTTGCTCTTCATCCATAAAAGTCTTACTTTTCTTTCCCAGGAAAGAAGATCAGGAAGAGAGACAGGGTGATGCTTGAGATGGTCGTCGTGATCAGAGTGACTGACACTTGAATTCTGACCCTAAGGATGTAATGAAAGAGGAAGAGATTCCATGTCTGGTTCAACAGGTTCCTAGTGATGATCCCATCCCTTCCTTCTCTACACACTTTTATTTCTTCTTCTCGTGTTGTATCCAAGAGATAAAAAGACATAAATTTCTCCTCCAGGTATTTTCTCGTTCATCCTTCCATGTTTGTCATCCCTTTTCATTTTGTTGATGATGATGATTCTCTACCTCCTCCTTTTGGCTCCTGATGTGAGTTTCTTGCTGATCAAGAGGACCAGAGGTTGTGTTTGTGATAAAAGTGACTTGAAATGAAAATCTTGTTCCTTCCATTCTGAGCGGCAGTCAAGAGAGAAATACCTCATGATAAACGAGAGGAACCAAATGAACAAGAATCTAAAGTAGGGATGAAGAACAAGTTGAACATTCTTACAGGTCATTCAACAAACTTTCTTAAACCGATAGGATTTCATGGCCTCCACTCCCATGTCCTCTAATAATATCTGTGGGGACAGAAAGACAATCTTCTTGGATGCAGGGTCGCCAGACTAAATGCATTCAAGGGATGAAACACATGTATAAACGTGTGTCTTTCGTGTGTCTGTCTCTTCCATCATCTCAGGCTAATCTCTTTTACAGCCTACACTCGTATCTTGCTTTCAATACTAATGTCATGAAATGGATGAAGCGCATCTCTTACGAGGGGATGGATCATTTCAATCATGATGATGATAAATTAAAGAAGTGAACGATGATTCCATTTAATTCCATCTAAAGTCCCTCCATTTGTGTGGGGAGAGAAGGAAAAGATAAAAAATATCAAGAATGTGACTCAAAATCCCTGAAAAGGAAAGGTGTACATCAACTTTTTCGAGTCAACGTTTTGCTCGCAAGACTTTTCATCTCAACATCATTAGATTTGTGTGTATGTTCGTGTTCATGAGAAAATGTCACTGCTTTTTCGTCCTTGTCATCATCATCATTGCTCGTAATCACATGAGATTCCTATCGAAATGATGATGATTATGAAACAACGACAGGATGCCAATGACTTGAGAGGTATATCCATGAGAAAATTGGCTCTTGACTTGAATCAAGAATCTTGTCTTGTAAACTTGATTATGACTCCTCAGTGTCCACTTGACTCTGCAAACTTTTGATCTGATTTCCTTGGTCTTTTCACCTTATTATTCTTATTATTCTTATTATTCTTGATCCCTCTATTGTTGGCAGATTTGTTGACTCAACTTCAATTTGCTAGAGATATTATTATGTCTGCAGGTACTTGTTATTATTACGTCTACAGATTCTTGTTATTACTCTTCACTCTTTTCTTCCTTCAAAAAAGGAATCATTTTTTTGATATTTAGGTTAACTTACTACTCAATTGTCCTGCTTTTCATCATTTTCTTGATGACTTCTGACTCCTTTATTTTTCTCTTCTCACTCTTGACTTCAACTGTTTCCAATCATTCTTCCTTCTCTTGATGATGACTTCGATCGTTTGTTAAAAGATAAGGTCATTAAGGTTTAGTTGTGACCATTTTTCCTGCAACAGTCAGTCAGGGGTCCCTTGATGTGTCTAAAAAGCGAGTGGGAGTCGAATTCGAAGTCAATTGAAGAAGACTGACTTGAGATAAAATGAATGTGATTTCATTGTCAGAATAAGGCAAGATGTCTTTCAGTCTCTTGACAATGAAATCTGAATCTTGATTCATGATTATGATGAATCTCGAGGGAGGAATGAATTGAAGGAAAAAGAGATAAGAAAATGAGGGACTTCCTTTGGGAGAAGAGATTGAACAACAGACATGAGTCATTCACATTCAGATAAAGAAAGCAAGTGTATACAAACACAATGGTTTGAGAAAATTTAAGAATAGAAGACGGGTTGCATGATGAGCATCTTCCGTCGATTTTATACTCCTTCTTTTATAATGACTCGTTTGGATGACAGAGTGAGAGAGGAGTTAATGAACCAGACACAGGCTGTTCATTCAAGACAATTCTTGTCTACAACAACAACGAGTGAGCAAGAGTTGTTGTTTTGCATCATCTCATGATCAACTAAAGAAAAGAAAAGACAGCCCAACCCATGAATGGAACGTTTTCGTTGTTTTCGTTGGTGTCCTGCCCTGTTGAAGATCAAATCTTTTTGCAGAGATAAAGATAAAGAATAAGATGGTCAGGAATGGATGGCTTGAATTAAACCATCGTTTTTGCTTCCTAAAGAATTTTTTGGGAGCAACTTTTTGCTGCAGAGGGAGTGCCATTTAAAGACATGAAGTTGTGATGATGGAGAGCAGAATCGTCCCAGGAATCAAGGCAGTGACGAAGAGTAATTGCAGGTAAGGAAGGTAACGAAGGAAAGGAAAGGAAAGGAAGCAGAGCAGAGGCAGGGATTTGTTGGACAGAATATGGCTCTGGTTTCGATGCCTCAAGCAGTGAATGTGAAAACTTCTCAAGGACACACCAACGAGAATAAACGCATACATAGACTAATTTCGCGCCTCAAACTATCCTATCCTACCTCTACCTTGTGTTCTAGAGTGTGTTTTTTGCCCTGAGGCTTCTCCAGAGAAACAGCCTCAGGCTTCTTTAGACTTAGACTCTCCTTCGTTTAATGGCCAGTCATTTCCTTCCTCTTCTTCGTGTTGTTGCTGTTCTTGATTCTTTCTTCTCTCTTTCTTGCTTCTGCTTTTCATCAACTACTCGCCCTTATTTCCATCTTTTGTTCCACCCATGGTTGCCTTCCACCTGAAATGAAATGAGATGAGAGATGTCCAGTCTTGAGTGAAAAACAGACAGGTCAACAGAGAGAATCAAAGAAGAGGGCTACTTGTTCTGCTTCTGCAGAGAAAAATCTTTTCTTACACGAAGACTGTAAGAGAGATCATCATAACACTTCTTGAATCTGCTAAAGACGTTAGGCAAGAGGTCTTGACTTGGGATATAAATGTTCTTTCCAGAGCCAATCCCTACAGAAGCTCTTTTAACTGCAGAGAGAGAATAATGATGATGATTATTTGCCCCAAGTAATGAGTCATGGCCTGTCTTGCATCTGAGTGGCTGTGTGTCATGCAATCATTAAAATCTTAGAGCTTTTGGTTCTTGTTATTCTCTTATGGTCACTTTTCAGACAAACTCTATTCCATTCAAAGAACGATATAACAGAAGAGAAGAGAAGATGATTCAAATAACATTCAGAAGCTAATGATTCGCATGCCATTGTCTTTTTGTTTGCGAGCTATTTCTATCGATGATTCAGTTTAAAGTTGTGTTACTGCAGTTGTTGTGGTTATTCTTTATGTAGTTTTTCATTTTGTAGTTGAGCCGCACACTTCTCTTCATCCGGTCAAACGCGTTGCAGTAAAAATAAGTTTTGAAAACTAGTATAGTATTGTTTAGAATAGTTTCATGTGTTTGGGTTATGTAACTTGAATTCAAAAAATGATGGAACGAAGGAGATCATGATCAGTTGTGCTTGTTATTCACTCTTTCCATTTTGATCTTTGCTTTTTCTTCCTGCAAAACAAGTCATTCGCATGTACTTGTAAGGAAAGAGAACAAATTGAATGGAGGGACACATGGAGCTGACACTAAAGGAGAACCACAAGTTTAAGGTTCATGTTACAACCTGTTGCTCTAACACATTCAAAGAAGAAGGAACAAAACCAGAAGTTGAGGTTTTGTTTTTCTCTCCTTTGAATTCTGTGGTTGATATTCTTCCATTCCTGTCTCCTAAATTCATGACCAGACAAGACAGTAGTTATAACTCTGACTGAATAAGAGATACGTGATTGCCGTTCGTTCCTGTTCGTTTTCCCATCCTTTATGTTGTTGATGATTATTATTCAATCACATCCCTTGCTTGGCTTCTGTTTCCTATTCCAGTTCACGCGAGTTGTCTGAAGGAATAAAATGATGAGGAAGAACAGCAGCAGCATCCTCATCTTTCATTCCTTTCAAGTACAGCATTCACGACCCTTTAAAGGCATAAAATGACCTCCGACGGGTTTTCTACCCTGATCATCATCATCAGAGGCTGGAAATACTAGTTCCTCGTTTTTTGTTAGTTTCATTGACGAGCATGATGCCATCATGATATCTTGAGTCCATGAAGATGAGTGTGAGGCCAGAAAAGAAAGGGTGCATCTCTTGCTATCATTCAAGAGCAAGAGAAAAGTTAACTTTCAGGTTCTACTTCTTTATCCTTCTTCATCCCCATCTTTTCTTGTCTTGTCTTGTACATCCGTTGATCCTCTTCCTGGTTTCATTCACCTTCTTCTCAAACATAAATCTCATTTCTTCGCTCTTGTTTCACACTAACAGGAGGTCTCTTTGGTGAGTCATCTGAAGGATCGGCACCGATTCTGGTGGGAAACAAGGACCACAAGGATGGACAGGAAGGAGACACAATCAAACTTGCATGTCGTTTCGATCCCTCATCCGTACTTGGAAGCCGTTCAGCATCCTCTGGGAAAGAACTTGCATTTTATTGGCAAAAAACCTCTGTCAAGGGAGTTGATGTAGTGGCTCTCAATGCAAACTCACTCTCTCCTGACTATGTATTGGAAGCCTCAGAAGGGAAGTATGACTTGGTCATTCTCTCAGCCCAGTATGACCGTGACAACGGACAGTTTGAATGTAAGATCAAGGAGCCTGGTTCGGGAGTTGAGATCCAAAGCAAAGCATACGTGGTCACCATCTTAAGTAAGTCATTCTCCTCCTTCCCTTCTAATACACCCATTATTCCTTATTATTCCTACGCATGAATTTACCTGAAGTCCCACCACCGATTCCTTATTCTCTTTTTAACGACTTGGCGATCATCTCGATGATGATGCCGACCCTCCAGGCTTTAGAAAATAATCATAAACAGCAGTTGAACCAAAAATGCAAGAAGACCACAGAAACTGATGTTAAAGTCCTTCCTTCCTTGAAAATGGGAGCCAAATCACCCTTAAAAAGTACAGATACATGAGAAGAGAGCGAGGAGGTCTCAACCCTAATCAGTAAAACAACAGGCAAAGAAATTATAATAAACTAAGGACACACACAAAAAGCATGATCATGATGATGG
>Ga0157374_10004688_pt1 | contig 11481 bp, 13 predicted proteins | sample M25metaG_FD_115308 | JGI IMG/M metagenome (GOLD analysis project Ga0157374, IMG submission 115308) | Miscanthus rhizosphere microbial communities from Kellogg Biological Station, Michigan, USA - M2-5 metaG | ecosystem: Host-associated > Plants > Roots > Rhizosphere > Soil | place: USA: Michigan... | reverse complement strand
TGACCAGTGGGCTCCCCGCCCTTGAATTCCTCGATCGGGTAGAACAAGCCGGAATAGCTATCCGGGTCTGTCAACGCGGCACGGACCTTGCCGAACCAGGGCTCAGAATCTTCCAACGTAATCTGACGGTCAGTCTGCTCACTGGACACGAGTTCTTCAGGGACCGACCACCAGTCTTCGCCGTTCTCGTAACATTCGACTGCCTCGGCCCAAAGCTGGTCGACATCCTGTCGGAGCAATTCCAGCTTGACCGGGTGAACCTCGGCGCAGTGTGTCGGCCAGAAGCGGCGGGCACCCGTCAAGTCGGCGATGTACGCTTGTCCCACTTCGTTGGTCGTACCGCCAAACACGCAAGTCCGGGGGTACGCCTTCGAATCACGTTCGTATGACAACCGCGCTTCATCGACAGTTGTGGTCAGTGTGGCCTTCAGGGACTCCATATCGGCACGGCGCAATGTGGCCAGTTCCGACATTTCGACAATCATCTTGCCTGTAATCGCAGCTACCATGTCTTTGTGGCCAGTTCCACCCCCATGGACGGAGCCGGAGTATTCGACATAGAATTGACCGCCAAGAATGCGCAATGCCTGGGACTTGCCGATACCCTGCGCACCTTCAAAGATCAACATGTGGTCGGCTTGGCACCCGGGGTTCATCGCACGGGCCACTGCGGAAATCAACCACTTCCGACCAATGGCACGGGTGTACTCGTTGTCTTTGGTCCCCATGTACTCTGGTAACCAATTGTCAAGGCGCTTCGTACCGTCCCAGCGCTTCTGCTTCAGGAAGGCTTTCAGCGGGTTCACACGGTATTCCGACGCCAGATGGATGATGACTTGGGTGCAGTGGGATTGCTTTACCCATGAATCGCCGTTGCTGTGGAACTTGATGAGAAGAGAAATCTCCTCCTCGGCCGTGACCTTCGGACATTCGATGTCGCCGACATCTCCCACCCGAATCCGATGGTCGTAGTCCGCGATCCAGAACATCGGCACGGACCCTTCTTGCTGGTACATCCGGGTCCGGTTGATCAAACCAACGATGTTCCCTTTCTCGTTGTTGTCGCCGATGGTGTCCCGAATGAAGCGCTTGCGCTCCTGCTTCAGAAAATCTTCAAGGAGATTGACACGAGGACGGGGGCATTCGTCACGAAGCTTCTTCAGTAGCGGTTCGACCTTCTTCTTGAGCGCGCAGGCCGATTGAGCCAGTTCGCCGTCAAGCTCGGGATCGTTACCCTCGCACCACGCTTTGAGACGAGAATATACGGTGTCTGGGTCTTTATAGTGCGGGTCAATCTTCTCGCGGAATTCCTTCCAACGGAAGGCGGAGCAAGAATTGTGGAGGCAACGGAACACGGGCCGGTTATTGACCAGCCCCACCATCGGGTTCACATGCTCGGGGTTGAATGGGCAGCGGGTGATTGTCCATTTCTGGCCTTCATTACCAAACATCGGACGGGGGCCGGAAGTGACGGTCAAACCCCGATCGGTCAGCCACTTCGTCATGTCGCCGATGAATTCCCCGGACATATCCCGGTACTCGTCGGTTTTGGCATCCCGGAGCGGGCGGGCGACATTCTCGATTTGCTCGCGAGTGACGATCCCGAGTTCCCGGGGCGAACGAATCAGCTGGGCCACTCGGTGCGGGCGGTCTACCGTCGAGGAACCCTTCGCACTGATCGTGCCATAGATTTTCCAGACACGAGAAGCATTGAAACTCGTGGTGTCAACGGCCACTTTGTCATTCGAGAAAATCGAAGACAGCATTTTCGAGGCGTACTCGAAATCGATGCGGGAGGCGTCGTCAGCGGGTTCGTCAACCCGGTACATCACGTGAATGCCATTACCCGATTCGGCCACCAGCGGTTCCGGCCAGCCAATACTCGACAACCATTCGATCACTTGATTGGCAGTGTCTAGTGACAACGCCAATTCCCCATCTGTCGACGAAATCCCGGCAGGCCGAACGGGGTCGAAGTCGAGCAGGAACCAGCGACGCCGGATGATGTCGGCGTCATTCGAGGTTGTCTGCGATCCGAATTCAAGCTTATTCTCGTTCCGGGCCAGAAGCATCGGATTGACGGGGTTCACCGTGGCGTAAATTGCTTGGTGCTTCCCGTTCTCCCGAGCAATCAGAGCGGCGGCCTTGGTTGTGTCATTGAAGTAACCGCTGATGGTCCCGGCCTTGGTTTTCGGGATACGGACCTCGAAAACCTCCCCCGGTTCATGGATAAGATCGAGACACGCTTTGATCAGCAGCGCTGGCCTCACATCTTTGTATTCTTTGAAGTCCATTAAGAACGTCTCCGGTCAGTCACTACTTTCAGGTTGTCATGCAGAACACGACGAAGCGCTTCCCGCTGGAACCCGCAAATAGAGTTGATTCTAAGTTCTTCAAGCCCGACGGGCTTTGCGAACATACCATGATGTTTGCCCGGTACGAGCCACACGACTCGCCCGGTAGAAAGTAGCAGGTGAACTGGCACCCGAAGATGGTGAGCTTCTATCCATCTATGTTGAGAAGGCTCAAGCTTGAATGTGTAGGGCGGTGGGGTGTCCTTGACAGCCTTCAGTTCGAGCCACCCTGTCTCGAAGTCACCGCCATTCATGACGTATGACAGATCGGGTACGCCGGGATTCAGATGATTTTCCACATGGATAGTGGGAATCCAAACCCCAGACATGTCCTTGATCAGTCCGCCCCGGAACTCAAGCTCAAGTTGGTTCATGAAAGTTCGTAGGCGTAGAAATTGATAGCTTGCCACACGTGTTCGAGCACGATTTCCGGCCACTCCATCGTGATGGCATCCTGCTTTCGGTCGGCCAATTGCTTTTCGAGGCCCTCTTTCGCGTGCCGTGCCGTGACATCTACTCCATGCAACCGAACAAATCGAATGCCATCGGCCAGATCGCAGAGCTTGACCATCAATTGGGTGTTGCGGGTGTGTTCAATTCGGAACATCCGGGGCAACACTCGCTCTTCGAGTTCGTCCACACCAGTCAAATGCCGCTTGCTGTGGCTCGGGATGTCCCCAGTGAAGACCTCCGCTAGATCGTGGACTAATGCGTAAGCCGACACGCCTTGGGCAGAACCGAAAAACATTTCCGGTGAAGTCACCGCGATGTAATAGGCCAGGAGAGCGACATTCGCTGAATGCTCGGCCAGCGTCTGTTGACGGGTGGTATCAATCATATGCCAGCGCTTCACGGCGTGGAGACGCATCACGGCCTCAAGCCCGACATTATCTTTGCCGTAGGCGAAGAATTCATTCATGGTTGTTCTCCTTGCGATGGCTGAAAGCACCCAGCTTATTACGGACCCATGAGCGGTCCTGGTTGATCTTCATCTTCCGAGCGATCGCAACTTCGACATCAATCCCCTTCCGCTTTGCGAAATCCAGGATCAGGATCAGGACGTCGGCAACTTCACCTTCAACGTGAGCGTCGTCGGCGTCAATCATTTCAGCGATTTCGCCATAGAGCTTCAGGTACATCGAGGCATCCGTACGATCCGGGAAAACCCGATCGGCCCAGCCCTTAATTCCGAGGGCCACGGTATCGATTGTCTCAAGCATGAGTGGCTCCGTTGATGAGTTCATGGCGGGTCAAGACATCCTTGTCTTCCGGGCCGAACCCGATCCATTCGATCTTCGGACGATTCCAAGCCAGTTCCTTCGGGCGTTCGATCATTTCGATCAAAGCCCAAAGAGCCGGGTCAGTCATGTAATTCGCGAAGTTCAGGAAGAGACGCGCCGAGGTCCAATAGGCACCACAGTGGAACACCGCTTCTGCGAGTTGCTGTTCACTGAAGGTGAAAATGCGTCGGGGCAGCTTCGTCACAGTAGTCAATTCGGGCTTCAACCCGATATCTTCCCAAGCGATTTCTTTCTGATCGGGGTAGTGCGGGCCAGAGGAGCCGTCACGATTGTTCACCCGGATCGGGTAAGTACGCAACGTGCCGATCACCCCGATGTAAGGAGCCCACTTAAACGGGAGTCCGCAATCGGCAGCGATTTGCCAAGGGGTGACATCGCGAGAAGTGGTATACGGGTACTGGCCATGGTACATCGAGAGACTGAATCCCTGTGCGCCCTCGATGATTACGTTCTCAGCGTGCTCGATACAGGCGCGATATTCATGCTCTGAGCAGACGTACTGGCCGAATTCATGGTGTTCTCGACCACGCATACCTGCTGTGTTTGCCAAGATAGGGTCACGACGAATGCGCTCGATGTACGCTTCACCGACACCTTTGGCGGTCGATCCCATTTTGGTACGACCATCGGTCTTCTCGTAACTGGCATGATAGTCCTCGACAATCGCGGCTTGGGGGTGGATCAAAATTCGCTTCCCAGCCAGATGGTGAGAATAGCGAGCGACCTCCTCCAGGAAGGTGGGGATATGAATCGCTGAACCGGGGCCGAGAAGGATGTTGCGGACTGTGCTGCTCATGATCGAAGTCGGCAGCTGTTGCGTCATCAGATGGATGGGACCGTCGATGTACGTGTGCCCCGCATTCGTCGCAAAGGCGCAGATGGCGGTGTCATAGTCACCCCGCTTAGCGAGATATCCCGCGATCAGGCCCTTGCCGGTGGACCCGTATTGGAAGTCCATAACCAAATCGATCTTATGTGCCATTATCTATTCTCCAGAAGTTTCATTGCTTGGTCGAAAGACAGAACTCGCCGGGTGTCGTAGTCGCCGTACCGAGTGCCATAATCCTTCTGCTTGGGACTGATGTTGGTCAAGAACAGGACCTTACCGGCCTTGAACTCTTCCTGTTGTTTGATTGTCAAGGGGTAGGGGTCCATTTCGTCATCGCAGACCTCCTCCATCTTGAAATGTTTGCGGAGCCGTTCGGCCTGGAGCGTCTTGCCGCAGCCTTGGGGGCCGTAAATGATGATGCTCAATGGAAACTCTCAGTCTCGCGGGGGATGTTCTCCTGCGTCGAATTGGCGAGATATTGAGCAACTTCCAGAATCCCGAAGGGGTTGCCCCCGAAGGTTTTGATGAACATGAAGTCCGCAAACGACATGCTCGCCAGTTACTGGGTCAATTCCCTTGAGGGGAATGATGTGATCGACGTGCTCTCCCGGTTGTCGGGCTGCATAAATCTCAGCGATCTTCTTCGCATCCGCCCAGATCGGCATCGCTTGAGTGAGTTTTTGCTTTCGGAGTCGAGAATAAACCAGCGACATCGTACGATCACGATTCCGAAGGCGCTTAGCCCAGTCACGCTTGTAGACACGCTGACATTCAGTGCAAGAGCGGTTATTCACCTTCCTCTCGCCGAAGAAATCAGGATGTTTCTCACAGACTTTACCGAAGTAGACGCCGGCCATATTTTACTTACTCGCGTTCCACCAATTCGATCCGAAATCTCCGCTTGCAGTGATGGGCACCCGCATCCGGATTGGTGATGTGTCGGAGTTGAAATTCGTGTACGCTGATTGGATGACCTGTTTGACTTCGGGGTCTTCTTTCATCGACACCCCGATTTCGTCATGGCAAGACATCATCAACCGCGCAGGTAACTGATTATCCCGTATAGCACGATCGACCAGAACAAGACCAAACTTATGAAGATCAGCCGCATAAGCCTGATAGAGGAGTCCTGCCGCCTTATGCGCGCCCATTCCTCGTGGGAATCGTAGTCGTCTTCCAATTGCTGTTTTAACGTAGTGGGACTCTTTTGCGACATTTTCGGCTTTCTTCATGAATTCCTTCACCGCAGGCAGTTTGCGGTGATATAGGTTGAAGATATCAATCGCTTCCTGACCTGCCACATACTGCATCTTGCCCCGGGATTCCCTCACCGCGTACGGCATGTTCATCATGAAGGCCAGCTTTCCTGTACCTGCGCCAAACGATAGGCCGAGGTTGATCTGCTTCGTATACGGTGCACCCGCATACGGTGCATTGCGTGGGATTCCGGTCATGTCGGACACAATTTGGTGATAATCCAGCGATGGATCGTTCCAATATGCCGCAATCACGTTCGGGTCGTTCTGTAAGTGCGCACCACACCTGAAGTCCACTTGTGAATAGTCCGCACATAGCCATTGGTCCCCCATGTCCGGCAGAAACATCGCCCTCAGAATCGAGGCGTTTTGCTTGTCGCGCTTCGTGATTTGTTGGAGTGCCGGATCGGTAGACGAGAGACGGCCCGTAACTGTGCCTGCGTCGGCGTCATTGCGTGTTTGGTTGAACGTCGTGTGGACGTAACCTTCCCCATCAGCACTTCCAATAACATGACCTCGGATGAAGGTATCCCGTAGCTTGATGGTCTTACGAAGAGCCAATACTTTCGCAGCGAGGGGGTGCTTGATTTCAAGCATTGCCTTGGCGTCAAGCGACGGGCCTTTGCCACCTTTGGTCGGGCCAACGAGGGTTCCGTCAATAAGTTGCCACTGGTACTTGTTGATGGGCTCAGGCTTAAAAAACTCTCGTAGCTGAACTGGAGAATTGACATTGAGTTTCCTTCCGGAGATTTCGTTGACTTCAGCCTGGAGCTTAGCTTCCTGCTCGTCAAGCTGGGGGATGGCAGCGTGTGCTGCCTCAAGATCGACCCGGATGCCATGCCAAGACATGTCAGCGAGCACGGGGATCAAGTCACGCTCAAGTCGGAGGACCCTCTCCAGGTCCTGACGAGCGATTTCAGCCTTTTGGGCATAGTATACTTCCAGCGCGTCGCGAGCGTCGCCCGCTACATAGGTAGCGACCAGATCAGCGGGAGCGCGCCCGATGGCAGCGAGTGCGGCAGCCGGGGTATCGACGCCCAGCGCGTCCATGATCCGGCGCAGGTTCTCCGACTTGGCAGAGTCCACCCCAAACATCGCACAAACAGCGTCGAGTTTGTAGGTCAGTTCATGCTCGTTAATAAGACAGGCGGCAGTCATCGTGCAATACCAGTCAATCGAGCGCGGGTCGATTTTTAACACGCGAGTGCACTGATATTCAAATTGTGCAAAATGCGCCGCAATCTCTCGCCCTGGTAGCAAATCTGCGAGCCATTTGGCAGCTTCAGGGTGAGTGCGGAAATCGAATGCCCAGCATTGGCCCGGAACGGCAACAGCAACGTTGTGGACGCGAAAATCCGGGGACCAGTAATCGAGTCCGGAAGTTTCGTAGTCAAGACCAAGGGGGATTCCTTTGTCGATGCGGGGAAAATCCATGGGGCTATATCCTATAAGAAAAAGCCCCCGGTAGGCAACTGCGGGAAGCGCACCGGGGGCGTGAATCCGGGCCGAAGCCCGGAGGAGACAACCGGTTAAATCTCGCCGCGATCCCCGCCCACCGGCTCGCCACGACCTTCACCAACTTCGGTGACCGTCTCGTGAGCAACGCGGAAATCTTGCGTCTTCAGGACTTCGTACAGACGCTCGGCCTCGCGATAGACCTTCTCGGGGGTGAACCCGGCAGGCTGGACGACATAGTTGAAGAACTTCTGGCCCTTCTTGTTCTCGTCCTTGAAGGTAGTCAGCTTGTAGACACGGCTGAAACGATCACCACCGGCAATCTGGATCATCGCGTTCCACTTGCGGGACACCTTGGCCTTGGTCTTGGCCATCGAAATCACGATCTGCTCGCACACGCCTTCCGGGGTGATGCGCAGGCCGTACTGGACGGGGGTGTCCACGATTTCGATATAGTCGGGATTCTCGCCCTCCTCGATCACTTCCATGCGGCGGGCGTCGGCCTCTTCCTTCGAATTGAAGGAGCCGAAGAAACCACCACCCTGGTCTTGATCCTTCCAGATCAGGTATTCCAGGCGGAAATAGACAGGCACGAAGTAGGCCAGATCGCCGATGACCTCTTGGGTCACGGAGTTGAACAGGTAGCCCTCTTTGGCGTCCTCGTTCTCTTCCTTGATCGGGCTCAGAGCCTGGACAATTTCCAAGCGCGGGAGAACCATGTCCGTGGACTTGACTTCTTCCGAACCACGATTGCCGCCTTGCTTGATGTAGTCGGGAACTTCATTCGCGAACGCCAGAGCGCCGGACTGTTGGACTGCGACTTCGGTTGCTGCTTTCTTGGTAGCCATGTTACACTTTCAAAGGGCTGGATTGAAATTCATCCGCTGCGCCCGATACAGGATGGATGAAGGTTGGGAACTCAGTAATCCCAGAAGACGACCAGACCGACCACGACGAGAAGGAACAGCATGATAATCTCCTGGGAGTTGAAAATCAAAGAGGCTGGGCAGCCGGGTCAAAGCCGATCTTCTCGGCAGCGACCAGTCGGTCTTTCAGACGGAAATCGAGCAACGGCCAAATCTTCTGTTTGGCGTTTTCACGGGCAATGCGCTCGCCAATCTCGGCGTCGAAATTCTCGGGGCTGGCGCAAGCTGATTCGCCCGTGACAGTGAAACCGTTCTTCAGTGTCAGGCAACAGACCGTCAACATCGTGCCCGGGAACACATGAAATTGGGCGGTGAGAATGTTGTTCTCAAGATCGTCGGGCTTCACACGGGGAGCCGTCAGCTTCTTGCGAACAATCTCTTGCTCGATGGTTTCGTCGGTGTCGGGACGGGGTGACTGGATGTTGTGCATTTCTCTTCCTTCAAGATTTGACCAGACGGAGCCGGTCGGTCAGGTCGTACAACTGAGCGGGTTGGCCAAATTCAAAAGCCATGCCCTTCTCAATCACTTGCCGGAAGAAATCCAGCATTTCGGGCGGTACGACCAGGATTACGCCCGTTTGACCAGCGACCTCGGTTTCGTGGACCTCGATCTTGGCCATAATCAGGCTTTCACAATGGAGGCACGAACGAAAGGTGTGACGGAGAAGATTTCTTCGGGGATGTCAACACCTTCAACGATCTGGCGGCGGAACAGGGCCTTGAGGCTGGAGGCATTGTACGTCTCCTTGATCATGTCCTCATAACCACAATCACGGAGCCATTGCATAGCAGCCTCTTTCTGGCCTTTGCGTGTTGACGCGTAGAGATCGGATGCAAGCTGAACCCGCCCCAAGCCTGTGAAAGTCGTGGTCTTGACCTCCAGGCTCTCCATCAGTTCGGGGATTTTCTTCAGGCGCAACTCGTCTAGTGGAATGCGAACGTCAGCGGCTTGAGCCTTGAGGACCAGCGCTTGATTCTGCAATTCCTTCATCTTGACACAAAGCTGACGCAGAGTTTCCATATCACCCATCATCTTCTCAGCCGGGGCCGAGTCGTCAATCAAGATGTCGAGCGAGCGGATAACCTGCAGAAACAGGATGGCGTCTTCGAGAGTCTCGGCCAAGTCGAAGAACTCAGCATCACGAAGCTCATTGACGCCAGCATCGAGATTGGCCAACAGGCCCTCGTAACGAGAAAGAGTGAGGTTGCTCATTTGCTACTATTCCTTTAAACAATCGACTCGCAAGCGAGTGTAGAGTCAAAATTCACGACGCGATAACGGTTCTCTTCGCGCCTCCAAACCAGAAACCGAGGGCATTTGCCCTCCTGCCCCAGTGCAAACCCAACAGCAAGAATAGCCATCGGCTGACCGGTCGTGATGATGTAATCACGGTCCGGATCATATTTCTTCACGAAATTCTGGACGTCACGATTCCAATGTTCTTGGACAGAGGACTTGCCGTACAAAGGCATGTCGTGATGCGTGATGAATTCGATGTCGCCAAAAGCCATCGCGGGGCTGTAATCAATAGGAACAGGCCCCAATTCTCCCCGAGACATCTGTTCTTTGATCACGTAGACGATCGGATTTTCAGCTTTCATAATGATTCGATTTCCTATGGTTTTCAGTCGAGGGGATGATCTGAAGATTAGCACTCACATGAAGTCCAGTTACATTCTCTCCGTTCAGAGGCACTACGTGATCGACCTGAACATCTTGTCCCGCTTTTCTCAGTTCCTGGGCAGTTTCGTAGATCGCTGAAATTTTGGCTCGGTCTTCAGCATTCCATCCTTTGATTCGAAGGCTTAATTCACGAACTCTGGACCTTATAACGCGGCTAGGTTTCAGCTTGCCTCGTTCAGATTGATGATATTTGACCACCCGTTCTGAATTGCACTTGATACACCACCCCGAAGGATTCCGCAATCCAGCAAGATCGGGATGTTTATCGCAAACCTTACCAAACCAACGGCCAGGGCGCTTCTTATAAGGCATTTCCGATTCTGCTAAGCTGCTAAGCTGCTACGATATCTATAGTATACCACAGCCCTGGGGCTGTGTCCAGCATCAGCCCATCATTTCATCGTAGATGTTGAGACCTTGAGCGATACGAGTCATCAAATATTCTTCAACATTCATCTTCTCCCCAATAGACGCTTGGATGGCCTCATCGATCGTCTTCTCCATGATCAAGTCAATGACGGTCACCGAGTTCTTTTGACCAATTCGGTGAGCACGATCTTCGGATTGGGCTCGGTCGATATACGCGTTGGTCCCGCTGTAATAGACCATAGCGTCATTCTCTCCGCTGATGAGAGTGAGTCCCAAACCAGCGGCCACAGGGTTTCCAATGAAGAATCGCATACTGCTATCGTTACAGTACCGATCTTCAATGCGGCTCCGGTCGTCCATTTCGGTTTTTCCGTAATAGCATTCGACAGTTTCGGGACCGAACTTTTTGGCGAGGATGTCTCGGATGTGCTCGATTTCGTGGACGAAGGTGGTCCAAATAATGAACTTTGTTCCGGCATAATTGTCCTCGATCATGTCAAGCAGCAAGTTTAGCTTGGGGTTGTCCGCCAACGGTTCAATGACCGTCTCGATCACTTCGCATTCGATCCCGTCGATCATCTTCTTGGAAGGCACGCCTCGTGGTAGGTATCCGCCGACCACCTGTTGAAGCCGGAGATTCCGTTCGAGCACGTTCTCCACTTTAATGATCGGCTCGGCGGGGTTCCCGGTCGGCCCCTTGATGATCAGCTTGAACAGCATCTTCTGGACCGAACTCGCTTCGCAGTAGATCGGCTTTGCGACCTTGGGCGGCAAGTTCAGGACATCTTTGCCGACTTCACAGGTGTACGGGATGATTGCCTTCATCAATTCATCGACATTCTGCACGCCGACAATCTGTTTGTTCTCATACCCGCCCATCACAATGTATCGAGTCTTGAAGGCCCAATAATCCCCGCATCCGATAATGTTCGGGTCGAGGAATTCATACTGACTCCACAAGTCTTGAATACCGAGCGCGATGGGCGTACCGTTGAGAATCATTCGATATTCGGCTGCAGCACCAATGTCAATCGTCCTCTTCGTACGCTTTGCCTCAGGGTTTTTGATTCGTGAAGATTCATCACATATAACCATGCTACGGCGTGAAACAAGGAACCCGCAGGCCGAATCGTAAAGTGCCTCGGACACGCCAAGACCCTCGACGGACACCGCAAGAATGGGAAGGGCGTCTTTACCAAATTGGGCTCGTGTCGCATAGAACTCCTTTAACCACGGGGCCTTTGTTTCATGAATCCGGAAATCATAGTCGTACGTGGCGTACTTAGCCAACTCTTTGAGCCACGTAC
>Ga0157374_10004687_pt1 | contig 11484 bp, 10 predicted proteins | sample M25metaG_FD_115308 | JGI IMG/M metagenome (GOLD analysis project Ga0157374, IMG submission 115308) | Miscanthus rhizosphere microbial communities from Kellogg Biological Station, Michigan, USA - M2-5 metaG | ecosystem: Host-associated > Plants > Roots > Rhizosphere > Soil | place: USA: Michigan... | reverse complement strand
TGTTCGAGCGTCGGCAGGTCGTCCCGCGACATGCCGATCACCTGTGCGCCCAGCTTCTTGAAGTCGGCGCTGGCATCGCTGAACGCATGCGCCTCCATCGTACAGCCCTGGGTGAAGGCTTTGGGGAAGAAATAGAGAACCACCGGTCCGCGCTTGAGCTGCTCTTTGAGGTCCAACTTGAACGGTTTGCCGGCGAGTGCGCCGGTCGTGGTGAATTCCGGCGCCGCGGTGCCTACGGAAAGCGCGGCGAACGATGGCGCGGCGACCGAGGCTAGAACCAGTCCAATCAGCAGCTTGCGCATGAGTCGCTCTCCTTTGCGGACCGATGTACTTCAGTTGCGGCGGCGTGTGAAACGGTTCAGTCGCCGGCCTTCTCACCCATTTTTTCCATCTCGTGGGCATTGGGGATCGCGGCATATTGTTGCGGGCTTGTCTTCGACATCTGTTTCACGAACGCCGCGACCTTCCACAGCTCCTCATCGGAATCCGTTTTCCCAAATGCCGGCATCGCCGTCATTTTGATCCCGTGTTTCGCGATCCAGAAGACTTGTCCCACTGACATGTCGTCGGTGGATTCGGCAAGATTCGGCGGTGGAGGGTTCAAACCTTCAGCGAAATCCTCACGCTGCACGCCGGGGCCGCCATGGCATCGCTGGCACATGCCTTTGAAGTGGCCCGCCCCCTCACGGATGTCGGTCGCCGAAAAGGCTGGCGCCTTCAGTCCAGCCGATTGACGCTCGATCGCGTGATCCGACGCAGCGGCCAGAATGGAACCGAAGCCAGGCGGGTCGGGCTCTGATGCAGCTATCGGATAGAAGCCGCCGAGGATGACTATCGCAGCGAGGACAAAAAGAAGGATCAGGAGCACGATTGCGCCGGCGAAGAATGCGCTCCAGCTGAAACCTCGGCTTGCCGCCATCTCGGCCTCCTATCCCGGGCCGAACGCGACAGCCCCGGACGCTATAACAGCGAGAAGCCGCGTCCGTCCAATTGCGGCAGATCGGCAAGCGGGGCGAAAAGCGCGGCGATCATCATGTGATCAGAAGCACTGCCGCCGGACGCGCGCCGCCGCCTGACTCACGCGTTCGGCGTGAGCAGGCCGGCAACCAGATAGAGCAGGATCATCAGCGGTCCGGTGAGCAACGTAGCGGCAACAAAAGCCAGCCGTACGAGCGAGACGTCGGCACCGGTGTAATCAGAGAGTCCGGCTGCCACGCCCATGATCTTAGCGTCGCGGTGATTGAGAAGGAAGCGTCCGTTCATCGAAGATTCCTTCCGTTCAGGCGATCAGTGGGGTCGCTGCGCTGATGCACAGCATGGCGGCAACGAAAGCGCCTGCAAGAGCGGTAGCGGTTTCGCGGGCGGAGGTGAAAGTCGGAAACATGGCAAATCCCTTTTTCTGGTCTCGTGAACCATGATCGGTTCACAGCCAATTCAATGCAGGGAGTGTGCCAATTCAAAATTCTCTAGCAAATTCAATAGCAACGTCCCAAATCATACCTGTAAGCGTGGGATCATGCGCTGATCGTTGGTGAATTTTCCCAACAGCGGATTGGCCTACTCAGCGGCTTCGGCCACCGTTTCCGCCGCGCGCTCGGCCGCCTGACGATACCACATGTCGGCATAAAGGCCGTTCAGATCGAGCAGCTCCTCGTGCGTGCCGCTTTCGGCCAGGAGGCCGTTCTCCAGGACAAGAATCTTGTCGGAATTGATCACGGTGGAAAGCCGATGGGCGATGGTGATGGTGGTCCGGTCCCGGGCCAAGCGGTCCAGGGTCGAGAGGATCGCCTCTTCCGTCCGGCTGTCGAGAGCGCTGGTCGCCTCGTCCAGGATCAGGATCGGCGGGTTCTTGAGCAAGGTGCGGGCGATGGCGACACGCTGCTTCTCTCCGCCGGAAAGCTTGAGGCCTCTTTCACCGACGGTCGTTTCGTATTTGTCCGGAAGCGAAGCGACGAAACGGTCGATCGCTGCGCCTTTGGCCGCCGCTTCGATCGGCGCCTGCTGCGCACCTTCCGCGCCGTAGCCGATGTTGTAGCCGATGGTGTCGTTGAACAGCACCGTGTCCTGAGGGACAATCCCGATCGCGGCGCGAAGGCTGACCTGTGTCACATCGGCGATGTCTTGACCGTCGATCAGGATGCGTCCGGAAGTGGGATCGTAGAAACGGTAGAGGAGGCGCGCGATGGTGGACTTGCCTGCGCCTGAGGAGCCGACGATCGCGATCCGGCTCCCGGCGGGCGCTTCGAAGCCGAGGCCCTTGAGGATTTCGCGGTCCGCGTCGTAGCCGAAATGCACATCTTCGAAACGCACATCGCCGCCGCGCACCACCAGCGACTTAGCGTCAGGCTTGTCGGTGACTTCGGGCGGGGTGTCGAGGAGGCCGAACATCGCCTCCATGTCGATCAGTCCCTGCCGGATGGAGCGATAGACCCAGCCCAGCATGTCGAGCGGGCGGAAAAGCTGCATCAGCAGGCCATTGATCCACACGACGTCGCCCGCGGTGAAACGGCCGCTGCTCCAGCCGACGACGGTGAACACCATCGCGCCGGCCATCATCAGGTTGGTGATGAATGACTGCCCAATGTTGAGCCAGGCGAGGCTGACCTCGTTGCGAACCGACTGGCGTGAGAAAGCCGCCACCGCTTCTTCGTAGCGCCGCGCCTCTATATCTTCGGCGCCGAAATATTTGACGGTCTCATAGTTGAGGAGGGAATCGACCGCGCGGCCGATCGCGCGATTGTCGACATCGTTCATCTGCCGCTGGATACCGGACCGCCACTCCGTCACCTGGCGGGTAAAGGCGATGTAGATGGCAACGATGACCATCGTAGCGGCGAGCAGGCTGGGCCCGAACTTCACGAAGAAGATGACGCAGATCGCCGCCAGCTCGATCACTGTTGGGGCGATGTTGAACAGCAAGAAATAGAGCATCATGTCGATGCTCTTGGTCCCGCGCTCCACGATCTTGGTCAGCGACCCGGTGCGCCGTTCGAGATGGAAGCGAAGCGACAGGTCATGCACGTGGCGGAAGACCTGGCCGGCCAGTGCCCGCACCGCATTCTGTCCGACCTTCTCAAAGATCGCATTCCTGAGGTTGTCGGACAGAACGCCGCCGAACCGGGCGGCGCAATAGGCGATCACCAGCCCGATTACGATCGCGACCGGTGCGTGCCCGCTCATCCGGTCCACCGCCAGCTTGAGCGGATACGACATCGCAATCGTGATGGCTTTGCCGACCAGCACCAGCAGAACCGCGGCGACGACACGGAACTTCAGCTCTCCCTCACCCTTGGGCCAAAGCATGGGGAGGAAGCGGATCAGGGTCCGGATTCCTCCGGATGAGCTCTTTGGGGCAGCTGCAGCCATTCTCCTCAACGTAGGGTGCGCGCGGTCAGCGGACAATCGCGAGAGATGAATCGCCGGAACGCAAGCCTGCCGCGACGGTTGGCTGCACGAGGAGAATCGCGATGTCTGACGTCATGGAGCCAATGATCCACCAGGACCAGGAACCGGGGCACGAAAGCCAGCTTGAACCGAAGCCGGATTGGGAACCCCGCTACCGCGGGTCCGGCCGGCTGGAAGGCAAGGTCGCGCTGATCACCGGCGGCGACAGTGGAATCGGGCGAGCGGTCGCGGCGCTGTTCGCTCGCGAAGGCGCCGATGTTTCGATTGTCTACCTGTGCGAACATGACGATGCCAACAAGACCAAGGAGATCGTCGAGCAGGAGGGCCGCAAGGCGATCGCGATCGCCGGAGACATCGGCGACAAGAACTTCTGCGAACGCGCTGTCCGGCAGACGGTGACCCAGCTCGGCCGGTTGGACATCCTCGTCAACAATGCCGGTGAGCAGCATCCGGACGAGGACATCCGCGACATCACCGAGGACCAGTTGAAGCGCACCTTCCAGACAAACATCTTCGGCATGTTCTTCATGACCCAGGCGGCGCTGGAGCATCTCGGGAAAGGCTCCGCGATCATCAACACGACCTCGGAAACGACTTACGAGGGTTCCAAGCAGCTGCTCGACTACAGCTCCACAAAAGGGGCGATCGTCGGTTTCACACGATCGCTGGCGAAAAACCTGGTGAAGGACGAAATCCGGGTGAATGCGGTGGCCCCTGGGCCGATCTGGACTCCGCTCAACCCGTTCGGCGGTTCTCCTCCGGAAAAGGTCGCGCATTTCGGCGAAAGCACGCCGATGGGCCGCCCCGGCCAGCCGAACGAGGTGGCGCCATCCTTCCTGTTCCTCGCCTGCGAAGATTCGAGCTACATGACTGGCCAGGTGCTCCATCCCGACGGGGGCAACACTACCTCCACCTGAGGGAGTTCTTCTCCCCACCTCGACCGCTCGTCGAAACCTGCGGCGCTTCCGCGGGTTCAGCCTTGCGAAACGTCGCTTCGGCTCAAGATCGGGCGATGTTTGAGATGGGGAGAAGTTGTTCATGTTCCGTGCCTTGCTGCTCGCGTCAGCTGCTATTTCCTTCGCCGCAATGCCGGTAACCGCGGCTCCGAGACATCGTACTGCGGCGGCGTCCGCCACGCTCCCGGCATCGAATCCTTTCGCCAGCCCGAGCACGCTTCCGTTCCAAGCGCCGGACTTCGCCAAGATCAAGGACACGGACTATCTGCCGGCGATCCTTGCCGGAATTGCGCAGCAGAAGCGCGAAGTCGCGATGATCGCCAACGATCCGGCCCCCGTGGCGGTCAACAGCGCGGGCGTGGCCTTGGAGCGGTCGGGCCAGCTCCTCGCCCGCGCTGAGCGTGCCTTCTCCGCCGTCAATGGAGCCAACACCAATGACGTCCTTCAGGCGACGGATACCAAGACGTCCCCGCTTCTGGGCCCGGACACCAGCCATCCCGACTTCATCTATCTGAATTCGAAACTGTTCCAGCGGGTGAAGTATCTCCACGACCGCCAGGCGAGCCTGAACCTCAACCCCGAGCAGGCGAAGCTTCTCGACGTCTATTATGGTGCCTTTCTTCATGCCGGAGCGCAGCTGCCGCCAGCCAAGCAGGCCGAGCTCAAGGCGATGAACACGCGCCTGAGCAGCTTGCAGACCGAGTTCACGCAACGACTGCTTGCCGCCGCCAAGGAGGGTGCCCTCCATGTCACCGACAAGGCGGCGCTTGCGGGGCTTGCGGACGAGGAGTTCGCGGCGGCGGAACAGGCTGCCAAGGACCGCAAGGTCGCGGGCTACGTCATTCCGCTCCAGAACACGACGCAGCAGCCCGATCTCGCCTCGCTCTCGAACCACGATACCCGGCAGGCATTGTTCGAAGCCAGCCTGAACCGCGCCGAAAAGGGGGACAAGAACGACACGCGCGGAATCATCAGCGAAATCGCCCAGCTGCGCGCAAAGAAGGCGGCGATGCTCGGCTATGACAATTACGCCGATTACGCACTCTACGACCAGATGGCGAAGAACCGCCAGGCGGCGCTCAACTTCCTCAACCGCCTCGCCCCGGCCACGGCTGCGAAGGAGCGTCAGGAATGGAGCGACATCGTCGCGCTGGCGAAATCCCAGGGCGCCACTTTCCAGCCGACTCCGGCCGATTGGAATTATTATGCCGAACAGATCCGAAAGCAGCGTTTCGACCTCAACCAGGACGAGCTGAAGCCCTATTTCGAGATCCACAAGGTGCTGACCGATGGCGTCTTCTATGCCGCCAACCAGCTGTACGGCCTCACCTTCAAGGAAAGGCACGACCTGCCGACCTGGAATCAGGACATGATGACCTATGAGGTCATCGATTCCGACGGAAAGCCGCTCGGCCTTATGTATTTCGATTACTGGAAGCGCGACAACAAGTCGGGCGGGGCCTGGATGAGCAACCTCGTCAACCAATCCTACCTGCTCGGCCAGAAGCCTGTCATCTACAACGTCGCCAACTTCACCAAGCCCGCGCCGGGCCAGCTGGCGCTGATTAGCTTCAGTGACGTGACGACCATGTTCCACGAGTTCGGGCACGCGCTTCACGGCCTGTTCGCGGCGCAGACTTACCCAACTCTCCAGGGCACGAACGTCGCTCGCGACTTTGTCGAGTTCCCGTCGCAATTCAACGAGAATTGGGCGCTCGATCCCAAGGTGCTTCCGCACTACGCGGTCAATTACAAGACCGGCGAGGTCATCCCGCAATCGCTCGTCGACAAGATCAAGCGGTCGCAGACGTTCAACCAGGGCTATGACAATGGCGAGGTGCTGGAAGCGTCGAGGCTCGATCTCGACTGGCATTCGCTTGGAGCCGACGCGCCGCTGCAGAATGTCGACCAGTTCGAGGCGCAGTCGCTCGCCAACAGCGGCTTCGACACCAAGGACGTGCCGACCCGCTACCGTTCCAGCTACTTCCTCCACATTTGGGCCAACGGCTATGCCGCCGGTTACTACGCCTATCCGTGGACCAGGATGCTGGCGCAGGACGCGTTCGCCTGGTTCCAGGCGAATGGCGGCTTGACCCGGCAGAACGGGCAGCGCTTCCGCGACATGGTCCTCTCGCGCGGCGACACGCTGGACTATGCCGAGATGTACCGCGGCTTCACCGGCCGGGATCCCAGCATCCAGCCCTACCTGGAATTCTACGGGCTGGCGGGAACGGGCGGTTCCGACGCGGCGTCCGCTGCTCTGGGGACGACACCGCCGAAGCCGTAACGCGGCGTGCCTTGCGGGAATTGAGACGCCCAACAGGGCCGCGGCTGCTGCCGGGTCAACGCCCCGACCGAAAGTCACGAACCTGATTTGCCCATAAGTGAAACCCGGGGTCCCTCCACTTCTTCCACTTTGTGACCTTCGGCGGATTTGCGCCGGAAGTCGCGGGACCGCGGGCAGGCGGCGAGGGTGACGAGGTCCCGAATCTGTGACCTTTCGGCGCGCTCGAGGCTGGCCCTTCGATTGCCCGATCCCAGGCGGCGGCGAACAGCGCGCCTTCCTTGCGGCCGCGCAGCCGGTAGGCGCTCTCGCGGCTCATTCCGGCGGCTCGGGCGGCCTTGGTGACACTGCGGGTGCGGACGAGTGCGTCGAGGAAGCGAAGCTGGCGATCGGCGGTCCAGCCGTCCCTTCGAGTTGACCTCCGGTCGCCTCCGGCTCGCTCAGGGCAGGCTCGGTGGATCTTCGAGTGGGGTTCCGACGACTCAGCTGCGCTCATCCGCCAGCTTGGATCACAAGTGACCACTTGTAGGACAGCGTTTTCATCCAAATGTCCGTTTTGGGTGGAAAGCGGACATTCGGTCAGGTTCGGCAAAGCCCCCGAGTGCGTGTGTTTTGCGAGTCATCCCACCACACGAGATAGCGGCGTGATTCCGGACCCAAGAAGGTATCAACATCGCTGACGTGGAAGCCGCCATTCTGAGCAGCCTCCCAGACTTTAATCAAGAAACCGTTAGCAACGCTGAACGCCAACTCCTGCGTCCCATTACGAATGAGTTGCTCCGCGAAAACGAACAACCTCTTCTTGTCTGCGCTTGAGACAGGCTGCCTGCTCGAACCAACAGCTACACCGATTGCGGCGAATGCGGCATGCGCAACATCGTTGGGATGGCCCGTAAGTCTCCAAGTTGCCTTGTCGAAGCGTCGTTGTGTTTCGGGGGAAAGCGCAGCCATTACGCGCGCTGCCTCAATCCCTTTCAAATCAATCTGCTTCGCCACGCATTGCTGTATCGCAAGCGCAGCTAATGTCTGCAACGGGGTCGGTTCCGGTCAGTGACTGCTTTGGGTGGAAGGCAGACAGATTCGCTCTTGGCGACCGTTCTCGCCCTTGACTTGTTCTGCTCCGTCCGGGACCCAGGGCGGGTCGGAGGAACTTGACACACCGACGAGCGGAAGCCGACCAGGCCCCGCGGTCATTCGTGCTATAGGGCAAAGCCGATCAGCGTGGCAGCAATGTCATGCCGGAGATTTCCTCTCGTGGAGACTTACCAGCATGCTGATTGGTGACCTGACCGTTCGGCCGGACGAGCGGGTGCTCGCGGGGCCGAACGGCTCGGCATCGGTTGAGCCGCTTGTAATGGCCTTGCTTCTGGAGCTCGCTTCACGCGCCGACACCCTAGTCACACGCCCCGAATTGTTCACCAGCTTATGGGGATCGCTCGCAATCGGTGACGACAATCTCAACCGGCTGGTCGCGGCACTCCGGCGGACCTTGAAGGATGTGGGTGTGACGTCACTGGGCATCAAGACAGTGCCCGCCTCGGGTTATTCCCTCCGGCTTGAGCGGCACCCCTCCCGTAATGGGGCGGACGCCGACGTCCGTCAGGCGATTTCAGAAGCGCGAGACAGCTGGAGGCTCTCGCTGCCACAGCCAGATCACTTGCGTCTCTCGTTGTTAGAACATGCCGCGCAGTTGAGTCCCGAAGACCCCGAGGTCTTCAGTCATCTCGCGCTGCTTCACCGGCATGCCGCCGAATATACCGAGGCGGCGGACGCAAGCAGGCATGTTCGCTCCTGCGAAATGGCAGCCCGGCGCGCCCTCGACTTTGATCCTGCGAACGTTCGGGCCGCCACCGCGTTGGTGAGTGTCGCCCCACTATATGGACGTTGGTTTGAGGCCACCCGACGCCTGTCAGAGTTGTGTGCCATTGCTCCAGATGATCCCGTGCCCCAGAACGACCTGTCGGTTGTCGAGATGGCAACGGGCCGAATTCACGCAGCGAAGCTGCGCCGCGACAGGCTCATCGCTGCGGATTCGCTTGCGGCACAGTTCCAGTACAAGTCCGTCTACCAGCATTGGTCCGTCGGCGATCTTGTCAGGATGGATCACGTAGCTGACTCGGCGATGCAGCTGTGGCCACTCCACCCTGCAGTCTGGGCTGCAAGGCTTTGGACGTTCGCCTACACCGGCCGCTTCGCCGCCGCCTGGGCCCTGCTGGCGCAGCCACGCCCGCCAGGCATCTCAGAGCCGCTGTGCGCCTTCCTTCGACAGGTCGTCGCGGCGGTCATGAACGACCGGCAAACTGCGCAGGATGAAGCAGCGGTGGCCGCGACCGCATTTGCTTCAGGCGGATCCGCGCACGCGGTGGCGGCGCTTTTGGCGCTGGGCATGTTCTCTCGCACCGACGACGCCTTTGCCGTGGCTCGGCGCTACTATCTTCAAGACGGCAACAGGCCTGTTCCCGTCCAGCCGCAAGCCGGTCACCCCACGCTGAACGAGCAGCATCGGCGGTTGACACAGATTCTGTTCACTCCGGCTTGCGCACATATGCGTCCCGACCCCCGCTTCCCCGGCCTTTGCCATTCCATCGGGCTGACCGAATTCTGGGAGCGAAGTGGACTCACTCCCGACTTCATGCGGTGACTCTGCGCTGCTTCGGCGCGCCACTCAGGAGCCGACGGTCTTGGGCGCGGTTCATCAGAACTCCATCATTCTGTTCGCGCGGTGATCCGCCCACAAGTGCGGCAGGGTCACGAATTACCGTGCTGCGATCCGACCAAAGGAGTGATGCAATGAAGATCATGCTTGCGGGCTTAGCCTTGACGGCGGCTGTTCTACCCGGACCGGCTGTCTCCCATCCGACGAACATCCTCTACGATAGCCTCGGACAGTGTCAGTCCGCCCTCGTGGGTTACAATCACGAGGAGCGGGTCGAGCACGGCGCATTCTTCCCCAGCAATGGCGCGGCCGAAGTGAACATGCTCAACAACTGGCAGTGCGTCTACGATGCCGACCAGGGTGCGTGGCACATCGAAGGCCAACCGTTCGGCGGCAATGACCTCGGCAACGGCAATGGCAACGCCGATCCGGGATCGAATTAATCAGCCGATCGGCAGAGGCCCGTCACGTCGCAACGGACGGGCGGGCCCGCCCACCATTGCGTGTTCTCCACCAGCAAGGAGGCGACCAGTTCGGCTGCTTCCCGACTATGTGGATCGCGGATGACGGCTAATGTCCATTATGGGTGGAAAGCGGACATTGCGAGCGCTTGCGTCTGGAGGCGTCAGGAACGAAAGCCAACTTGCTTCGCTAACCGTGGATGGCCGGACTGGTCCGCCTCGCTAGGTCTATAGATTGGAAGTTCTTCGCAACGACCGTGGCGATCGGGTGATCACTGCGCTAATAGCCTTGTCATATCGGCCCTAGGCCATTCCCGCGTGAAGCTTGAACGATTTGTCGGACGCAAACTGCTCCGCAATAAAATGCATGGTTGACGCGGCGAGGGTCACCGCGCGCTGGCGTTCAAAATACAATTAGGTAAGCACGCTAAAGAGGCGTATCGCCCTCGCGGGGACGACGCCGCACCTGCTGGCGCTTCCGCCGATTTGGCGACGCCGACCCTCGAGTTGCGAAGCACTTACGCCATCGCAACCAGGAGCAATCACATGCGCAAGATGATGCTTGCCGCGCTTGGCGCGGCCACGATGCTTACGTCTATTCCGGCGATCGCTCAGGAAGTGCCGTTAGTGGGCGGTGACTATTGGGACGTCGCGGCGATCAAGATCGATGACGGCCATTTTGCCGATTATGCGGATTTCCTGGTCAGCGATGCCCGCAAGCAAAACGAATATGCGAAATCCAAAGGCTGGATCAAAGCTTACTACATCTTGAGCAATAACAATCCCCGCAAGGACGAGCCGGACCTATATCTCGTCACCGTGACCGATCATATCGCCACACCGGCGGAAGCGATTGCGCGCAACAAGGAGATGAACGCCTATCTCCAGAGCGATGATCGCAAGGAACTTGCTGGCAGTGGCCATCGCGCAACGTTCCGTCATCTCGAGGGCGACATGCTGCTCCAACAGATGATCTTGGCTCACTAGGCCTTCGAGCGCCGCTCGGTGTTCGGGCGGCGCTTCCAAACTCATAACCCTTTAGCTTCGCTGGCTGCTCCTCGTCCGTTTCGATTTCATAGCTGCCAGGCGGCAACTCACCGACATCGCCATTCAACGTGAATGGATAGTGGAACGTGACCACGGAAAGCCGCGCGCGCATAATGTGTCTATCGAACGTCCGTCCAGGCGTCGCTCAAACGCGCGCTCCGCTTCGCCGCGGCGATGGCGTCCCTTGCGTTGGAATAGCGATAGCCACCCCAAGGGAAAACGGTCAGCTGAACCGACGTGATGCCGTATTGCTTCAGCGCTGCAGCTTCGATGTCTTCGGGATCTGACATTGCTTGGCGCGCCGGGCCGCCCTCGTTTTCCCAACGGTCAGTTGAGTTCGGTGATGCGGGGACAGGCGCAGAAATAGTCATGATCTTTCTCCTGCATCAAGCGGGAGCACATGTCTCTCAGTCACAAGCGGCTGGAATAAATACAATGTTGCGAGTGATTCTTTGCTTATATCATCTTTATTCTAGGATTCATATATTTAACTTGACTATGAGATAGTTGGATTCTATTTAGATTTCGCTACCAGTCGATTATAGACGGTCCTTGGCGCTAAGCCGCTCCTTTCTCCCTCCTTAACGTCTCCTAGCCGGCCGGCGACCAGTTTGGCGTCGGTCAACAAAGGAACTCACCATGAAATATGTTGGAACCGTCAAATCATTCGACACC
>Ga0157374_10004686_pt1 | contig 11484 bp, 5 predicted proteins | sample M25metaG_FD_115308 | JGI IMG/M metagenome (GOLD analysis project Ga0157374, IMG submission 115308) | Miscanthus rhizosphere microbial communities from Kellogg Biological Station, Michigan, USA - M2-5 metaG | ecosystem: Host-associated > Plants > Roots > Rhizosphere > Soil | place: USA: Michigan... | reverse complement strand
TGATGTTCGGCTTTGCGTTCACGGCGCTTGGCGTGATTGCCGAATATGTGGGACTGATTTACGAGGAAGTGAAGCAGCGGCCGAATTTTATCGTCAGCGAGAAAATTGGTCTGTGAGAGAGCTGTATGAAAAACACGGGGCAAAGCTCCATTATCTTCTTGTGGGGGGATGGAATACTCTTTTCGGATACAGCGTGTTTGTCGCCCTTTATTATGTGACCGCTCCATTCAACATTCACTATGAAGTCGTGCTCGTCCTCAGTCAAATCATTAACGTCAGCAGCGCCTATCTCTTGTACAAGAAATTCGTATTTAAAACGAAAGGCAATTACTTCCAAGAATATTTTCGCTTTTGGCAATTCTATTGGTTGTCGCTTGCTGCCAATCTCGTATGCTTGCCCCTGCTGGTAGAATTACTGCATCTAAATCTGATATTGAGTCAGGGCCTTCTTATTGTTGCAACTGGAGTGTCAAGCTACTTTTGGCATACGAATCACACGTTCAGTCTCGCCAACAGAGTTGAATCAAGATAACGATCGTGCACGCCCATCTCTTCACCCGCATGCCCCTGGGAATCTGCCTCGCATACGCCTGATATGAGGAACGAGAAGTCGCTTTTAAGTATGTTGCTTCGATTTCACTGGTTCGTCTGCAGTACCGGACTGATCGGAATTATTTACGGGCTTTCTTGGAAGCTTCATGCTGTGCTGTTGGGAGGACGCCAGACAACCGCATTTTACGATTGGGCGCTTCCGTTTTTCTTTCCCAATAAACCGCAACAGATCATCTTCTTCCTCGGAGCGGGTACCGCCCTCTTTATGTATTATGCCGCGGGTTACTTTTTGACTGGAAAGGAAAGCAAGGACCGTGCGGCAAACTACGCGATGGCGGATGTATGGAGTCTTCGTTTCATTGGCTTCTACATCATTCTTCCGGTCGTCGTTAATGCCATAGTGGTGGCCAGCTTCCCTTCGGCGGCCCGGCCCCGCCTTCCTTTCTCAGCCTACCTTCTCATCGTGTTCTGGCTGAGTGCGGTCTTCCTGCCGTTTTATCCCCCGCTCGATCAAGTGAAGGTAAGAGTTTGGTCAATTCTAAGAAAGTTTCTGCAGCTTGTCGAAACAGTGAACGAACGTTTGGACAAAAGGGCATATAAGCTGGCTGGAGCCTGTCTGGTCATGCTCTCGTTTATCCAAGTCCTTTCGATATTTCTTCCCTTTTTGCAGGGCGAACTGTTGATGATGAACGAGTACATGGATGTGCCGGAACAGACGTTGATTGGTACTGAATATGTGCACAACACAGAATACATTAACGCGCACGAGCTGGGAGGGTTATTAAAGTACGATCCTGTGAAAGACCTTGGGGCCTCTCCGATACCAAGAAAGGGAACCTTCGTCGAAATGCCCCGCACGGCGCTTCTCGAAGACTTCATTCATAGAAATAAAACGAAATTTTCTTATTCACCGCCGTTACAAGGGCTCGTGATTCACGGGGTGATGACCCTGGACGAACGGGCGGAATTAACCGCCATTGTCGATCATCCGTATGTCGCGGGAATCATGTCCCTGTATCATCAGTCAAGAGATCGATTAGAGCGACTGCGTAATCGCACGTATACAGCTGAAGAGCTCGAATTCCTCTCCAAGAATCGTTTAGAAATGCGATGGCAGATCCTCAATCGTTGGGTTATCCATCATCACAACTATGTTCTTGGACCCGTTAACGAATACGCCTTGGGAAAACCGCTGCAAGACATCAACATGCAATACGGTGTGTTCAGCATTGTCCTGATGAAATACCTGCTAGAGAAGACCGGAGGTATCTCCTATGAGAATTATTTTCAGAAGTGGTACGTGTTCTGGCCGATATATTATGCCCTCTTCGTCGCTGTAGCGTTCTTAGTATTGGGTGATGTGTATTATGTTGCGTTCGTCTGCGTGCTGGCCTTCGGCTTTATCAACAAGATCGACTACCAACATTTACTCCTCGCCCCTGGGCTCAATCCCATACGACATTTTTTGGACGTCCCGGTCATCGCTTGCCTATACCTGTATTTCAAGAACGGAAGGTGGCTGCCGTTAGGGGTGGGCGTTGTCTTGGGGCTGCTCAGTGTTCTCAACAACCAACAATTTGGATTGTTCCTGATCGGCGCCCTCTTCGTCACCCTGCTCGCGAAGTTCTGCCTGGATAAAGCCGCTCAGTCTGTATCCGATATCGCATGGGGGACCATGGCGCTGCTAGCTGGCGGCGTCATCGTGCTGTCTGTGAACTTGGGTAAAAATGACATGGCGTCCTACTTTTTTGAAGGGTTTTTGGGCAATATGATTGACCCGATTAAACTGTTTCTTATGATGCTTGCGATCAGCGCCTGTTATGCCGTCATTATGAAAATGGAGAACTCGAAACCCGAACTGAGATATACGGCTCTCTTTCTACTTGTGTATGCGCAGGGCATGTTGATTTATTACATTTGGGGCGGGGACGAGAAGCATCTACTCAATATCGCCTCGATACCGATTTTTGGTGCGGCAGTATTTCTCAAGTTGGTGATCGATTACACCTCCGCAAGACGTTTTCAGAAAGTCGTCGTTGCATGTCTCACGGCAATAGTTGTCCTTAAAATCTATGTTCCCGGACTGGTGTCGTATTACAAGGCGCGTCATGAATACACACATCTTTTCAGCAACCATAAGATCTACGATTGGAAATTGGAGACGGCACATTTTCGCTCCACGATGGATCCTTTCTATTTTACAGACTCAATCTTTTTGATCCACGAATATGAGCCTTCGGAGAACGCCATCCACCTCATATCCAAATATGACGACCTTGTGCCGTTTTTGGCCGGTAGATATAGCGCCATGCCTTTCTTTGACCTTCAGTGGTTTCTTCTCAGCCCCAAGGAGGTCGCGCTTAGTGTAGAGCGCATCAAGAAAAACAAACCTCAATATTTATTCGTGGATACAGATATCGAGAGAGACTTTAACGGAGAGATTCTCCTGGGCGGATTGCAGTCCATCGGTTTTCCGGGCGAGGAGTCACTTCACCGCGTTCAACGACTTCATTTGCTTCAGGAAGTTTTCCGGGCAGTCAAGAAAGATTATGTGCCTGTCAAGGAAGGAGTCCTGCTGACTGTCTATAAGCGGACTGCCTGAGTTTCTCAAAGTGTCCTAGAGCGATACCTTTGCGACCGTTCTATTAGAATCCGAAGGTTTCTTCTATTTGTTCAAGCCAGTCACCTAATTTCAGCTTCAATAGAGGCGGCGGAAGATTACATATGATCGAGTTATTCGCAAAAGTCAGTCGGAACATGTTGTTCATGGCGGTAGTAGGGACACTGATCGCTGTTGTATCGCTGTGGATTTCGTGGAAGGTGGCCTTGAGTCATTCGGAGGTTGGGCAATCGCATATTAAACTAGACCGTCCGCATGGAATTGTATTTGACCCGCCTCTCGACAGATTGCCTTCTTCCTACGACTTCATTTCCATCGACATTAAACTACATTTTATTCCATTTCGAAGCACGCAATACCAAGACGTTTTTCAAATAGGCGGTCTGGATACCGGAATGCGATTAGAACTCTCTCCTAAGTGCGAGATTAGCTTGATTGCACCCACACTTGAAGGACCATCGACAATTTTGTTAGGTCGCTGCGAATTTAATCACCCCTACAAGCTTCAAATGGCGTTCGATGAGAATGGTGCGTTCCGGGGTATTGCTAACGATGAGACGCTGATAGGCCATCACCAAACTGTAAAGTTGACTCCTGAGTTTAGAGCTTTTGTTTACCAAAATGGATATAACGAAAAAAGGCCTTTCTTAGGAGAAGTTTTAGAGCTGGACCTTCGGGCTACTTTCTTCAAACAGCCTAGCTTCTGGCTAAGGACAACAACAATAATCGCAGTGACTCTTCTCGCAGTCATTGCGAGCATTTTAGCCTATCTTTCAAAAGTGCGAGTTTTTGCTGCGGATGCCCCACCCCCGCATCGAGATGTCAGGACATATCTCTGGAGATATTGGTTTGTTTGTAGCCTAGGCTTAGTTGGGATCATTTATGGTATATCGCGGGAGTTTAAACTTAGTTTGTTTTTGAGCAGCGAGTCGGCAAGTTACAACCAATGGGCTCTTCCATGGGTGTTCCCTGCAAAGCCCCGGGAGCTTGTCTTCGTAGTAGGGGTATGGATCTCCCTATTTTTGTATTACGCCGTACTATACCTATGCGTCCCCAAGGCGGGGGGGATGAACGCAATCTGGGAAGAGCGGCGTGCTAACAAGAAGCTATTTTCATTTGCTTGGGTGCTGTTGTTTGGCATCAACGCACTTATTCTTGCTTGGTTCCGGGGAAAAAATAACACAGTTATCTCTGTCACCTCTTTCGTGCTCGTGCTCGTTTGGATAATATTTGTAGCGTTGCCTTTCTTTGCCGTCGCGAGTCCTCGTGGCGTTACTTTCCGATCAAGTCTAACGTTTCAACGTTTAATGGGGATGGCTAGCAAATGCGGCCAATCACGGCAGGTATTTGTCAGTACAGTATGTGTCCTCAGTCTAATATGTCTTCATTTTGGTTTCATCTTCTTCCCCTTTATTCGAGGCGATCTAAGAATCATTAATGAATATCTCGATATTCCCGAAGACACGTATTTAGGTGAGACACTAGTTTCCAATACAGAATACATTAATACCCATGAATTGGCGGGATTAAATAAGTATGACCCGATAGTGGATAGGGGAAGCACTCCGAAGCCCAGCCCAGGCATGTATGCGCTACTTCCAAAAACTGATTCGTTGGAGTCATTCATCAATGATCACAATACCGCCTATTATTACAATAATGCATTGCAGGCCTTAGTGGTGAATCGAGGTATGGTATCAGAAGAATATACGGACCTGGATGCCATTTATTCGAACCCGGAGTATAGGCAAAACATATCGCAACTGCTCCAAACATCAAAAAATCAACATCGCGCCTTGATGAAGAGGAGTTACACGCCTACAGAAATGGAGTTCTTCAAAAAAAACCGTTTCGAAATGCATAATCAGATCTTGAACAGATGGGTCATTCACCACCATAATTTCGTTCTTGGCCCTATTAACGAATATGTCAGAGGAAAACCACTCAAAGACATCAATGCACAATATGGTCCTTTAAACGTAGTAATCATGGCGAATATTTTAAAATGGACCGGTGGGATATCTTATGAGAATTATTTTCAAGTCTGGTATTGGTTTTGGTTGATCTACTTCTCATTATTTGTCGTATGTGTCGGGCTAATTTTCCGTGATGTGTTTTATGTGACGCTCGTCTGCGTCCTTGCCTTTGCATATATCATCATGATTGACTTTCAATTTCTTTCTTTAGGGCCTGGATTAAATCCGATTCGCCATTTTTTCGATATTCCCGTCCTCGCGGCTCTGTGCATGTTCATACGAAAGAGGAAAGTCGGTTTCCTTATAGCAGCTTTGGTATTCGCATTATTAGGACTCTTGAATAATATTCAATTCGGCTTGGCCCTTGCAGTTGCCTTGGGAGCCACCCTTATCATCATGGCGGTCGTAGACCGTGAAATTCTGAGTCTCCGAACAGCAGTTGTCTATGGTGGGTCGGCAGTGCTCGCCTTGCTCGCCATTGGGCTGTTTTTGTCGGCACCTAGTTCAGCCAAGAACAGTATGCTGACCTACTACCTTTCGGGATGGGTTGGTCCCCCTCTTTCCGTTAATCGTTTGGTTTGGACGATGATGGCGGTGAGCGCAGCATATTTGTGCCTTGTGTACTTTGAAGGTTCTGCTAAAGACATCAAATATGTCAGTATGTTGCTTCTGTTTTATTCCCAAGGATTATTTCTTTACTATACGTGGGGAAGTACCCCTCCACATATTCTAAATATCGCGCCCATTTTGGTCCTCTGTGCAGTGGGATTTCTGAAAATATTTCTAGAGGGAATTGGAGCGGAGCGATTTCAAAGACTGATTGCTATTGTGCTCATTGTAATTTCTATATGTGCTGTGTACATTCCCGGGTCCTTTGTCTATTACTCGGCCAAGCAGACATTTGACAATGTGTTTGTGGATCACAAAACTTACCAGTGGACTCTCAAAACAGCTAATTTTAAGTCCACTATGGATCCACGGCCATTTCTCGACTCCGTTTCCTTAATCAAAGAATTCACCGAAGCTGAGTCGGCTGTTTATATCATTTCCAAATATGACAACTTCATTCCGTTTCTCGCCGAAAAATACAGTGCAATGCCTTTTTTTGATGTCCCATGGTTTTTGATTACAGCAAAGGAAATTGATCTTTGCATAGAGCGGTTGGTGGAAAGAAAGCCTTCCTATATTTACGTTGACACCGATATTGACCGCAGTCTTAATGGAGACATCGTTGTGGGTAAGTTCCCGATAGAAGGAAACTACGAAGATGGAATTGGAATTGAGTCGCGTATGAGAGTTGAAAGACTGAATTTGTTGAAAACGATCTACGCTGCGATAAAGGACGATTACGAGCCGGTTAAAAAAGGTATTTTATTGACCGCCTACAAAAGAAAGAGTATCGATTCTTGATTAACGTGGGAACCTCCACCTACATCACCCGGGTCTGTCCTATTTGCGAAGCCCCACTGACAGATTTGCGTCCGATCTGTTGTTCGTCTCCTCCTGCCGAATCAGTGAAATTTGAGATGTTAAAAGAACATTGGAGCGGATTTTTTAAAGAAAAGGTTTTCTTTTCGTATTATCGATGTCAGAGTTGCAGAGCTTTATTTTGCCCTGCCTATTTTTCGAATGATCAATTGACCCAACTCTACAGTGTCATGCCTCATAATATGGCTGGGTTGCCCCTAGGATCATTGGAGAAAACACAACAGGGCTATTTCAATGTTCTCAGAAAATATTCCTCGCTTGAGGGCGACTATCTCGAGGTCGGGCCAGACCAGGGATTTCTAACGCACGCCTGCGTTAAAAAAGGAAACTTTCAATGTGTTTGGCTGTTTGAGCCCAACGAGGTGGTCCACCAAGAGCTAGAGCGAAAAATTGCCGGGACGCCTTATAAAATTTTCCCCGGCATGTTTGATTTTCATGTGATTCCTAAGAGCCAAATATCGGTCTTATGTATGGTCCATGTTCTCGATCACTTGCTCAATCCGCGCCGTATTCTCGAAGAGATGAAACCCATCCTGACGAATAAGGCCGTATTGCTTTTTGTCACTCATGATGAGGGTTCCCTGCTTTCTCAGCTCCTTGGACGAAAATGGCCACCCTTTTGTCTTCAGCACCCACAACTCTTTACTCCCCAAACGATCACCTGTCTTCTTGAGTCATCGGGCTACAAGGTGTTGAATGTCATAAAATCCTACAATTACTATCCTGTAGGATATTTGTTCAAGCACTTACTCTGGACCATGGGAATTTCTGCCAATTGGTTTCCTAATTTATTTAGCTTTCCATTGAGGCTTGGCAATATTATTACCGTTGCTACTGTCTCGAAAACATAAATCCACTTTAGCTTTCCTTTGAGCAACAGACATGAGACGAAATAAAGACCAACTCATTACCCAACTTAAAGGGCAAGGCCTTTATTTTTCGAGTTTTTCATTAGTGCACGAGGGGAATTACGCTGCCACCGATGCGGAATGGAACTATAAAGACATCCCGCATCTTCATTGCGTCCATGAACTTGTCGAAGCGGTCATTGCCAATGTCGATAAACATGAAATTGCCACCATTAACCTACAAAAGGTTCTTGGCGTGAAGATCCCTATGGCGGTGTTCAACTATTCATTTGATGAGCGAACACAAATTTATTACACGACTTTTTTGTTCTTCGTGTTAGTGGTTGAAACGACATACGACGCGCTAAGTCCGGCCAGAACCAAAGTAGTCACAACCTATACCATTGGCGCTCCTAGCGTCCTACGGTTTTTGTTTCCGGTCCTTCGCTGGATTATCAAAAGAAACTACAAAAACCTCATGTCTGCCGATATCCCCATGCGAGAGAGAAGGGGGCAACTCCGCTCCTGGGGGTATACCTTTAAGAGACCAGTTGAAGGGTATGGATTTGAGCAAACCATGAATCTATTGTGTGCGAACGTCGTTGCTCCGAATGTATTGCCACCGTTTCCGCCGGTACAGCTGAGGATCGAGAACGGTGAAAAGACGCACCAAGAATGGTTGGTGGGTCGCGACGATCATTTAGGGTTGCGGCTAGTGCGGAGTGAACAAAAGCTTTCCGTGTATGGCAGGATGTGCCCGCATGAAGGAGCTAGCTTAGACGCCCATCCATGCGTGAAAGAACGAATCACTTGCCCGTGGCATGGCCGAGTTTTTGCCCCGCTTGCCGAACTCAATCTGTTGAGTCCGAGCGTTCAAAAGGCGCTTACGGATTTTCATGAAATCGTCTTGGAGAAGAATACGCTTTACATTAAAATAAAAGACAAATTTTCGGTATAGTCTTTTTCTATTGCGTCAAACCATCTGCGGACCCACCTCCCACTTGACTGTTCAATCAGGCTTCAAAATGCCCGTCCCTCCTCGTCAATGGTTTTGCTCTTCCTTGGACTATGGGCCGAATGACGCGCACCCATCCGTTAAACTAGTCGGCTCAATGAATTTATCTTGATCATTTTCTTGCTGGAATCTGTTAGGTCGACGTGGAGGAACGATGAGTGTAGATAGTGCCAATGGTTTCCTGAAGGCGGTCTATTTGGTGTGTTCTGCGTTGTTGTTAATGGCCATTGCTTTTAACACCGTAGTGACCCGTGCCTTTGCAAGAGGGGTGTATGGATTTGTCGTCACGGCATTCGTTTTGTATTTCTCTTATTATCTGGTTTTCGTCCGCCAACAAAAGGGCTGGATCGACATTCTGAAGCCAGTGTTTTTCTTCAATCTTGTGATTGTTGTCTTGTTTTACTATGCAGGATTTGAATTCGGCTTGCCGCGCAACGAATTCAAGGTTGGCTTTACCTATGACAATTTTTGGGACTTTTATTTCCAGTCTCTCACGGTGGCGGAAGGAACTTTTGAAGCGATCAACACAGGCTATTTTCCATTCTCTTACGCCCTAGCGAAACTATTTGCATTTCTTTCGGGCTGGAAGCTTGGATTTCACAATATAAGACAGGCGACCATAGTCATTTATGTCGTATACCTAGTGGTGTTTCTTTCGCCACTGGTGCTTTTAGCGCGGGAAGTCATTATTGCCAACCGGCTCAACGGCGATAGAGTTGTTTTTCTTGGGATGTTTCTCGCGATTTGCTACCCGATTCTGTTTGTCGTAGAGAGAGGAAACTACGCCATTGTCTCTTTTTTCTTCCTATCTTTGATGCTGTACTTCTATAACCGCGGGAAACATGGCTGGTGTGCCGCGTGCGCTGGTTTTCTGATCTCTTTGAAGGTCGTGAATCTCGTATTCGTCATTTTCGTCTTGCGCTATTGTTTTCGCCAATTAGGAGTGTTTTTTGGAACCATCGTATCTGTGACCTGTTGTTCTCTGATATTCCTTTTCGGATTCGATTTCAGCAAATGGGCTCTGTTTAAGTATGCGCTGGTCGCGCCATTTGGCCATATGGTCCGGAATGTTGCCCAACAATATTTTGTCGCGACCGATGGAGGGAAGTTACAAGGCGGCGCTGCAGGTTTCGAGGCGTTCCGCGTGCTGCTGCACACGCTATTTTACTCGGTCAAAACAAATTTAGTCTCGGATGTGCCGGCGTGGAATCTTTTCCTATTGGCCATGGGGCTAGTCTCCATTATTTACTTCTATGTCAGGTGCCGCAAGACAGCGGATTGGCTTGATGAAATCTTGGTGTTGACCACAGTGCCGTTGCTGTTTCACTCGGCTTCCGCGGAGTACAACTTGTTGCTTCTGATACCGGCGTTTATGCTTATTGCTGCGAGGGGGGCGACTCTGTATAACGATGCACTGATGCGCTTCTCAGGCTTGTTTCTCATGCTTTCGGGTGGAGTTGTAATATGGCTTGTGAAAGTCGATGCCCCCGAAGTCTTCAATAGTGCTACACCAAAGAGTTTTTTAGTGCCGTTTTCATTGCTGGGAATTCTAGCGACTATCTATTTTAAAAAATACTTCCTTGGTGCAGACTTACCCTCTGATGGCATGCATTCCGAATCGCCAGTGGAGCGACGCGAATCAGTTGAATCGGTGAGTAGCAGATGACAGACCCAGGATGTTCGGTTAAATGGTTTGTCTTTGAAGGTCACCACTTCCATATCTAAATATAAAAAATCGGAATGGTTTACGTCATAGGGTCAGGGCCTGCTGGAGTATCCGTCGCATATGCGTTACTTAAGAAGGGCGCGGAAGTGACGATGCTGGATGCCGGCTTGGAATTGGAGACGGATCGTTCGACACTCGTTGACTCCCTTTCGCGAGTCACACCGGCTGAATGGTCGAACAACTCCCTTTCCGTGCTCAAAGGGGAGGTGGCTGCAGGCTCGCGCGAGATGCCAAGAAAGCTATCCTATGGTTCGGACTTCCCATACCGCGACGTCGCGGGCAGTATGGCTGTTATTCAGTCGGGGGTTGAAGTTGTCTCATCCAACGCGCGTGGTGGCTTGAGCAACGTTTGGGGAAGCGCTGTCTTACCGTATCGTGCTGAGGACATTAGAGACTGGCCCATCACTGTGGATGAACTCGCGCCACACTATCGGGCTGCATTCGAACTGATGCCGCTTGCCGCTCGGCGTGATGATCTTGAAGCCGAGTTTCCCTTCTATGCAACACACTTTGCGTCACTTAGGCCCAGTATCCAGGCTAGAGCTTTCATGTGCGACTTAGATGCATCTCGCGAGATGCTCAGCAAAGAAGGAATTCAGTATGGCCATGCACGGCTTGCTGTTCAGGTTGAGGCCATTGGTGATCAAGAGGGTTGTGTCTATTGCGCCATGTGCTTATATGGTTGTCCCCGAAAGCTGATTTACAATTCTGGGCAGACGATTGAAATGCTCCGTTGCCGGTCGGGATTTTCTTATCGTCCAGATGTAATAGTGGATCGCATCGCTGAAGATGAGAATGAGACTACACTAGCGTGCCGCCATCCTTCCAATCAGCTGCGGTTTACTCTTCGTGGCGAACGCGTATATCTTGCCGCGGGTGTCCTAGGGACGGCAAAAATTATCCTGGCCTCTGCCGCGGCTCACGGTCGCCGATTGAGGATCAGCAACAGTCAATACTTTTTGCTGCCCCTGCTACGTCTGAAGCATACGATGGGAGTCGCACACGAGTCCCTGCATACCCTTTCTCAGATATTTCTTGAGATAAACGCCGGCACGCCGGGAAGGCATGCCGCGCATCTCCAAGTGTATACCTATAGCGATCTGTATCAACGCACTCTGGCGAAACGGTTTGGCCCGTTTGATCGCATCGCTGGATATCTGTCAGATTCATTGCTTGGCAGGCTGATGGTGTTGCAGGGGTATCTTCACTCCAACGATTCGTCCGCTATTTCGATTCGACTTGAGCACGGCGTATCGACT
>Ga0157374_10004682_pt1 | contig 11486 bp, 8 predicted proteins | sample M25metaG_FD_115308 | JGI IMG/M metagenome (GOLD analysis project Ga0157374, IMG submission 115308) | Miscanthus rhizosphere microbial communities from Kellogg Biological Station, Michigan, USA - M2-5 metaG | ecosystem: Host-associated > Plants > Roots > Rhizosphere > Soil | place: USA: Michigan... | reverse complement strand
TGGCAGCCGGGCATCCACGCACGCACCGGCGCCGCGCAATGGCTCAGCGAGGGAGTGGCGACGTTCGGTCTGCTGCTCACGATCCTGCTTGGATCGCGATCGCGTCCGCAGGCGGTTCCCGCACTGGTAGCGAGCTACATCTTCGCCGCGTATTTGTTCACCGCATCGACGTCGTTCGCGAACCCTGCCGTGACATTGGCGCGCGCGCTGACCCGGAGTTTCGCAGGCATCCGTCCGCAGGACACCATCGGCTTCATCGGCGCGCAGTTGTGCGGCGCATTGCTGGCAACGCTGGTCGCGCCGCGATTGCTTCAGCGTGGCGCCGAGCGCAGGTAATCCGGGCCACCAAGCTGGGCGATCTGGTGCTGGATCCATGCTGCATGCCGCAGCACGTAGGCATTCGGCGCGGACGCCGACCAGTGACGCGGATTCGGCAGCACCGCGGCGAGTCGCGCGCATTGCGAGGGTGCGAGCCGCGCCGCGGTCGTGCCGAACAGGTCGTGCGCAGCCGCATCGGCGCCATAGATGCCATTGCCAAACTCTGCGATGTTGACGTACACCTCGATGATTCGCTGCTTTGACCACAGGTGCTCGATCAGTACCGTGTACCAGGCCTCCAATCCCTTCCGGACATAATTGCGCCCTCCCCAGAGGAACAGGTTCTTGGCGACCTGCTGGCTGATCGTGCTGCCGCCGTGGATGGGCTTGCCTTCGCTGTTGCGGTCGATCGCCTTGTCGATCGCCTGGAAGTCGAAGCCGTGGTGGGTCAGGAATTTCTGGTCCTCAGACGCGATCACCGACACCGGTAGCCAGCGCGAGATCTCGTCCAGCGAACGCCAGCGGTAGTGCAACCGGAAATCGTGCTCGCCATCGCGCAAGGCCGCGACCTTGCGTTCGAGCATGAAGGCGCTGGTAGGAGGGTTCAGCCAGCGCAGGCTCAGCACCTGCAACACGCTGACAAGTACGAACAGCAATGGCAACCACAGAAACAGCCAGCGCAGCCAACGAATGCGTTGGCGCGGCCTGGGCGCGTTCAAGGACGCGCCTGCGCCATCGCGCCACAAGCTTGCGAGGCCTTGATCGAATCCGCCGCCAGATTCATTGTGTGTGCCTGGTGTCCCACGACTGATTCCGTGGGAGCTTACCTTCCCGCGCAAATGCGTGGGAACCGCTTGAGCCGACCGCCGGTGCCATGACGACCACGACAAACGACGATGACACGCTGCTGCGCTTCCTGCTGGAGACCTCCGGCGTGAGCGGTGTGCTCGTTCGGTTGGACAGGACATGGGCGGCAGTGCGCGAGCGCGTGGCCTACCCTCCTTCGGTCTCGGCATGTCTCGGCGAGACCCTCGTCGCAACCGCACTGATGACCGGCCATGCCAAGGTCGATGGGCGGCTAAGCGTGCAACTGCGCGGGACCGGTGCGTTGCGTTCGCTGTTCGCCGAATGCACGCGCGCCGGCACCTTGCGTGGACTCGCGGATTATTCGGGACCGCTGCCCGATCCGCTCGGCCCGCGCGCATTCGGGGAGAACTCGCTGCTCGCGATCACCATTGAAAACGCCGCCAGCTGCGGACGCGAAGGCATGCGATACCAGGGGCTGGTCGGGCTCGATGCCGACACGATGGCCGAAGCCTTCGAGGGCTATTTCACCCAATCGGAGCAATTGCCCACGCGCATGCTGCTGGCGGCCGACGCCTCCAGTGCGGTCGGAATGATGTTGCAGAAGCTGCCGGGCACCGAGGAAACGGACGCAGACGGATGGCAGCGCGCGGTGGCGTTGTTCGAAACGCTGGGCCACGAGGAATTGCTCGCCACTCCGCCCAACGATCTCTTGTTCAGGCTGTTTCACGAGGACAGGGTGCGCGTGCGCGATACGCGTCCGTTGCGTTTTGGTTGCTCATGCTCGCGCGAGCGCGTGTCGGAGATGCTGAAAAGCCTCGGCCGAGAGGAGGCGCTGGCTGCCGTTCAGGTTGATCCGAAGGGCTTCAGGCAACCCCGGATCGAGTCCGGGGAAGGTTCTGGTCCTAGCGACACTCCTGCGTCCAAGCAACTTCCAGAAGCGGCCGAAGTCAGCTGCGCGTTCTGTGGACACACCTACCGGCTGTCTCGGGGTGAGGTCGTGGCCCTGTTCGAGCAGCCCTCGACTACACCCGGACCCGACACTCTGCAATAGGCCGCGCTTGTTAAATTAGTATAAATCTGCTACCGTTGATCCGTGCCCCGGGAACCATCCGGAGCTCGTTCCGTCCAAGCCAAGCACGTGGAAGTGCGGGGAAGTCCAGTCATGTCGATGTTGCGTCTTGCCACTGCCCTGATGATCGCCTTTACGGCGATGTCGGCGCATGCGCAATCCGCGGCGGACCGGATTGCGCCTGATCGCGCACGCGTACTGACCGGGCAGAACACCGAAGTGCTGCCAGTCTGGAACAACAAGAGCGGCAAGGTCGAGGCGCTTCTCTTGTTGCAACCCGAACAACAGCGCGACGGGTCGGGTTTGTTTGGCGCGGGTGCGAGCGTGAACACCGGGCACGGCCTGCTGCAGGCGGATTTCAGCGTCGATAATGGCAATGGACTCGCTCTGTTGTGCAATAGCAATACCGGTCTGGTGACACTGGGTTCGCTCGCCGGCCGTTGCTTGTTGACGGCGCTCGATGGCTCGCGAAACCCGAACGATCCCTTTGCGCCTTCGAACAACTTCGGACAATCCCAGGAACTGCGCGCTGAAGCGCGTTTCGTGCGTCCCGAGAGCCTTTTCGAACTCAGTGTGGGCCATGCCGACCTGAATGCGAGCGGAGGCGACTGGCTCTCGCCCACGTCGGGTCTGCTGCCGGGCATGGGCATCCTCGGCGGGCACGTGAGCCAACAGGACATCACGGCACGCGGCCAAGTGAACATTGGCGACAATGGCTGGGTTTCGATCGGCGGTACGCTGGCACGAGCCCAGCTGATTCCAACGGCAGGTCAGGGTAGCGTGGAAGCCCAGCGCTGGAATACGACCAGCGTCGGCGTCGCGGTTGGACGCGGCAAGCTCAGTGGCGAAGTAATCGGGCGCGTGGTTGATGTTCCGGGCCAGAGCAACTCTCTGAGCAGCCTCGGTATCGGCCTGTCGTGGAAGACTCCATGGCAGGGCAAGCTCACCTTCGGCGCCGACAAGTCCACCGGCCCCAACCCGCTGTCGCCATCGACCAAGTCCGCGCAGCAGGGCGAAGGCACCGTGCCCTACGTCCGCTATCACCAGGATCTCTGAGTCAGCAGCATCTGGTTGTTGCGTTGATTACTTCGGCCCATCAAGCGGCCATCTTTGCAGTCTCCCCATGCGCGTTGCGCGCGTGCGAATTCGCCGACCTGAGCCAACACCTGTCCGCTTCACCCCCAATGACCGGTCGCGTGGGTTCAGCGCCCGCGCGCATTCGGCACCGCGCATGGAAAGCCAGATGATCGTTGCGAGTGCTGTAACCATCGAGCCCGGCAATCAGCCTGGTTCGGGAATCGTGTCCGATGCGATTGTGATCCGCTTCCAGATCTCGTCGGAAAGGAAGCCCACCGTGCCCGGTACGCGAATGTTCGGGACCACCGCGACGTCGAACAATTCGCGGATATCGCCGACCATGCGGATCTCGTGGGGAATATCGCCGTTCTTCAGGCTGACGACCTGGATCGCGCAGCGGGCCATCACGCCCTTCTTCTCGAGGTTTTCCTGCAGGGCGAGGCCGCTGAAAGTGTTCTCGCGACCGACCGACAAGCCGACAACGGCGTAGTCATTGATGAAACTGAGGCCGCGCAGGTAGCCGGGGCAAAACGCGATTGGCTCGAAGCGCCCCTTGTCCATGTCGACGAATCCGAACTCGCCGGTGCCGGAGTTGTGCAGCCACAACTTGCCTTGGTGCCAGCGGGGCGAATGCGGCATCGACATGCCCGAGCACACCACTTCGCCAGTCGGTACGTGCACCACCATGCCGCCCGCTTCACGGAAGTCGCGCCAACCGCTCGCAGCATCGCTCTTGCTGATGCAGGTCACGTAGCCCGGCTCGCCTTCGACCATTGCAAGTCCGTTGAGGTGGCATCGATCCTCCGCCGCGAGCCGCGAAATGAACGGCGGTTTCCAAAGCGGACGAAAACTGTAGCGCTCATCGACCGTGGCAAGGCAGCTATACAAGGTGTTGACGAAGATCGGCATGCCGGTCTTGTCCACGTTCACGTCGTGGATATCGATATCGCCGGTCGTGTAGGAAATGCGCGGCACGTAATAGGCATCGAACTCCTGATGCCGCTCGCCGGGCTGCAGCGTGTTTTCGAAACGGTGCAGCTGGAACATCGAGCCGACCCACATCGTCTGTGGTCCAACATGCAGGCCCATGCACCGTGCGATTGCACGGGTGAAGTACGACATGCTTCCGTTCGGCCGCACGCCCATCATGAACAAGATGCCAGTCTGGTAGGTCGAAGCGCAGATCGAGGCGTTCTGTTCGTTCAACCACGATCCGAACAAGCGCGTGGTGTTGAATTCAAGCTTTGGTCTCTGCGCTGCAGGCATCTGCTCTGTCTCCACTGGAAAAGATTCGCGGGCGGCTCTGGCTGGCGGACGCCTGCGGCACGCAGAAAGCCGATCATTGGTCTAGGGTACGATAAAGTGCACTTACGACGTAGCTTGAGTGGCGCATGGGAAATATCGTCTGGCTCGCGTCCTATCCCAAATCGGGGAATACATGGCTGCGGGCGTTCCTGGCCAATCTGATCGCCAATCGCACAGAGCCGGTTCCGCTGGCTGAGCTGCGTAACTATTGCGACGACGAGTCGCTCCCGGAGCGCTACGCCGAACTCGCCGGCAAGCCAGCGACCGCGCTGGATTTCGGGGCCATCAGTGGGCTGCGGCACCAAGTCCATGCGCTGATCGCCGCGACGCATCCGCGCAGCGTGTTCGCGAAAACGCACAATCCTGCGATCTATCCCGAAGGCGACCCGATTCATAACCCGATGGTGACCGCAGCGGCCATTTATGTTGTGCGCAATCCCCTGGATGTGGTCGTGAGCATGACCCATCATTTTGGCTTGGATATTGATGAGGCGATCGATTTCCTGGGTCACGAGCAGGCCGGCTCGCCCAACGAACGGCTTTTCGTCGGCCAGTGGCTCGGTTCATGGTCGACGCATGTGGCCAGCTGGGCCGACCAGAAATTCCATCGGGTGCTCGTGTTGCGCTACGAGGACTTGCTGGAAAAGCCTGCCAAGGCGTTCGGCAAGGTGGTGAAACTGGTGGCCCCAACTGCCGATGCGGGACGCGTGGAGCGCGCACGCAAACACGCAAGCTTCCGCACCCTCGCACAGATGGAGACGCGCGACGGCTTCATTGAGCGTTCCGACAAGGCTGAGAGTTTCTTCAGGTCAGGGCGCGCGGGGGTCTGGCGGGACGCGATGACCCGGGAACAGGTCGTGCGCATCATCAATCGGCATCGCGCGCAGATGGCCCGATTCCATTACATTCCTGGCGGCTACTGAAACAGTCTGCGGCAATCGCCGGCCACCGCCACTTGCGATTTGGCTTCAACTAATTGTTTTCCCAGTGTTTCTCACCTTCGGGCCGGGGACTCAGGATGGCCTCTCTGGGTTGTGTTAACGGGACTTTAATTTCTCAAAGATATCCGTTAGTATCCCGTTACCCCGTCGGTGGGCGAGCTCGCGTGGTTCGGTCTGGGGTTCATCCCGAGCATCCAAAAAATTTTTCCTGGAGAGAGTCATGACTAATAAGAGCAACACGCTCCGAGATGCGATCAAGATCGCGCTCTGCGTCGGAGCAGGTACGATGATGGGTATGGGCACAGCCTTTGCCCAGGATGCGACGCCAACCGCCGGAACGCCTGACAGCACCAAGGCCAAGCAGCTCGATACCATCACCGTCACCGGCTCCCGCGTGCGCCGCGTCGAGCAGGAGACGGCCAGCCCGGTTCTCGTGGTCGATCGCAAGGCGATCGAAAAGACCGGCAAGATGACCATTGGCGAAATCGTCAATGAACTGCCGAGCATCTCCGGCGCGCCCGTCACTGCAGCTGTGAACAACGGCGGCGGCACCGGTGCCGCAACCGCAGACGTCCGCGGCTTGGGCAGTCAGCGTACCCTCGTGCTGATCGACGGACATCGTCCGGGTCCGACTCCGGTCGACCTGAACTCGATTCCGTTGGATCTCGTCGAGCGCATCGAAGTGCTGACCGAAGGTTCTTCGACCGTTTACGGTTCGGACGCGATCGGCGGCGTCATCAACTTCATCATGCGCAAGAACTACAACGGCGCAGAGTACACCGCGAGCTATGGCGAGTCCGGACGCCACGACTCCGAGCGCAAGGGCCAGTCCTTCATGTTCGGCCAGTCGGGCGACAAGGGCAACGTCAGTGCGGGCGTCGAGTACAACAAGTTTGACGCAGTGCCCGCCGGCAATCGCGCGTTCTCCGCGAATGCCCTCTACCACACCTATGGTTCGATCGTTACGAGCGGCTCCTCGCGTACCCCGAACGGACGCATCTTCCTTCCGCCGGGAAGCAGCGTGCAAGCCCATTTTGGTTGCTCTTCGGTTACCCGCATCGCGGGCACCAGCGGCACCAGCCTTGCCGACTACCGCTGCTTCAACAGCGCCACCGACAAGTTCAACTTCCAGCCGTTCAACGTGATCCTGACCCCGCAGGAGCGCACCAACGCTTTCGCGCTGGCCAACTACAACCTGACCGACGACATCACCGCCTACGTCGACTTCTACCACCAGAAGCAGACCTCGAGGTCGCAGATCGCACCGTTGGCTTTCGATGCGAACTCCGACGGCGTGACCGTTTCCAAGGACAGCATGTTCAACCCGTTCGGAGTGGACATCGGCTCCGCCAGCGGCAACGAGTTCCTCAGCCGTTTCAGCACGCTGGGCGACCGTATCTTCAACAACACGACCAGCAACGACACCCTGTTCGCAGGCTTGAAGGGCAACTTCGGCCAGACCTGGAGCTGGGACGCGGGCTTCGACTACAACCACTTCTCGTTCCTGACCGAGCCGGAAGGCTATATCAACCTCGGTTCGCTGGCCCAGGCGCTCGGCCCGTCCATGCTCGTCGGTGGCGTGCCAACCTGCGTCACGACTCCTGGCGATCCCACGTCCGCCATCGCGGGCTGCACGCCGATCAACCTGTTCAACCTCAACGATCCGAACACCATCGCCGCCCTCAAGGCCGCGACGGTCAATCCGATCAGCACCACGTCGTTCATCGAACGTGAAGTCGAGCTCAACGCCAGCGGCGACCTGTTCGACCTTCCGGCCGGTGCGGCCAAGCTCGCCGTGGGCGGTGATTCGCGCAGGGAGTACGAGAACGTCCGCGTCGATCCGCTCACCACGATTCCGCCGGGCGGCACCAGTTGCGGACTCCCGCAGGAAACCTGCGGCACGCCGCTGATCGGCGCCTTCAGCCTGAAGGAAGTCTATGCCGAGTTGTTCCTGCCGATCCTCAAGGACGTGCCGGGCGCCTACGCGCTCAACCTCGACCTGGGCTCGCGCTATTCCAAGTACAACATCTTCAAGGGCAACGACAGCAACAAGATTGCCATCGAATGGCGCCCGATCAAGGATCTGCTGGTTCGTGCCAGTGGTTCCGACATCTTCCGCGCGCCGACCGCAGCCGATCTGTTCGGTGGTTCGGTGGGCGGAGCCTTCCCGTACGGCGGCGACCCCTGCGTTGGCACCCATCCGAACGACCATCCGGCGGCCTGCGGTGCACCAACTGGCACGGTCGGCAACAACGTGATCGTCGGCAACGGCCTCTCGCAGGTCACCGGCGTGGCAGAAGGCTCAGTCCTCGGCGGGTTCAACCTGCAGCCGGAGAAGGGGCGTTCGTACGACTTCGGTTTCGTCTATGACCCCGGTTTCGTCCCCGGCCTGTCCACGAGCTTCGACTACTACCGCATCACCCTGGACGGCTTGATCGGTACCCTGGATCCGACCGTCGCGCTGCTCGACTGCTTCGGCAACGCGTCGAGCCCGTTCTGCCCGTACATCCATCGCGAGCCGAACGGACAGATCAACTTCATCACCCTGCCCACCGTCAACCTGGGTACCCTGGTCACGACTGGCTTCGACGCGGCATTCAAGTACAGGCTGCCCGTCAACGCGTGGGGCCAGTTCTCCTTGGCGGCCGATTTCACCCACATCAACAAGTACGACATTGCCGGTGGCGCTCAGGGCACTTGCGGCTTCAACGGCACTCCGTTCAATTGCGAGCCGCTGCACCTCGCCGGCGAATACAAGACCGGCTTCGGCAACTTCTTCAAGTGGCGCGGAAACGTGTCCATCGACTGGAGCAAGGGCAACTGGAATGCCGGTTACCGCATCCACTGGGTAGGCAAGGGCCGCGTCGGTAATCCCGATCCGAACCAGAACACGTCGGCTGACGGCTGCAACTTCCACACCGGTGGCGCTTACGGCTACTGCCCGACGGCTCCGGCCGTGGTCAAGATCCCGAACTACTTCGAGAGCTTCTTCACCGCCGGTTACAACTTCGGCGCGATCGGCTCGATGGATTCGCGGATCGATGTCGGCGTGGACAACGCGTTCGACAAGCAGCCGCCGATCTTCACCCAGACGACCGTGACCAACGGCAACGTCGACGTGTCGACCTACGACACCATCGGCCGTCTGTTCTGGGCGCGCTTCACTGCCAAGTTCTAAGCAATCGTCAAATTGCAGCACCTCGACCGCGCGGCCTTGCCGCGCGGTCTTTTTTTTAGGAGACCGAATTCCGGTCGGCATCGGGTTCGAGTTTTCGGATACGCCCTTGTATGATGGGAGTCGAGATGAACGACGCGGAAGCAATGCATTCGGCCACGATGGCATTCCAGGCCGGAAATCCGGCAGTGACCGAGGAGCTCGCACGCCTGCAGTTGCTTGGCGGCGAGGGTGAGTCCGAATCCTGGCTCGTCTTGCTCGGGCTGGCGCTGCAAGCGCAGGGAAGGCACGCCGAGGCCATCGACGCCTATGCCGAACTTACCCGCCGACATCCCGGCACGGCCATGCATTGGGGCAATCTGGGAACTGCGCTGCGCACGTCGAGACGTTTTGAGGAAGCCGAAGCGGCCTACTGCCAGGCAATCGTGCTGGATCGAGCCAACCCCATGCATCTGCTCAACGTCGGCCTGCTGCTGAGCGAAATCGGCAACCACGTCAGCGCCCGGGTCGCGTTCCTGCAGGCCCTCGATACCGACCCGAGCATCGTGCAGGCTCGCATTCACGGCGCTTTCGCCTGTTTCCAATGCGGCGACCACCGCAACGCCCACAAGTTGCTTGCGGAGAACGGAGACTGGCGCACAGCTCCCGATCTTGAGCTGGAGGATTACCTCGTTCTCTCCAATGTGCTCATGCTCTCGAGCCAAAGCCGCGATGCCGAGCACGTGCTGCTCGATGCCCTGGCGAAGGCAAGCCCAAACGACAAGCCGGCCATCCAGGCCCGACTGGTCGCGGTGTACGAGCGCATGAACCGGCTCGACGAGGCGCACCGGATCGCGGCTGAACTGCCTGACCAGGCAACGGTCACCGACCCCAAGCTTGCTCAGGACATCGCCAATGCGCATGCCGGACTGGCCCATCGTGGCAGCGACCTGGGCAGCGCGAAGGGAATGCTGGAAGATCTCGCCAGACAACCGGAAACGGAGATCCAGCAGGAAGCGGCCCTGATGTTCAAGCTTGCCAAGGTCTGCGACAAGCAAGGCGACACGGACGAGGCCATGCGCTCGCTGGTGAAGGCACATGCGGCTCAGATCCAGCACGCGACCGCGGCGAATGGCCTGACGATCGACCCCGATATCGATCCTCTCCAGCCGCTGAGACTCGCCCTGAGCGCCTCCCAATTCGCTTCGTGGTCCGCCGACGAGCCCCACCCTGACGAGTCTGGTTCTGGCTCCGACATCGATCCGATTTTCGTCGTCGGATTCCCGCGCTCCGGGACGACGATGCTGGAGCAGATGCTCGATGCAACGCCCGGCCTGCGCTCGATGGACGAACGCGACTTCCTTAACACCATGATCGATCGCATGCAGGACGATGGGTTCACCTATCCCGAAGGATTGGGAAACCTCGACACTGCCTATCGCATGAGATTGCGCTCGCTGTACCGGGCGAACGTGGACAAGGTGACCACCCTCGCCGAGGGCGATCGCTTGGTGGACAAGAATCCCCTGAACATGTTGCTGCTCCCGATGATCCGCCGGCTGTTCCCGGCATCGCCAATCATCCTGGCGCTGCGCCATCCCTGCGACGTCGTCCTGAGTTGCTACATGCAGCATTTCCGCTCGCCGGTGTTCGTGGACATGTGCTCGAGCCTGGAGCGCCTGTCCCGCAGCTACGTCAACGCCATGCAATTCTGGATCGATCACGAACGCTTGCTCGAGCCAAAGGTCATGCACCTGCGCTACGAGGACATGCTGGCGGACTTTGACGCACACGCGCGTCGGATCGGCGACTTCATCGGCATCGAGGATGTCAGTGCGATGTCCGATTTCCACGGCCATGCCCAGCGCAAGGGCTTCATTGCCACGCCCAGCTACGAACAGGTGATCACGCCACTGAACACCGACGCTGTCGGACGCTGGCGCAGGTACGAGCGGTATTTCCAGGATGCACTGCCGATCCTGCAGCCGATGATCGAGCACTGGGGCTATGCCGACTAACGCCGTCGCGGCGGATCGACTTTCGCAGTTCGTGAGGACCTACGACCATGCGATGTCGCCGGAGATGTGCGCGCGCATGATTGCCGGCTTCGAGAATGCGCCGCAGTTGCAATCGCCGAACGGCCGCGGCCACCGCGAGGGCCTCGAAGAAAGCGCGTGGACCGAACTCAACGTCACGCCTTTCGCCGACGAGGCCCTGCAGGGGTATTTCTACGCCCAGATCGACCGCCACTTGGCGCTGTACAACGACGCGCTCGGGCTCACCATCCCAGTGCCGTCCCGGCCGAAGCTCGAGGATCTGCGCATCAAGCGCTATCGTGCCGGCGGCAACGAGAAGTTCCAGCCGCATTTCGACGCCATCGACCACAAGGTCAACCGTTATCTGGTGTTCCTTTGGTACCTGAATACAGTCGAGCAAGGCGGCGAGACGGTGTTCTGCGATCTCGACATCAAGGTACCGCCACAAATCGGCCGGCTGCTGGTTTTTCCGCCGTACTGGATGTTCCAGCACGCCGCGCTGCCACCGATATCGAACGACAAGTACATCATCTCGACCTACATGCTGTTCTGAGAACCGTCGCGCGCGTTGCCGGCGGCTTTCTGCCGGCGGTATTCCTCCAGGGTCTCGGCGTCCGACGGATAGCCGCAGGCATGGTTGAAGTCCCCGATGGCCTCCACCAGCGTGCCGAACGCCTCGCGCTCGACGTCCGTCAAGAGCGGATTCCATATGTCAACGATCAAGACCACGCGCGTTTCCTCTCCGTGGTTCCAGGCCTCATGCTCGTGGGTATCGTCGA
>Ga0157374_10004680_pt1 | contig 11487 bp, 10 predicted proteins | sample M25metaG_FD_115308 | JGI IMG/M metagenome (GOLD analysis project Ga0157374, IMG submission 115308) | Miscanthus rhizosphere microbial communities from Kellogg Biological Station, Michigan, USA - M2-5 metaG | ecosystem: Host-associated > Plants > Roots > Rhizosphere > Soil | place: USA: Michigan... | reverse complement strand
TTCGCTCGAGGCGATCCAAGTGGTGGTGACGCGAGCGTGGAAGGCGGCGGTGGAGTACTGGATCTGCCGCTGGCTAGCACTGATGGCTGCGTCGGTGCGATAGATACCGCTGTCGCGGGCGACACGATCGGACCATGCGTTTTCGTCGACCGTGAGCTTGAGCGGCTCGGCAAGGGAAACGATGGGCTTGGCTTTGCTGAAGTCGTCGGCCTGCGGGGGCGTCTGCACCTGCTTGAGCTCTGCTTGTTTCTGGGCGTAGGCAGCGAGCGCAGATTTGTAAGCCTGATCGGTACCGGCCCAGAGAGCGGAACGGAGCGCGATGGGATCGTCGTCAATGGAAGCTAACTGAATCGCACCGTCGCCTCGGGGACCGGAGTTGTCGGTTTTGTAGTCGCCTACGCGAACACTGATGCGGGCGATGCGCGCGTGACCGCGATGGGAGCCTTCGGTGTCGCCGAATGCGGCGCGGGTTTCAAAATCCTGCACGTCTTCAATCCTGTATTCGATGAAGTAGGGCTTTTCGAAACCGGATAGCTGAAGATGAGTCATGCTGCGGTCGAGCTCGTCGAGCATGGCTTTGAGCACCGGGTCACTTTGCCACCCCGCGGACGTGGACCGGTCAGCGGGAGCCCCGGTTTCGGCATCGGCGCGAGTGGTGTGCGCGGAGATGGGGGGCGGCGCCATGAATGCGAAGGATAGAAGTCCCGCCGCAAGGAATGCTGAGAGATGGCGAGCGAGATTCATTGGCCCTCCTTCGTGACTGGCGTTGATGGCGCGCCGGGGATCGGCAAGATCGGCGGACGCTGGGTGCCTTGCTGCTGGCGCTGGGTTTCGATTTCGCTGACGAGCATTGCAGGAGCTACTGCGCTGACGGGAACGGTGCCGGATTCCGCGCCGCACTCACCATTGAAGACTTCGCTTTTGTCGCTGGTGGCGAGGATGCGCTTCATGGCGGCGAGCGGAGTGCCGACGATGCTGACGCCGCGAACAAGTTCATCAGGGCGACCGTCCACGTAGACGCGCCAGACGACGAGAGGAATGACCTGGAAGGCCTGAGGCGCGCTGCGCGTGGTGACGGCGAAACCGGAGGAGATGTCTTCGAAGTAGAGGCCGTAGGGTTTGCCTTGTTTCCTGGCCTCGTCGATGAGTTGCTTTCTTAGATCGGCTTCGGGCTCGGTCTTAGTAGAGGTGACGATCAGATTGCCCTGGCGGCCTGTGGGCATGCGGCCGGTCTGCCCACGGCCATGACCGTTCGATTCCGCAAAGCTGGCGATGGGAAGGCGCGACATGAGGAAAGTTTTGAGGACGCCGTTCTGGATGAGGTCAACGCGGCGGGCTTTCTGGCCCTCGTCGTCGAAGTTGTAGGTGCCGCTGAGCCATGTCTTGTCGAATGTGCTGACGGTGGGGTCGTCGGAGACGGAAAGGAACGGGGGCAGGACTTCTTTGTTGAGTTCTTTGGTGAAGGTCTGCCCCTCTTCGTCGCCACGTTGACGCTGGCCTTCGAGGCGGTGGCCGAGAACTTCGTGGAAGAAGACGGCCGATGCGCGTCCGGAGAGGATGGCTGGTCCGTCGAAGGGTTCGGTTACGGGCGCTTTTCGAAGTGCTTCAAGGCTCTTGCCGAGTTCGCGAACTCCGGCTTCCATCTCCGATTGCGAGGGAAGAGTGTCGGCGGTCTCGGCTTCGAAGGTCTGGCCGCGAAAGAGGTCCATGCCGTCTTCGGCGCGGGTGACGGCGAAGACGACGACACGGGCCTGCTGATGCGGCGCGACGATGCGCGATCCCTCAGAGGATGCGTAGTAATCGGTCTGATTCTGGACGGTGAGCACAGCGATGTTCTGGTAGACATCGGGGAACTCCCGGAAGACCAGGCTCAGAGACTTCATGCGCTGTTCCCATGCGCTGCGGTCGACGGCGATGGGCGGGGCAGGAGAGGAGACGGAGACCTGCGGCGGCTCCTTGCTGAAATCGGGCGACGAGTCTTCTTCTTTGGCGCGGACCTGGGCCTCGGTCTTGACGCGAAGGTAGTTATCGAGGGCGTTGCCGTAGCCGGCGTTGGTGGCGAGCCACAGGGTTCGAGAGAGCGCGGCGCGGTCGTCGCCGAGCGGCATCTGCAGGCTATTGACGGCCGAAGCGCGGTGGTTGCCGTGCGTGTTGTCGAGCCTGGGATCGCCGATTCGAACCTGGACGTCGGCCACGCGGACGTGGCTGGTATTGCTGTCGGCGAGTGCTCCGAATTGAGCGCGGATCGAGACGGCGTTCGAGTCACTGATGGAGTAGCTGATGAAGTAGGGCGGGAGGAGTTTTTCGGCGTCTTTCTGATTCGGACCGGGCAGGTTTGGATTGGGCTTTCCGAGTGAAGTGAACGCGCGCTGAAGTTCGGCGGTCATGGTGTCGAGCAAAATCGGCGTTGCCGAGACCGACCCTTTGTACGCAGCGTGAACCTTGCCCCTGTGCTGAGACGCCGCGGTGAGGGTGCAGAAGAGGACGGCAGTAGACGTCACATACACGGAGGCGGAGCGGCGCAGGCCGTGCAGATAGGGGTTCCCCGAAAGGGATTGGAACTTTTCAGCTGAAAACATCGGTAGACTGGATTGTCTCAAATTCCTGATTCTCCCGAGGAAAAACTGGTGGCGTTTCTTCATCGCATCGTGCTCGCCGGTACTGTAGCCCTTTTGCTGGCGCTCAGTGGGGCAGGTGGCGTGGCGCAGGCTGCCCAGGCGAATCCCGTGAGCAAGCCGCAGCAGGCCCAGGAGAAGGCCGGCCCCCATTCGGAGCAGGGGTATTCTCTGTCGCCAGAGAAGCTTGCAGAGGCGAAGGCGCTGAACAGGATCCGGGTTGGAGTCGTGATAGCTGGGTCGGTATGGGGGCTCATCGTTCTGTGGGCCTTGCTGGCTTCGGGTATGGCTACGCGATTAGACGTGTGGACACGGGAAACGCTCAAACCGCGATGGATACAGGGGATTGGGTTTTTCGGGATGGTGCTGGTGATTCTGGCGGTAGCGGATCTGCCACTAGGGGTAATCGCGCATAGGGCGAGCCTCAAGTATCACGTCAGCGTGCAGGGCTGGGGGCCGTGGTTCGTCGATAACGCGAAGGGGCTGGGAGTTTCTCTGGCGCTTGGGATTCCGGTTGCGCTGTTTCTGAACTGGGTGGTTCGAAGGTCGCCGCGGCGCTATTGGATATGGGTATGGCTCATTTCATTGCCGCTGATTCTGATCGGGACATTCCTCGAACCTGTGGTCATCGATCCGATCTTTAACAAGTATTCGCCGCTCGACGCAACGCATCCGGCGCTGGTGGCGAAGCTAGAAGCGGTGGTGGCGCGTACGGGAACGCAGATTCCGCCGGGCCGGATGTTTCTGATGAAAGCCAGCGAAAAGAGCAATGGAATCAATGCGTACGTCACGGGGATCGGATCGAGCAAACGCTTTGTGATGTGGGACACGACGATGGACCGGATGCCGGACGACGAGATCATGTTTATCTTCGGGCACGAGAGCGGGCACTACGTCCTGAACCACATTCCCAAGGGGCTGTCCTTCCTGATGGTGGGGTTGTTGTTCATGTTCTGGGTGTGCGCACATCTTGCGGAGGGTATGGTGCGGTGGTTTGGGGAGCGCTGGAAGGTGAGCGCCGTGTCGAGCCGGACGGGGTTTGTGGTTCTATTTCTTGCATTTTCAATCGGAAACTTTGTGGCGACGCCGTTGGCAAACGCGGTGAGCCGGCACTTCGAACATGAGGCGGACATCTACGGGCAGGAGGCGATTCACGGGCTGGTGGCCGATCCGCAGAAGACGGCGGTGTCGGGGTTCAACCATTTGGGGGAAGCATGGCTGGAGGATCCGGATCCGAATGCGTTTGTCGAGTTCTGGACCGATAGCCATCCTTCGGTGCAACAGAGGTCAAGGTTCGCCGAAGGCTATGATCCGTGGACGAACGGTGGGCGGGGAGTGTTCTTCGTTAAATAGTGAAAGCACCATTGTGGTGTGAAAGTGACCAGCCCTGACGGCCAGGGTTCATCGCGCCATAAGCTCGAATCCAATAAGATAGAGATAGTCATGGTGGCGCTTCCCCTCTTTTCCTCTTTCTTTGCGAAGGCTGCGGGCTCGGTTCTGATGGCCGGGGCCGGCGCGGTGGCCGTCATTATCTGGCGGCTCCGGGAGACGCGCACTGCGGTTTCGCTGAGGAAGATCATTATTCCGCCGCTGGGAATGGCGACGGGTTTCTCGATGTTTGTGGACTCGGCGTTCCGGGTGCCGTGGACATGGGCGCTGACGGCGTTTCTAACCGGCGCTGTTGTTCTAGCGTGGCCGCTGTTGCTGACGACGCGTCTGGAGCGGCAGGGCGAGACGGTGCGGATGAAGCGGTCCAGCGCTTTTTTGGCGGTAATCCTGGTGCTGGCGGGGATACGGTTCTTTGCGCGCGGGTATTTCGACACTATTCTGACAGCGCAACAGACGGCCGGGGTCTTCTTTATTCTGGCGTTCGGCATGATCCTGATCTGGCGGGCGAAGATGCTGGTGGATTACCGGCGGCTTACGGCAGGTCTGGAGACGAGCGCGGCCTGAACGCGCCAGCCAAACCACGTGAACGATCTGGAGAACTGATCTATGCAATTTCTAACGCTCTCGCGTCGGCGGACGGATGCGTTTCCGGCTGAGGCATTCACCCCTGAACTGATTGCGCATGAGGCGCAGCGCGTGAAGGAGATGTATGCAACAGGACTGCTTCGGCAGATCTGGAAGCGCGGCGACATGCCGGGCGCGGCGATCCTCTGGGAAGCGGCAAGCGAGGCCGAGGTGCGGGAAGCGGTGGCCAGCCTGCCGATCGCGAAGGCTGGAATGCTTGAACTGAGCGCGATTCTGCCGCTTGAACCCTACGCGGGATTTGGCCCATCGAAATAGGCAGGCACTAGATTTCGTGGGGCAAGCGCCGTCTTTTCCTCATTCTCCGCGAGGCTTCAGCAGGTCGTACACTGTAGCTTCGTGATTCGTCCGAAAAGGAGCTTCATTTTTTATGGCTTATCCCGCGAATTACCGCTACACGAAAGAACATGAATGGATCTCGCTCGACGGGAAGATCGGGACCATCGGGATTACTGATTACGCGCAGAATTCGCTGGGCGATATCGTCTACGTGGATGCGCCAAAGGTGGGCGACTCCGTGACGGCGAACAACTCGTTCGGTTCGGTCGAGAGCGTGAAGGCGGTAAGCGATCTGTTTTCGCCGGTGAGCGGAACCGTGTCGGCGGTGAACGAGGAGTTGAAGACGTCTCCAGACAAGATCAATGAAGCTCCGCACGAGACATGGATTATCAAAGTTGAATTATCCGATCCGTCTGATTTCGAGAAGCTGCTGGACGCGGCGGCGTACGAGAAGTTTGTTTCAGAAGAGACGGGCGCGTAGGCGCCAAAGCTGCTAGCTCCTAGGCATCTAGCTGCTAGCTTATCGATGTTGATCGCAGCGCCAGGTGCTGCGGATCTCGGTGGCGTTGCGAATAAGTTCGATTCACCGCTTTTGGCTAGAAGCTGAAAGCTAGAGGCTAGTAGCTCCCATGCGTTATCTACCAAAATCTCCGGCCGAGCGTGAGCAGATGCTGACGGCCATCGGCGCGAAGGCTATTGACGATCTGTTTGCGATTATTCCTGCGGAGTACCGGCTCACGCGTGATCTCGATGTGCCGCGGCAACAGGGCGAGAGCGAGATTGTTGCCTACTTCAAAGCAGCGGGCCAGAAAAACGCGACCGACTACGCGAGTTTTCTCGGCGCGGGTTGCTACCGGCACTACCGGCCGGTGGTGATTGACGCCCTGGTGCAGCGCGGTGAGTTCCTGACCAGCTACACGCCGTACCAGGCGGAGATCACGCAGGGGACTCTGCAGGCAATCTTTGAGTTCCAGACGATGATCGCCGAGCTGACCGGCATGGATGTGGCCAACGCCAGCATGTATGACGGATCGACCGGGGCGGCAGAAGCTGTGCTGATGGCGATGCGGGTGACCGGGCGGCAGAAAGCGGTGGTTGCGTCGACCGTGCATCCGGAGTATCGCGAGGTGCTGCAGACCTACCTGCGCTATCGCGATCTGCCGACTGCGGAGATCGGGTATGTCGCCGATACGGGGCGCATCGATCTGAAGGCGCTGGATGCCGCGGTGACCGAAGAAACGGCTGGCGTGCTGGTGCAGAGCCCGAACTTCTTCGGAATAGTAGAGGACATCCCGGCGATTGCGGAGATTGCGCATAAGAAAGGCGCGCTCCTGATGGTATCGATCGCCGAGGCGATTTCGCTGGGTGTTGTGCGGCCTCCGGTAGAGGCAGACATTGTGAGCATGGAGGCGCAATCCTTTGGCGTGGCTCTGAGCTACGGCGGCCCGTTCTGCGGCGTGATCGCGGCGAAAGAGCAATACCTGCGCCAGATGCCGGGACGGCTTGCTGGGCAGACGGTAGACGGGAATGGGAATCGCGGGTTTGTTTTGACACTGTCGACGCGCGAGCAGCATATCCGGCGTGAGAAGGCGACTTCGAATATCTGCACCAACCAGGCACTGGTTGCACTGATGGCGACGATTTTCCTGACGGTGTACGGAAAAGAGGGAATTCGCGAACTTGCGGAGCACAACCTGGCGAAGGCTGCGTATGCGGCGAAGACGCTGAGCACGCAGCCCGGTGCGAAGCTGCTGTTTAAAGATTCTCCAAGGTTCCATGAATTTGTTCTGCAGACGCAGGAGCCTGCGGAGCAGTGGAGTCAGCGTTTGCTGGACGAGAAGATCGTTGGCGGGCTGGATCTGGGCCGTTGGTACCCGGAGTTGAAGAACGCGACGCTATGGTGCGCGACGGAAGTGACGGCGCGAGAGACGATCGATCAAGCGGCAAAGGTGCTGGCAGCGGCGCCGGTGGAGGCGTAGGGATGGCGGCGACAGTGGAACAGATTGAGAGAAAGACATTGGGTAAGGTTCGGCCGCATCAGACGCAGAACGAAGGTTTGGTGTTTGAGAAGTCGGCGCCGGGGAAGCGCGGCTACAAGCTGCCGCCGCTCGACGTGCCCGAAGTCGACGCGAAAGCCGCGCTGGGATCTGCTTACCGCGAGGAGAAAGCCGGGCTGCCGGAGTTGAGCGAGATCGAGATCATCCGCCACTTTACGCGGCTCTCGACGTGGAATTACGCAATCGACCTGGGAATGTACCCTCTGGGCTCGTGCACGATGAAGTACAACCCGCGCGTGAATGAGTTTGTCGCTCGGATCGAGGGGTTGGCGGAGGCGCATCCGTACCGACCTGAGTCACTGGCGCAGGGGATTCTTGAGGTCATCGATCTCTTGCAGAAGTGCCTGATCGAGATCACAGGGATGGATACGATCACGCTTCAGCCTGCGGCGGGTGCCCATGGTGAGTTCACCGGCATACTGCTGGTGCGGGCCTGGCATGAGTCACGCGGGAACGCGCGGCGAAAGATTCTGATACCGGACTCGGCGCACGGTACCAATCCTGCTACTGCGGCGATCTGCGGCTACCAGGTCGAGAATCTGAAGTCGAATCCGCAGGGCGGTATCGACCTCGAAGCTCTCGAGCGGCAGGTGGATGAAGATACGGCCGCGCTGATGCTCACCAATCCTTCCACGCTCGGCGTCTTCGAGAACGAGATACACAAGATCGCTGACATTCTGCATGCGAAGGGCGCGCTGCTCTATATGGATGGCGCGAACATGAACGCGCTGGTGGGAAAGGTGCGGCCGGGCGACTTCGGCGTGGACGTAATGCACCTGAACCTGCACAAGACGTTTTCAACGCCGCATGGGGGCGGCGGTCCGGGATCGGGACCTGTGGCTTGCAAGAAGTTTCTCGAGCCGTTTCTGCCGACTCCGGTTCTGGTGAATAAAGAGGGAAACCTGCACTGGGACTTCAACAGGCCACAAACGGTGGGACGGGTGCGCGCTTTCTACGGCAACACCGGAATGTTCATCCGAGCTCTGGCGTACATTCTGGCGAACGGGCCGGATGGCTTGAGGCAGACGACCGAAGACGCGGTGTTGAACGCGAATTACATCCGCAAGAACCTCGAAGATCTATACGAACTGCCGTACAAGACGCCCTCCATGCACGAGGTCGTTTTCAGCGATAAGCGGCAGGCGGCAAAAGGCGTGAAAACAGGCGATATCGCCAAACGGCTGATCGACTATGGCTTCCATCCATATACGGTGAGTTTTCCGCTGATTGTGCATGGTGCGCTGATGATTGAACCGACGGAGAGCGAATCTCTGGAAGAGCTGAATCTGTTCATTGACGCCATGCGATCCATCGCGAAAGAGGTAGAGGAGACGCCCGAACTGGTCAAATCGGCGCCACACTCGACCCGGGTTTCGCGGCTGGACGAAGTGCAGGCAGCACGGAAGCCTATACTCCGCTGGCGGCCGGCCGCCAAGTAAGTGTCCCTTGGATCTGCCAGCTAAGTTGAAGCCATTGTGCGGATAGCGCAATTTTATGCCCGGCAGGTACTGCGGAAGTAACGTCTGCGGGTGTGACTATCTGACCCGCCGGAGTTACTGCAAGAGGCCTATAAACAGCGGCTATCCTGCATATTTTCATTGCTTTCGATTCCGACTAAATCAGATAATCAGATTTCTCAAGGGTAGCTGTAAAGAAATGTGCGCTTGATTCCGTCAGTGTGGAGGATGAAGCGCCCGGGCCCAGGTGGAATGCGGCAGCCGGGTATCTGAGGTGCGGACCGGTGCAAGTTTCTCGGACAAGTGAGCAAGGTTTCCAAGGAAGCCTGTCAGGTAACAGACTCGGCAGGGAGGTCTACCGATGAAGTGGTTGCGCAACCAAAAGATCGTCGCTGTACAAAGAGCCCTCGATAGAATCGGCATTCGAAATGCCCACAGCGAAGAAGGTCAGAGCCTTGTAATGGTGGCGTTGAGCCTGACCCTGCTGATGGGATTCCTCGCCTTCGCGACGGACGTGGGAGTCATGCTGCGCCAGAGGAGAATGGCGCAAACCGTTGCCGACAGCGCAGCAATCGCCGCGGCATTCGAATCGCTGTACGAAGGCACACCCGGTACTGTGACCACGGGGATGTACGACGCAGCGTTGCGTGATGCGACCTTAAATGGCTTTGTTCCCGGCGCTTCGAACGGATCCACGAACTCCACAACCGGTGTCACGCTGAATGTCACTGTCACTCCAAATATTTCGGTTGCGGGCTATAACTCTGCGGGAAATGTTCAGGCAACCGTTGCGCTGAACGCGTTTCCCATTTTCATGAATTTCTTCGGATTCAAGCCATTGACAGTTGGCGCTTCGGCTATAGCCGCGAACACGCTGACCGCGGATGGATGTTTCTATGTCAATAATGGCGGCGGATACGCGAATCCCGCGGTGAAGATGGGCGGGAGTTCCGTAATATTTGGCCAAAATTGCGGCGTCACCATCAACGGCAATGCGACCCTGACGGGTAACGCGGACATCACGGCTAAGTTTGTCGCTGCAACGGGTACGATCACTCTCGGAGGGAGCGGCAGTATCACCGCCAGTGAGTCGCAGGGTACCGGGGCTCCAACGCCTGATCCCTTGTTCAAGCTTCAGGAAACTGCAAATAAACCCACGGTCTCGGGAGGCACGTGCACTGCGCCAGCTGGTAGCGGAATGAGTTGCCGATACAACTACCAGGGTGGCAATCTCAGCGGAGCGCTGCCTTCAAATACACTTTTCGTCTTCGATAACAACGTCACCGCGAGGTGCGGAAACGGCGGAGGCAATCCCTGCGTCGAAATCAATGGCTCTCTAACCGGGTCGGGTGTGACGCTGTACCTCATGAACAATCTTCCTCTCGATTTCGATCACAACGGAGCCGCTACACTTACTCCGCCGGGATATGGCTCAAGTTGCGTAGGAAGCGCCAACCCGCTTTGCGGGATCCTGATCGATGCCCCGACTGATGGCAGCGCCAGCCAGGGGACCTACACCTGTTCTTCGGGCTTAGGTAACAACGCTGGGAACCCGGGCGAGCTGTATTTCGATTTCGGAAGCAGCACCACGGTCATCAACGGAATCATCTACGCGCCCTATATGCAGGTCTTTGTGCAGGATCAGGGTGCGAGCACGACGATCAACAGCAGCCTGGTGGTCGGAAATGTCTGCTCGCAGGCAGCGACTCTTACCGTCAATGCGTACAGCGGACCGCAATCACCCCTGACGAAAATCGGGCTGGTTTATTGAGGCTACTTTCTGCGAAAGGTGATGGCATGAAGCGATTTTTCTCTGATACCCAAGGTGGGGCCCTGGTGGAGGTAGCACTGTCGGCGCCGCTGATGGTGGTGATGATGGTGGGTGCATTCGAACTGGGACGACTTGCGCACCACTCAATTGAAGTAGAGAACGCCGCGCGTGCTGGATCGTCCTATGGCTCCATGAATACTAAGAACGCGACGATTAATTCGGCGACCATCATCCAGGCGGCACAGAATGACGCACCGGACCTGGCGAATTTGACGGTACAGACAAACAGCACTTGCGTTTGCGAAACCCTGAACACCTCATCAGGAACCGCAACATTCAATCCAAGCAGCGGTACTGTCGCATGCACCAACGCGGTTATTACGAGCTGCACAGCTGAAAGCGCAACATCTGTACAGATCGCAATCAGCTACGTCAGAGTCACGAGTACGTCGAATGTGAGCTCTGTTTTTCCGGGCGCAGTTTCCCTAAACGGCTATTCACTTATGAGGGTCTTGCCAAATTGATTCCTCCTCGCACATTTCGATCGAAGCTTTCCGCGAAACTGCTGAAACAATTGCGCCGTTTGGCGCGGGACGAACGTGGCGCGGCTCTTGTAGAAGCAGCGATCTCCATGATCGTCCTGTTGATCCTCATCTTTGGCGTGATTGAGGTCAGCTGGGCAGTTTACTCGTATCATCTGGTTGCCAACGCCGCGCATGAGGGTGCGCGCTACGCGATGGTCCGCGGCAACAGCTGGGCGCCAGCAAGTTGTGATGGCTCAGGCAGCGCCGGTTCCGGATGGACCTCCTCGCGTTGCATCGCGTCTTCCGCCGATATCGCTAACTATGTCGCGAATCGAAGCCTTCCGGGCGTTGCTATCAACGCGTCGAACGTCTGCGTCCAGTACTTCGCCACGGTTCCGGCAAGCACGTCAACGACTTGCACTCCGGGTGGTACCGCCAACAGTCAGGGGAATATCGTACAGGTGACAGTGAGCTACCCGTTCACTCTGAACGTCGTGTTTCTGCCCCCCAAGACCATCAGCATCTCGAGCACATCGCAGATGATCATCGCTCAGTAAGGCACAGCCTGCGCCGTTCGGACATAGACGTGATCGCTCGATTTGGTTGGGTAACGTGCCTCGCGTAACTTCTATCTTATTGATTTTATTTACACACCCTAATCTCTCGTAACTCATTCAGTAATTAACCATTAGTGGCATTGCCCGGTCTCATTCCAGAGAGCATTCTCGTCTCATATTTGATGTTCTCGCTGAG
>Ga0157374_10004676_pt1 | contig 11490 bp, 9 predicted proteins | sample M25metaG_FD_115308 | JGI IMG/M metagenome (GOLD analysis project Ga0157374, IMG submission 115308) | Miscanthus rhizosphere microbial communities from Kellogg Biological Station, Michigan, USA - M2-5 metaG | ecosystem: Host-associated > Plants > Roots > Rhizosphere > Soil | place: USA: Michigan... | reverse complement strand
TACACGTGTATCCCATAAATCTCTCATTAACCAGCTGTCGGCATCTAATATTTCCCCTGACTCCTCTGTATCTTAACCATGATTGTAGTGCATCTAGTGCCTCTTTTGAGATATAGCTGAAATATTCCTCGTCCTCTCCAGCATAAACAATAATTTTAGCAGCTACTACTTTACCATCTCTTTCAATTGGGCGTATATCCCCTAACCGTAAGTAATCCCATGCACCAAGCCGAATTCCAGAGGAAGCCATTGTATAAATGATTGCTTTAATTCTTCTGTCAGGATACTCTAGTAGTTTTCTTATTTCTTCTATTGTAGGTATCCTATCATCAGCATAGTTCTTTCCTCTCGGTAGTCCTCTAGTTATCTTTTTCCATGATATTGGGATATCAGCCATTTCGCAAAATAACTTGATGCTCTTGACATAGTTTCTTACGGTGGCTCCAGTTATTTCCTTTCTGTTAACTCTATCTAGATGAAACTGCATGAATTTGATTAAATTGTTAAAGATCCATTGCTTGTTGTTATTATTTTCAACTTCAAATTGTATTCTTTTGATAAAACTCTTGCTCTTCTCTTCAACTGTTGAGCCTTCCATTTCTAAAAAGTCAAAGAACTTTTCTAGTCTCTTTTGATACTTTTGTCTTGTCACTGGCGATTTGAGCGCATATAAATACAGCGACCATGTATCTTGCTCTTGATTATTATTGAATTGGTTTTCTACCACTCTTTTTATTACACCATATTATTAGTAGAATCCCTTTAAAAGCACCTATATTGAAGCGGGCCCAGAGGGATTTGAACCCTCGACCAACTGCTCCGCAGGCAGCCATTCTATCCAAACTGAACTATGGGCCCTATTTCTCTTTTTGCCTTTTTTCTATAAATCTCTTTGTAATAGAATAATCTTTATAAAAAAAATAGAAATAAATTAAAAATTAAATAATAAATAATTATTGGATTCTTTCATTGAAGATTTGAACAATAAAATATTACTTTTTGATGGTGCCATGGGTACAGAGATTCAAACCTATCAGCCAAAGCAAGAAGACTATTTAAATAACAAAGAGGGATTTAACGATAGTTTAAACTTTACGAAGCCTGAATGGATAGAAACTATTCATAGAAATTACATTAGAGCGGGGTCAAATTGTATTGAAACAAATACCTTTGGAAGTAACAAGCTTAAACTAGATGAATTTGGATTAGGTGACAAAACCTTAGAATTTAATATACAAGCAACTAAAATCGCAAAACAGGCTTGTTCTGAAACAAACAAAAAAGTCTATATTGTAGGTTCAATGGGTCCATCAGGCTTTCTTCCTAGTTCAAGCGATCCAGACCTTGGAAATATATCTTTGGAAGAAATTGAAGAAGCATTTTTTCTTCAAGCTCAGGGGCTAATAGAAGGAGGTTGTGATGTTTTACTGATTGAAACTGGACAAGATATTTTAGAAATAAAAATGGCTATTGAGGGTAGCTTTAGAGCAATGAAAAAAAGGGATAAAATGATTCCATTAATTTCAAATGTAACTTTAGATCAATATGGAAAAATGCTTTTAGGATCTAATGTTCAATCAGCATATGTTACTTTAAGCAATTTAGGCATTGACATATTTGGACTAAATTGCTCTACAGGTCCTGTCGAAATGACACCAAGCATACAATGGCTTTGTGACCAAAATGAATTGCCTATTTTGGTAATGCCTAATGCAGGTATGCCAATAAATGAAAATGGAAGAGCAAAATATTTAATGTCCCCTGATGAAATAACATCAAAATTATCTGAATTTATAAAAAAACACAATAAAATAAGGATAATAGGCGGTTGTTGTGGAACAACACCTAATCATATTAGTAGTTTAAGAAGTATGCTAGATAACATGACGTTAAAAAAATTATAAAGATATAATTTAAATGATTTTAAAATTAATGGATAGTCAGTTTTCATGAAAAAAATTTATAATAATAATCCTAAAGTTTCTTCAGCTTTAACTTCTGTTGATCTTTTCCAAGAGCCTCGTCCTCTCATTATTGGTGAAAGATTAAATTCTCAAGGTTCAAAAAAAGCAAAAAAAATGGTATTAGAGAATGACTTTGACGGACTAATAGACATTGCAAGAGAACAAGTTGAAAATGGAGCTCATTGTATTGATGTTTGCGTTGCAACAACTGAACGCTCAGATGAATTAGAATTTATGCAAAAATTAGTTAAACGCCTTAGTCTTGAAATTGAAGCGCCTTTAGTAATAGACTCCACAGATAGCAAAGTCATCTATGCATCTCTAAAACAAATACCTGGCATACCAATAATAAACTCTATCAATCTTGAAGGCGATGGTAGCAGATTTTATGATATTGCCCCCATGATGAAAAAATTTGGATCGCCTGCTATATCTATGTGCATAGGACCATCAGGAATGGCCAAGACAGATAAAGAAAAGTTACAAGTTGCAAAACTACTATATGAGAAATCTACTATTGATTATGATTTAAAACCATGGCAACTAATTTTTGATGTTTTAACATTTACACTTGCAACAGGCGAAAAAGAGTATCAAGATTCTGCGTTAAATACTCTAAAAGGCATTAAAATTGTTAAGGAAACTTATCCTAATACTTTAACTACATTGGGATTAAGCAATATTAGCTTTGGGCTTCCTGTATTAGCGCGAAAATTTTTAAATTCAGTATTCCTGTATCATGCCATTAAAAATGGACTTGATACAGTAATTATTAACCCTAAAGATATAATCCCATATCCACAGATAAGTTCTACTGAAAAAAAGATTTGCGAGGATCTGATATTTAATACAAAAGAAAATGCACTTTCTGAATTAATAGATTATTTTAATACAAAAGTATCAGATGCTTTAAAATCATCATCATCTTTTTCTCAAAAGCAAAATGCTTTAGACATTGATATTAATTGGCCTTCAAGTAAAAAATGCTATTTTCGAATTGTAAATCGACTCAAAGATGGTATTGAAAATGATGTAGTTTTTACCATAGCAGATAAAATCTCAAATCAAAATGAAAAAAAAATAATAGAAATAAAAAATAAAGAAAATGATTCAGTTTCGTATAAAATAATAGAAGCATCAAAAGAAGATTTGCACAATGCAGCTATTGAAACATTAAATGACGTTTTACTTCCAGCTATGAAAGAAGTAGGAGACAAGTTTGGTTCAGGAGAATTAATTTTGCCATTTGTTTTAAAATCTGCAGAATGTATGAAGGCAGCTGTTACAGAATTGGAAAAATATTTGATTAAACAAGAAGGAATGAGCAAGGGTAAATTAGTTCTTTGTACTGTATATGGAGATGTTCATGACATTGGAAAAAACCTTGTAAAAACTATTTTATCAAATAATGGCTATCAAGTTTTTGACCTAGGAAAACAAGTTCCCATTCCAACAATTGCAAATAAAATAAAAGAAATAAATGCTGATGTGGTTGGTCTATCTGCTTTATTGGTATCAACATCTAAACAGATGCAATTATTTACAGAATTTGCTCGGGAAAATAATATAGACATACCAATTTTATGCGGAGGTGCAGCTATAAACAGTGATTATATAAATAGAATAGCAAAAGGTGATGGTAGCAATATCTATAAACCTGGAATTTTTTATTGCAAAACAGCTTTTGATGGTTTAAAATTTATGAATAATATAATGTCAGAAAATAGAGATCAATTTATTGAAAATTGGACAAAAAAAATACAAGAATGGAGTGAAAGAAAATATGATAAAAAAACAGATCTAGATTCCAATTTCAATAAGGAGATTAGCATCGTACCTGTAGTCAAGGACAAACCTATTCCACCTGCAATAAATCAAATATTTAGATTTTCAAAAAAAGATATTCCCTTAGACCAAGTATGGCAATTATTAAATAAAAAATCATTATTTGTACTATCTTGGGGTTTGAGAGGAAAAAGCGCATCTAGTTTGCAAACAGAATTTGATCAATTGTTAAATCATTGGAAATCAAAAGTAATTGAAGAAAATTTATTTGAACCTCAAGCGGTTTATGGTTATTTTAAATGCAAAAGAGTTGAAAAAAATAATCTTTTAGTAAAATACAAAGATAAGGAAGGTAAAGATTCAAACTTAATTTTTGAGTTTCCACGTTCCTCTTTACCAAAGCATTTATGTTTGTCAGATTATTTTGATGAATATAATGAAGATATAGTCGCATTTCAATCTGTAACAATGGGAAATAAAGTCGCACAAATCATAGAAAAGTGGAATACTGAAAACAGATATACAGATGCTTATTATTTACATGGCCTTGCAGTTGAAAGTACAGAAGCACTTGCTGATTGGATAAATTTACGTATAAAAAGAGAGCTAAAACTTGAAGCAATTCCCGGAGCAACAACTGGAGCAGGTTTAAGATATAGCTGGGGCTATCCAAGCTGCCCTGATATTACTCAACACTTTCTTGTTTGGAAAATATTAAATCCTGAACCAAATGGAATGACTTTAACTGAGAGTGGGCAAATAAATCCAGAATATTCAACAGCCGCAATTGTAGTTCATAACCCAACTGCAGAATACTTTACTTTATAATACTTTATTATCAACTTTTTTATATTACATTTAGCTTTGCAATTTAATGGGCAAAGTAGAAAAAGGCATAACTTGCAGTGTACTAAAATGCGATGAATCCGCTGAACGATCAATGAGTTTAACCAAAGCAAAGATGTCTCAGGATTTAGATTTTGATAATTCTAAAAAGAGAGTATACTTATGCAAAAATCATTACAAGGATTGGAAAAAATCATCAAAAAGCGATAGAGAGACAGAAAGGATGCGCTGGGACTAGATAGATAATAAAATTATTTGATATTATTAAAGATATATAAAATTTTTACTATAAAATTTTTACTAAAAAAAATTCTACTAAATGTATCGATAATTTATACAATAGATTTTATAAAAAAAGTAATAAAACAGCAAAAACAATGTATACTAGCTGTAGGTTGTTTAAAAATTGACATTGTATCAATTCCCTCAATATTTCAAAATAAAAGAATTAGATAAGAAAGGATGGCTTGTTAGAGTCCTTCTTGTTTGTGCAGTATTTGTACTGTTAATCATAAAAATGTACATGGCTGCTTTTGTTATGGATAGAGCTGTTGGATTATATAGTGTACTTACATCTTTTTTATTATTTAATATATTGGTTTTTTCATATTTTAAATATAAGGACCCATTTTTAAAAATATATAATAAAAAAATTCCTGAAGATAATTTACCTCTAGTTTCAATCGTTATCCCAGTTAAGAATGAGGAAGATAATATTGAAAATTGTGTGACATCTGCTTTAAACCAAACATATGAGAAAAAAGAAATAATTGTTATTAATGATGGAAGTACTGATAGCACCGGAAAAATATTACAAAAATTAAAACATGATTATAAAAAAATAGACTTTAAAATCATAGAAATAGTTAACAGCATTGGAAAAAAGAAAGCTATTGAAGAAGCAAGCAAAATATCAAAAGGACAAATTTATGCATTTATGGATAGCGATTGCAATATGGATTTAGATGCAACAGAAAAAGCTGTTAAAATAATGTACCATGACCCTCAAATAGGAGCAGTCGCTGCTCATGGCAGAGTAAGAAATAGTCATGAAGGAGGCCCATTTGATCATTTCTTGGAAAAAGTTCAAGATGTATATGTAGATGCATCTTGTAGGGCAATAAAAGGTGCAGAATCTACTTTTTCTTCAGTTACTTGCTGTTCAGGTGCCCTAAGCTTTTACAGAAGAGTTGCAATACAAGATTTTATTCATGAATGGGCCCATGATCGATTCTTGGGAGATGAATTTAAATTCTGTACAGATAGAAGGATGACGGCACATGTATTATCTACAAAGCCTCCGTATCTCGCAGGCAAAGAGGGAAATTTAAAAGAAAAAGTAAATGGTTATTGGAAAATAGAATATTCTCAGCATATAAGAGTTACTATAGGTGTTCCTTCAAGCCTTTTATCGCTGTTAAAGCAACAGGTAAGGTGGAGAAAGAGCTTTATAAGAAGTATTTTTTCTACAGGAGGATATTATTGGAAAAGACCTTTTTACCTTGCTTTGTTATACTATATACAAACCTCGATGAGATTTTTTAGGCCATATGTAGTTGCTAAAACAGTTTTCCTAATGCCTTTTATGGGAGATTACATTACACCAATTATTTGGTTTTCTGGAATAATATTTACAGGAATGATTCTTGCAGTAGATTTTAGATTAAGAAATCCAGGAGATAAAAATTGGCTATACAGACCAATTTTTTCTTTGTTATCGACATTTGTGTATACATGGTTAATCTTTTATGCTGCAATAACAATTAAAAATAAAAGTTGGAGATAACATTTTTTACCATGTTATATAAAAACAAAATGATTAAAATAATCAAAAATTTTGATGTAATCTTAGTTGCAGTAGGTTTAATTGTAGGATTTATGGTAATTGTTATCCACTTGACTGGAATTTGGCCATGTAGCATAATAAATGGCATAAACAAATCATCTTTAAAGAATCTAAATATATTCTCTATAAACGAAGAAACTTACCAAAAGTCTATTGATGATATGCATTACTTGTTAACAAATCTTTTCCTTTGTAAATAATATTTTTTTTTTCATCTATTATAATTTCTTCAAAATATCTTAATATTGTTATTTCTGATACTTGAGGTATAGTTATTTTTTTATCTTCGATTATGTCTATGATCATTTGTGGAAAATTAGCACCAGCTAATGTTGTAAAAATAGTACCCCCTCCAAGTCGAGGATTAATTTCAACAAGTTTAAACATTTTTTCTTTATCTTTTTTAACTTGAATACAACAAGGACCAACAATTTTCAAGAACTCTACAATTTTAAAAGACTCTTCGATTAGCTGTTTATCTAAAACTATCTTTCCTTTTGTAGAAATTCCACCTTTGGTTTGCAACCTAATACGTGGAACAGATATTATCGGATTAGAATCCATATCTGAAAGTACATCGATGGTATATTCTTCTCCAGGAAGGTAATCTTGATAAATCATATCAGAATATTTAGATGAAATATATTCCAACTCTTTAATATTATTTATTTTTATAACATTTCTACTACCTTTTCCATATCGAGGTTTTGCAATAATGGGAAATTCATTTATTTTATCTTTTTCCTCTGTTGTAAAAGGCAAATTAAAAACTTTATTTAAATGATCATAGGTAAGAATTTTATCTCTACATATTTCAAGTACGTCTCTATCGCTAATTACAGGATTAGCCCCCATTTTCTTTAACTGTTCCTTATTCTCGCTGAAAGGAAAAATATCATATCCAGATGATGGCATAAGGACATTAATATGGTATTTTTCTATAATATTAAAAAGAACATTAACATAATTTTTATTTTCAACTTCAGGAATGACTTCGCTATAGTCAGATAAATAAAATCCTGCGGATAATTTATTGGAATCGGTAGATAATATTTTGCCTTTAAAATCAGAAATCTTCAAAGATTTGATTGTATTGATTCCAGCTGGGGCTGATGCACCTGGAACTAAGACGTTTGAAACTTTTCTACCCAATCAACATCCGCTTTAAAATAGATTATTTATTTTATGATATATATCTTTTTGAAAAAACTATTGTATAATATTTATATGTAAAGTATATATGACAATTTGTAAATTTTATTGTTAAACCAAAAAGAAGATAATCATATTCATTGCAATTACAATGATCACTCTAGCAAAGATTTAACAGTCGAAAATATAATAAAGCGAGCAAAAGACCTACAATTGCAAAAAATTGCCTTCACTGAGCATGTAAGGGCAAATTCTGATTGGACAGAGAAATATTTAGAAGAATTAAAAACATATGAAAATACAACCACAATAAAAATATTAAAAGGATTTGAGGCCAAGATTCTTCCAGATGGAAATGTTGATTGCCCTTTGGATTATCTAAATAAGGATTATTTTATAATAGCAAGTTTTCATACAAAATACCAAGATAAAGAAAAATGGTATAACGCATTAATAAAAACCATTAGAAATGAAAATGTAAATGTAATTGGCCATCTTGCTCCAGACATTGGAATTTCTTTGGAGAAAAAAGAAATAGATTGTCTGGGAGAAGAAATAAATTCAAACAATAAAATTGTTGAGATAAATGCCAAATACAAAAGACCTCCACTAGAATTTATAAAGAGTTTCAAAGAACAAGGTATTAGATTTCACTTGGGAAGTGATGCTCACTCTCTAAGTGAAATAGCAAATTACAATGGAATAAAAAATCTTATAAATTTTATAGAACAAAGTGAAGAATAGTTAAAAAGGAAACTTTTATACCTAAAGTTCGGTTAACAAGTGTGGGAAATATAACGGCGACTGCAATAGATAAAAACATACGATTCAAATCCCTTTTTTCAAGGTATATCCAGATTAATAATCCTAACCTAAATAATTTTATCAATACAATCCCATCTGATATTAATAGTGCAGTAAATAAATTAAATGAAATACCAATCCATACAATTGATGATAATATTTTTAAAAATAGAAATCACCTAAAAAATGCAATCTCTTCTTTTCACAAAAAAGCTGGAACTTTAACAACTAAGGTAAATTCACAGCTAGAATTAATAGATGAAGAAAAGATTAAAATCATTGTTTCAATACACCAGCCAAATTTATTTGCCTTTAGCGGGGTATTTAAAAAAATTGTATTATCAGAAGTTTTATCAGAACATATGGATAGTTCTAGAGGTTATCCTGTTCCGCTTTTTTTAATTGTTGATCATGATTTTATGGACGATAGCTGGGCTCATGTAGCAAAATTACCTAGTATAAGAAATTCATCAGGTATACTCGATATAAGATATCCAATGAATGAATATAAAAGGTGGAAGCTTATTTGCAATACAGAACCACCCACTCACTCCCTTGTAAAGTATTGGGAAAACCAAATTTATAGTTGGATTAAAAATGACAGATCACTTTCCAATACTCAAAGAAAAAAACTATCAAGTAATTTAGAGCAATTCTGGAATATTGTAGAAGAATCTTTGTCGATATCTAACAATTATTCTGAATTTAATTCCATAATTATGTCAAAATTAATAAATGAAGTATGGAATAATAAGATATTATTTGTTAATTTATCAGAGTTATATCATGCTTTCAATCAAGGGTATAATTTTTTACTTTCAAATAATGAAACCTATTTAAATTCACTTGGAAATTCAGAAATGTTTTTCAAAAGGCATGGTATTTTAAGAGGCATCAGTTCAAATTCTAGTAAATATTCTCCATTATGGATTAATTGTTCTTGTGGAAGCAAAGGATATTCTACAATTAATAAAAAAATAAATGGAGAAAGTGAGTTAACAGGCAGATGTATTTCATGTAAAAGAAAAATAACTATAGAAATAGGAAAAAATAATCTCATAGAAATTCCCCAAGATAATTTAGACAAAGTATCTCCAAGAGCTATACCGATTTTATTGTTGTTATCAAGAGAATTGAGAATTAGTGGATATATCACTGGAACCGGCGGAAGTTTGGGATACACCATAATAGGAAAAAATGTTTTTGACGATCTAGGAATAAAAATGCCTACTCTATTATTATGGCCATCTAGAGATGTTTATGAAGGATTTGCTCAAAAAGAAGCCTTAAATTTGCTGTTGGAAAATGGAATAAAAAATATTGCTCAATGTTTAGTCGATTCCAAGGAGAAAATCAACGAATATCAAAATAAAATCAAACCACTAATTTCAAAACGAAATGAAATACATGAAGATAATGAAAAACTACTTGCTTTATTAAATGAATTGCTTTATTATAAAGACGAGCAAAGATTACTAAAAAATAAAATAAAAATAGCCGAAAAATCAAATAATGCCCTTACTTTAAAATCTTGTATAATCGATTATATTGTTAACTTTGGAATGAAGAACATTTTTAAACAATGGTCAAATAGTTTAATTAAAAATAACGATTTTACTTCACCAATAATAATGAAAACAGAATACGATGGAACAAATTAATGTATTAGTTACTTCTGTAGGTGGAATAGTTGCACAGGGAATAATAAAATCTTTAAAGTACCGTAATAAATATACAAAAAATAAAGAATATTTTTACAATATATTAGGAACAGACATAATATTTGATTCAGCAGGGCTATACAGAGTCGATAAATTTTCAATTATTGATAAGCCCGAAAATGAGAACTTCATCCAATCTATAATTGATTTATGTATTGATAACAATATAGATGTAATTTTTGTAGGCTCCGATGTTGAACTAGCCGTATTTAGTAAAAATAAAGAAATTATTGAGAGCAAAACATCGGCAAAAATAATTTCAAATCCTTCTAATGTTATAGAAATTTGTAGAAACAAATTCGATACATTTCAATTTTTAAAAAAAAATAACTTAAATTATATACCAAGTTGTTTACCTGACGAGTCTGAGCAATTTATTAAAGAAAATGGGTTTCCTGTCATAGTTAAACCGTGTGAAGGTTTTGGATCTCGCCTAATAAATATTGTTAAAGATAAGGCTGAGTTAAATTATGCCACATCAGTTATTGAAAATTATGGTTGGACACCTTTAATTCAAAAATATTTGAAAGATGACAATAGAGAATTTACTGCGGGTATTACAATAGACAAAAAGGGATGCAATATAATGTCCTCAATTGTAATAAAAAAAATTTTAAAACATGGCCAAACATACAAAGCAATAATAGACAAATTTCCTGACATAAAAGAGATTTCAGAACAAACAGCGAAAAAAATTAAAGCCATAGGTGCAATAAACATTCAATTGCGAGTTGATGAAGAAGATAATATGCCAAAGATAATTGAAATTAATCCTCGATTATCAGCCACTTGTCCGATGCGGACAATAGCAGGTATAAATGAACCTGACATACTTTCAAGAAATACATTATTTAATGAGAATATAAACATAACAAATTACAATTCATTACTATGTCTGCGATACTGGAATGAAACTTATTTAGATTTAAATAGTTTTAATGAAATAAAAAACTCAGATAAAAAAACAAAAAAATTAAAGGCGTTTGTTATCGATTATTTTTAAAAATAATTACCACTTGGACATTCTAATAACCTCAAATGATTCAGCATATTTACAATTAAGTTGATACCCTCGATATGCAGCTCTACCAATTATTGCATCAATCCAAATTGGTCCACACCTTAATTGTTGGGAATGAAAACATTCTAGTGCCTTTTTCTTTATATCAATGTAATGGGTTATATCTATAAACAATTGAGATCTAAAAGCTTGTTCAGTAATTCCACCTGGTATAGTTGTCTCATACATATAAAGATTCGTTGTATCTCTACTTCCTGAAATTACAGATTTAGTAAGAATTTGATGATTTTGGTGAGAATCACCTATCCATTGAGTAAAAACAGCTTTTGGTTTGTATTCTAAAATATATTT
>Ga0157374_10004675_pt1 | contig 11490 bp, 4 predicted proteins | sample M25metaG_FD_115308 | JGI IMG/M metagenome (GOLD analysis project Ga0157374, IMG submission 115308) | Miscanthus rhizosphere microbial communities from Kellogg Biological Station, Michigan, USA - M2-5 metaG | ecosystem: Host-associated > Plants > Roots > Rhizosphere > Soil | place: USA: Michigan... | reverse complement strand
GGTTTGTTCATGTTGGCTCCGGGCGACCCCTCCCGGTCTGTGCTCCGCCGCCGTCCGGGGCGTCTGCTGCGTCGGGGGAGGGCCCAACGAAGCAGTGCGCCGTCTCGGGTAGCGGTCAGAACATCTGTCACTGAAAACGAGTTTAGGAGTCGAGTCGCGACGGGGCCATTAGCGCTTCACCTGAGAAGCACTCGGTATTTTCCCTTAGTCGGTTTCCTTGGGGGAGCTGAGTTCAGGCGCGAAGATTATGAACTCGACGCGGGGGAGTCGCCAGAGTCGCTGCAGGCGAGCGTCGAGGATTCGCTGGATCAGTCGGGTTGCCAGGTTGACTGCGAGCGCGACGAGGAGGATCTGGGCAACGGCAAGGGCAGCACGGATGACGAGATTACGCATCCTCCGTTTCCTCATCCTCCAACGCGTCGAGATCGAACGGCACCTGCTCGAAGGCTTTGCGGAGGTCCTCGTCCGTCAGCTCCGGAGGATCAGCTGGGTTCGGGGCAGGCGTGGTGACCAGGAAGAGGCGGGGTGCAGATTGTTTTCGCATTTAGGCTCCAATATAAGGGTGGCGGCCGAATGGCCGCCTGGGTTGGTGATGCACATGTTTTTGGTTGAGCCAAACGCGAGGATATCGGTCGCGGTTGGCCAGGATGAAATTCGCCTCAAACGAGGGATATATCGCGCTCCGCTTCAGGTGATGCGATAGTGGCTCGACACCGCTAGGCGGCTAGGCGGACGGTCGTGTATAGAATTGCTTGGAGCGGAACAACTGATCGTCAGGCGAAACTTTGTCGATCCATCACGTTTGCCCTGGAATCCAAATCTGCTTGTAAAGATCGGTTTCCGGGGGCGGTCAACTCTGAACTGAGAGACTTGAAGAATGCCAACACTCGACTGGATCGGCAAGAAGGCGGTCCAGAATCACCATCGCGAAGTTCCTTACCGACTCCTGAAGTGCGATCCGAATCGGTCGGTTGGCGATCCAGGTAGCGGCAATCTTCTTGTACAGGGAGACAATCTCGTCGCACTCAAGGCACTCCTTCCTTATTACGCAGGCGAGGTCAAGTGCATCTATATCGATCCGCCGTACAACACAGGCAATGAGGGCTGGGTCTACAACGACGCCGTGAACAGTCCAGAGATCCGGGAGTGGCTTAACAAACAGGTGAGGGGCGAGGATGAGGACTTGACTCGCCACGACAAATGGCTGTGCATGATGTTTCCTAGACTAAAGTTACTCAACGAATTCCTCCGGGATGATGGCGTCATTATTGTGAGCATTGACGACTTCGAGGCATACCGCTTGAGATCGATGATGGATGAAGTCTTTGGCTCGCGTAATTTCATAGGGCAGCTCGTTTGGGACAAGACACGGAAGAACGATGCCAAACTATTCTCAGTCGGGCACGAGTATCTCCTTGTATATGCAAAATCTCTGCCACGTCTTCGTGAACTGAAAACTGTTTGGCGCGAACAGAAGCCAGGTGCGACCGCTATCATCGCAAAGTGGCAGGAACTCAAGACCCAATATGGGGACGATTTTGCAAGCATTCAGATGAAACTTCGCGATTGGTACCGAAGCCTGCCAGCTGGCGATCCGTCTAAGAAGCTAAGTCGTTACAAATGGGTCGACAAATGGGGACCTTGGCGAGACCGAGACATCTCTTGGCCAGGAAGCGGTGGCCCCCGTTACGACGTGCTGCATCCCGACACGCACCTTCCGTGCCTGGTCCCCGAAGCAGGCTGGCGATTCGCAAAGCCGGAAGAAATGGAGCGCCAAATCAATCTCGGTCTGGTCCAGTTTCGCGATGATCACGCTGAGCCCCCGTTTCGTAAGGCGCATCTACTCCCGATTCCGGAAGAGCTGGAGGCAAATGAGACCGATGCCGGTGGCGACGAAGACGGGGATCAAGAAGAGGACAAGAACGGTGAACTCGCTGGACTTCAGGTGATGCCTAGCGTCATCTACAAACAGGCACAGGTCTCGGTCAAGCTGCTGCGAAAGATATTCGATGGCCGCAAAGTCTTCCCAAATCCCAAAGACCACGAAATACTGATGCGCTTGTTTCGCTATATGTCAGGCCCAAACGACCTAATCCTGGACGCATTCGCGGGCAGTGGATCGACCGCTCATGCAGTTCTTCAGTTGAACAAGGAAGAAAGATCAAGCCGTAGATTTGTTCTTGTTGAAATGGATAAAAAGATCGCAACAGAGATTACCGCCGAGCGAATCAAGCGAGTGGTACATGGGCACGCGGGGCTTCCAGTTCTCGGAGGAAGTTTTCGATATTGCACCGTAGCGGAAGAGTTGTTCACCGCTGACGGCCAAGTGTCACACCAGGTGAAATTCTCTGAGCTTGCTCAACATGTCTATTTCACCGAGACCGGAGAGCCGCTGTCCAAGACGGTCGGTAGAAAACGATCTCCGTATATCGGGGTCTCCAACGGGACAGCATATTATCTCCTCTTCAACGGCATTCTCGGTGACAAGAGCACAAACGGGGGAAACATACTTACGAGCGCATTGCTGCGCGAGCTGCCTGCACATGACGGACCGAGGGTCATTTTCGGGGAAGGCTGCAGGTTGGGATCCGACAGGCTGAAGCGCGAACGGATCACTTTCAAACAGATTCCATACGAGATCAAGGTGAGTTAATGGCGTTACAGCTTAAGAATTACCAGGAGCATTGCCTCAACGTCTTGCGTGACTTTCTGCGGGACGCCGCGGTCATTGGCGCTAGGGCGGCATTTAATAAACGCGACGAACTCCCCGTTAAGTATCGCGAGGTGGCGGGCCTGCCGGGCCTTCCGTATGTCTGCTTGCGTGTCCCCACAGGTGGAGGCAAAACCATTCTTGCGGCCGCTAGCGTAGGGGTCGTAACCCGGGAATTCCTGTTGTCAGATCGATGTGTCGTCCTGTGGCTCGCTCCGACAAATGCCATCGTGAGCCAGACGATCAATGCGCTTCAAGACCGGACGCACCCGTATAGGCAGGCACTTGCCGTCGACTTTGGAGGCGATCTTGAGGTGCTGTCAATGGAAGAAGCCCTGCGAGTAACTCGGGCGACCTTGGATGGCACCACGACGGTGATTGTGGGTACGCTGGCAGCCATACGCGTTAGCGAAACTGACGGTCGTCATGTCTACGAGACAAATGGAGCCTTGCAGCATCACTTTTCGGGACTATCGGAGATAGAACTCTCAAAGCTTGAGATGACCGAAGAAGGAGTGATTGCATATAGCCTTGCAAACGTCCTCAGGTTGCGAAGGCCGTTGGTAATCATGGACGAGGCGCACAATGCACGCACTCCGCTGTCCTTCGAGACTCTGGAGCGACTGAGTCCGTCGAGCGTTCTGGAGCTTACCGCAACCCCGGCGACCGACAGCAACGTGCTTGTTTCGGTTTCCGCCGCGGAGTTGAAGGCGGAGCATATGGTAAAGCTGCCAATTCGGCTGGTGTCTCGTCCCCAATGGAAGGAAGCAGTCGGAGCAGCCGTCGTCAAACAGCGATTGCTTGAGAACCTTGCGAAGGATGAGGAGAAAGCAACAGGGGAATACATCCGCCCCATCGTTCTTTTTCAGGCTCAAGCACGGAGTGAACAGGTAAACACAGTGACCGTCGAGGTATTGCGCAAATGCCTCTTGGAAGACTTCAGCATCCCAAAAGATGAGATCGTCGAGGGAACAGGCCACAAGTGGGAGTTGCCTGAAAAACTGTCCGCCATCGGGCCAGTTAGATTCGTCCTGACGGTTTCGAAATTGAGGGAAGGATGGGACTGTCCATTCGCGTACATTCTGTGCAGCGTTTCCAACCTGTCAAGCCGCACTGCGGTTGAACAGATTCTGGGGCGTATACTCCGACTGCCCGGGGCAACGACGAAGGTGAACGACGACTTGAACCACGCCTATGCCTTCGCTACCTCCGCCGATTTCGCACAGGCGGCAAATGGACTTACAGACGCTTTAGTGGAGAGTGGATTTGAGCGGTTCGAAGCCAAGCAGATCGTAGAGCCAGACCCAACATTGCCATTTGGCGAGATCAAGGGACCGCTATTTGACACCGGTTACACAGAGACGTTGGTCAATGCGCCCAAACTACATTCCCTGTCCAAAGAGATTCGTGAACGATTTTCCGTTGTAGAGATTCCCGCGGATAAGCCGGATGATCTCCCCGCTTTTTCAGTAACGTACACTGGACCGCCTCTCACTAACGACGAAAAAGACGTCGTGAAGCACGCTTGTTCCTCGGATCAGGATCGCCGAGCCGTAGAACGACTGGCATTGAAATCGCGCGGCCATGCTGTGTATCCAGCAGCACTTGGCGAGACCCTCTCCGTGCCGATGCTGGCCATAAGGTCCGCGGGCCAATTAGACATCTTCGAGGAGCAGTTTAAGGAAGTGCCCTGGGATCTCGGGCAATGCGATCCACACCTCACCGACATGGAGTTCAGTATCACTCAGCCTGCCGGGAGAATGGCACAGGTTGATATCGACGACTCGGGAAAGTTGCATGTGGCTTTCGTTAGAGAGTTGCACGAACAACTCTCCTTTATAGACATCCGCGGACCTAGAACAGCCAGCGAGCTTGCGGCTTGGCTTGATAGAAATGTTGACCGCACTGACCGTCGCAATGCAACTCAAGCGCAGATGATGCTTTTCCTGCGCCGTCTCGTGGACTATCTGCTCTTTGAAAGAGGTCTGCCTCTGGAGGATGTTGTTAGTGCGCGGTTTCGACTACGCGACGTTGCATCGGCAAAGATACACGATCACCTGTTGAGAGCGCATAAGGTGGCCTTCCAGCAGATGCTCCTACCGAGCGAAGAAACGGAGCTCGACGTCAGTCCAGAAATCTGCTTCAGCTACCCGGCAGACCAGTATCCTGCAAACCCTTACTACACGGGACGCTTCCAGTTTCAAAAGCACTTTTACGAGAAGCCGGGACAGTTGAACTCCGAGGAAGAGAAGGTTGCACTGTTGATTGATGGGATGTCGGAGGTCAAACATTGGGTACGAAACCTGGTACGACAACCCGTTTGCTCGTTCTGGCTTCCTACGCCAACTGACAAGTTCTACCCCGACTTTGTTGCGGAGCTGAATGACGGTCGGTACATGGTGGTTGAATACAAGGGCAGGGATCGAAAGGACAATTTCGACTCGACAGAAAAGAAGACCATTGGCGAGGTTTGGGAGGCGAAAAGCAAAGGGAGATGTGTTTTTCGCTTGGTGGGTATTGATGACTACGGAGCAGTTTTGCAATCGGCAATTGGCGCCTCGTCTTAGGGTATGGTCGATGATTCATCTCGAGGAGCGGACCTCTGCTTTCTCTCGCCGCCGAGGGTTCGATCAGGGTGCTGAGCGGTGTTTTTGGGTAGTTTTGTGCGCTTTCTGAGCCATCAGTGCGCTTTAGAATGAATGAGTTACGGTTTGGCTTCTAACTGTCACGGCAGAGGTCGCGGGTTCGAGCCCCGTCGTCCCCGCCACTATCTCAAGCAACAGCAAGAGCTAGCGGCAACCTCACAGTGACACCTCAGAAGCCAACGGTAGTGAAGCGGCTGTTTGCATGTCGCAATAGTTCCTGCGCAACTTTGACATCGACTCCCATCCAAACGAAGGTTGGTTGCAAGGCTAATGCCTGAAGGGCGCCAGGTTTGTGGTGCAACATCACAAACCTTGCGAGCCGTTGCCGTCATGCTTGGACCGTAGTGTTCCGCAATCTCAATGACCACCTGTATCGAGCCCCAGCGCTTGCTTCTGCTCACGGTGACGACAGTCCAGGTAGTTTTGTTGGGCCCGCAGAACCCTTAGCCTCCCGTCATTCGCACTGTTAGATAGTGATGAAGTCTTGCCTCAACCGAACCTCGCTAATAAGCCTCACAGTCTAGCGGTATGTCACCTAGGCGACAGTATGTAAGTGGTCTACCCATTGTTAGGGGGCTGGCCATTTTTTTTGCCTATTCGGCAGTCGCTAGATGGAGTAGCGCAAACTTAGTGTAGAAATATTCGTCATGGATTTTGAAATGAACAAAATGTCATAAAACCTGAGGCTAGAGATCGAAATTCTCAAGCGGAATCCCGCTCTGATGTGACCGCAGCTGGAGGTTTCTAGTCTTGCCGAGAATATTCGCGAGCTTATTGCAGAGGCAGAAGCCCAACTCAAGCAGTTAGCTAACACAGCGTATCAGGATTGTCCCTGATGGCGGCTTCAGCTGCTTCGCGGGTGTAATACGGGAACCGACCGACCCATGTCAGGCCGCTCTCGCTCATCTCTAAATCGGTCATTTCCACCACGGTGAGAGGGCCGGTCCCACGCACGATCCAATACTTGACCAGCCTTCCGTCTCTCTCCATGCGCTATACGATAACAGGCGTCAGCAGGGACAAAATGACGATTCAGACATGTTGACGTAGAAATAAACCGAGCCACCGTTGCTCTGGAAGCTATTTGCTTGATGAGAATACTCACGGATATTAGGCATCGTAGCGGGCAACAAAGTTCCAATGGCGTCTCTGCGCAGTTGTTGGACCTATACTCCGGAACTAACTCGTGAAGCTACTACTGTCGACTAAAGATTAAATCCCACCAGAATCGGGTATCTACCCAACGGCTCGAATTGGTTACGAAAGGCGGCACCTTTAGTAATCAGAAGAGAAGTTACTCCGCGTACTTATTACTCATCCCCTTGCATTCCTTCTCGTGCTACGACTTTCTTAGGAGTTTAGCGACGCGTCAAATTGTCTAACAATAAATCCGTTCTCTCCCGTTGATCGTCAATCGAATATGGAATACCGATCCGCCAGCATAGAATAAACACCCAAATTGGTGGGTCGAAAATTAAATTTCAAACAATCTTGCAATTAATCTGTCACGGTGCTTATGATCGCCACACTATCGAGTAGGAACAAGTTACATTGCTCCAATTTCTAAGCTATTTCCGCCACTGGCGCGAATAGCTAGCTGCGAGGGTTTTATGTGCCTCGATTTAGAATTGACGAATTCGCTCAGGGCGCCCCAAGCTGCCCTTTTAGCTCCTTTACTCGCACCGGCCGCAACAGCTGACTCTGGGGGCCTCGAGGACCGGAATCCAGCTAGAACCTTTACTTTTCCCTTCATGCTCCTGCGACTAATGACAGTTTTGTCATTTTGCGGATTGGGTGCGGCCCACGCCGCTACCTTCGCCTGCAACCCAACAGCGGGCGCGACGAACGCTTCTTCTGGTTCTAGTTGGGTTGGCGGCGTAGCTCCGAACCTTCTAGGTGGAGATACTCTCACCTGCGCGACGGGATCCGTGACCATCGTTATCGACACGGACATGACGATCGGCAACAGTCCGGTTGCGGGGACCAGAGTCATCACCTTTACGGGTGGCGCGACTCTTGCTATCGGGCACAACGTTACGCTGACAGCCCTGGGTGGAATTCAAGCTTCAACGTTGCAAGTGGCGGCGGGAAGTCACATCCGTTTTGACTCAAGCGGCGCCGCCAGTCCTACAGCGACGCCGTACACCCTCACTGTCAATACGTTTACGGATGATGCAATATTTCCTCCTTTGAACAATGTGGGGAGCATCTGGAGGATCGACTACAACCCCTCAGGGACCCCATTTAGATGGGCGGTGGCTACAGCAGGTTCGGGGGTAAAAGGGCTCCACAATTTCAATTGGACTGGATGCGGAGCGTCCGACAATTCAGCGCAGTGCCTCACTTACACCGGCGGCGGATCGGGTGTGGTCACAATCGGTCCAGGCGTATTCGATACAACTTGCGGGATCAAGTGGGTAGCGTCAGGCTACACTTCGAACGACGGCGTCAACCTGACCGGAGTTACGTTCAAAAACACGTACACTGCCTGCGCTCCGGTTGCCTATGACTCGGCCAATATCGCGAATGCTGGCGTACCGAGGAACATGACGGGGATGGTATTCGACAGGCCGCCCACGCTTCAGTTTCCCGGTGGGACCGTCTCGGGTATCTTCTATGCCGGAATGTCGGCGGGAATACAGCCGGCCACACGGCAAGGGACCATGACCCAAACCTTCCTGAGGAATCCACCCGGCGCGGGAAATAGCACTACCCAGGTGGGCCAGTTCGATTGGGACCATTCAACGATCATTCAGGACGGGACCACGACGTATTCCGGAGGCCTCGTGCACCCGCCTGCCGCCTTTAGGTCGGGAACCGTAACAAGCTGCACCACGACAACCGCGACCGACAACACGGCCTCCTTTCCCTCGACGATGGTCGATGACGGAATTAACACCTCATCCGGCTATGTGTGGGTGATGACGACGGGTGTCGATGCGGGAATGGTATTGAACATCAAAACGGCAACTCCAACCATGGTCACTCTGTTCGAGAAATTTCCCACGGCTTGCTCGGCGGGCGACCACTACGTTGTATACCAGGCCCAGGCCAATCCGCATTTCATGGATGTCACTCCGAACACAAACACGTGGGTGGCTACACACCTTATCGGATGGTTCAGCGGTGGTGACTTTAACGGCGACTTCATTCACAGTGCAGGGAAGAACGGTGCCCTGTACAACATAAGTTACGTCACAGTTCTTCCAACCGTGGCCCGAAATAACTCGGGCACGGCAACGACACTTGGCGGGACCCAATCCAAGGTACCGCTGTATAACATTGACCACTTCACCTACTTCACCGGTTCGCAGAGTGCATCGGCTTGTGAGGCCTGCGGAAATCCAGTCGGCAGCATTCACTCATGGATAAACAACATAGCCTATGACGACCCAACAGTGTCCTATCCGGGTGTCAGTGCGTCTCAGTCAACGCTTGGGCCTTACAAGCTTCAAACAAGTCAAGCCGCTCCGACTCAATACTTGGCAGACATTGTGGCTACAAATTGTTTTGGTGGCTATTCCTCGTGCGCTGATTACAACTTCGGATACGGAACCGTTCCTGGCTCCGCGACCGCTGCACCCAGTGGCTATTCATTCGTTCTTCATGGAGGAAACAAAGGCTACAATCTCAACTCGACCGTCCCAATGGGAACGCACGACGTCGATGGCATCGATCCGGGCTTCACTGACCGCTACGCAAACCCGCTCAAGTGGGGCCAGTCGCTCGGCATAGACGTGGGGCAGGTCGACCCGTTTCAGATCCTCGCAGACGTGCTGAACTGCATGATGAGTGTGAACGATCCGGGCGGCTACACCCCGGCGACGTGCTCACCCGACAGCTTCTATAATTACGTTGGCAATGCGATGTCCCCGCACAATATCGCATACCATAACTCCGGATCGGATGGCGGGGATGTGGGGGCCTGGCCGTATGTTGGCCCGCCCGTCACTCCCGTGTCCGTTGCCGTTATGCCCAACCCGCTCACCCTTTCCGCGGGAGCCACGCAGGGTCTCATTTGCATCACGACCTTGAGCGACAACACCAGTCGCGCCTGTATCAATCCGGTTTTTTCAAGCACAAACCCTAATAGCGCCTCCGTCTCGGGAGCTTTGCTGACAGCGACGAACGTCCCGGGTAGCGGCAATATTCTCGTCACGGCGGAAGGTCTCGGTCAAGGGGCTGCGTTCACTGTCATACAGCCACCAACGGCTGTATCGGTCGCGCTTAGCCCGGGAACGATCTCTCTACAAACCGGCGCTACGCAGCCACTGACCTGCGTTACGAGGTTGAGTGACAACACGACCCGCGCTTGCATAAACCCACTTTTCTCCAGCACGAACACTGCCAGCGCCAACGTCTCAGGAGACGTGGTGATGGCGACTGCGACGCCGGGTAACGGCCTCATTACCGTTGCAGCAGAAGGTTTGAGTCAGGCGGCTGCGTTCACCGTAGATGCTCCGGCAACGCCCGTCTCGATAACGCTGGCGCCGAGCTTTATCAATCTCCTGACCGGTGCTACGCAGACGATGTCCTGCATCACTACGCTGAGCGATAACAGCACCCGGGCATGCATCAACCCTGTCCTATCGAGTACGGATTCCTATGCGACTGTCGCGGGCCTCGTGGTGTCCGCTGCGTCGACTCCCGGCACAGGCAACATTGTTGTTACGGCTGAATCCCTCACTGCGTCGGTTGGCTTTAGTGTCACCGCACCCCCACCGACAGCCGTATCGATTTCGCTGAGTCCGAACCCGCTGAACCTCCTGACCGGCGCGACGGAGACGATGACCTGCACCACGACCATGAGTGACCAAACGACTCGCCCCTGCATCAACCCAGTCCTGGCCAGCAGCAATGCCAGTTTCGCGACGGTCGCCGGGTCAGTTGTCACAGCAACGTCCGCGACGGGCACCGGCACGATCACCGCAACAGCAGAATCGCTGACATCTTCAGCGGACCCATTCACGGTGACGATGTATCCGAGTACCAGCGTGGCTTGCACCGCAATGTCAACGGGGCTCAATGGCGCTCTGAATGGATTTATCCCTTCGCCTAACGATGCCTGGCATCAGGACATCACGAACGCTCCCATAGATCCGAACTCAGCGACGATGATCAACGCACCAACCGACCTGGGCGGCGCCTATCTAGGGGTAGGCTTCGGCTCGGTAGCTAACGGAAACTTGGGTATCCCGTATACGGTCGTCGATTCGCAGACGACAGCTCCGACGGTCGTGCCCATCACTCTGTATCCAGACCAGAGCGATGTCGCCGCTATTCCGCTGCCGGAAAATTTACCGGTCGAGGGTAATCCCGGCGAATGCCCCACGGACACCAATGCTCGTCACGCCATCGTCGTTGACCGCAACAAGTGTGTGGCTTATGAGCTTTATCAAGCGGCCCATTGCACATCTGGATGGAGCGCCTCGGCCAGTTCGATCTGGGACCTTACCACTACTGAAACGCGCCCCTGGACGGATACATCAGCGGACGCTTCCGGTCTCTCGGTCTTTGAAGGTCTGCTTCGCTACGACGAGATTGTTGCCGGGGTCGTCAATCACGCCATAAGCTTTACGGCACAATCGACCCGCAGCGATGGAAGCATTGGATACTTCACCCCGCCTGCGACGCACGCCGCCGGTAATGATCCAACCTCCGACAATGTGATGGGGATGCGGATTCGCCTTCAGCCGAATTTCGACATCTCCGGCTTCTCCCCCACGAATCAAATCATCCTCAAAGCCATGAAACAGTACGGCATGATCCTCGCCGACTATGGCCCCACACTCGCGTTCAAGGGTACGCCCGACTCGCGCTGGAACGATGCTGATCTGGCAGCCCTGACAACCATTCCTGCAACGGCATTCGATGTGATCCAGATGGGCCCTGTGTATGAGTCGACAACGGTACCCAGCGGGGCCCCGCCAACGATTACCAGCTTTACGCCATCGGCCTCAACGATCCTTGCGGGAGGAAGCGTCACGCTGACTCCCACAGTAACCAACGCCTCGTACAGTTATGTGGATCAGGCTGGATTCAATCGTGGCCCCATTACGGTCACACCTTCGGTAACTACCACCTACACGCTGACCAGCCGCAACGCTTTCGGTTCGACTAGCGCATCGACTACCG
>Ga0157374_10004674_pt1 | contig 11492 bp, 10 predicted proteins | sample M25metaG_FD_115308 | JGI IMG/M metagenome (GOLD analysis project Ga0157374, IMG submission 115308) | Miscanthus rhizosphere microbial communities from Kellogg Biological Station, Michigan, USA - M2-5 metaG | ecosystem: Host-associated > Plants > Roots > Rhizosphere > Soil | place: USA: Michigan... | reverse complement strand
CTCCAGCAACTCCTGGGTAGAAATCGTATCCGGCGGCGTAATCTGCTCGCTGTAGATCCCCACCTCGCCACAGCTCTTGACCTTCCCCCGAACGTAAATTTCCGAGGCTGGATTGTGCCCGACCAGAATGACTGCCAGTCCAGGACGCACTCCTACAGCCGTCATCTCCTTCACCTCGGCAGCAACCTCCGCCCGAATCTCAGCGGCGATCTTGTTGCCGTCCAGTATCGTGGCAGCCATGAACCCTCCCCGGAAGACCGACTTTATCGTAAATCATTCGGGGACGAACGTTCTCGCAGAAGCTCTCAGCTCCCAGCCGTCAGCTTTCAGTAAGTGCCTTAAGCTGACGGCTGATAGCTGAGAGCTGACAGCGCCTTTCTAAAAAAGCGTAAAATCCACCTCATGATTCCTCAAGACCTGCTCGACATCCTGGTCTGTCCCGTCTGCAAGAAATCGCTCGCCCTGAAAGACCAGGGCCAAAGTCTGAAGTGCTCCGAGTGCCGCCGCGTCTACCCGGTGCGGGACGGAATTCCCATCATGCTGGTGGATGGAGCCGTGATTGATCCATCCTGAGATGACCCGTCCCTGAGAGCCATATTCTGTCATCGCATCTCGTCCCAGAACGACACAACGTGTCAAGATCGAGATTTCCTGTTATGGCACGTTCGTGCCACAAAAATCGCCCTCGCCGCCGCATCAAATAATTGACACGTCTGCAACTTACCGCAGCGTAAGGGGTTCAAGAAACCAATTTGGTGCTGCTTACGTACATACAAAAAGGGCCAGAAGTGGGCCCCAAAATTGCATGCAACGTTCATGGCAGGCAGTGAGTCTAATAGTTAAGGAAATGCAGGTCGGAGGTGATACGACCATGAAAGAACGATTCTCCAGTACCGAACTGTCGGCTCTGCGCAACGACCTTCTGCAGGGTGGGTTGATCGATTCGCGTGAAGCCGCTGAACTCCTGCAAGTCTTCCTCATGGGCCGTGGCTACGGGGTCTCGCCTCAAGCAGCCATGGACGCCGTGGGCCGGGTTGAGATGTCAGGCTGCTCCATGCCGGTACTGCAGAAAGAGCTGGAGGGTCTGGCTCTGGTGATGTAAGCGGTGACTCAAAGTATGTAGAAATCTACGGGGACCTCAGCCGGGCTAACCAGCCCGGCAATTTTTTTAGAGGGAGCTTTTAGCTATTAGCCTTTGGCTTTTAGCTCAAGCCCACAACTTCTGCTCGTTGCCTCCACATTGGGTTCAAGCTAAAAGCCAAAGGCTAATAGCTAAGAGCTCTGTTCACTCATACCTCAAACTCTCCACCGGATCCAGCTTCGCAGCCCTCGTCGCCGGTACCGTCCCAAAGATCACTCCCACGAACGATGAAACCAGAATTGCGACAATCGCCGACAGTCCTGAAATAGGAATTCGATATTCTGTCAGGAAGCGTACCGAATAGGGAATCGCCAATCCGATCACCACGCCGATTAGCCCTCCGACCAAAGATATGGTCATAGCCTCGGCCAGGAATTGGAAGCGAATCTCCCGGTTGGTCGCCCCCAAGGCCTTGCGGATACCAATCTCGCGGATGCGAGAGCTCACTGTGGCGAGCATGATGTTCATGATCCCAATCCCGCTCACCAGCAGCACAACCGCCGCAACCAGCAGCAACACCAGGGTCAGGGCGTTGGCGGTCTTTTCCGCCAGCACCACCAGTTGGGTGAGATTCATGACGTTGTAAACCGATTCGGCCCGGTGCCGGCTCTGGATCACCTTCCGGATCTGGTCGGTCGCCGGCGCTACCATCGCCGGGTCCGAGGCCGAGAAGTAAATCTGCTTCACTGTCGGCGTGTCGGTAAAGTAGCGGCTCACCGTGTAGGGAATCAACATGGTGTAATCGACGACTTCGGTCTGTCCGAATGTGTCCACCCGCTCACGGAAGGTGCCGACAATGGTGAAGGGCAGGCCACTGAGCTTGATGATTTTCCCGATCGCTTCTTCCTGCGATCCGTAAAGCTCTTCCGCCATCTTCTGGGTGATCACGCCGACTTTGTTATGTTCCTGCTCATCCTTGCTGTCAAAAAATCTGCCAGTAATGACCACCAGGTTCCGCACGATTTTGTAATCGGGAAAAACCCCGAGCACGGAGATATCGCGTTCCTTGCCCCCGCCCACCGGAATGCGCTCGCCGAGCGAAACCACGGGCGAAGCCGCCACGATGCCCGGAACCTGCTGCAACGCAGCCTTCAGGTCGTCAATGGTAAGCGGGTCGGGAGTTACATTGGCGACGCGCTGGGCGCCACTCTGGTATTCCGCTTCGATCTGGTTGGTGCCGATCGACTGGATCTGGTTCAGTACATACTGCTTACCAGTCATGCCGATGGTTACAACGAGGATGAGCGAAGCCGTGCCGATCACCATCCCCAGTGCAGTCAAAGCAAATCTCACTTTGTTACTGCGGAAAGTCTCGTAGGCAAAACTGAGAATTTCGCTGTAAACCATTCGGGGCGCATGTCGTTCCGGAGCGGAGGTAGTGGCAGTCGCCATTCGTCTATAGTTTAGATGCTAGCCGCAACCGCCCGGAGGCGCAATTGCAGGGACGGTTTGGTAGTGCCAGCGTCCCGCCTACCCATCTCCATTCCGCAGTTTGTCATCTCGAGCGGAGCCGAACGATTCGCTCGAGAATCGTCCGGCGCAGTCGAGGGACCTTGTGTTTGCTTGCGCCGCTGCGAACTTGTGAGCTTCATAGTTATCCCGAGATTACTCGGAGGATCTTCGGCTAACGGTGCCACTTCCAATGAAATCCATAAGGCAAGTTTAAGGTATGAAGGATCACGTCTATCAATACGAAAACGATCACAGCGCGGATGTACCAAGGCGGCCTGAACCTCTTGACTTCCTGTCCGGGCCACCATCCGCTCGGAGGCGTAGCTAATGTTTCAGCGGTAAGGGCCTGAATGATTCCCCAGATCGCCCCCGCTACGATAACTCCCGAAATTAGTTGCGCCCAGTTGAGATGCATACCTTTTCCTAGGGACAATGGTCCCTGTCATTACTATCCCGGCGGCTCCACAGCTCCCCGCTCGTAATAGCCCGGAGCCCCAGGCTCCAGCTTTCGTCCCTTGGCATTAAAGATTCGGAAATGCGCCAGCCCGGCCCGCTGCAGGGCAAACTGCAAAGTCGTCCGTATCACTCCAAACCCGTAAGTCACGCTGCGCCTGAAGTTGATCGACGACGCCTCCTCAAAATATTTCGTCGGACACGAAACCTCGCCAATCCGGAAACCAAAGCTCGCGCACTGCGCCAGCACCTGGTTGTCGAAGACAAAATCGTCCGAGTTCTCCAACAGAGGAAGCTCGGTCAGCACCTCGCGGCTGAAAGCGCGATACCCGGTGTGATACTCCGACAGCTTGATCCCCAGGAACAGGTTCTCGAACGCCGTCAGAAGGCGATTGGCCACGTACTTGTAGAACGGCATGCCGCCATGCAACGCCTGTCCGCCGATAATGCGCGATCCCAGCACCACATCGTAAACCCCGTAAGCAACCATGCTGGCCATGGCGGTCACCAGCAGCGGCGTGTACTGATAATCAGGATGCACCATGATGACCACGTCGGCGCCCGCCGCCAGCGCCTCGCGATAACAGGTCTGCTGGTTGCGTCCATAGCCGTAATTCTGGTCGTGCACGTAGAACTGCAATCCCAGCTGCTTTGCAATCTCGACCGTGCGGTCGGAACTGTGATCGTCCACCAGAATGCGGATGTCGACCAGTTCCGGCAATTCCGCCACGGTCGCTGCCAACGTCTTCTCCGCGTTATAAGCGGGGAACACCACGGCGATGCGCTTCCCGTTGATCATGGAATGCTCATCATAAATCTCACAGCCGTCGCCGTCGTAGTCGGGTGCTTGAATCGCCAATGCCCACGTGGGACAGCCAAGGCCGGCTGTCCGCACGGGGTCTGTGCCGCTAGAGCCACTGGGTGGAGCAGGCGCTTAGGCCTGCATCCAGAGAAGGGTGTGGTTGGGCTTCAGCCCTGAGGTACCTTGGCGACTGAATCCGCCAAGGCCGGCTATCCCCACATGGCCTCTTTTAATTGATAAAATATCTCTTCAGGCTATGCCCGATAAACGCACCCTCTTCGAAAAAGTCTGGAACGAGCACGTAGTTTCCTCGCCTCCAGACCGCCTGCCTCTTCTTTATATAGACCTGCATCTGGTCCACGAGGTCACTTCGCCACAAGCGTTCGACGGCCTCCGTGCAGCCGGGCGCCGCGTACGCCAGCCCAACCGGACGGTCGCCACGGTCGACCACAACATCCCGACCGAGCCCCGCGGCACGCCCATTACCGACCCGATTGCCGCCCTTCAGATCAAGGCGCTGCAAAAAAATTGCAAGGAATTCGGTGTCCCCCTGTTCGACATGGACTCGCCCGACCAGGGCATCGTGCACGTCATCGGCCCCGAACTCGGACTCACCCAGCCCGGCATGACGATCGTCGGTGGCGACAGCCACACCAGCACGCACGGCGCGTTCGGATCGCTGGCCTTCGGCATAGGCACATCCGAAGTCGAGCACGTGCTGGCCACGCAATGCCTGCCGCAGCGCAAACCGAAGACCATGCTGATCGACGTTCGGGGAAAGCTCCCCGAAGGCGTGACCGCGAAAGACTTGGCGCTCGGTATCATCGGACAGATCGGCACCGACGGCGCCACCGGACACGTCATCGAATACGCGGGAGAAGCCGTACGCGGACTTTCGGTCGAAGGCCGCATGACGTTGTGCAACATGAGCATCGAGGCCGGAGCCCGCGCCGGCATGGTCGCACCCGACGAGACCACCTTCGCCTATCTCAAGAACCGCCGCTTCGCTCCGCAAAACGGCAGCTGGGAAAATACAGTGGCGCATTGGCGTACGCTGCCGTCCGATCCCGGCGCGCGCTATGACAAAATCGTGGAAATCGACGCATCGAAGCTCGCCCCGTTTGTAACCTGGGGTACGAACCCAGGCATGGTCGTATCGGTTAGCGGCCGAGTCCCGGAGTTGACCGATATCAAGACTGAATCCGACCGCCACGCCGCCGAGCGCATGCTGGAATACATGGGGCTAAAGGCCGGCACTCGCGTGGAAGAAATCCCGGTCGATCGCGTCTTCATCGGCTCCTGCACCAACTCGCGCCTCGAAGACTTGCGCGCCGCCGCCCGCGTGGCCAAGGGACATCACGTGAGCCCTAAAGTGCGAGCCATGGTAGTTCCCGGCTCGCAAGCCGTGAAACATGCAGCCGAAAAGGAAGGCCTCGACAAGATTTTCCAGGAGGCAGGATTCGAATGGAGGGAATCAGGCTGCTCGATGTGCCTGGGTATGAACCCGGACATCCTGCAACCCGGCGAACGTTGCGCCTCCACCAGCAACCGCAACTTTGAAGGCCGCCAGGGCCGTGGTGGACGTACGCACCTGGTCAGTCCCATGATGGCCGCAGCCGCCGCCATCGAAGGCCACTTCACAGATATCAGAAACTGGAAGTTTGAATGAGTAGCGGCAAAGTAGCGCCGGCGTCCCGCCGGCTATCCGGAGGGCGTCCCGCCCTCCGAAAAGTCAGGAGAGCAAATGCAACCCTTCCGCACTCACAAAGGCAAAGTCGTTCCGCTCGACCGCGCCAACATCGACACCGATCAGATCATCCCCAAGCAATTTCTGAAAAGAATTGAGCGCACCGGCTTCGGCGAATTCCTCTTCTTCGACTGGCGCCGCAACAAAGAGGGTTCGCAGGACCCGTCGTTTACCCTGAACCAGCCACGCTACAAGGGTGCCAGCATCCTCGTGACCGCCAAGAATTTTGGTTGCGGATCATCCCGCGAACACGCCGTCTGGGCTCTCGAAGATTTCGGCTTCCGCGCGGTCATCGCTCCATCGTTCGCAGACATCTTCGCCAACAACTGCGTAAAGAATGGCGTGCTCACAGTTGTGCTCAGCGAAAAAGAAGTAGAAGAAATTATCAAGCGCGCCAGCGACCAACCGAACTATCACCTGTCCGTCAACCTGGAAAAATGCGAGGTGAGTGATGACGCTGGCTTCAAAGCCACTTTCCAGATTGACGAATTCACCCGCCACTGCCTGCTAGAAGGCCTGGACGACATTGGCCTGACCCTAAAACACGAACCAGAAATCACAGCCTACGAATCCCGCCACCCTGTTGCGACGAAGATCATGTAGGCGCGGGCGCCCTCGCCCGTGCGGCGGGGCAAAGCCCCGCAGAAATTCTGGGACGTACTAAACCGGCGGCCCCGCCGGCGCCCCAGACGATTTCAGCTTCGGCGTATTTTGCTCCGGATTCTGCAGGAATAGCACGATCTCGTGATCAATCTGTTCCAGCACCGGCCCTCGCACCGAATTCTTCTTCACTGCACTCTGCACTTCCCGCACGCCAGCCAAAGCCACTGCTCGTACCTCGGCGGTCGCGTCGGAATTCGCCGCCAGAATCATCAACCGATCCGCCACTTCGGTCTGCACCACGCCCGCAAGGTCCCGCTCCGCCGGCGTCTTCGCCGAATCGGAAAATGCGGTACTAACCAGAGCGGAAATCACATTCGCAGGCAAAGGTACCTGCACCTCCTGCCGCGAGATCACCGCCAGCCTCTGCATGCGTAGCGGGTTCAGCAATCCTCCCACGACGATTTCAGCCACGGCGCGCGCCCCATCCTGCGGACTGAAAAGATATCCCGCGGACGAAGCAAACTGCTCCGGATCGGAATCGCGATTCTCCAGCGGCGCCAGCGCCTTCCAAATTTCCGCTGGAACATTCAGCTGCGCAGGATTCAACGCGCCCAGCGCCAGTTGCAGCGCCTCCTTCTGACTCTCCGCCGGCCAGATGATGACCGGCTTCTGCCCATCGCCCGCCAGCGAGAGCGGAATCTCGGCGCTTCCTATTACATTGATTGCCGCTCCCAGCGCGTAACGATGAAACAGATAAACCAGCGGTAGCCGCGAAGTGAACATCGAATTGGGTTCACCCGCCCGCAGCATACTCGGGCTGTAGTGCGCCAGCAACGCATTCCGCACCGGCAAAACTGTTTTCAGCCAGCTCACCGGATCGGGGCCGTCGTCATAGGAATTCCAGCGAGGATCGGCCGTGTTCCCCCAGACGATTCCTTTCGCCAGTGCTCCCTTGACGACCGCATCGAGCCGCGTGTGGTTCTCCAACGCCGAGCTGCCCACCTTGCCCTGGCTGTATCCCCACTCGATGGCGAGTCGGTCGTAACTTCCTGTCTCTTGCATGTAAGCGTCGGAGAGATCGGCTGTTCCGTCGGCGCGAATCTGCACGCGCGGCGCGAAGTAGTCCATCACCGAGCCGCGTCCGTAGGTGCTGGCCACGAAGTTATGTTCCAGCCCCAGCACATGCCCCATTTCATGGCAGGTCAGCAGCGCCAGCCGCTTCAGCATGATTTGTTCTTCCCTGCTTTTCGGATCGAGACTATCGAGCGCAGCGAACGAATCCCGCGCCGGCTCGGAGTTGTCGCGGCCTGACGGCATCACCGACTCCCAATAGTTGTTCACCGTGCGCATGCGGTGCGAATCCAACTGCACCACGGCGTGAATGATCTCGCCGGTTCGCGGGTCCACATGACTTTGCCCGACCGACCATCCCCGTCCCGACCGGTTCGTCCACTGGATCGTCGGATAGCGAATGTCCATCGGATCTGCGCCGTCAGGCAAATCGTCAACCCGCAATGCATTCTTGAAACCCGCTTGTTCAAACCCCGCGTTCCACCACAACGCTCCCATCCGCGCCGCTGAACGGATTGGCTCCGGAATGGCGCGGTCGAGATAAAAAACAATCGGCTTTACCGGCTCGCTCATCGCTGCGTTCACATCTTTCTTCTGCAGACGCCAGCGGTTTACCAGGTAACGCGTCAGCGGCCGGTCGTACGCCTGGGAAAAATCCTGAAAGCTGGTACTGATAAATCCCACCCGCGGGTCCTGGTCCAGCACCTCGTATCCCGGCGCCGGCATAGCCACAAAAGAATGATGCTCGCGCAGACTCAACGAGTGCGGATCAGGCTGGTTCAAGTCGCTCTCCGAATCGGTGGAGAAAGTCAGCAGCGCTTCCACTTCCGTATTAAGGGGGAAACTTCCGGTGTGCTCCAGATCGATCACGCTGCGATCTTTGTCCAGCCGCCAGTCCGCCGCCTTCGCCGATTGCTCCCGTATGACCGCCCCACCCACAGCGCGCGAAGGCCGGCGCAATTGCGAGAGCAGATCAAACGCGTCCCGCATCAGCAGGCTATCCGCATCCACCAGCACCGTGCCATCGCGCTCTCCCTCCACCGGCAGCGAGGCCAGCACTGAAGTCGGGAAACTGTATTCCACCGAATGCTGCAATTCTGGTGCTGCGTCCGGAGCACGGAAACTGGTGTTTTCCTGAATCACCAGCACCCGCATTCCAACCCGCCGGAACCGGCACACCGCGCCTCCGCCAAACGAACTACGGTCGGCGAATGCCTCGATCGAACCAATGCCGCTGCCCAGCCCGGTGAAGTAAAGAAACTCTCCCCGGAACGCCGCCGGCGACAGTTCAAACAAGATGTCGCCCTTCTTCTCGTCCCAGTAATAAGGGAAGAAGCCATCATGCCGTTGCAATCCAGCGGTTCGAGTAGTCATGCTGGAACCAGCATCGGCCGGCTTCGCGGAAGTTTGAGCAACCATGCCGCTGGTGAGAACAAGCAGGGCAAGCAAAAGACGCAATCTTGTCATAGGCTTTGTCTTATACATCACCAGCCCACGCCCGCTCAATCCAACTGAGAACCGAGAACTGTGTACTGAGAACTAGGAGTCCGATCCGGGGAGAAAATCGTCGTTGGCCCTTGGTCGTTGGTCTTTGGCCAAGGACCAAGTTTGACGCCTAGAATCCGCCAAGCCCACGCCGACTCAATCCAACTGAGAACCGAGAACTATGTACTGAGAACTAAGAATCCGATCAGGGGAGAAAATCGTCGTTGGCCAACGACCACGGGGGAGGGACAACCTGGACAAAAAATTAAGCGGCGTGAGCCGCCGCGGACACGGTAAGCAGGGGCACGGTCGCCCGCACTCGGGTGCCAGGAAATGCGGGTTCGATCTGCAATTCACCTTCAAGCTCGTTCAAACGTTCGCGCATGCCAGCCAGTCCAACGCCAGAGTCTGGAATTGCCATTCGCGAACTGCTCGGGAATTTCTTGGACAAGCCACAACCGTAGTCTCGCACCTCAAGAGTCACAACCGGCCCTTCACGCCACAAGCGGACGTCCACTTCGAAGCTGCCGGAGTGCCGGTGCACGTTGGTCAGGCTTTCCTGCAGCACGCGGAACAACGCGTTCTCGATCTGGTTGGGTAAACGTTCAACCTCGGAGTCAAAGTCCACTCGCACCTTGATCCCGCTGCGCTGGGCAAAACCCGCCAGGTACCACTGCGCGGCTGAAGTCAGCCCTGACTCATCCAGCAGCGGCGGATGCAGAAGGTAAGAAGTTGTGCGGATTTCCTGCAGCGCTTCGTCCACCAGATTCGCGATTCCCGCAAGTTCGTCGCGGGTTCCTTTGTCGTGCTGCAGCTTCCGTTGCAAAAGGGTCACGGATATTTTCAACGCGGTCAGCGTTTGGCCGGTGCTGTCGTGTAAATCGCGGGCCACTTTTCGCCGCTCCTCGTCCTGCACCCGCAGCAATCTCTGGGAAAGGTTCTGCAATGCTACCGTCCGCTCGAGAACCAGCATTTCAAGGTCTGAGCAGGATTGCTTTAGGGTTTGCTTGCTTTGATTTCCTGAAAGATTCCACATGGCCCACCTCTTTGTGTGAGAACTATCTCATTAAGAGGACTAAACTTCTGAGCAATAGAGCACATGCTCGATTTGCACTGTTTTGGGACTATTCTGCGGACCTTGGCGATCGCGTCTCATGGGAGTGTTGGCTTCTTCACGCAGAGAAATCCGGCAAAATTAAACCACTGGAAAAATGTCTCGACGATTTCAAACCCGTTCCGCCGAAACAGATCCAGATTCTCCTGCAATTGATACGGGACAAGAACATTCTCCAGCGCCTCCCGCTTGCGCGCGATTTCAGTATCGGAATAGCCCTGCCTGCGCTTGAAGTCATAATAGAAATCGATGAAAAATCGGTTCACGTGACCATTATTAGTCAGGATTTTCTCGGTCACGATCAGCGCGCCTTCATTGGCCAGCGAATCGTAGATGTGCCGGATCAAGGCGTCTCTGCCCAAGGGTCGAATGAACTGCAAGGTCCAGCACATGGTCACGATGCTGGAATCCTCCAGAGGCAACTCTGAGAGCGCTCCGTTGAGTTCGCCTCGACTTACCTCGATCCTCTGCTCGAAATGGTTCTCCACGATCTTCTTTCGCGCCCGCTCCAGCATGGGAAGGGAATTGTCGTAACCCACCATGCGCGCTGACGCAGGAAGTTTCCGGCCCAGATCGATCATCATGGTGGCCGTCGAGCAGCCCAGGTCGTACACCTTCGTTCCCGGAATATAGAAGCGCTTGCCAATGTCGGTGACCATATTCAGGGAGGGGAGCGCGCTTTGCGGTGTTCAACCAGCTGGACCGCAAGGTCTACAACGGGAGCATCACCCTCAGGTTTCGCAGCAGCACGGCGATGGATGTGACGGTGAACGGGAACGAGCTTACTGAATATGCGGCTGGCCCGGTCGTGCGCCCGGAAATGGTGACCTCACCCTTCCCCGGAACCTTTTTCGGATAACCCTTCTGCACCACCTGCGTGTAGCGCGCGGCGTAAGCGTAAGTCTGCAAATCCGGAACCGCGTGCAGGCCCTGCAATTCGTCCGGATAGGCCCGCGCGATCAAGTATCCAGCCTGGGCGATCTTTCGCTGGATGAACTCCTGCCCGGCACAGTTCCCGCACGGGTAGGCCCAACTCCACACGTAGGGCTGACCGGTATGATGGTTCGACCGACAATACCGCCGAGGTGGTGCGCAATCTTCCGAGTGTCAGCCACTATTTTCATCAGGAGAACAAGGGGCCGTCCGCGGCGCGCAACGTCGCACTCAAGCATGCCAAAGGTGAGTTCATCGCATTCCTCGATTCTGATGACGAGTGGCCGGCGGGAAAACTTGAGCTTCAGCTTGGCCGCCTTCGGGCGGACCCCCGGCTTGAAGTAGTCCTGGGACGAATCCAGTACATATCGCTGCCCGGAGCCATGGAATTAGACCTCCCATTCGAGACCGAGGACCGCACTCTCACCCACGTTCATCTCGGGAGCGGTGTCTATCGCAAATCGGTTTTTGACCGGATCGGCCTCTTTGAAGAGAGCCTGCGCTACAGTGAAGACGTAGACTGGTTTATGCGTGCGCGGGAAGAAGACGTCTCGATGGTCATCCTGGGAAACGTGACACTGCTCTACCAGCTTCACGCCGGCAACATGACCCGCGAGATGACCGCGGAACGCTCGAACCTGGGAATCGTGATGAGGCGTTCGCTGGAGCGGCGCCGCAGCCGCGGACCGGG
>Ga0157374_10004673_pt1 | contig 11492 bp, 9 predicted proteins | sample M25metaG_FD_115308 | JGI IMG/M metagenome (GOLD analysis project Ga0157374, IMG submission 115308) | Miscanthus rhizosphere microbial communities from Kellogg Biological Station, Michigan, USA - M2-5 metaG | ecosystem: Host-associated > Plants > Roots > Rhizosphere > Soil | place: USA: Michigan... | reverse complement strand
TGCGGTATTCAAAAACGTGGCCGGTGCCTCCGGCCACGCCGATGCGCCCGATGAGCGCGAGGATCAGGTCCTTGGCGGTCACTCCACTGCGCAACTGGCCTTCGATGTTGACGGCGAAGGTCTTTGGCCGACGCTGCAGCAGGCACTGCGTGGCCAGCACGTGGCCAACCTCGGTGGTGCCGATGCCGAAGGCGAGGGCGCCGAAGGCCCCGTGCGTGCTGGTGTGGCTGTCGCCGCAGACCACGGTCTTGCCCGGCTGCGTCAGCCCGAGCTCAGGGCCGACGATATGGACGATGCCGCGCAGGTCGTGGCGCAGGTTGAACAGCTCCACGCCGAAATCGGTGCAGTTGCGCTCCAGCGCGTTGATCTGCGCGGCGGCGGACTCCAACATGATCGGCGCACCGCCGAACACTTGGGCGCTGCGCGTCGGGGTCGAGTGATCCATGGTCGCAAGCGTGAGATCCGGTCGCCGCACGCGCACCCCGAGTTCGCGCAGCTTGGTAAACGCCTGTGGCGTGGTGACCTCGTGGATCAGGTGCAGGTCGATGTATAGCACCGCGGGTGTGTCGACCGTCTCCGGGACGACCTCGTGTCGTTCCCAGATCTTGTGAAACATCGTCTTCATATCACCGGGCGGTTGCGGCTCGGGCAGCCTCGGGCATTTTGATGTGATCGAGCCAGCCGAAACGGTCCTTGGTGCGGCCCTCGAACAGACCGAAGAAGGCCTGCTGGAGTTTTTCGGTCACCGGCCCGCGGCGGCCGGCGCCGACCGGGAGCCGATCGACCGAGCGAATCGGGGTGATTTCCACGGCGGTGCCGGTAAAGAACATTTCGTCGGCGAGATACAGCATTTCCCGGGGCACGGCGATTTCGCGTACCTCGAGGCCCATATCCCGCGCCAGGCGCGTGACGGTATCGCGGGTGATGCCGCCGAGCACCGAGTGCGCGATGGCCGGTGTGATCAGCGCTCCGTCCTTGATCAGGAACAGGTTCTCGCCACCCCCCTCGCTGACCATCCCGGTGGTGGTGAGCGCAATGCCCTCGGCAAATCCCAGGCGCCGCGCTTCCATGCTGATCAGCTGGCTCGAGAGGTAATTGCCGCCCGCCTTGGCGAGCGCGGGCAAAGTGTTGGGGGCCATGCGCTGCCAGGAGGACACGCACACATCGACGCCCTCGGCTTCACTCCCGGGCCCAAGATACTGGCCCCATTCCCAGGCCGCGACCGCCACATCCACGGGCGGGTCGATCTTCGGCACCACGCCCATCTCACCGTACCCCCGGAAAACCACCGGGCGCAGGTAGGCTCCCTTGCGCAGCTCGTTGGCCGCGATGATCTCGCGGCATGCGGCATTGATCTGATCGGCCGTGAAAGGAATCGAAATCCGGTAGACCTTGGCGGATTCAAAGAGCCGGCGGGTGTGGTCCTCGAGCCGGAAAATGGCCACGCCCTGCGGGGTGGGGTAGGAGCGCAGGCCTTCGAACACCGAGGAGCCGTAGTGCAGCGCGTGCGCGAGCACGTGCACGGTGGCCTTCTCCCACGGCACGAGCTTGCCGTTGAACCAGATGAACGGTGTGGCTGGAATGGGCATGGGATCCTCGGATGCGTAGCTAATGTGGGTGGCGGACCGAAAATTACACCGCGCTCTTGGCGCCGGTCGCTAGCTCGCGCTTGGCGGCGGCACGCAGGCCACCCTGTTGCGACTGCTCGATGCGATTGACGACTTCAAGCAAGGCCTTGCAGCTGGCTTCGATGATGTCCGTAGACACGCTCGAACCCCGGTAGCTGCGGTCATTGTAGTCGACGTAGACGACCGTCTCGCCCTGGGCGTCCTCGCCCACAGTCACGGCGTGGACCTCGAACTTTCGGACCTTGACGGCCAGGCCCGTGGCCTGTTCGATGGCCTTGTAGGCCGCATCGACCGGACCATCGCCCGAGGCCTTCCCGCTGGGCGTGCGCCCATCAGCGTGCTGCAGTCTCACCGCGGCGCTGGCGGCAGCGCCCAGTTGCGAGCTCACTTCGAGCTTGGCTAGCGACCAGGGGCCGTGAGCCGAGCCCTCGGCGCGCAACACCAGCGCCTCGATGTCCCCATCGAACAGCTCCTTCTTGCGATCGGCGAGCGCCTTGAACTCCTCGAACACGCGGTTGAGTTCTAACTCGTCGAGTTCGAAGCCCAGTTCACGCACCCGGTCGCGGAAGGCGTGCCGCCCGCTGTGCTTACCGAGCACCAGGTTGCTGTGGGTGAGGCCGACGTCTTCCGGGCGCATGATTTCGTAGGTCATGCGATTTTGCAGCATGCCGTGCTGGTGGATGCCCGATTCGTGCGCGAACGCGTTCTCGCCGATGACCGCCTTGTTGCGCGGTATCGGTTGTCCGGTGATGTTGGAGATCAGGCGGCTCACCGGATACAACCGGTTGGTCTGGATGCCGGTTTGCAGGTTGAAGAACTGCGAGCGGGTGGCGAGCGCCATCACCACTTCCTCCAGCGAGCAGTTGCCGGCACGCTCGCCGATACCGTTGATGGTGCACTCGATCTGTCGCGCTCCGGCCACCACCGCCGTCAGGCTGTTGGCGACCGCCATGCCCAGATCGTCGTGGCAATGGACCGACAGGCGCACCTTGTCGATGCCGCGGACGTTCTGGCGCAGGTAACGGAACAGCTCGCCGAATTCGTCCGGCACTGTGTAGCCGACCGTATCGGGAATGTTGATGGTGGTGGCGCCGGCCTCGATGGTGGCCTCGACCACACGCGCCAGAAAGTCCAGCTCGGTGCGCGAGGCATCCTCGGGCGAGAATTCCACATCATCGCAGTACTCGCGCGCGATCTTGACCGCCTCGACGGCGCTGCGCACGATCTCATCCTGCGCCATGTTCAGTTTGTACTTGCGGTGTATCGCGCTGGTGGCCAGGAACACGTGCAGTCGGTGGCGCGGCGCCGGGGCCAGCGCCTTGGCGGCCGCTTCGATGTCCGCGCGCGTGCAGCGCGCCAGCCCGGCAATGATGGGACCCTGCACCTCGCGGGCCACCGCGTGCACCGCCTCCCAGTCGCCGCGCGAGGCGGCCGGGAATCCGGCCTCGATCACATCGACGCCCAAGTCGGCGAGCGCGCGCGCCACGCGCAGCTTCTCGGGCTGGGTCATGCTGCAGCCGGGCGATTGCTCGCCGTCACGCAAGGTGGTGTCGAAAATCAGCACTCGGTTCGGATCGAAAGTCATGGCGTCCTCCGGCGTTGGCTGGCCGTGTAGTCAGTGTCGCTAGCGCACGTCCTGCAGCCAGGGCATGCGCGAGCGCAATTTGGCGCCGACCTTCTCGATCGGCTGCTTCAGATCAGCTTCCAGCAGGCGCTTGAAGTTGCCCCCGCCGGACTCACTTTCGCGGATCCACTCGCGCGCGAACTTGCCGCTCTGGATCTCCTTGAGGATTTTGCGCATCTCATCGTGGGTGCGCTCGTTTACCACGCGCGGTCCGCGAGTCAGATCGCCGAACTTCGCGGTGTCGCTGATGTACTTGTGCATCTTTGTGAGCCCGCCCTCGTGCAGCAGATCGACGATCAGCTTCAGTTCGTGCAGGCACTCGTAGTAAGCGACCTCGGGTTGATAGCCCGCCGCCACCAGGGTCTCGAAGCCCTTGATCACAAGTTCAGTGGCCCCGCCGCACAGCACGGCCTGCTCGCCGAACAGGTCGGTCTCGGTCTCCTCGGCAAAGGTGGTCTCGAGCACGCCCGCGCGCGTACCGCCGATCGCGTGCGCGAAGGCGAGCCCGCGCTTGTGCGCCTTGCCGGTCGCGTCCTGTCCGACCGCAATCAGGCAGGGGACCCCGTAGCCCTGCTGGTACTGGCGGCGCACCAGCCCGCCTGGCCCCTTGGGCGCGATCAGGACCACGTCGAGGTCCTTGCGCGGTTTGACCTGCTTGAAATGCACGGCAAAGCCGTGCGCGAAGACCAGCATCGCGTGCTTGCGGATCTTGGTTCGCACTTCGGCATAGAGCTTCTTCTGCGCCATGTCAGGCACCAGCATCACCACCACATCGGCGCGCTCAACCGCCTCGATCGGGGGCGCCACATGCAACCCGTCCCGCTTGGCCTGCTTCCAGCCGTTGCCGCCCTTGCGCACCCCGACCACGACCTTGTAGCCGCTGTCCTTGAGATTGAGCGCCTGCGCCCGGCCCTGGCTGCCATAGCCGAGCACGGCCACCCGTGCGCCCTTGAGCGCCTTCTTATCGACGTCCTTGCGTGTGTACAGCTCCATCGTCAAATACTCCTGAAGTCGAAAAAAAACCCCGCATCGGTGGCCGGTGCGGGGTTCTGGGTGTTGGGTCGTCTCTTAAAGACTCTAGCTCAACATGCAGCTCCCGCAGCCGCGCCCCGCAGGGGCAGCAGGTCCAGAGGAAGCAGTGCGAACAAACTCTGCATGTGGCTGAAATTACCTGTATTCCTGTACGAATAACAGCACGCCGTCCCTTGTCTTGTCAACGCTGCCCCTATGGCCGCATCGGCACGGTGCAAAGGCGCCCGCGGCCGCGGCGATTGGTTAAGCTATCGGCATGCTGCATCGAGCCGCCGACGCCAAGGACGCCATTCCACTATGGCTCATCGGCGAGGCGCAGCTGCCCGCGTTCCTCAAGGGGCTCGAGCCGCACGCCGCCGCCTGGCTGGCGGGCCACGGCTTTCAGGCCGAGCGCGCACGCGTGATGACCGTTCCTGGAGCCCGCGGGCAGGTGGCCTTCGCAGTGGCGGGCCTGGGCGCTGCCAGTGAGGCCGCGCCATCCCTCTGGGACGGCGCCGCCTGCGCCGAACGCCTGCCGGCCGGCCACTATGCCCTCGCTAAGGACCTGCCCAAAACGGCGGGCACCCAGTTTGCTTTAGGGTGGCTGTTGGGCTGCTATCGCTACACGCGCTTTCGCAGCCAGCCCAAACCCTCGCCGGCCGCCGGCCTGGTGACGCCCGCCGGATGCGATGCGGACTACGCGCAAAGCGCCGCGGCGGCGATTGGATTCGCGCGCGATCTGGTCAACACGCCCGCCAACGAGCTGGGACCCGCGGAACTGGCGGCCGCTGCTGCGGAGCTGGCGCGCGAGTTTGGCGGCGAATGCACGATCACCGAAGGCGAGCCATTGCGAGCCGGCTACCCGCTGGTGCACGCGGTGGGCCAGGGCAGCGCGCGCGCACCGCGCCTGGTGGACTGCCGCTGGCCGCGCGCCAACGCTCCGCGCGTGACGCTGGTGGGGAAGGGTGTGTGCTTTGATTCCGGCGGACTGGACTTAAAGCCTTCTGCCGGCATGCTGCTGATGAAGAAGGACATGGGCGGGGCAGCGTGCGCGCTCGGATTGGCACGGCTTTTGTTGAGCATGAAGGCGCCGGTGCAGTTGCGCGTGCTCATACCTGCGGTGGAAAACAGTGTCGGTGAATCCGCGTACCGCCCGGGGGATGTGTGGACCTCGCGAAAGGGACTTACGGTCGAGATTGGCAACACGGACGCCGAAGGCCGCCTAGTGCTCGCGGATGCACTCGCCGAAGCGGACAGCGAACATCCGGACCTGCTGATCGATCTGGCCACACTTACCGGTGCGGCCCGCACTGCCTTAGGTCCGGATTTGCCCGCGCTGTTCGCCACGCAGCCCGCGCTCGCGGACGCGGCGCGGGCCGCGGGCGAGGCGGTGTGCGATCCGCTCTGGCCGATGCCGCTTTGGGGAGGCTACGACGAGGAGCTCTCAAGCCGAGTGGCGGATCTCAACAATGTCTCGCCCGGACCCTTCGCCGGGGCCATCATCGCGGCGCTGTTCCTGCGCCGGTTCGTGACCGCCACGCACGATTGGCTGCACGTGGATCTGTATGCCTGGAATCCCAAGGACCGCCCCGGGCGACCGCAGGGCGCGGAAGCGCAGGGACTGCGCGCTTTGTATGCGCTGATACGCGAGAAGTTTGGCTGAGCCTGACCTCAACCCCAGCCCGGTCGTGGAGGCCATGTATGCCCGCGAGGTCTGGCCGTGGGCGCTGTTGGGCATCGCCAGCGGCCTGGTGGAGGGCGGCACCGTGGCGGTGCTGGTCAAGAAGGGCTACAGCGGGCTGGTGGCCCCGCACTGGGTCGACTTCGCGGTCGCGATAGTCAGCGGCGCACCGGCGCTCGCCAACATCTTCAGTTTCGCCTGGGCCAATCTCGCGCACGGGCGCGCGCGCATCGGGGTGCTGGCGACGCTGCAGGCGGCCTTTGCCATCTCCGTGGGCCTGGTGGCGCTCGCGCCGGTGGCCGCCGGCGGACTGCTGATGACCATCCTCGCGGTGCTGGTCGCGCGCATCCTGTGGGCCGGCATCCTGACGGTGCGGGCGGCGGTGTGGAGCGCCAACTACCCGCGGCACGTGATGGCGCGCATCACCGGGCGAATCGTCATCGTCAGTTCACTCGGCGTGGCGACCGGCGCACTGGTGGTCGGCCGCATCCTCGATCTGCACGCGCGCGCGGCGCGCTGGTTCTACATGTTCGCTGCACTGTGCGGGGTGTGGGCGGCACTGCGCTATCGCGCGGTGCGCGTGCGGCGCGAGTACCAGCTGCTGGCCGCGGAAATCGGCAGCAGCCCGATGGCCAGCACCTTCAGCCTGTCGATGCTGCGCGAGATTCTGCGCGCCGATGCCGCCTTCCGGCGCTACATGTTCTGGATGAGTCTGTACGGTTCGGGCAACCTGATGATGACCGCGCAGATGGTGGTGCTCTTCAGCGACCGGCTGCACCTTGCGAGCCTCACGCAGATCCTGCTGCTGACGGTGCTACCGATGCTGATGATGCCGTTGTTCCTGCCCTGGTGGGCGCGGCTGTTCGATCGAGGACACATCATCGAGTACCGCTCGCGTCAGTGCTGGGCGCTGGTGGCCGCGATACTGCTGCTGAGCCTGGGCGTGGTGTGGCGGCAGACCTGGCTCCTGTGGCCGGGTGCAGTGCTGATCGGTGTGAGCTATGCCGGCGCCAACCTTGGCTGGAATCTGGGCCATAATGATTTCGCCACGCCGGGCCGCGCGCAGCATTACATGGGAGTGCACGTGACCCTCACCGGCGTGCGCGGGCTGATTGCCCCGCCGGTGGGAATGGCCTGCTACGAACTGCTGGAGCGAATGCGGCCCGGATGGGGCACGGGCGCGCTGCTCTTGCCGCTGGGCCTGGTCACCGCCGGTGCGATCGGCTTCGTAAAGATGCGGGAAATTACCCGCGAACGGACGTAAGTACACAATGACAAAAAACCGTCAAAGCGCTGATATCAGGAGATATTCAAGCCAGGTCGTGGACGGCCTCAAGCAAACGCCGGCGCGCGCCATGCTGCGCGCGGTCGGCTTTACCGATGCGGACTTCGCCAAGCCGCAGATCGGCATCGCCTCCACCTGGTCGAACCTCACACCGTGCAACATGCACATCGCGGAGCTGGCGCGCGAGGCAGGGGCCGGCGCGGATGAGGCGGGCGGTAAGAGCGTGCCGTTCAACACGATCACGGTCTCGGACGGGATCTCGATGGGCTCGCCCGGCATGCGCTATTCACTGGTCTCGCGCGAAGTGATCGCCGATTCGATCGAGACCGTAGTGGGCGCTGAGGGCTTCGACGGTTTTGTGGCCATCGGAGGATGCGATAAGAACATGCCAGGCTGCGCGATGGCGATCGCGCGCCTCAACCGTCCGGCGGTGTTCGTTTACGGCGGAACCATCCGCCTGGGCAAAGCGCGGCGCGATATCGTCTCGGTGTTCGAGGCAGTCGGTGCACGTGCGGCCGGTGCCATCAGCGCGGCGGAGGTCGATGAGGTGGAGCGCACCTCGATCCCAGGTCCCGGCAGCTGCGGGGGCATGTACACCGCCAACACGATGGCCTCGGCGATTGAGGCGCTGGGCTTGAGTCTTCCCAACAGCTCCGCGCAGGAAGCGGTCGGCGAGGCCAAGCGCCACGACTGCCGGCGCGCCGGCGAGGCCGTGGTCAAGCTCCTACAGTTGGGACTTCGGCCCTCGGACATCTTGAGCCGCAAAGCCTTCCAAAACGCGATCGCGGTGACCGTGGCGCTCGGCGGCTCAACCAACGCGGTGCTGCACCTTTTGGCCATCGCGCAGGCGGCGAGAATTAAGTTACATCTGGATGACTTCACCCGCATCGGCCGGCGCGTGCCGGTGCTCGCGGATCTGCGACCGAGCGGCCGCTATGCGATGTCGGAGCTCATCGCTATTGGTGGCATCCAGCCGCTCATGAGGACGCTGCTCGAGGCCGGACTCCTGCACGGCGAGTGCCTGACCGTCACCGGACGGAGCGTGGCCGAAAATCTCTCTGCAGTGAAACCCTACCCCGCGGGCCAGGACGTCGTGAGGCCCCTCAGCGACCCGATCAAGAAGAACAGCCACATTGTGGTGCTCTACGGGAATCTCGCCCCTGAAGGCGCGGTGGCCAAGATCACGGGCAAGGAGGGAGTTAGGTTTACCGGGCGGGCGCGCGTATTCGACGGCGAGGAGCGAGCCACGGCCGCCATTCTGAAAAGGCAGGTGCGCGCCGGTGATGTCGTCGTCATCCGGCATGAGGGACCGAAAGGGGGCCCGGGCATGCGCGAGATGCTAAGTCCTACTGCGGCCATCATCGGCTTAGGGCTGGGCGACAAGGTTGCACTGGTTACCGATGGCCGCTTCTCCGGAGGGAGCCATGGTTTCGTTGTAGGCCATGTTTCGCCCGAGGCCGCGGTAGGCGGCCCAATCGCACTGCTGCGCCATGGGGATCGGGTGACCATCGATGCGACGGCCCGGCGCATCGACGTCGAACTTACCGCTGCAGAACTGCGCCGGCGAGCCCGGGAACTCAAGCCCCGTAAGCCCTACGCGGTCAGCGGCGTGCTGGCCAAGTACGCGCGCGTCGTAAGCAGTGCATCATCTGGGGCGGTGACCGATGGGGGCGGAACCGACTGATCCTATAGGGACTCCAATAATTTTGACCGGCATGTAAAAGTATTGTTGTAAGGTTTGAAACTTGCAGCTAAAGTCGCAAAACCTGAGGTTGCCCCCACCATGTCCGATGGGTTGCTTCATGGAATTACTACGACGAATAGTAACTAACAGGGGCGACCAGGCGGGTTTCCGACTGCAGGGCTAACGAAAATATGGCATCGCGAACTTACGACTCGGGTCACACACAACGCCGCATGGTTGCCTTCGCGGCGATTATCGCGATCCACGCGTTGATTGCTTGGGCGTTTATTACGGGCTTTGGCCAGCAGGTGCTACACCAGGCGCAGCAGATCCTTGAGACCACGATCATCAAGCAGGACGAGGTCAAGGAAGCGCCGCCCCCGCCGCCCAAGCCGCAGCTCGACCGTCCGCCACCGCCCTCGGTGCCGATCCCGATCATCAACGTGAACGTGCCGATCGAAACCCCGGCTATGGTGGTCACCAAGGCCCCGCCGCCGCCCAAGGCAGTGATGACCGTGGCGGCCACTCCGATCAAGACGGTGCGGCAGCCGGATTGCGGTGAAGATTACTACCCCGCGCAGTCACTGCGTCTTGGCCAGGCCGGCTCGGTGGTGGTCAGATTCTGCGTTGGCGCGAACAACAAGATGGATGGTCCGATCGAGGTGCTCACCAGCTCGGGCTTCCCGGCCCTCGATGAGGCCGCCGGCAAGTGTCTGGCCGCCGGTAGCTACAAGGCCGGCACGGTGGAAGGCAAGCCGACCCGGACTTGCAAGGACATCAAGGTGACCTTCAAGCCACTGGAACACTGAGGGCTCGCCGTCGCCTAAGGCACGCATTTGGTTTTTTTTGGTATTTGGGTCTGAATTTATTTTGATTTAACACGGTCTGCAGGCCGGCTTTAGCAAGAGGATAAAATATGGATACCCCCGTCGCCGCTGCTCCTGAACAACAGGTCTATGGACTCATTCCGTTATGGGTCAACGGCAATCTCGTTTCCCGCGCCACGCTGATCATCCTGATCATCATGTCGCTCGGCTCCTGGTTCATCATCTTCACCAAGGTGTGGGACCAGCGCACCCTGAAGAAATCCGCCAAGATCGTTGAGCGGGACTTCTGGACCGCCGAATCCATCAAGGACGGGGTCGAACACCTGCCGATCGGCAACGACTTCCGCTTCATCGCCGAGGACGGCCTGCGCGCAGCCTCGCACCACGAAGGACGGCTCACGGACCGGATCGACCTGCACGAGTGGATTTCTCTCGCGCGGCAGCGCGCCCCCGGAGAGGTCAACGGCAACCTGACCAACGGCCTGTCATTCCTGGCCACGGTGGGCTCGACCGCCCCGTTCGTCGGCCTGTTTGGCACCGTCATGGGCATTCTCAACGCACTGATCGCGATCGGCATTGCCGGCCAGGCGAGCATCGACAAGGTGGCCGGCCCCGTCGGCGAGGCGCTGATCATGACCGCGCTGGGCTTGTTCGTGGCCGTGCCCGCGGTGCTGGGCTACAACTGGCTGCTGCGCCGTAACAAGGGCCTGCAGGACAGTCTGCGCAACTTCTCGGCCGACCTGCACGCCTACCTGGTAGGCGGCGTGCGCATGGCGGCGAGCGGTGCTCATCACGCGGACCCGCATCGCAAGTAACCCTAGCGACTCTTAGCGCAGGAGACTTTCTAGTGCACGCGTTGAAGGTGAGGCTGAGGTGACAACGTCATGGCAATGAAGATCGAATTGTCCGGGCAGGAAGAGCAGCAGGTCATGGCGGAGATCAACACGACTCCGCTGGTCGACATCATGCTGGTGCTGCTGATCATCTTCCTTATCACGATTCCGATTATCACCAAGACGGTGCCGGTCGTGCTGCCCAAGGCCGTCAACATTGCCACCAAGACCAAGCCGGAGAACATCGTCATCTCGGTGGACATCAGCGGCAACATCTTCTGGAACGGCGTGCTGGTGCCCGATCGGGATGCGCTGATCAAGCGCGTGGTGGTCGAGGCAGTGAAGAAGCCGCAGCCGGAAGTGCACATCCGCGGTGATCGCGGCGTGCGTTACGAGGCGATCGGCCGGACGCTCTACAGCATCCAGCGCGGCGGGTTGACCAAGGTGGGATTCATTACCGAGCCTGACCGGGTACTCGGTCGTTGATGCGGGTTGAAGATTAGTAGCGTCGAGCGTAAGACCGAAAGCAGGCGGAGTTAGCTCTCATGTCAATGAATGTGGCGGGTGACAAGTCGGGCATCATGTGCGAAGTCAACATGACGCCGCTGATCGACGTCATGCTGGTGCTGATCGTGACGCTGATCATGACGCTGCCGATTCAGACCCATGCGGTCAAGCTCGACATGCCCCCGCCCACCGACCAGCCGCCCCCTCCCGTGCTGCCTGAGGTGATCAACCTCGACATCGATTTTGATGATACGGTGTACTGGGACGGCAACAAGGTCGACCTCAACCAACTGGAAGGCTATTTCAAGGTCGAGAGCAAGAAGGACCCGCAGCCGGAAATGCACCTGCGGCCCGACAAGCGCTCCCATTACGACACCACGGCCAAAGTGCTGGCCTCGGCGCAGCGCCACGG
>Ga0157374_10004672_pt1 | contig 11492 bp, 8 predicted proteins | sample M25metaG_FD_115308 | JGI IMG/M metagenome (GOLD analysis project Ga0157374, IMG submission 115308) | Miscanthus rhizosphere microbial communities from Kellogg Biological Station, Michigan, USA - M2-5 metaG | ecosystem: Host-associated > Plants > Roots > Rhizosphere > Soil | place: USA: Michigan... | reverse complement strand
CAGCCACATGCCTAGTTGCTCGCCCTTGAAAATACCGGGCGCATCGTCCTTGATCCCTTCGCCGATCACGACCTCGCCGCAGATGTTCATGAGATCGAACATCCCACGAATGGCATCGCAGGCAGCTTCGTCCGCTTTTTCTTTTTCGCCGCGGCCGAGCCAGGAGAGGGCATTTAGCGCCGCGGCTTCAGTTGCCCTAACGAAATCAAACTCGATGATGCGCTCGATGTCGTCGTAGGCCTGCTTTGGGATCCGCATTCGGTGACGTTCGCAAAAGTGCGAGCCGGTGACAAGGCGAGCCTTCCGGAGAAAAGAAACGTCCAACTTTGAACGTTCTTTTCCTGCACGCCTACCTGGGCGGTTTCGCTTTGCCTTTGGCGGACACCTCTGGGGCGACTTCGTATTCCGGTTTGGCCACGCCTTTCAGCCAGTGATCAAACCAGCCCACAATGTGCTCGAGTCGCTCGATGCGGTGCCAGGGCTGTCCCGAGCGAGAGAGTTCATGGGTTTCTCCCGGGAATTTCACCATCACGGTCGGAATCTTGCGAAATTTGAGCGCGCGAAACATCTGTTCGCCGCCCGCGCCCGGTGGCGTGCGCGTGTCGTCCTCACCGAGCACGAGCATGAGCGGCGTCTTCACATTATTGATGTAAGTGATCGGAGAGCGCGCTTTGTAGTCGCCCTCTTCATCGTTGAACGGCGGCGTCTTGAACCAGTTCGGCTGGAAGAGCGTGAAATCGGCCGTGTACCACCAGTCAGCCCAATTGGCGATATCGCGCTGCGCGACCGCGGCCGCGAATCGATCGGTGTGCCCAACGACCCAGTTGGTGAGGAGACCGCCCCCGCTCCCGCCCGTCACCCCCATTTTCTTGTCGTCGATCCCGCCCCGCCTAACGACTTCATCCACGCCCGCCATCAGGTCTTTGAAATCGTCACCCGGGTACTTGTACTGAATGACGTTGCCGAACTGCTGGCCGTAGCTCGTGCTCCCGCGCGGGTTTGGATACAGCACGACGTAACCCTGCGCCGCCATCCAGTGGAACTCGTGATCGAAGACGTAGCCATAGGCGGTGTGCGGTCCGCCGTGGATGTTGAGAATCAGCGGATATTTTTTCGCCGGATCGAAGCCCGGCGGTCTCTGCACCCACGCTTGGATCCGTTTGCCGTCGAAACTTTCATACCAAATTTCTTCCGGCTCGGTCAGGGTGAGCTGGCTGAAGAGCGCGTCGTTCGCGTGGGTCAACTGCCGCGGCTGCGCGCCTGGTTGATCGATGAAGTAGAGATCGTTGATGCGAGTGGGAGTGGAAACGAGATAGACTACCTTTGAACCATCGGCTGAGGCGGAGTAGCGCAGCACCGCTTGGTTGCCCTGGGTCAAATCGGAGGCAGCGCCGTTCTCGGCGTTGAACGATGCGAGCTGAGTGTGGCCTTCCTTGGAATAAATTTCGAGGATACTCTTGCCATCCGCTGACCAAATCGGTGCGTTTCCGCCGAGCCCTCGCGGCGCGGCGTTATCTCCGAAGACACTGTCGCCGGCATCGAAATCGAAGCCGCTCGTCAGGTTGACCGGCTTGGCGTCGGCGGTGAGATCGATCTTCCAAAGATCGGGCTCGGTATAGGAATTTACCGGCTCATTCACCGAAGCGATGAATACCGCCTGTTTGCCGTCCGGACTAAGGGCCATCCTGCGCACGTTCATCGGGATGGTGGTGAGTAATTTGGCGTCGTTGCCTTTCGCCGGCACCACGTAGAGCTCCGTTTTCGGCAGCTCGTAGTAGGGCTCGTCGACGTGCCACGAGGTGAAATAAATTTGCGAGCCATCTTTCGACCAAAAGGCGTTGCCTTCATCGAAGTGACCCTTCGTTAGCTGACGTGGCTCCACTTTTTCGTCCGCGCTATGCGGTGCCGGCACGATCCAGAGATGCTGCGGGCGTTTCGGATCGAGATACCCTTCTTCGTTATCACGATAGACCGCCTGGGTGATGACATGCACATCGCTCTCGTGTTCTTCGTCTGCCCCTGCTTCTTCTTTCTTTTTCTCGTTCGGTGCGGGCGACACCTCTCCCTGCGCCGCTGCCTTCTTCGATTCTTCTTCCTTCTTTTTCTTGCGCGCCTGCTTGGCCAGGTCGTCCGGATTCGCGCTCGCCGCGAACACGATCGATTTGCCATCGGGAGACCAGCTCGGATTACTCGCGCCCTTCGGCAGGTCGGTGAAAATAAATGCATCGCCGCCTGCCATTGGAAGCAGGCAAAGTTGCGGCGGCTCCGGTTTTCCGTCTTTCTCGAGCGCGCGGCTGAATGCGATCCACTGTCCGTCGGGCGACCAGCGGGGACCGCCATCGTGCGGGCCGCTCGTCAGTTGTCGAGGCGCGGCGTCACCCGTGGTCGGCACCATCCAGATGGCGGTGTTATAGCCCGTCTTTTTTTCATTCACCGACACGCGCACATAGGTGACCCGGCTGCCATCGGGAGACATCTGCGGATCGCCGATCCAGACAAAATCAAAGAGGTCCTTTTCGGTGATGTTGCGTTTCGCGGGCGCGGCCGATGCGACTGGAGAGATCGTTAGGCAAAGAAAAGAGCAAAGCGTCGCGCGCAAGATTCGGTTTGACATGCGTTTAAGCTGGCACTGGTCACGTGCGGCGCAATCGATGGGGTGGGTCGCGTCTTTTTGGTAGGCGAGACTTTATCGAGCCTGAGCGGAGACTGTCATTGAATGAGGGCGCGTTACCCTTGGGCTCGACAGAGTCTCGCCCTGCCAGATCAGCGAGGCAGTCTTACCCTCTTCCGCCAATCTTTTTGTTGCGCCACGCTTCCCTCGCCCCTTACTCTTCCCGCGCATGTTTCGACCTCGGTTTTCTCCGCTCGCGGCGCTCGCCGGTTTAATCCTCGTTTTCACCTCTTGCGAACGGCATCACGTCGGGGAATTGCCCGAACTGCAAAGCGAGCACCTCAATCCGCTCGAGCACGAAGGCGAAGATGCAACGACCGCCCCGGCGGCGCCGCATGTTTCCCCGACGCCGGCGAATTTTTTCCCGAAACAAAAGCCCTAACGAGACCGCATCCAGCCCTAACGAAAGGCAGCGCCATGGCCGCATCCAAATATCTTACCTCGCCGCCTAATCTCACCGGCATGCCGCCGGGCGTGCCCTACATCATCGGCAACGAAGCGGCCGAGCGTTTCAACTACTACGGCATGAAGTCGATCCTGACCGTCTTCATGGCCCAGTACATCTTGAATAACTCTGGCGTGCTCGCGCCGATGTCGCCTAACGAAGCTTACAAATACACGCACTATTTCGTCGCCGGCGTCTACTACCTTCCCATTATCGGCGCGATGATTGCCGACGGCTGGCTTGGCAAATATCGAACCATCCTCTACCTCTCGATCGTCTATTGTCTTGGCAGCCTTACTCTCGCTTGCCTCGACACAGCGTGGGGCATCGGCATTGGGCAGCGCACCATGCTGGCGATCGGTCTGGCCTTGATTTGTATCGGCTCGGGCGGAATCAAGCCGTGCGTCTCGGCCAACGTCGGCGACCAATTCGGCGAGTCGAACAAACATCTGCTCTCAAAAATGTTTGGCTGGTTTTATTTTTCAATTAACGCCGGCTCGTTCATCTCTTCGATTATCTGTCCATGGATGCTCGCCAACGGCTCGCTCGGGCCGCGCTGGGCTTTCGGAATTCCGGGGATTTCGATGGTGATCGCGACGCTTTTTTTCTGGGCTGGTCGCTACAAGATGGTCCATGTCCCGCCGCGCGGTCTCGGTTATTTGAAAGAAGCCTTTCTGACCCGCGAAGGTCTGGCCATTCTTGGGCGTATCGCGATGGTCTATTTTTTCATTCTTTTCTTTTGGGCGCTTTGGGGGATGAGCAATGGCGTGGAATGGACCCTGCAAGCCCAGAAGATGGACTTGCATTGGATGGGCATGAACCTCATCGCCGCGCAGGTGCAAACCGCGAACCCAATTCTCATTCTGATCTGCATTCCGCTGTGCAATTATTTGATCTATCCCGCAATCGAGCGCGTTTTTCCGCTCACGGCGCTGCGCAAGATCGGCATTGGTTTATTTCTCACCGCATTCAGCTTCGTGGTCATCGTTTGGATCCAGAGCCAGATCGATCAGGGTTTGAAGCCAAGCATTAACTGGCAATTGCTCGCCTATGTGATTCTGACGTTGGGCGAAACGATGGTTTCTATCACCGGCCTCGAGTTTTCCTACACCCAGGCGCCGAACTCGATGAAAAGCTCGGTCATGGCGCTTTGGCTACTCTTCATTGCCAGCGGTGAATTCTTTGTCGGTCTGTTTAATGCCTGGGATATTAACGCTGATGGGACGAAGAAGCTGACTGATTTCCAATACTTTGGCTTCTTTACCATTGTGATGTTTCTCGCCGCCGCGGTCTTCGTGGTGCTGGCGTGTTTCTACAAGGGAACCACCTATCTCCAATCTCAATTGACGCCCGACGAAGTGGCAACCGAGCCTATCGTGGCCGGCGGCGCACCGACTTAAGACTCGTGCTCGTGCTCCTGCTCCTAATCGAATCCTAGACTTGGAGATCGATCACGAGCACGATTAGGAGCACGAGCAGGAGCTAGCGCATGCCGCCGCCGAACGAAGAATACGTCCTCGATCTCCTGCGCGACGTGGGTCTGGTGACGCGCAAGCAGATCGAAGAAGCACGCGCCAATCTCAACGGCTCGAGCAGTGTCGTCGACCTTCTCGTTAGGCAAGGGATCGTCTCGGCCGACGATATTTCCCGCAGCCTCGCCGCCCAGGCGCACATGCACTGGGTCGATCTCTCCGACATGGTCGTGCCCCAGGACGTGATCGATGAGATCAAGCCCCAGGATGCGCGCCGCTTCAAAATGATCCCGATCGCGCGCAACGAGCACGGCCTTGTCGTCGCGACGGGCGACCCGCTCGATTTCGACAGCATCGACAGCCTCAGCTTCTTGTTGAAACGCGAGATCGAGCTGGTCTGCACCACACCCGAAAAAATCCGGCAATCGCTCATCAAGTATTACGGGAGCGCGGAAGAAGCCGTTGATGTCCTGCGCGAAAAAATCGGCGACGCCGCGCTCGAGGAACTCGACATCGCAGCGGGCGCGGAGTTGCCGGAAGGCGAGGGGGGCGATGCGCCGATCGTGCGCATGGTGTCGATGCTCTTGCTCGAGGCGCACAAGCTCGGCGCGAGCGACATTCATCTCGAGCCGCTCGAGAAAAGTTTCCGCGTTCGTTTTCGCATCGATGGCGTCCTTCAGGAAATGCAGTCTCCGCCGAAGAAGTTGCAGTCCGCCATCATCAGTCGGCTCAAGATCATGACCGCCTCGATGAGTATCGCCGAAAAACGCCTCCCGCAGGATGGCCGCATCCAGGTGAAAATGGGAAAGAAATCGATCGACCTGCGCGTCTCGACCGTGCCAACCAATCACGGCGAAAGCATGGTCATGCGGTTACTCGACAAGACGAGTCTGCTCCTCGGCCTGCCTGAGCTGGGTTTCCTGAGCGACGACCAGGAAACCTTCGAGCGCCTCTTGCGCGCGCCCGACGGCATCCTGCTTGTCACCGGCCCGACAGGTTCCGGCAAAACGAGCACGCTCTACGCCTGCCTCAATTACATCAACAAACCCGATCGCAAGATCATCACCGTTGAGGAACCGGTCGAGTATCAGATGAACGGGATCAACCAGGTGCAGGTAAATTCGGAAATCGGAATGACCTTCCCGGCGGCCCTCCGTTCCATCCTGCGCCAGGCGCCCAATATCATTATGATCGGCGAAATTCGCGATCTCGAGACCGCCGCGATCGCGACCAACGCCAGCCTGACCGGCCATCTCGTCTTCAGCACCCTACACACCAACGACGCGCCCTCCGCGATCGCCCGTCTCATCGACATCGGGGTGCAGCCGTTTCTCGTCTCGACCTCGATCCGCGCCATCATGGCGCAGCGACTCGTTAGGCGACTTTGCGCGAACTGCAAGGAGCCGGGACATCTTTCCGATTCGGAGCTGCGCGCCCTGCGCATCGAGTCCTCGCAACTGGGTGAGGCCAGCGTCATGCGCCCGGTGGGATGCGAGCGTTGCCGGCAAACCGGCTACAAAGGGCGCATGGGAATTTTCGAAATCTTCGAAATCGACGATGAAGTGCGCCACATGGTCAACAACCGTTCCTCCACCATGGTCCTGCGGCAACGCGCGCGCGAACTGGGCATGCGCACCCTGCGCGAGGACGGCGTGCGCAAAGTCCTCGCCGGCATGACAAGCGCGGAAGAAGTGATCTCGATCACGCTGGGCGACCTGAACTGATGAATAACGAACGACTCGCCGATCTCTTTATCGACCAGGGCCTGATGGACCGTGCCCAAGCCGATGATGTTCTGCTCGAGACCACGCAAAACGGGAAAGCCATCGACCAGGCGATGGTCGATCATGGGATTGTCGACGAAGCGCAATTTTACAAGGCGATCGCCGAAGCCCTCGGGACCGAAGTGGTCGATCTCGACCAGATTGAGTTTACTCCGCAAATTCTGCGTCTTATCCCGGCCGGGCTGGCGCGTTTGCATCGCGCCTTACCGATCGGTGAGGCCGACAACGCCATCCGCGTCGCCCTGATCGATCCGCTCGATACCCAGACGATTGAAGACCTGCGCTTCGCCCTCGGGCGCGACATGGAAGTGGTGCTCGCGCCCAGCCTGCAGATCGAAGAACGGCTGAAGAAGCATTACGGCGAGGACACTTCCAGCATGGAAGACATCCTCAAGCAGCTCGGCGAAACGGGCGAGCTGATGACTCTGGCCGGTGACAGCGCGACGCGCAGCAATGTGGAAGCAGAAGCGAATGCCACGCCCATCATTCGCTTCGTCGATTTGATTCTCTACCAAGCCATCCAGGACCGCGCGAGCGACATTCACTTTGAACCCTTCGAGGCGGAGTTCAAAGTCCGTTATCGGGTGGATGGGGCGCTTTATGAAATGGCGCCGCCGCCGCGTCACCTTGCGCTCCCCGTCATCTCGCGCGTCAAGGTAATGGCAAACATGAACATCGCCGAACGCCGTCTGCCGCAGGACGGCCGCATCCAGAAAAACATCGCCGGCCGGGCGGTTGATCTCCGCGTCTCGACTTTGCCGACGCAATTCGGCGAGAGCGTGGTCCTGCGCGTGCTCGATCGCTCGACCGTCAATCTCGATCTCGAAGCGCTCGGGATGCCCGACTACATCTACACTTACATCCTCGAGGTGATTGACCGGCCGAACGGGATTTTCATCGTTACTGGTCCAACCGGTTCCGGCAAAACGACCACGCTCTATTCCTGCCTGCGCAAGATCAACACGATCGACTCCAAACTCCTGACCGCGGAAGAGCCGGTCGAGTACGATCTCGAGGGGGTGATGCAGGTGCCAGTCAACGACGCCATTGGCCTCTCCTTCGCGCGTGTCCTGCGCGCTTTCCTGCGCCAGGATCCCGATCGCATTATGGTCGGTGAAACGCGCGACCTCGAAACCGCGCAGATTGCAATTCAGGCCTCGCTTACGGGGCATCTCGTCTTCACCACCCTGCACACGAACGATGCGCCCGGCGCCATTGCGCGACTGATCGACATGGGGGTCGAGCCTTTTCTCATTTCTTCCACCCTCGATGCCGTTCTCGGCCAACGCCTCCTCCGCAGCATCTGTCCCGATTGCCGGGCCACTTACCAGCCTAACGAATCGCTCCTCGCGCAGCTCAATCTTTCCCCGGACGAAATTGGGGAGCGCCACTTTTACTACGGCAAAGGCTGCGACAAGTGCAACCGCACGGGCTACAAGGGTCGCAAAGGGATTTACGAGCTGATGAAGATTAGCGACCCCATTCGCAGCCTGATCAATGAACGCGCTCCTTCGGTGGTCCTGAAACAAAAGGCGATCGAGCTCGGCATGGTGACGCTGCGCCAGGACGGCGTGCGCAGTATCTTCGAAGGCCACACCACGATCGAGGAAGTGTTGAAATACACTTAGCGAAGGGCAGAGGAAAAATTGTGCAATAATCCGCACACAAAATCTCGACAGATCATTCCCTGATCTCTATTCTGCCAATCGACACCTATGCCGCGATTTACCTATATTGCGCTCGACTCGCGTGGCCAGGAATCCACCGGCCTGGTCGAGGCGCTCTCGACCAATGACGCCATCGGCCAACTCCGTCAGGCCGGTTATTTTCCGACCAATGTCTATGAGGAAGGGCAGGGCGGTGTTGCGCAAAAAAAAGCGAGCCGCGCCGCCAGGGCCAGCGCCGCCGCCGCTCCCGGCGCGAAGAAAAAAGGCATCGTTCTTTTTCAGAAAAAAACCGTCAAAGCCAAGATCCTGATGGTCTTCACCCGGCAGCTCGCGACCCTCATCGACGCCGGCCTGCCCTTGCTCCGTGGCTTGAATGTGCTCGAGAAACAAGAGCGCGATGCCGTCCTCAAAAGCACGATCAATCAACTCGCCGACTCGGTGCAGGGCGGCAGCACCTTTTCCGAGAGCCTCGGGCAACATCCGAAAATTTTTAACAAGCTCTTTGTTAACATGGTCAAAGCCGGCGAGCTCGGTGGCGTGCTCGAACTCGTGCTCGGACGCCTGGCCGAGTTTCAGGAAAAAGCACAGAAGGTCAAAAACAAGGTCAAATCCGCGATGATCTATCCGGTCATCGTGCTTTCTCTTGCCATGATCATCATGGCGTTCCTGATGGTTTTCATTGTGCCGAAGTTCCAATCGATCTTCCACGACATGCTCGGGGACAAGCCGCTCCCGGCCATCACCGAGTTCGTCATCAGCATCAGCAACTTCATGCAAAACCACTGGCTGCTTTTGCTCGGCGGCATTTTCGCCCTCATTTTCGGTTTCAAATCTTTTGCGCGCACCTCCGGTGGCCGCGCCGTTATCGACCGGCTGGCACTACGCGCACCCCTTTTCGGCAACCTGACGCGCAAAAGCTCGATCTCGCGATTTGCCCGAACGTTAGGCACGCTCGTCACCAGCGGCGTCCCGATTTTGCAGGCGCTCAATATTACCCGCGAAACGGCCGATAACACCGTGATCGCGAACGCCATCACGCAGGTCCACGATTCGGTTAAGGAAGGCGAATCGATCGTGCAACCGTTGGAAGCGAGCGGCGCGTTCCCGCCCATGGTCATTAGCATGATCGATGTCGGTGAGGAGACCGGCCAGTTGCCGGAAATGCTGCTCAAAATCGCGGAAGTCTACGACGACGAAGTGGACACCGCGGTCGCGGGGCTCACCTCGATGCTGGAGCCAATCATGATTGTGATGCTGGCGGTGATCGTCGGCACAATCGTGATCGCGTTGTTCATGCCCTTGATCAGCATCATCGGTGGCCTGCAGGCGCAGAACTGACGGATGGAGCATTCCGCGGGATCGTTAGGGGCGCGGCCGCTTGGGACGCGCCGCCGGGGTTTCACCATTGTCGAAGTCCTGGTCGTGATGGCGATCATCCTTGTGCTCGCAGGTTTGATCCTGGCAACCAGCAGCTACGTGCACAACAAAGGCGCGCGCTCAAGAGCCGAAGCCGAGATCGCGGCGATGTCGGCGGCGCTGGAGAATTACAAGGCGGATAATGGGGTGTATCCAACCAACATCTCATTAAATGCGAAAAGCCAAGGCAATCCCTCGGCGTACCAAAGTGCAAGTACGACTCTCTATCAAAGCATGATTGGCGACAAAAACGCTGACGGGCTGCCAGATGCGGGTGCAACGTCCTACATGCTCTTCAAGCCGAATCAGGTGGGAGGCAGCGGAGCCACAGCCTATGTAAAGGATCCGTTTGGGAACAGCTATGGATATTCGACGATCTATCAGAGCGATTCCACGAAGGGCTATAATCCTACCTTCGATCTCTGGAGCACCGCCGGGGTTGTAGACACGAGCGCAACACCAAACTCAGTGGGGTGGATCAAGAACTGGTGAACCTAATGCACCACCACCACCACCCGCCGATTGATTTCCTGTTCCGCAATCGAGGCGTCGGGTGAGGTGAGCAGGTTCGCCTTCCCGAAACCGCGCGTCTCGATTTGACCCGGATTGATCCCTAGCGACTCGACCAGGTACGCCTTCACGCTTTCAGCGCGGCGCCAGCTCAGGTCGAGATTGTATTCGTCCGAGCCATACGAATCGGTGTAGCCCTCAAGCGTGAAGGTGGCGTTCGGGTTGCGCTTGATCAGCGTCGCCACTTTTTGGAGTTGCTCGACTGCGCTGCCCTGCAACTCCGCGCTGTCGTACTCGAACAATTGATTGTTAGGCATCTTGAACTTCGTGCCCGCCCCGAGCGGCCCCTTCTGCGAAAGAAGCGATTCCAAATCGCTGAAACCCGGCGCGCGATCGGTCCGCGGACCAGCGCTGTCGCCCGGAATGCCGTTGAAATTATTTGGCCGTTTGATCGTCGTGCTGGTGGCCAGCTCTGTTCCGGTCATCGCGGGCTGCGGTCGGCCGGAATCGGCCACATTGTTGAGCAGCGCCTGCGCGCGTTTCGCATCCGGGGTTTTCTCGAGCGATTGCGCCGTCGTGCGCTCAATCTCGTTGATGACCGAATTCAAATTCGTTTGCTCAACCTGCGGTTTGTCAGGCAGGACATCGCGCGTGTCATCCGGCATCGCCGCGGTCGCGTGCACTTCCTGCAAAAGCGTGTCGAACGATTTCTGGTCATCCGGAAGCTGCACGTCGGTCTTGTCTGGATTTGGTTTTGCGGCCTCGGTCGCGGAGCTTGCGGCCGCTTGATCGAGTGGCTTGGGTTCGAGATCGACGCTTTTCACCTTGAAGGTCGGCGGCGGGCGTTTTTCCAGTCCGAGGGGCGTCGTCGGCTGAAAGCCGGTGCGGTAAAAGAAAAAGCAGAGCAACCCGTGGAGTGTGAGCGAAAGGATCAACCCGACCAAAAGCCAGTTGCGCTGTTTGCTCCGGCCCGACCAGACGGGTAACGGTGCGGCAGTGCGTGCGGTGACGGCCTTCATTCCGAGTTAGACATGCGAACGGTGAAAAAGTTAGGCCACGGATGAACGCGGATGAAATACGGAAGCAGAAAGAATCGCTCGGCTTCTCCATCCGTGAATATTCGTGCTCATCCGTGACTAAGATCCCTAACGAGTTTGCCCGCGAGTCCGTTCGATGAAAATGCGTGCGGCGCGCCGAATCTCTTCCGCGACGTGCACTTCAGGAGAAACGAACTTGGGCGTAAACCACGGGTAGAGCCCGATCAGGTCGTTGGTGACAAGAATCTGGCCGTCGCAATGTTCACCCGAACCGATCCCGATCGTCGGAATGGCGATCGCCTCGGTAATTTGGCGAGCCGCGTCCGCGGCCACGATTTCGAGGACAACGGAAAACGCGCCTGCCGCCTCTACCGCGCGCGCATCGGCCACGAGGCGCTCCGCTTCCGCGGCACCGCGCCCCTTTACTTTGTAACCGCCCTCCTCGCGCACGCTTTGCGGAAGCATCCCGATGTGCGCCATCAACGGAATT
>Ga0157374_10004671_pt1 | contig 11495 bp, 12 predicted proteins | sample M25metaG_FD_115308 | JGI IMG/M metagenome (GOLD analysis project Ga0157374, IMG submission 115308) | Miscanthus rhizosphere microbial communities from Kellogg Biological Station, Michigan, USA - M2-5 metaG | ecosystem: Host-associated > Plants > Roots > Rhizosphere > Soil | place: USA: Michigan... | reverse complement strand
CCGTCAAACTAAGTCAATTGAAGTAAAAGAAGTTTATTTTATTTCATCCATTTTTGTGACCATTAATCGAGTCATTCGTTCAGTGTCATAACTTTTACTTTCGTTTAAAATCAAGCCCTTAATCAGGTAACAAATTGCTATGACATCCGAGTGAGTATGAAAAGCTGACAAAATATTTTAATCTTTGCCTGGAGACATGGCAAGTACTTATACTTTCCTTCTAAAGTTTGTATGACATGCATGTCCAGTAGTAACCTCACACTCTTCCTTTACTTTTACTCCTCGTTATCATCCTCTTCTTATATTCTTAACAAATGAATGTCCTTGTGAATTGTGTTTCGGTTGAGTAAGAGTGACAAATATTATAATGTCCCGTGAAAAATGATACCTTTATCTTGAATCTCTATCGCAAGGTATTTAATAACCAAGACTTTAGTATTTAAAAACCAAGAGTTGAGAGTTTCAAGTCTTAAATGTGTCATCGACAAAATTAATGAGACTATTATTACTTTTCTAACCGAAACAACAGAAAGGTTTACTCTTGACTTCATCTTGAATTTGACTCTCAATTCACAAGAGAAGTACAAGTTGTTCACCCACTCGATTGGCTGTGAAGTGAGAGACGTGAGTTATGGTGAGAAGAGAGGAAGCAAAGACACCCCAAGAAGAATGTAAAGCGAGAAGAAGAAGAAGCCAAACCCAAAAAATAGCATGAGAACCTTTGATGCAACAGGACGATAAGGTTACAAAGATACAAAGAGAGATGATGTACTACAGGGATAGAAAACTGTGACAGAACCACACATTTCTTCTCAAACATGTTCGCGACAGGAGACCTGCACAGATGTCATGTGACATTACAGAGCCAGGAATGAAAGAACAACAAGATGCACTGACAAGATTAAAAGCCTGTGGAAGAAGTTTAGTCTAAAGTTTTTTGTCTGAAGAAAAGAAAGAAAAGAGATGCTTCAAGAAAAATGGCAGATGTCCTTGTTTTTGATCCCCTCTTGTTTCACATGTTGTCCTCTTACTTCATCAGATCTCTTGACTCCTCTGTGATCTTTCTTCTTCTTCTTCTTACTCTTACTCTGTGTGTGTCTTTGGTCTCATCAGGAGGTCAACGAGAGGATCACATCTCACACCGTCGAGTGAGAGGAGTCCAGCAGAGTGAGAGGAAGAGAGAGAATAAATGTCAAGAAGTAAGAAGTGAGAAATGTTGAAGTAAATGAAAAGTACTTGAGAGGTAAATGGTCCTCCTCTGCCACCTGCTGTATGTCAATGGCCATCATCATTTGAGTAGAGATGATGACACGAGATAATCTTGTACTCAAGAAACAGCCAGAAAATTTTGTGCTTTTCCTCCCACAGAGACCCACAGAGATAAACATGCAGGACCTCTTGGTGTGTTTTATTCCGAGACAAAACGTAAATCTCCATCCTCGTTATCATGGTCATTCAAGAAGAAGAACTTCAAGAAAAGAGCATCCTAATTGTATCTGAATTATTGTTATGTGCCCTCCTCAGTCTGAATCAACGGGAGGCTCCTAAGAAGTTGGCGTTGAAATAGTGTCAGGACTCATGACCAGAGAAAAGGAAGGCAGGTGTCGTCCTTTCCTTCGCACTTTGCTCTCTTCTTCGCAGGAGACTTTTAATGTATTGATTCATATTGACTGCCGTTGCATCACATGATTTACAGCTCACATTCCTAAAGTTCTTTCTTTCTTTCTAACTACACGTGTCGTGTGAGGCAAACTCTATGCTTTTCAGTCGTGATTCGTGTCTTATCATGTTTTCTCACAGACTTAATGATACTCGTCTGGTGTGGGATAACAAAAAGGTATGTAACATCAAGAGAAGGAGGAGAACATGTCTTTTACTCCTCCTGTTTCCTTTACTACTACTTGTAGTCGGTTTCATCATCAAGACCATGATGGTCATGAAAGAGAAGATGAGTCGGCAGAAACAAAAAGATAATATTCTTTGATTTTTCCCGACTCTTTTACATGAAGTGACTGGACTTACGTGTGAAAGAAGGAGGGAATCATGATGATGAGGGGCTGATGATCCTCATCATCAACACCATCGAGAAAGGAAAGTGTGTGTTCTCTACCACTCGATCAAAGCAAGTCAAGAGAGATTGAGGGTCATCTTTTCAGAGGAAGAGGAGAGTCAGAGTTATTTTTCATTAAACCTTCAAATGGATTCATTATTCACCTTAAATTACGGGTCTCTTTTCTTGGCCGACGAATGTGTGAGGCAACAACAACGAGAAGATCCCGATCAAGAGAACCTGCCTAAACAACAAGTATCAGCCACGGCTTCTTTCAAGACAACATGAGGATATATTATTCCAGACAAGTGTTGTTGTCGGAGAAGAAGACGGATATTATTAAGTATTTTGTGAATTAGCCTGGTTACTCCTCTCTCTTCACACATCTCTTCCTCAGGACATGAGTAACTGAGACCAGAAACACACACCTCCTCATCCTCTTCTCTTCTCTTCTTTGGTGGCCCAAACGAACGACAGGTCATCATCCCGGGTTAACGTGAGAGTACATGTTGAAGCAGACAAGATGGGGTTCTTCTCATCAGCACCTCCTCTTTCTCTTGTATTTCTTGATTGACCACTACTTTAAGGGAAATCATTCCAAGGGAAAGTGTCTGGTTTCCATCTGCCTTTGATATCCTGATCGAATATGCAGTTTCATCAGGGATTCTTGATTCTTGAGGCCTGGAATTACAAGGTTCATGAGAAGATGATGTTCGCTTCTCACTCTGACTCATTACTTGTGAATTGAAATTTCTTGATGTGAGAGGAGTGGAAGAATGAGAGGCGAGTGAGTGATTGAGATGCATTTCATGTTGATCATGTTCACACCATGAGTTCTAGATTCCAAATTCCTTCCCGGGATCTTCCTCATGATTTTCTCAGTCAAGTCAAGCAGAGGCGCGACCTCACAAGTCTTCGCAGGTGGCCCTTCAACACTGTCTCTAGAACTTTGTTTATTCTCTTTGTTGTTGCAAATGTTAACCTTCATCACTTTTCTTGGCTGATGATACGATTCCTAATGCAATTGTGTATCCACAGGTCCTGAGTGATTCATCATTTTTATCATTGCATTCTTACACTCAAAGTCATTATCATTCTTGAACTCTAATGCATGATGTTGTTGTGTAAGAATATAATCGAGATTCAATAGTTTCCTTCTTCCATTAGATTATCCATCCATGGATCATAGACTTTTCACAGGTATTTTATGTTCTCTTTTTCTCTGGTTAATTCTGTCATCCAAGACAACAGCAGGAGGTAACAAACTACCTTAACATGAAGTAAACGAAGAGAATTTTGTCATCAGAATAGCTTTATGTCAAGTGAGAGAGAAAAGTCAGACTAACGACATTCACGTAAGAGATAGAGAAATTGACTCGAAAGAGCAAGATGTTGACTTGATAGAGAAATACAAGGATTCTTTGAATGAAAGTGAGAAATAAAACTCAAAGCAAACTGATATTGAAGAACCATCAGGTTATTTAATGGCTTTCTTACTTAAATTAAAGTCGTTGAAGAGGACATGTCACCAGTAATGATCTCTGAAGGAGAAGTGTCGACTCTCAAGTGTGTTTGAATGATAAAATCTTAAAGTCTATGAACAACTAATGAGAGAAGAGTTGCTGCTCTGCATCTGGAATGAATGAAATCAACTTGTCTTTTGACGAACTAATAAAGGGAAGCATGATTGTGTTCATTGACAGGAGAAGGAAGAACAAGTATAGAAATTAAAGTCTGAATCTGTTGAACAAGAAACATTTGGATGCGATTTTTTGTTTTGTTTGTCCACTTTCTTTCTCTTTTTCAAGTGAAAGATACTAGTCAAACATGTATTCATATCCCATGGAGAGAGAAGTGATCTCAACAACAACTTGAGATGAAAAGAAAAAGTCCTACAACAAAACTTGTAGACACAGATTGAAAGAAAAGGAATCTCTTTTTCCTTTTTCTTTTCACTCTTCTTTTTATTCTTTTCTTTGGAAGAGAAGGCTCCAACAGGAGTCAAACTAGAATGACAAGAAGAAAGTTTCAAGAAACCAAGTAGTTCATGAATGAATGAAAGGAACTCGAAAATGAGTGAATGAAAGTATCCATGTTTCATGCACTACAACTACAAAGGATGTCTTAGAGAATAGTGTACTCGTGGTCCTTCCAGACAATATAACTCGAGTCAGAGCAACAGTAGACAACAATAGCCAAGACAACATGGTATAGACAACCTCTCACGGGAGGCATTTTTATTGTTCATGAAACGTGTTGCTTCTTTGAAAATATCCCGGAGAGAATTCAAGACAATAAAGTCAGTCTGACTCCTTGACAATGACATCCACCTTCTTCTTCCTCTTCTTCTTAGCCTTAAGCTTAACTCTCTTGACTTAACAAAACCAATTGCTTCTCACACGACATAAACAAGACTGTGCTTTACCTTTAATTCTTTACAGAAAATTACTCTTCTTTTACTCTTCTTCTGAATTCCTTGTCATTCCATGTCAAATTGGTTGCCAGGAATGATCATCACGAACATGAACAGAGACATGAGTTGGCTCTGAACCTTAACTGTTTGATGATGATTTTTGTTGATCATCAAGTCTCTCATGAATCTCTTTCTCTCTCCTTGAGATGACGAGTTGATGACTCGAGAACGAGAGGAGATGAGTTGAAGAGACAAGAAGGATGAGCACAAGGGATGCTGATGATGGGATGAGAAGTTAGTTGTGAACAAAAAGAAGCCAAAATTTGAGTACAGGAGGAGGTATCCAACCAAGAGTTTAGGAGGATCCAGAGAAGAGATCAAGACTCATCAAAGAGTATGAGAGAAAAAGAGGAGGAGGGAGTTTGAATCAAAGCAGTCTTCACGCTTTTTCTTCTAAAACGAGTGATGAAGTAAAGTCCCTCCTTCTTTCCTGACTTGAAGTCTTCGAACGCACTCTCACTCACTCGCTTTTCTTTGCTCAAGTTGTCTGGATACAAACTTCTTGCTCTTCCATACAACCCATACGACCGGACATTCTTGGACTTCCACGACACAAGTTAAGTGCAGGAGGACATCCAGGACAACCAAAGCCCTTTCATTCGTGAGTTATCTTTTATTGTTTGATACATTAATTCGCTAAGAATTGAGAGAATTGTCGACATGTCATTGTAGACATGTTGCCATGTTGCCATGTTTGAGTTAGACTGTTGCCATAAACCATTTCGCTGTAGACTATGTTACGAAACCACTAGTCAACATTCCAAGAGATACTCATGGTCAGCTGAAGATGTGTTCCTTCTTTCTTTGTAGTGACCGCTTGATGTTTCTCTGTCTGATCTCCTCCCTTCTCTTTGCTAATCACTTAAGGAAAGTGTGAGATGATGATGAGAGACTTGAGGCAGTCCATTTCATTCTATCACTACACCATGAGAAGGAGCCGGCAATGTTTTAAAGAACCTCTCAAGATGATGATCCATGCTTTTGAATGCAAGAATGTTCTCTAACTAAACTAAACTAAAGTATCGACTCCTCCTGCAAGTCCTGCTGCAAAGAAGTGTTCTCACCTTCCTTTTCAAGAAGCCATTCTGTCTTCCTTCGTTGTTCCTTCTTCGTTGTCGGCATCTCCCTTTGATGAGGTTGTTGTGTTAAAATTATTGACTTCCAACTTATAATTATCCCTCGTCCATCTCATACTTTGATTGAGACTTGTTCTTTGTACTGTTAGATGGTCAAGTTTGAGACATTTGATGTGACTCGAGTAGTGAGTGATGTCTGTCGGTCTGATACTAAATATGTTGAGGAGGAATTGAATTCTTGTCGAGAAGCATAGGCTGAGTTGTGTATACTAAACCAGGGAAACCAGAAGCAGAGAAACGAGTTGTGAAAGAAATGTTACACAACAAGAGTATAGGGTACAAACAAGATACTTGTGTGTGTACGTGGTATACCAGTCTCTTGTGTAGCAAACAGTTCTTGGAAGTAAAGTCGAGACAAAACAAGCCCGGGTTATACTCTTTCTATTGTACTACTCTTTGACTCTGTTTTTGCAGAGTCAAAGTCTCTGATAATTATCCCGGAGCCAGACTAGCATTGGAGTTTGATTTCTGTCCGATGTCTGCTTCTAAAAGTTTATTGTCAGAGAAAAACGGAAAAGTCAGTCTTTCAAGGTCTTTTTCTTTCTCACAAGTCATCTGCCTGTGTTACCTGATCTGTGTTGCCTTTCATTTGCATCTCTCACTCCTGTTGTCAAAATTCATTGCCTTTTTATTATTATTCAAGTGATGGATGTTCATGACGAGAGGGTCTCTCAAACTGTGTCATGCTTTCAAGAGGTTGTGACATTTAAACTGATTCAATAGAGAGAGTACTTTCATGTTCATGTTCATGAGGAAATGCATTGAAATCAATCTCTTGGTTTTGTCCATGAAATCACTCCCTTCTGACTAACAATACTTGAAGAGGACGTGGATAACATGCAGATCATGATTCTCTCTCGACATGAAGTATATCCTGTAGACTTGCTTTTATTGTCTCCTGACTCTGAGTCGACGAGACATTTCAAACAAGAAATAGTTTCAAGACAACAATAGAAGCTGCCCTCCTGTGAGGCTGTCTATAAAATGGTCGGTTATCTAGAGCCCATTGTTGTGTTTCCATGTCTGCTACTCTTTGTCTGGAAGTACAACACAGTCTTTATATTGAAAGATGCATTCATTCACTCATTTTCGAGTTTCTTTCTTTCATTCATGAACAAGTCTTGGTCTCTTGTTATCATTCGTTTGTTGTCAGTATTTTTCTTTCTTTGATTCTCTCGTTTGACTTCTGTTGGACTTGTTCTTTTCTCTCGTTAGACCCACTCACTCACCCCTCTTGACTTTGAATCTCTGTCTCTTTCAAGTGGTTCTACAAAAGAGTGTGATCACTTCCCTCCATGGGATGTGTTTGACTTGTGTATGAGAGACTGGACACAAAAAGAAAACTCGCACCCATCGTTTATGATGACTTGTTACTTGAATCTCTTCTTGACGTGAAAGAGAGGAAGGAAGGAAAGATCATTGACTGACACTCTTTGTGTGAAATCAAGAGGAAGGAACAACAAGAGAAGTAAATTGGGAGGCTTTCACTTGTACTCTTCTTCCCATGAAACTCTCGATAATAAGCCTGTTTACATTCATCTGATTCCTTCAACTCATTAGACTGACATTGTGTTAATCCGTTGTTGTCGTCATGTCATGTCGTGTCTGTCGTGCAAGAAGAGTCGACACTTCCTCACCTTCAAGTTGACTCCTCCCGGTTACATGACTGTCTCTCAAGAGAAGAAGATGTATACCAATGAATGATAACTAGATTTTGGGTGTAAGACTTGAGGGTTCACTACCAGTTTTCTTTTTTAGTTTAGTTTCCTTTCCTTTAGGCTCTCTATCTTTCATGTCTCCTGTCTCCTGTCTCCTGTCGCGCAGTTTTCTTACATCATGTCCTCTTTATAGTCTCAACATGAAGAGCATTTCTTTGATGACACACTCGGGTACTTCTTCTTTTCCTTTTTCTTTCTGTCTTTCTTGGTTCTTGTACTCAATTCAAGTGTAGTAGTACTCTATCTCTCTGTCTTTTTTGGATGACAGAGTTAACCTGAAACCAGGAGAGTAAAGTAAAAGAGGAGAAGAAAACCAGATGATGTGAGAGGGAGGATGTAAGAGAAGAATTGATGCTCCTGTTGTGCAAGAGAAGAGAAGAGAGAAGAGAAAAGGGAAGAGGATTCTTTTCTCGCATCCATGGATGAATGAAAGCGAGAGGAGACGAGTTTTGAGAGAAAAGAGAGAGAAGAGTGGGAGGAATTTCTTGCCCCACAAGATGATGATGAAGGAAGGAAAAGAGAGAGAATATTCTTGTGTTTTGGCCTCCAACATCGACATCCTCTCCCACAAGACGTACATCATCATGCTCTCATGGATGAAAGAGGGTCTTGTGTGAAGCATGCCATCATGTCATAGAAGATGGAGTTGAAGGTTCCAAGTCAACCTCGAATTCTCGATTCTCTACCCTCGTTGTTCCTTTACTGACTCGAAACACTTGGCACTCAAAGCAAGTTTAATTGCCCGGCAAACTAAGTTGGAGAGGAAAGAACCATCATCGAAGCAGACTTGACTTGAAAGTATCGGTTGCTTCTGTTTCTGGATTTTTGGTTAGAACAGTCGGCGTAGAAATATTACAGGCCAACAGATGGACATTTGAAAGGAGGAGTCGAGTGAGAGAAATTTAACGATTTTGTAAGTTGTTGTTGTGGAGGTGTTGTTTGAGAACAAAATCATCTGCCTTTTACTTCCTCTTACTTCCTCTTAGTTCCTCTCACACGATGTTGGAGAAGAAAGAATAAATTATTTTGAGGAAACAAAGGTAACAACAACTTGCCCTCCTCCCATGCCATCAGCTCTCGGTGTCAGTTATTGTTGCCTCAATCCCATCATCACACTTTTACTCACAGAAGCCGACCCCGGCAGGTAATCATCATCATCATTATTATCAAGACATTGAGAGGAGGAAGGCAATGAAATCAAGACCAGGCATTAAAATTACACCACTGACTTGACAACAAGTCAGTCAGTTGTTGTTGTTCTTCTCATCATCATGTCATTATTATTATCATCATCATTCTTTCTTGTACTCCTTTCCTTTCTCTCATGATTCTGTAGTCTGCCCTGAAGGTGTACCTTCGGAACATGTACTCTGATTACAGGGATGCAAAGAGGGAGGGAAGAATGAAGCCGAGATTTGAAGACTATTTCATTTCTTTCTCTCATTGTTCTCTAACTTATGCACCCGAAAGCGATCTAATCTCTCAAGACATTGTCATTGAGATGATCTTGCATCCCATGATAAGCATCCACGATAATCGTCCACAGTTCGTTGGATCATCATCATCATGATTACTGTGATGATGACTCTGATGAAGCTTGTCTTTTCAATTTTCTTTGTGATGACCACTAGTCATTAGAAGCTGAGAAGAAAAGTGGTTCTCTCTCAGGCAACTTGCCTGGTAATTGATTTTAAGTGTAGGATGACCGAGTGTTTCGAGAAAAATGAAGGAAGGAAACAGTTTTCAAGACACGGTGATCAACTTGACAGACTGCGGCAGTTAATTAATAACTCCATGTTAATGAGAGCGCCCTTCGCTCTCATACTTACTTTTTATACAACAAAAGGAAACAAAAAAGTTCATCCTCTCGTTGATGGTCTTTTTCAGAGGAAATGATGCCGACCTGCTGCTTCCTCTCCATTTACTTGTTCTTTCAACTTTAATTCTGTTGTTGACTCTCTATCTTAGTCAGTCATTGCGTGATTCAATATATATATAAATGGGAGGGAGACTGAAGGACAGAACAGAAGGAATAGGCTATGTTTTACGACTTTTGATGCAACTTCTTGTCTGAAAAGAAACACAGACACGAGAATGGATGCCGAGCGGCAGTAATAAAAAGGAAATGAATACTCGAGTCTGTTAAGAGAAAGAGAGAGAAGACTGAAGAGGAAAACAAGAGGATGAGGGTTCGAAAGAGAGAAGTACTCACGCTCTCAGTCCTATTATCTCGTAATTAAGAGTATCATAAATGGTGTGAGTCTGTCTGCCAGCCTTCCTGACTCAAAGAAAGAAGAAGAAGAATTAAAAAACTGCTGAAAAGAATCAAGAAAAAGTTAAAAGAGAAAGAGCCGACTCCTCTCTTGATTCCTTTACCTGTTCATACCTTTCAATTCACTCTCTTTCTCTCTCTCTCTCTCTCACTCACTCACTCCTCCTTTATCTCTTATGAAATGCATCTGAGGACGTTGATGCATCATCAACAACTGCCTTCGTGTCCTGTGTGTCAAGTGATTTCATTCTAATGCTTCCTGTTGCCGCTCTTGTTTGAGAAACTCATTTTAATCCATTAAAGGCAAGTTGAAGTTGAAGTTAGATTCACTCCTCTTTTCATTCCCAACCAACACTTAACTACACTTCTCCTGCCACTGTCACTTAGAATCATGACAATGACTGTGATGATGACGAGTAAAAGCAGTGGCAGCATTTTTCAAGTCAAGTGTCAGCAGAACAAGTTGTTCTATTTTTTGGCTCCTTCTCTATTCATCCTCAGAAAAGATGCCGATCGAGATGAGTCAAACCTTGAAAGAAATCGCTTCTCAAGAAGAAGAGGCATCTTGTCTAACAAATAACACGAAACAATCATCTTTGATCTTGAAAAGAAAGATGTCTTTGTCTCGGGAAACAAAAAGAAGATGTTACCTCATCTTCAATCTTTGTTGTTGGGCATCGTTTTCGAGAAAAACAAGGAACACACCTTCCTTTTAAAAGAAGTGTAGTTGTTATCTTGTTGATCCTGTTGATCTGAGATGGACAACAAAACGGCCAGTCTGTCTGTCAAAAATACAAATCTCTTATCTTGTCTTGTAAGCAATTTAAATGGAATAACAACTTGACTACCACTCAAAGATAAATCGAACGAACCACTCAAATAGAGAACAACAAAGTGTTTCTATTCTTTTCGACCAAAAATGAAGCTCACTTTTGCTTATTCTTTTTTAAATCTTTTTTCTATAGAATGTTACATATGGTTTGAGAACCCTCTGACTTGGACACAATGATGGGAACCACTACCACCAGCACAAATGCAAACTCAAAGAAAAGTCAATCCTGGAACAGTTCGTTCTCTATCGATGCCATTATTGGTTCATCGATAAAGACAGATGGAGACCATAGGCCACCATCCAAGAGAATGAGGGCAAACTCAAGCGAGAACCATGCTTCCCTTGAAATCATGAAACCTTTTGCTTCTCTAAATGGATTGAGTCATTTTAGTCCTCCGAATCTCCAGCTAAACAATCTGTTTGGCCATCATTTGATGACTCCCTTAAACTTCCCTTCAATTATTCCTACTTCTGGACACCCTTTAGGTAAGTAATGTTGTTTTATCGTTGATTCTCTTACTAAATTTGTGTTATTTCTCAGATATTTCTTCTCGAGAAATATCCTCTCCCTTCTCTCCTTCAACGACAAACAACAACTCATGTGACAGAATTTGCATCACACCTTCGAGTTCTCCAATCTCGTCTAAGACTATTCAAGACAAGAAACCGATTTCTTCTACGAAACTGGACATTAAAAGATCGCCTTCTCCATCTCCATCTGACTATGAAAATAGTTGTTCTCCCGCATCATCAGTTACTGCCGATTCGAGTGATGACATTCCAAGTCACTCACGAACCCGAACTGAGTCAAAGGATGGCAAGTCTTGTGGGAAAAAATCACCTGCATCCTCTGCCTGTTCAGAACCAGATGATGTCCCGAATGAAGAGCTGAAGCCTCGCTGTAACAGCGATGAACTCTCTCGTGTTGTATGTCATCTCGAGAACAAGGATCTCTGGGACAAATTCAATGAATTGGGGACTGAAATGATCATTACAAAGAGTGGGAGGAGGATG
>Ga0157374_10004670_pt1 | contig 11497 bp, 8 predicted proteins | sample M25metaG_FD_115308 | JGI IMG/M metagenome (GOLD analysis project Ga0157374, IMG submission 115308) | Miscanthus rhizosphere microbial communities from Kellogg Biological Station, Michigan, USA - M2-5 metaG | ecosystem: Host-associated > Plants > Roots > Rhizosphere > Soil | place: USA: Michigan... | reverse complement strand
GGCGCGGGTGACCCGGGCCTTCACCGACGCCGGCGTCATGGTGCACGCCTATCTGATGTACGGCTTTCCGACGGAGACAGAGCAGGAGACCGTCGACGCGCTGGAGCGTGTCCGGCAGCTGTTCGACGCGGGGTGCATCCAGTCCGCGTTCTGGCACCGCTTCGCCGCCACGGTCCACAGCCCGATCGGCCTGGCGCCGAAGAAGTACGGGATCCGCGTCTTCAAGGAGCGGGCGCCCTTCGCGCGCAACGAGCTCCCCTTCGAAGACCCGACCGGCACCGATCACGACCTCCTGGGCGAGGGGCTGCGCAAGGCCCTCTACAACTACATGCACGGCGTGGGGCTGGACCTGGACGTCCGTTCCTGGTTTTCTGGCGCGCGTCCGCGGAGCACGTCGCCGGCGCGTCCACGCCCGCATCGACGCCAGGTCCCGACCACCCAGGTCCCCGCCGACCTGATCGCCAACGCTCTGCGAAACCCCTGACCCGAACCGAAGCCACCCACCCCATGCCCATCAAGCCCTGGTTCCCGACCTTCATCTACGACTCGCCGTTGCAGCCGCGCGGCAACGACGCCTTCGCGCGTTCGCTGCTCGACGACTGTCACAAGATCCGCGCCCACGATCGGGCCGGCCAGCGCTGGTGTCGGAAGAACTACCCCGCGGGGTACACGTCGTACGGGACGATGACCAACCTCCACCAGACGTTCTCGACGTTCATCGATCTCGAGGCGAAGATCCGGCGCCACGTGAACCGGTTCGCGCGGCGGCTGGACATGAACCTGCAGGGCGCGCGGCTGGCGATGACCGACTGCTGGGTGAACGTCATGTCGCGCCACGCGGTCCACTCGCTGCACCTGCACCCGCTGGCGGTGGTGAGCGGGACCTACTACGTCGCGACGCCGCCCGGCTCCTCGCGCCTGCGCTTCGAGGACCCGCGCCTCGACAAGCTGATGGGCGCGCCGCCCAAGCGCGATCCCTGTCGCCCCGAAAACCGCCAGCAGGTCTCCTACGAGGTCGCCGCCGGCAAGCTCATCCTCTTCGAGAGCTGGCTCCGGCACGAGGTCGCCTCCAACCCGACGCGTGGCGAGCGGGTCAGCATCAGCTTCAACTACGACTGGGTCTGACCCACGGCGCGTCGTCTGGAAATCGGACGTGCCGTCCGCGGGCAGGACAGATCTCGGGCAGATCTCGCCCGGCGGCAGCTCAGCAGCGAGCGGTCGTCAGACCGCTGGAGCTTCGTAGAAGAGAGTGATCGTCAGACAGTGGAACTCGGCATCCGAGCTCTGGGTGACTGTCTTGTCCACAATCTGCAGCTGGGGATGATCCACCAGCCATCTCGTCACGTTCTCGCCGAGCATCTCGCGGTCTCGAGCCTTCGTCGCCGAAAACACCTTCACGCCTCTAAACATGATTCGCCAAGCTGCAAATTATGTACTCAACTTCGAGCCACCGCAAAAGCCTTGTTTCCGCGGGCTCGTCCTCGATCAGGTGGTCGCCCGGCGCACCGTGGCCACGAAATTTAGCGGGCCCGCCACGATTCTTCGTGGGGGAGCCAACTTGCTCCGGCGAGGCGGTCCTTGCAGTGCCGGGTGGCGTCCGCCTGGATCAGCGCTTCCTCGAGCGCATCGATCGCCGGCCGGTCGAGCGCCGGTCCGACGTGGACGATCGCCCCGCGCGGGTCGAGGACAAGGGTGGTCGGGACGCGGTTCTTGCCGAGCGCGTCCGCCAGACGGAAGCCCTCGTCGATGACCTGGGGGTAGGCCAGGCCATGCTGATGCACGAAGGCTGCCGTGTGAGGAACGTCCTCGCCGACCGCCACCCCGACGACCACGGCGCAGCCGTCGAGGCGTCGCGAGAGGCGATCGAGCTCCGGGAGCTCGGTCTTGCAGCGCTCACACCAGGGTGCCCAGAGGTTCACCAGCGCGGGACGGCCGGCCAGCACCTTGGCGAGCGTGACCGGCCGCCTCTCCAGATCGAGCAGGGGAATCTGCTGCCAGCCTGAGTCGCTGGCGGCGGCGGGGGCGATCGCTGGCGCGCCGGCGCCCGTCGAGCCGGTGTTTCCGCAGCCGCCAAGCGTGACCGCGAACGTGACCATGACGAGTCGGCGCCGCCTCATGGCTGCCATCCTACTGTGCCAAGCGAACCTGACGGTCCGTTGGATCGTTTCGCTTCGCGGGCTCTCTGACCCCCGCGTCTACTCCTTCGCCAGCTCGGCCACGCTGCGGCGCATGACCTCGGCGACGATCCGGTCGCAGCGCGGTCCCAGGAACCCGAAGGCGTTTTGCATGACGCTCCCCACCGTCCGCTCCACGTCTTTCTCCAACATCTCGCGGGCCCGGTGCAGGCGCTGCCGGACAGCGGCCTCACCCAGGCCCAGCACCTCGGCCGTCTCGGCCGTATCGAGCGCGTCGACCATGCGCAGGACCAGCACCTGCCGGTAGTCGTCGGGCAGCCGATCGATCGCCGCCTCGACCAGCGTGATGAGCTCGTGGCTCCCCGCCTGCTGCTCGGGCGTGCGAACGGCGTCCTGCTCTCCGATGGCCGACGTGGTGGTTCTCCCCTCGGGCAAGTCGTCGATGGCCACCAGTCGCCCCCGTCGTCGGAGGCGCGCCCGCGCCTCGTTGATCCCGATCTTCAAGAGCCAGGTGCCGAATTGCGCCCGCCCCTGAAACTGATCGATGTGCTTGAGCGCCGCGAAGTAGCTGTCCTGCATGGCGTCCTCGACCTCTTCGCCGGAACGCAACACCGACCGGATCGCGCGGTAGAGGCGCTGGTTGTGGCGGCGAACCAGCAGCTCGAACGCCGTCAGGTCTCCCTGCTTGACCCGCTCGACGAGCTGCTCGTCCGTCTGGCCGGCTCCCAGGCCCACGCTGTTCGCCGGTGCCGGCGCCTGCATCTCTCCTCGCATGATCGTCATGATGATCGATGAGACCGAAACGCTACAGCGATTTGAGGTACTGGACCAGGTCGGCCGCCTCGGCGTCGGTCAGCCCCAGCGACTTCTTGCTGTTGTAGGTGGCGACGACGTCATCGAGCGTCGCCGCGCTCCCGTTATGGAAGTAGGGGGCGTGTTGCCAGACACCCGCCAGCGGCGCGGTGCGATACTTCTTGGTGGCGCTGCGCGAGGCATAGCTGGGGGCGCCGTTCGGTTCGGGTTCGCTGACGACCTCGCTCGGGTCGTGCAGCTTGCTGTCGGCGTCGGTGAAGAGCGGGCCGCTGTGGCAGCTGGCGCATTTTCCCTGACCGTCGAAGACCAGCTTGCCGCGCGCGGCGGCGTCGGGATTGAAGCTGCCGGCCGGCGGTGGCGGCGCCGCCAGGGTCAACTGGTAGGTCTGCAGGTCGGGCAACTTGTCGCTCACCAGATCGTCGGGGCCGTTGGTGACGCTGACGCCGGTCCGCGACTCGGTGAACGTGCCGTGCCCGCCCATCTGGGTGACGGCCACGTAGCGGTTCCAGTACTGAATGTCGCTGCCGTCGCCGGTGACCGTGATTGCATGAATCCCGTTGAGGCCGTAGGCGGGCGGAATGACCGACGGGCCGTTCTGACCGTCGAGGTTGTACCGGGGGTCGTACTTGCCGGGACCCCACGAGTTGAAGACCGCCTTCTGATCGGCGGTGAGGACGGGCGACAGGGCGATGATCGCGCCGGGGTTGAGATCCAGATTGGGCTGTCCGTCCAGCCGCGCGCCGATGCCGTGAGCAAACGAATTGTCGACGTTCGAATGGCAAAGCGCGCAGGTGATCCCCACCCGGGTGAGCGTATCGGTGCCGTCGGCGCCGGTGGTGACCGTACCTTTGATCCCCACCACCGCATCGAGCTTCAGAAGCGCGATCGTCGTCGCGGGACTGGTGAGGTCGACGCTACCATCCTGGATCCCCTGGACGACGGCAGCCGGGAGCGCCGTGGCGTCCACCTTGAGGCCGACCGACAGGGCGGTGGTCGGATCGACGGCGGTGGAGATGACCGTCTGCATCTGCAGCGTGTCGGTCCACTTCGTCTCGTCGCCGAACGTCTCATATCGGAACGTCTGCTGCCCGGCCGCCACCCGCGCCGGATCCTTGGTCGGATCTTCCCCGCTGTCGCCGCAAGAGACGACGAAGACCGTCGCCAGAATCAACGCCACCCCGGAAAAACATCGAATCGTCATGGTCAGCTCCCCTTCGTAGGTCTTCAACGTCTGCACCTGCTCGGATGGAGCTGCCGACTGCGGCGTGACAGAAAACATTGTCTGTAACCGGTGCGCGGCGCGCGCATCGCGCAGCGAGCAGCGGCGGGCGCGCCCACGCTCGGGCCGTCGGCCAGGCTCAACCGGGGGAGGACGCCTGCCGATTCCAGCGATGAGCCATGTCCGAGAGCCCGCAGCGCCCCGCACCTTTCGCCACCGCCGAAGAGATTGGCCTGGCGAAGGGGGCCACCATCGGTCGTTACGTGGTGCTCGGGCTGCTGGGCCGAGGCGGCATGGGAGAGGTCTATGCCGCCTATGATCCCGAGCTCGACCGCAAGATTGCCGTCAAGCTGTTGCGCGCGCGTGGCGGCGGAGCATCGGCCGCCGACGGCAAGACGCGGCTCCTGCGTGAGGCGCAGGCGATCGCGCGGCTCTCCCATCCGAACGTGGTGGTGGTCTACGACGTCGGAACGTTCCGAGAGTCCGTCTTCATCGCCATGGAGTTCGTCGAGGGGCACACCCTCGGCTACTGGTTGCAGGCGCAGACGCGGCGCTGGCGCGAGGTCCTCGACGTCTACGTGGCAGCTGGTCGCGGTCTGGTGGCGGCGCACGCCGCCGGTCTGGTCCACCGCGACTTCAAGCCTGACAACGTGATGATCACCAGGAACGGCCAGGTCCGCGTCATGGACTTCGGTCTGGCCCGCGAGCAGGGCGCCCCCGACGAACCGTCGCTGGCCGGGCAGCTGGCGCTCGACGCCGGAGCGCGCGCCGCCGCGCTGGCCGACACCTTCGGCGAGGGGATTGATCCCGATGCCACCGCCAAGCTCGGCACCGACGGGGCGGCCGAGGCGGCAACCACCGCGTCGGGCGGGTACCTGCGCCTCAAGTTGACCCAGACGGGCGCGATGTTGGGGACGCCAGCCTACATGGCACCCGAGCAGTTCGCGGGGACGGGCGGCGACGCACGTTCCGATCAGTTCTCGTTCTGCGTCGCGCTCTATGAAGGGGTCTACGGTCGCCGGCCCTTCGAGGGGGACAACGCGCTGGCGCTGATGGCCAACGTCGTGGCCGGCACCGTCACCGATCCGCCGGCGGACGCCCGCGTTCCCGCCTGGATCCGGAAGATCCTCCTGCGGGGGCTCTCCACCGACCCGAAGGATCGCTACCTCTCGATGACCGAGTTGCTGGCGGCGCTGGGCCAGGATCCGGCGGTGCGCCGCCGGCGCTGGCTGGCGGGTGCCATGGTCGCAGCCTTCGTCGCGGCGGGCGCGGCGGGCGCGCACCACTTCTCCGCCGGCCAGCGCGCGGTGTGCGCCGGCGGTCCGGACCGCGCCGCGTCCGTTTGGGGCGCGGAGCGCCGCGGGGCGATCGCGCGCGCCTTCCAGAGCAGCGGCAACAGCAACGCAGGCCGCGCCTGGGCCAGCGTTTCGACCTTGATCGAGCAGTACCTCGCGCGGTGGACGGCCATGTACGCCGAGACGTGCGAGGCGACGCAGGTTCGGGGCGAGCAGTCGGCAGAGGTGCTCGATCTGCGCATGGGATGCCTGGGCGAGCGCCTCTCCAGCGTCCGCGCCCTCGGGGACGTCTTCATGACCGCCGATAAGGTCGTGGTCGACAACGCCGTGGCCGCCGCCGACGCGCTGCCGACCCTCGACCGCTGCGCCGACGTATCGATGTTGCGCGCCGTGATCAAGCCGCCCGACGATCCGGGCGTGCGCGCCAAGGTCGCCGCCACGCGGGAGGCGGTGGCGAAGGTCAAAGCCCTCGCCGACTCCGGTCAGTGCAATCAGGCTGCGGCGGCCGGCGCCGCCGTGGTTTCGGCTGCCAAAGCGCTCGGCTATCTCCCCCTCGAAGCCGAAGCTCATCTGGCGCTTGGGCGTCTCGGCGAAACGTGCACCGGCGCCGCCGTGGCGATCGGCGAGCTGGACGACGCCGTGTTTTCAGCCGATGCGTCCCGCCACGATCAGGTCTCGATCGAAGCCAACCTGTATCTCGGAACCTTATATGCGAACCGCGTACACAACACCCAGATGGCGAAGAATGCCTCGCGGCACGCGGAAGCTGTCTTGGCGCGGTTTCGCGATCATCCAATCCTGGCGGCGTGGTTGGGTGATGTGCGGGCCGACATCTCCCTCGATGAGGGACACCTCGAAGAGGCGCTCCTCGAGAGCCAGAAGGTCTTGGCGCTCAAGGAGAGCGCTCTTGGAGCTTCCGACTTCGACGTCGCGGTGTCCGCGTCGAATGTCGCCGTGAAGCTGCACGCGCTCAACCGTGATCTCGAGGCGGAGCCATTGATCGTTCGCGCGGTCAATCTCTTTACGAAGCTTTCGGGAGGCGACAGCACGGTGGTCGCCGTGACGCTGGTGAATCACGCCGAAACCCTGACCGGCCTGGGACGATTCGCCGAAGCTCACGCGGCGTTGGACCGGGCCCTGGCGACGTTCCGGAGCCAACACGCCTCCCCGTTCTACATTGGCTATGCGCTTCTCGATCTCGGGATCCTCGAGCTGGCGGAGCAGCACGTTGCGGCCGCCGTCGAGGCCCTGGAACGATCGGTCGCGCTCCTGGGAGATCAGGACTCGCTGATCGCGGCCCAGGCCGGGTTCAATCTGGCTCGGGCTCTGTGGATCGCGTCACCGCGTGAGCATCAGCGATCGGCTGCGCTGGTCCGCGACACCCGCCAGGCTCTCGCCGGGAAGCCGGGAGCGACCCGACTCGTCCGGGACATCGATGCCTGGCGGACGACCCACCGCCTTCCGGGTTGAGCGCCGGTCGTCGATCCGTTGTTCTCCGGACAACATCGGCCCGTTCGCGGTCTACGGACCGTTGTTCGTGGCACAACAGGCCAGGCAGCTCGGCAAAAATAAAGGACAACAGTTCCATGGTGTTATAAGCGCATAAAATATATGTAATATGGCACACCGTTTGTAATGTCATAAATCCCAAGGGGGACCGCGGGATGAAACGAGTGTCGGTGAGGTACGGCTCTTTGGTCTGGTTGACGGTCGCGGCTGTGCCCATCGTGGCTCCTGGGTGTGGCGAGGACCGCTCGAACGTCACGGCAGACTCCAGCGATGGTCTGTCGCTGACGAACGGTCTGGCGGCGATCAATGGCCTGTCGCTGACGAACGGCCTGTCGCTGACGAACGGCCTGTCGCTGACGAACGGCCTGTCGCTGACGAACGGCCTGTCGTCGGTCAACGGTCTGTCTTCGGTGAGTGGGCTCATGACGACCGCCTCCGGCCGAAAGACCGTCGCCTACCTGGTCAAGTGCGCCCTCGCCGCCAACGACTCGCTGGTCAAGGCCGATCAAAACGGCACGAACTACACCTTCGCGGGCGGCGTCGGCCTCTGCCCCGCCTGGAAGAACGGCGGCGTTTCGGGAGACGCTGCGTGCATCGAGGGGATCTCCGCCTGCCTCATGGCCCACGTCAACACCGCTGGCGTCCACATTCCGATCTGGTTGGACTCGAACGACTCCGCGATCGGTTGGGGCATCGATCGGATCAACTATCCGATGCAGGAGGGAACGTTCTTCGGCGACGTCATCGATACCGGCTATCTCACCAACATCGGCAAGCCCGCGGTCGCCGCCCCGGTTGCTTATTACTGCGACGGAGCCGGCTTCCCCTCGGGGGCCGCCGGTATCGTCGCCGGCCGCCTCGGCGCCAACCAGGCTGGCGCCCCCTACCTGAACCCGTTTGGTAACGGCGCCCTCTGCCAGAACAATTCCTTGGCGGTTGGACAGTTCAGCAACGGCGTGGCCGGCAGCTGCCCCCCGGGTTCGAGCTCGAATCCCGCGGCTGGCTGCCCCGACGGTTACAAGTCGCTCACCACGACCTCCAACAGCGCCGTCTGGTTCCATGGCATCACCGTGTGGCGCAACAACAACTACACGCCGGCCTTCGACACCGGCTACCAGTACACGTTCTCGGCCCTCGTCACCCAGAGCAGCCCGATGGTCGTCGACGCCGCCACCTCGCCGGTCCAGCAGTACAAGGCCTCGGCGGGCCTCGCCACGTCGCTCTTCAACATGGCACCACGCGGAAGCAGCTGGACCATGTCGTCGGTGGGCAACCCGGGCAAGTGCCTCGACGCCGGCGTCGCCACGAACGGGACGGGCATCGTCCTCAACGTCTGCAACGGCGGCGCGTCCCAGAGCTGGAACATCACCGCCAATGCGCAAAATGGCAGCTTCCGGGTCGCGGCGGCCAGCACCGGCCGCTGCATGAACGTTCGTGGTGGCAGCACCGCTGCCGGAGCGGTCATGGAGGTCTATGACTGCAACGCGTTTTCAACCAGCGCCATGTTCAACATCCAGGCCCGGTGAGGTTGAAGGGCCGCCGGCGGCCCGTTGTCAGAAGACGGTCTCCGCCGACAGGCTGGCCCGCCGCTCGACGCCGCTGTACGACGATCCGGGGAGCTGGCTGTCCCGGTTGATCTGATCGAACGCCAGGGCGGCTCGCAACGGTCCGCCCAGGATGCGGAGGGTGGCGGCCGCCCGCAGATAGATCCGCTGATCGCGCAGCGAGAAGTTGTCCGTGAGCAGAGCCTGGTTGCGATCGCCGCTGTCGATCGACCAGTAGGCGCCGGCCCGCGCCCGCAGGTAGACCTCGATCGGCTCGTCGTTGAACGAGACCGTGGCGGCGCCGGTGACGCTCTGGGCGTAATAGTATCCTTGCTGGGTGAGCTCGGTCTTCACCGTGCTGTCCGCGTAGGCGGCGGCGGCACCCGGGAAGGCGAGTGATGTCACCATCGAGAAGCCGTACTGGACGCCCACCGTCGCCCGGGTGATGAGGTCGCCGTGCCGGCTGGCATACTCGAGCATGGGACCCGCCAGCCCGGCCGTGACCACCCGATCCCACTCCAGCGGGAGGAGACGGGAGTCGAAATCGAACGTGCTGCCCAGGCCGAGCATCAATCCCCATCCGTCGGGCTTCCGGGGGCCGTTGTCGTCTGCCGGCGCGTAGTTGCGATAGTAGCGCCCCCACCAGGCGCCGCCGGCATGGAGGCGGAGGCCACGCAGGCCGCCGTGAGAGATGAGGTTCTCCCAGGCGAGCTCGGTCCATTCGCCGGGCGAGACGGCACTCAACCCGGTTCCCGGCTGTCGGTAGCCGCGATGGTCGACGATGGCCACGCCGAACCCGAGGTCGACCGCGGTGCCGACGGCGCCGCCGTCGAACGAGAAATAGGCCTGGCCCAGGTTGAACGCCAGATTGTGCCAGGTGCGCGCGGGCAACCCGAAGTCGTCGGTGGGATGGTTGTAACCCGAGCGACAGACGCGCGTCTCGTTCAGGGTGGCGATGGGTGAAAAGAGCAGGGCGCCCATGCAGTTCCCCATGCTGGGGCTCCCCGCCGCGAACATGCGCCCCAGGCGATAGGTCGCCTCCCCGATCACGGCGCCGCCCGCAGGGGTGAGGATCAGATCGTTCATCGACGGCTTCTCGTCCCATTCGCCCAAGTATTCCCAGGCGGCCGAGGTGAGAAACGAGGCGGCCAACGAGGCCAGCGGCGAAAGGCCGTTGCCGCGCGCGACCTGATAGTAGATCGCTCCGGCGAATGGGTGGGCCAGCCCGTTGGTGGCGAACAGATCGTTGTCGAAGACGATCATGTGGGTGCTGAACATCTTGGCGCGCCAGTCGGTCCAGTCGAAGTGCAGCTCCCCGGAGTTGCTGGAGGGGTGCCGCCAGTACCAGATCGCCCCCACGCCGACGATGAGGAACTCCTCGAACGCCGTGCGCAGGTAGGGGTGCGCCGGACGCGCCTGGGTGTTGTCCGGAACCTCGACCGGGTCCGCGGGGAGCGGCGACAGAGGAACCACTGGCACCGCTTCCATCGTCCACAGGGCGATCAGAGCGCCAACGGCAATCACAGATGTGCAAGGTGCGGACGTGAAAGATCGCGGGCAACGTCCGGCCCGCCGACGGCGCGGTTAATGCGGCCGGCGCTTACGGCTCGGGTGAGAAAGGAGGCCGGCCGAGCTTGCAGCCCAAGAGTGCGTCTCGAACAATCAGTCGCCGCCTCATCGGATTCGTTCGAATTCGGGCAGTCAAAACGGATGTCGAAAACGGATCAGCTCACCCGCCGCAACGCACTCAAGCTCGGGCTTGGAATGGGGGCGCTGGCTCTGGGCCTGGACGCCTGCGGGACCGGCACCGATCGCTGTCCGCCGGGTCCAGTCGTTTCGGGTGCGGCGCCGGGGCTGCTCTCGGGGATCGACACCATCGTCGTCGTGATGATGGAGAACCGGTCGTTCGATCATCTGCTGGGGGGCCTGTCGACCGATCCCAGCTATCCGGGGGCGAGGGTCGTGGACGGCCTGACGGGGATCGAGACCAACCACGACAGCGCCGGTCTGCCGGTGACGGTCAACCTGGCGCCGGGCGAAAGCTCCAAGCTCGACCCGAAACATGACTGGGATTCATCTCACCGGGCGTTCAACGGCGGACGCAACGACGGCTTCGTGACCGTCAACCCGGGCGCCAACCAGGCCGAGGTGATGAGCTACCACCAGCGGGCGACGGCGCCGTTTCTCTACAGCCTCTGCGATCAGTACGCCGTCTGTGACCGCTGGTTCTCCTCGGTGATGGGACCGACCTGGCCCAACCGCTACTGCCTTCACGCCGCCACCGCGTCGGGTCACAAGACCAACCTGCCCATGGGGCTCAATCCACCGCCGACGGTCTGGCAGCGCCTCGCCGAGCGCTGCGTTCCGGCCAGCTATTACTATTCGGGGAACGTCCCCTGGTACAGCGTCACCTTTCCGGCCAACAGCTTCTCCGGCAACGACGCCGTGGCGCCGCAGACCATCGACCACTTCTTCACCGACGCCGCCCGGGGCGCTCTCCCCAGCTTTTCGATCATCGATCCCGATTTCAACGTCAACGACGGCCATCCCCCTTTCGATTTCAGCCTGGCCGAGGCGTTCCTGAGCAGCATCCACCGGGCGCTGGCGGCCAGCGTCCACTGGCCGCGTGCGCTGCTGGTCATCATGTTCGACGAGCACGGCGGCTACTACGATCACGTGCCGCCACCGACGGTGCCTGATCCCGATCCCGACTTCCGTCAGATCGGGTTCCGCGTCCCGGCGCTGGTGGTGGGGCCGCAGGTCCGCCAGGGCGCCGTGGTGTCGACCCCGTACGATCACGTCTCCGTCCTGGCGACGCTGGCGACCCGGTTCGGGATTGCCAGCCTCGGGCCGCGCATGGACGCCGCCGCCGATCTGTCGGCCTGCATCGATCCCGATCGGGCCAGCGCGATGTCGTCTGTCGCCGCGCTGCCGCCCACCATCGAGATCCCGGCGTCGGTGATTCGAAGCGCTCCTTTTCGG
>Ga0157374_10004669_pt1 | contig 11501 bp, 11 predicted proteins | sample M25metaG_FD_115308 | JGI IMG/M metagenome (GOLD analysis project Ga0157374, IMG submission 115308) | Miscanthus rhizosphere microbial communities from Kellogg Biological Station, Michigan, USA - M2-5 metaG | ecosystem: Host-associated > Plants > Roots > Rhizosphere > Soil | place: USA: Michigan... | reverse complement strand
AACTCACGAAGTTTCCGCTTTTGCGTTTGTCGAACGGGGTAACACTCGCCGCCCAGGTTGACGACCTTGGCGTTCTCAACGCAGACCTGCCGCCAGACGTCGATGAGCGCATCTTCAAAAGCATTACTCATGGGGCCTTGTCCCCCGCACCGAGCTAGTCTTTATCAGAAGATCCGGTTGGCGGCGTCCCCTTCTTATTCGGACCACTTGCCGCTACTTTATCCAGCCAGCGAGCCATTACCCCCGCGATCTGCATGTTGTTCTTTTCCAGCATCATCATGTGGCCGTTGCCGTGAATTCCAATGTCCGCGAGCTTGGTCCATGTCGGATGAACTCCCGCCTGGTTCAGATATTTCACCGTGCAGTGATCGTCTACGGCTCGGAATGAAGATTCTGAGGTCACTACCAGAATCGGAAGCTTCTGCAGATTTGGCAGTTGCCGGGCCGGCTCCTTCTGCAACCAGCATCTGACGAACTCCGGACTGTCAGCCTGCTCTTGTTCCATGCTCGTAAGGTCGGAGGCCGATTCGGCGCGCGGCGAATAGTTGAGAGGGACTGAGGTGACTCCCCAGGGACGCACCTTCGCGCCGTAGCGGAACCAGTCGGGCGCCCCGACAGTCTGCAAATCAAAAAATGGCGGCCCATTAGGCTCAACTGCGACGATTGCCTTCACCAACTCAGGCCGGGCGTCCGCCACCAGCCAGCCGAATGGACCTGATTGCGAATGCGTGAGCAGGATCGCGGGGCCGATTTTCTCGAGCAGTGCCACAATGGCATCTCGATTCAGGGACTGGACCAAAGCAAAATCCGCGATGCCGGTGAGCTGCGAAGCGTAAAACTGGTCGAAAGTCGGGTCGCCCACTTGCCCAGTTCCGGGCCATTGCGTGTGAAGGTGCGCCTGCGGCCAAAGGTTGTAGCGCTCCGACGCCGTAAACCGCTTTTGTACCCCATCCAGATCCAACTTCGTCACCGGTCCGTAGAGGTCTGCTTGGTAAGAAGCCTTACCCCGCCCTACCTGATCAACCACATAGACAGCATAGCCGTTTCTCAGAAAATACTGCGCCCAGCCTTCGCGTCCGTCCGGAGTCTGCGTAAAGTTCGTCCCCGACTGCCCCCCGCCATGGATCATGACGATCGGATAAGGGTATTTCTGTTGTCTGGGGATCTGGAATTCGGCGTAAATCTGGCCGCTCATCACTCGCCGCCCATCAACGGTCGAATATTCCCCGCCGGCAAAGAGGTAGCCTTCCCTAAGAATAGGTAGGGGTAAGTTGTCCTTCGCTTGGGGCTGAGCGCGCTCGATCCCCGCAACAAAGATTGCGACGCCGACAACAAATACCCAAAGGTAGCTTCGCATTTGGCACTTCCTCCACTTCCCTGCACTGCTTGCTGCTTACGAATATCCGAAGGGACGTAGGCTGGTGCATCTTAGACCCAGAGACGTAGCGGGGATAGAAAAATCGCGGGACGGGAGTATCGGACGCGCGACGGGAGTTCGAACGGAGGAATTTTGAGGAGAAGGTCCCGGGTTCGTCAGGGGGGAGCAAACCCGGGACCGAGGGATTTAGAGGTGGGCCGGAGTAAATTCGTTTTTAATCAGCGCTACAGCGCCGGTCGAACAGAGCGACAAAATCGACATAGCTCCAAGTAAGTAAAGAACTTCTTACCAGTTTCGTCGTCCGGGGCTCCTTGTCTTGTACCGGACTGTTCAGCTAACTCGCGCAGTTGCGTCCGGCTTAGGCCGAGAAGAGCTGCGGCGCGATCTTCGTCAATCTTTGTGCGAACCGGTTCGTCGCTCATGGACCCTCACTCTAATTCACCAGGATTTCTGCCCAACTGTCCTGTTCAACGGCGAGAATCATGTGTTTGTAGATATCGATGTCCCAGCCCTCGCCCACCCGAAACCGCACGGTGGAATCCGATTCCCCGATAATGACACCGCGTAGAGGTACGCAGATTTCTTCGGCAGCCACCTGCAGAATCACCGACTGGCCCAACCAGAAAGCGTATGCGCTCGGCATTGTGTCCCCCCATCAGTCGTATTCCGTTACCTTCTGTTACATGCATCTCTATGACCAAACCTTACGTGCAGGATTTAGCAGACGCAGCGACAAGAAGTTGTTGTAGATTCTGGAATTAGCGCACACCGCGGAGGCACCTCCTCGGTTTAACGGCCAAGATAACGTGAGAGAAGTATGAGGAATGCCAAAGGATGTCATACTTGGATGTCGCAAAGTGTCAGAACAACGATCGTGTTCGGCTTGTGAACCGCTCAATCCAAAATTCCGGACACTAGATTTATCCTTATCTTCGTCGCATAATGCAGCTCGAAGCGGAGGCAGCGCATGAGACTACATTTTCTGTTCGTAGCAGCTCTGATTTCAGGTGTCTGGCTGGCAGCAGTACCAGCCCGAGGTCAGGAAGTAACAAAAGAGACGGTGGACGGCATCACGAACTTCCATCGCATTGAGACCACCGTGGCCTGCTCCGGCGCGATCAAAGCCAGCGCGGTGCCCGAGATCAAGAAGTTTGGGTTTGCATCCATCATTAACTTACGGCAGCCCAGCGAAGATGGCGCCAACCTCGAAGCGGAAGAAGCAGCCGCCAAATCCGCTGATCTTCGCTACTATTCCATACCCTTTAGCAGCACTGCGCCTGACCCAGCGGTGGCCGACAAGTTTCTACAGGCCATCACGGCGAAAGGCAGCGACCCCGCGTTCATTCACTGCGCTGGCGGCGGCCGTGCGGCTACTATGTGGTTTATCAAGAGGCTGGTGGTCGATCACTGGGACGTCGAGCGCGCTGAAAAAGAGGCGACCGCGCTGGGGATGACGAGCCCGACCCTCAAGCAGTTCGCCATTGACTACGCGCAAACGCATAAACGATGACCGGCAACTCTATCGAATCTCCACTTCGTGGAATCCGAAGCCCTTCAACATGCCTGAGATTGTGCTGCGTGCGTTGTCGTTCGCGATCTTGAGGATATCGCTTTGAAGAGCGTCCTGCTGGAGCTCACGTTCAGCTTCTTCGCGGACTTCCGTTTCGAGATTGGGATCTGGTGAAGAAAATATGCCGGTATCGCGAGAATATACTTTTGTCTTGGCGTTATCGATGCGCGTGCTGAAAACCTCCGAAGCGGGCAAGTGAATCGATACTCTCTGGCCCTGTACTAGAACGTCGCCGGACTGCAAGCCCGCCAAATTAATTCCCGCGACCACTTCCCCGTGGACCATCAACAGCAGGCGGTCGCCCGCGAGAAATTTTGGCAGGTACGCATTGGGGTGATCGCCGGAAATAATCTTGTCCATTGAAAAGCTTACCGTCTCCAGTCGCTGCAATTGCTGGATTTGGCGTACCACCGTTGGCTGCTGCACATTGATCTGCGTGGCACCTCCGCGAAGAAGTCCTAGCAGTCCGATTCCCGCCGACAACCAGACAAGCAAGCCCAGCAGCCCGATCCCGAGAACCGCGCCTAGTAGGATTCCAAGCACCCACGAAAGACTTCCGCGCGATTTACCTCGTGTTCCGCGAGGTTCCGCATCGTCTGCCACAGGAGTAGCGTCACTCTGCATCTGTCCTAGCCCCCCAATCAGTTTAGACCACGACAGGCAATCATCGCTCAAATTCGTTCCTGGAGCCCATTCTTATCGCCTGGTGTATTTACGGCCGTAGATAAATCCGCCAAACCGGCTGCCGTGATATTCTCACATGTTTGCTGGACCTGGACGTTGGGCCGGAACATCAAGCGAGAGCAACTATGCGGACACGGATTTTTTCAGCGATCTTGGTGATGGCTGCGGTATTTGCGCTTGGCGATCGCGCCGCGGGACAAGGCTCATCTGCCAAATCACATCCGTCCAAACCGCTGGCCGGATACCCGGTGCTGGTTTTCGACAAGATCAAAGCGGCGCCGGCGGTAATTCAAGCGGGTTTTGCCGAGGCGCAGGTGCCCGTTCTGCAGGCCGAAATCATCGTTCAACTGGTGCAGAAGAGTCCGTTTGAGGAAGTCATCGACCGGACCGATGCGCCAGCGTCCCGATCGGGTATTCGATTCCAGGCGCGAGACGGCAAACCGGCATTGCTGCTCACCGGCACGATTATGGATTTCGAACCTGGCAGCCAAGCCGCGCGCTTGCTTGTGGGCATGGGGGCCGGCGCGGCCAAGCTGAAGATGCACTTCTCGTTCGCGGATGCTGCTACCGGAAAGGAGATTTTATTCACAGACCATCAGCACAAATATTGGATGGGAACGTTAGGTGGCAGTAAGAAGACCGCGATGAGCCGCACGGCAGAAGAAATGGTGAAATCGTTGATGGATGACATCAAGCACAACCGTTAATAGGTCGGGTCGGCAAAGTTGGTGTCCCCGTGTCGTCACCGATCAGGTTGTGTAGCTAGAACATCGCCAACGGATTGACCGGCGAACCGGTGCCCCCCTCGACTGGAAGAGGTGCAATCGAGATCATGAATTCGTAGCGTTTCAGTCGCCGCGCCGTCTCCGCAGCTTTTTCCAAATCCAGATTCTCGATAATGCTCACGCCCATCCAGTTCAGTACCGCCTGGTGCACCGGATTTACGGGAATGCCTTCTTCGGCGCCCCAGCCGGGACGCGGATTCCAATCAATATTGAAGTCGTGGCCGATAAATGCGAGATCGCGCTCCTTGATGAAAGGAATTACATCGGGATGATAACCGGCAACCATGCCAGCCTGAGGTCCCTTTGCTGCCCTTCTCTTCCAGCGACCGACATAGAGCAGAATGACGTCACCGGGTCCGGCTTTGACGCCGGATTTTCTCTCCCAAGCTTCCAGATCAGCGCGTGTAATCGGAGTGCCTGGCTCGACGTACTCGACGCCTTTCAGTTGCGGGATGTCGTAAAGGACGGCACGAGTGACGACACCATCCCTCCAAGCCATGATGGAGCCCTTCTTGCATCCAGTCTCGGGTGATATGTTATCGGCGACGGAGAATCCATTGAACATCTTGCCGTCGTAGAAAAAGTGACAGAACGCATCCATGTGAGACACAGCTAGACCGTGATAGCTCACGGAGTAAGTATCGGTTGTGTTCGTCGCGGTGATGCCGTTGGTCGTGCGGTGGAACACGGAGGGTGGCGGAACTTCAACATCCGCACTCTGGGGCACTGCATGGGCCAGCGAAACCACGATACCAGATTTGACTAGCTTGGCAGCGCTCAAGCTTTTGGCCGGAGTGATCAGGTTCGATGCGCCGCGCTCATCATCCGCGCCCCACCGGCCCCAATTCTTCAGTTCATTTCGCCATTTCAGGTAGTCTGCCGGTGTTGCCGTTGAAGAACTTTGAGCCTGAGCTTCTGTTCGTCGAGGAGAAATTCCAAGCGCAGCAAGCAAGACCAGTCCGACCGCTATCGGTTTGACGCGACTACCCATCGTGCCCTCCATGCGATTTCGTCTCGAATCCAAAAGTCTTTCGCGGACTTTAATCAAAATCAGCCCTGCAATTAGTAGCCATTCTTCAGAGCCCTCGGTCATAGTTTATGGCAGATAGTCAAAGACCATCAGATGGGCTTGTTCGACAATCATGTTAGAAAGGATCGGTGCCGCCTGACCTTCTTTAAGATTCAATTCCTTGAGCAGATCGGCTCTTATGTCTTTCGTCCCATGGGGTGCAGTAAGCACGAAATGCTGCGGGACAGCCGAGTAAAATCGCTTCAGCTCAGGCACCCAAAGACCGGTTTTTGATACCGCGCCAGTTGGAACTTTCCCGAGAAGTTGGAAGTGGTCCGCGTCAATCTCTTTGAACACTGCCACCGTGCCGGTTGTTCCTGTGAAGTAAATGCGTGAAGTCGCCGCGTCATAGTAAACGGTGTCGTCGGCTCCGCCCACGCTGTCCAGCGCTTGCACCACTTTTCCCGTCTCCGTATCCATCACTACCAGTTTTCCAGGTTCATACTGATGCCCGCCCCCAATTTCGCCGGTGTTCGGTTTGATTCGACTACCCACAAACAGGCGATGATGGGCTGCGTCCAGACCGGCGGTATGGGGTACAGGCCCCCCAGTTATCGGCCACTCGGCCACCACGGATCGCTTTTCAAGATCAACAACCGCGACATGGCTGTCACCGCCAATAATGTCTCCCATGGTCACATACATTCTCTTTCCGGATGGCTCGAGAGCGACGCCCGCGGGATCACCGCCGGGCAGCTTAATACTGCCCGTCAACGTGGCGGTCCTGGTGTCAATGATGTCGATCGAAGCACCGGACGGCTGGTGATTGTCCCCGCCATTGAACCGAGTGCCAAGTGGAGAAGTGTTTTCGTTCGTTCCCTGATCACCGAAGACTTCGACGGCGGCGTAAAAAAGATGAGCGGAAGGATCGTAGGCCCCGTTGTCAGCTCCCCTCTTTGGATTGCCATATTGAGCCAATTTGATGGTTTTGGTTACTTCGTAGGTCGTGCCGCTAATAACGATGACCGTGCTATCGGTCATCGTCACCCAAATTTCGTTGGTCTCCGGGAGATAGATCGGTTTTTTAGGACTCGCAGCGAGCCCTTTGGTTTCGTGGACCACCTTACCTGCGCGCAAATCGACGACCACAAGACTTTTCACGGCTTCACCACAGATAAACAGGCGCTGGCCTTTGACGTCTATTGTCAACCGATCCATGTAACCTTCGGTCGGCAGAGGGATCGTCTGGACAAGATCCAGAAGGCCCGACATAGTTTGCATGGGCATGGTCTGGCCCTGCGCCCTGGGAACCCACGCAAGCCAAAATGCACAGAGAATCCCTAAATAATTTTTCATTTCACGGTTTCCTTCCGACGGTGACAAAACGCATTATCTTTGGCAAAGCTATATCATCATTTTCCCCTGGACGCTAATGCGAATGACTCAGGTGTCTGAAATAGCGAGAGCTCGTTTGCGATGTAAGAATTTGGCTCGACAGCCGCCGGCTTTTGTGGTTTAACCAGTCCATCGGGAATCCTCTCTCCAACCAGGTGATGAAATGAAAAAGTTTCTAGTCGTTCTAGCGCTGGGTCTGATATGGGTGGTGAAGTCTTCAGCACAGGAGAAGACGCCGCTGCGGCTCGTTCAAACTGTTTCGTTGCCCGGACTCAAGCGTCACTGGGACCACTTTGGCGTGGATGCAAAGAGCAATCGGCTGTTCCTCACCTCCGACGAAGATGAGCCAGTCGTCGATGTTTTTGACCTGCGTACCAACAAGCTGATCCATACCATCACCGAAACCAAAGGCTCCCACAACGTGCTGGCCTTCCCCGAGCTGAAAAAAATATATGTGGTGGATGGGGAAGCCTCTGAACTCAAGATCTTCAATTACGACACTTACAAATTGATGGGCCACACCGAGTTGAGCATAGATGCAGACCCAGCCGTATACGATGCCGCGACAAAGTATCTTTACGTGGTGAACGGCGGTCGCGCGGCCAAGACACCCTACTGCCTCATCAGCGTCGTGGACACGGTAAACGGCAAGAAGCTGGCGGATATAAAGCTGGATACCAACCGGCTGGAGTCCATGGCAATCGAAAAATCCAGCTCGCGCCTCTTCGTCAACATGACCACCGCCAATAAGATTGGCGTGCTGGATCGCCAGAAACGCACGCTGATCGACACCTGGCCTGTCACTGCGGCCTTGGAAAACGTGCCGATGCAGTACGATGAATCCACACATCGCCTTTTTGTGGCCACTCGCAAGCCTTCCAAGCTGGTCGTAGTGAACACCGACACAGGGAAGGAAGTCGCCAGCCTACCAACGGCGGACTCCGTCGATGATCTGGCTTACGATGCTACTCTTCACCGTCTCTATGTGCCGGGGGGAAATTTGAACGGTGCAGTGGGTGCAATCACCGTGATCCAGCAAAAAGACGCGGACCATTATGAAGTGATTGCAAACATTCCCACCAAACCCGGCGCCAGGACGGCGCGACTGGTGCCCGAACTCAACAAGTACTATCTCAGTGTCTCCACGAAAGGCCCGCAAGAAGCGCAAGTCCTGGTGTTTGACGTGGTGCCTTAACCGCAATTTGCGCCGCGGCGCACTGCAAGGAGGATCCTCGATGCGATACAGATCTGTGTTGATAACGGTAGTAGGGATTGTCGGAGCTTTAGTTGTTTCCCCCCAGATTTGGGCGCAGGTTTCAAACGCCGGCCATGCGCCTGAAACGCCGGCGCCTCAGGTCAAACCGGGCCCGTGGAGAGATGTCGGTCCCGTTCCGCCATGTGTACTCCCCTGGGGCGGCATATATTCATGCCCACCGCCTCCAACGACGGTCGCGATTCGTGCCGGGCGAATGTTTGACAGCCTTACCGGCCAGATGTTGACCAAACAGGTTGTGATTATCCAGGGTCAGCGAATCATTGACGTCGGAGCAGAAGGCACCGTAACGATTCCCGCAGGAATTCGAGTGATTGATTTAAGTCAGGCGACGGTTCTGCCTGGGTTCATCGACGCGCATGACCACTTCATGACCGCGCGCGGAAAGATGACCGCGGACCAGGCCCTGCTAGTCGCCACCAAGAGATTGCGAGACGGCCTTGTAAACGGCTTTACTTCGATGAAGGAAATGACCTCCCACGGCAACGGATACCAGGACGTCACACTCCGCGACATGATCAATCTGGGCGTCATCAGCGGCCCCAGGGTGCAGGTGTCGGGTCGGGGAATTGTCTGGGGAGGGTCCACTCCGAGCCCGAACGAAAAGCCGGATCCCGGCTTACTGAACGCGATTGTTGTTCATTCGGTGGAAGAGGCGCGAGCTGCCGTGCGCTTCGAAGTCGAACACGGTGTAGACCACATAAAACTGTACCCGGCGGGAGCTTACAAATTCTCACCAACGGGGGAACTGCAAGTTCAAGAAATGTATCCCTTGGAAGTCATGCAGGCGTTGGATGATGAGGCAGAGCGCCTTGGCGTGAAAACAGGCTCACATGCCTATGGAGGCGCGGGATTGCAAAACGCGATCACCGCCGGTCATGCTGGCGACTCCATCGAGCACGGGCAGGGTTTGACTCAAGAGATGTGCAACACCATGGCCCAGAAAGGGCTGTTTTACAGTCCGACCATTCTCGAATACACCCAACCCTCCATCGAGGACACCGACGCCAGGAATACTGACGGCAAGTACGGGATCGTTCCCATTTTTAAGAAGAATGTCCGGATGTGTATCGCAACCAAGGGAATCGTAACCGTGTTCGGCAGCGGATCGCAGGGCGCCGCATGGCGTGAGGGCAGCAACGCCCTCGAATTTACTGCGCTGGTCAAAATTGGTGGCCTGACTCCGGCCGGAGCCTTGCAGGCCGGAACCATCAACGCCGCAACTGAAATGCGATGGCGAAATGATGTCGGGTCGATTACAAAGGGTAAGTTCGCCGATATCGTCGCCGTTTCCGGCGATCCGCTGGCAGATATCAGCGAGACGGAGCGGGTGAAATTTGTGATGAAGGGTGGAGAGATCTACAGGAACGATTTTGCTCCCGGTACGATCGGTTCCATGACGCTGGCAGGTGAAATTCGTTAGAGACTGCGTCGAAATGGGCGGAGATCAATTTTTTTGGTGGAAGGCGTCTAAAACCAAGACGCGCAACTCTGAACAAACTCTAGTCGAGCGGTTCGACCTTGACGATCGATGCTCCGTGATTGCTGCCGATCCAAAGCGTGCCGGGGTTCTTCGAATCGTCCACATAGACACGGCGGATGTTCGTCGGGCGCGGCAGCATGTACTCCGTGTACTGGCCGCTCTTGATATCGAGTCGTGACACACGGTCGGTCAGCATGGATCCGGTCCACGCCTCACCGTTGCGGTCAGCCACAGCGTCGTAGGGCGCACTCCAAGGGGTTGGCACCTTCCACTCAGTCATGCGTTCGGTCTCGGGATCGAACATTCCGATCGCATTGCCCTGATATTCGGCAAACCACAGCCGGCCTTCACGATCGACGCGACCGCGCCGCGGGCGGGAGTTCGGGGTCGGAGTCTGGTAGACGGTTGCGTTCTTCGTCTTGGCGTCGATCTTGACGATATTCCCGGCCGAAAAATCGAGTAGATAGACATTGTTCTGCGCATCCGAGTGGATACCGTAGGGCCCGATGCGCTTGCCGGTCTGCGGATCCTTGAAGTTGCCAAGGTTCTCCATCTTGTTGGAAACCAGATCGAGCCGGTAGATGTTGCTGGCGTCAGAGTTCTTGATCCACACTTTATTGTCGACAGGCGTGCCTTCGATTGCGATGTGGCCGAGCTGGCCGCCGTCGGTGTCCCATTCCTTGGGAGTGGACCACATATGAAATTTTTCAGTCTTTTTATCAAACTTCGCGATAGCGCTCTGGTACATCACGCCGACCCATGGATTGTCGTCCGTGTCGAATTCCAGATCGAGCGTACCTTCCGGCCATCCCGGCTTAACTACAGGGATCGAATATTGGGTCACCTTGCCGGTTTTCGGGTCCATCTTGCCGAGGAACATCTGGCCGAAGTCGGAGTACCACACGTTGCCCGCGCGATCGAGCATTACGTCGTGCGGCTGAATCAAGGGATTCGGTAAATCGTATTCGGTAATGATCACATGCGTGGACTTGCCCGTGAGCCGCGGCTGGGTCTTCAGTGGGAAAGTCCAGGTCGTTTCCTGGCTGAGGTTCACGCTGGCGAGCCATTCCGCGATCTTCCTGCCGCCTCCGCCGCGCTCCACATCGCGACTGGCAGTGCCGGCAAGCCGCTGCGGTTTCCGTGGGGTGCTTCCCGGATAATAGAGGCTCATACGACGGAAAACTTCCATGAATTCGTCGGCGTCGTGGGTCGACCTGATGATGCGCTCGAGCGTGTGGCAACCGGTACAATTGAGCAGGAAGCGTTTCTGCTCATCCGTTCCCGGAATGCTCATCAACCATTCGGCATTGGTGAGACGGGCGGACAAATTCTTCGTTTTTTTGAGCTTGATCTCAACCTTGGCTTCCTGGCCCAAGGCTACATCCGCAGCCGTTGCTCCATCCAGTTCATAGCCGGCCGCGCGCGCGCTCAATGCGTAGTGCCCGGGTTCGAGTCTCGCGACCGGGAAAACAAAGCGGCCGGTGGCGTTGGTGACAACGCTTATACTGATGGTCGAGCCGTCCTTCTTCGCGCTGACCACCACACCTTCCATCGGACCTTCCTCGGAGGAGGTGACCTGTCCGCTCAACGCTGGCGCCGTCTGAGTTTCTGCGTAAAGTCGAGCGGACGCGATTTGAAGAAGGATGGCAACAAGAGCGGCAGCTGCGATAAGCAAGACTCGCTTGATTCCCATCATGATCTCCTCGCCCTGGAATGGTTCATTCGAAATGATTATCCTCCCGTTGTGGATCCGAACGGAAGACAATCATTTAACTGCGCAGTCCGACGGCGGGCGGCGCGATACCTTCCTCATAACTTCCCGCTGAAGCACTGTAGGCATGCTCATCGGATAGGTTTTGACAAATGGGGCCGCCTCAACTTGTCGATGCAACACCATCGGAACTAGAGATTCCACTTGAGGTTT
>Ga0157374_10004668_pt1 | contig 11501 bp, 6 predicted proteins | sample M25metaG_FD_115308 | JGI IMG/M metagenome (GOLD analysis project Ga0157374, IMG submission 115308) | Miscanthus rhizosphere microbial communities from Kellogg Biological Station, Michigan, USA - M2-5 metaG | ecosystem: Host-associated > Plants > Roots > Rhizosphere > Soil | place: USA: Michigan... | reverse complement strand
CCAATTGAGCTACAAGTGCAACACTTTATATATTTCCGTCCAAACAGGCGTCGTGATTAAGCAGGCGCTTTTTCAAACGGACTGCAAAAATAGGATTTCTTTTGAAACAGTAATAATTTTTTTTAAATTACTTTAAAGCCTCGGCAATTGCGTTGAAATCGGGCAAATCTTTTGCATTTTCAAGCACTTCTGCATAAATGATTTTCTGGTCTTCATCTATTACAAAAGCCGCGCGTTTGGATACTCCTTTAAGGCCCAGCGAAAACACCTCATAAAAAGCGTCATATTGTGGAGATACTATCTTATTAAAATCAGACAGTAATAAAAACTGGTAATTATTCTCTTCTTTAAACTTAGCCAATGTAGCAGGCGAGTCGACAGATATAGCGATGATCTGGGCGTTCAATCCATCATAGTAACCAAAATTATCGCGCATGGTGCACAGCTGTGCCGTACAAACTCCTGTAAACGCAAAGGGGAAGAAATGCAGAACCACTTTCTTTCCTTTAAAATCCGACAACGACACTTCTCGCTTGTCGGATGATATCAAAGTAAATTGAGGAGCAGGTTGACCTGGTTGAATTGCCATAAATAGTTTTTTTAAGGCAAATAAATAAAAAAGCATTAAATATTATATCTAACATCAGATGTCAGTTACATTTTTATTTTAAAAACTAAATATTTAGTTTTGACTATCTGACATATCTTTTAATAACATCAATAATTTAGCTACAACAACTAACTCTTATCGCCATGATCAAAAACTATATTAAGACCGCATTTCGTAGCCTGTTAAAGAACAAAGTTTTTACAGCTATTAATGTTTTAGGTTTAGCACTAGGATTGGCCACTTGTTTGCTGATCGTGTTTTATGTCGTTGATGAATTAAATTACGACCGTTATAATGACAAATATGAAAGAATATACCGGGTAAACACTGACCTCAAAGTGGGGACGACTGAAACATCTTTTGCGATAACTCCGGCACCTACCGCCGATGCCTTATTAAAAGAATTTCCCGAGGTTGAAAATTCCATGCGGATGGGTAGTGCTGTAAATATCCGGCTTAAAAAGGGCGATGAAATTATTGATGAAAAAAATGCATTTTATTGTGACAGAAGTATTCTGAACATATTTACGCTGCCGCTTTTAAAAGGTGATCGAAAAACTGCGTTGGCCGAACCCGGTAGTTTAGTTTTGAGCAAGAATATTGCTATAAAATATTTTAATACTATAAATGTGATTAATAAAACCATGTTTTTAGTAACCGATAGCACTTTTCATAAAATTACCGGTGTAATGGAAGATATGCCTGCTCAATCGCATTTTAGGGCCGATATCTTTTTTGCTATGGGACCAAATACCGATCACAACTGGAATGGTTTTAATACGTCCACTTATATTTTGCTGAAACAAGGCGCCAGTAAGAAAAACCTGGAAGCTAAATTTCCGGCACTTATTCGCCGGTATGAAAAAAACCCCAACTTTGACTATGCTAAGTTTGAAGCCCATGGTAATTATATCAGATTAAGTTTAACCCCTCTGAAAGATATTCACTTGCATTCAAACCGGCAGCGGGAAATTGGCCCGAACGGAAATGCTGAATACATTTATATATTTTCGGTGATTGCCGTTTTTATATTGCTGCTTGCATGTATCAACTTCATGAACCTTTCTACGGCCCGTTCTGCCGGTCGTGCCCGCGAAGTTGGCGTAAGAAAAGTGCTTGGCTCGTCCAGAGCAAATCTTATAACGCAGTTCCTGGCCGAGTCGATACTTGTTACTCTGGCGGCAAGCATCGTTGCCGTTTTAATGGCCGGGGCTTTGCTTCCCTTATTTAACCAAATTTCGGGAAAACATATGATGATCACAAAGCACACATTTGTTTGGCTACCGCCAGTTATGCTCACTATTATTATGGTTGTTGGTGGCCTGGCAGGTTCATATCCCGCGTTTTTTTTATCCGCTTTCCAGCCTATCCAGGTTTTAAAAGGCAAACTGGCTACGGGTCTTAAAGGGAGTGGTCTACGCAGTTTTTTAGTAGTATTTCAATTCGCTATCTCTATATTTTTAATTATAGGCACACTGGTAATTTACAATCAGCTCAATTATATCCGGAATAAGGATGTTGGTTTTAACCGTAACGAAGTACTTATCATAAAAAATATAAGTGCTGTCAATCCGAAAATATTTAAGGAGGAAATTAAACGATTACCCCGTGTAATAAATGCCACATTGACCCACTTCCTGCCAACATCAAATCTAAGCGCGCTCAATTATATTGACGCCGGTTTGAATAAGAATATTGAAACCCAGTTTTGGCCCGTTGATGCTGATTATATCAGTACCATGGGAATGAAAATAGTTCAGGGACGCAATTTCAGGGCTAATATGCTTTCAGATTCTTCGTCGGTGATCATTAACGAAACGATGGCCAAAAGAATCGGTTATAAGGGCGACGGCACCGATATAATAAATGATATAAAAAAGAACCTCAAAATTATTGGGGTTGTAAAGGATTTCAATTTTGCTTCATTACGCAATAATGTAACTCCTTTAGTACTTGCCATGAGGAACGACTGGATGGCATCATTAAGCGTACGAACGAATACCGCCAATCTACCCAGATTAATGCAGCAAATAGAGGATAGATGGAAAGGGCTCTCGCCAAATCTGCATTTCGAATATTCATTCATGGATGATGATTTTAATACCTTATACAATACCGAACAGCGCGTAGGAACCTTGTTTATTATATTTACGTCATTAGCCATTATAATTGCCTGTTTAGGCTTGCTCGGTCTTGCTGCTTATGCTGCCGAACAACGCATTCGCGAGATCGGCATCAGAAAAGTATTAGGTGCAGATGTATCCGCTGTAGTGGCGCTGCTCTCAAAAGATTTCGTCAAACTGGTCTTTATATCGATACTTATCGCCGCTCCATTATCCTGGTGGATTATGAACCAATGGTTGCAGGGCTTTGCTTACCGGCAGAATATACAATGGTGGGTAATCGTTTCGGCAGCGCTTGGTTCAATAGTAATTGCATTTATCACTGTAAGTTTTCAATCGATAAAAGCAGCATTAGCCAATCCGATAGAAAGTTTAAGGGGCGAGTAGACTTACACCGTTATTTTAACGGGAAATTCAGTATTCTGCAGCATTTCTACAAGTAAGTCAATCTTAACAGGTTTGGCAATATAATTGTTCATGCCCGCTTTTAGGCATTCTTCCTTATCTTCAACCATCGCATTGGCTGTCATGGCAATGATTACAGGTTGACGCTCGTAATTTTCCCTGATATAACGGGTACATTCTAATCCGTCCATTTCAGGCATTTGTACGTCCATTAATACCAGGTCATAGAATTGTTCATCAAGCATCTGAATGGCTTCGCGACCGTTATTGGCTACCACCGCTTTATATCCCAGTTTTTCCAGCACCTTCAAAATCATTTTTTGGTTGATGATATTATCTTCAGCAACCAGTATATCCAATGGTTTTGATATCGCGAAATCTTTGCTGAGCTTCTGATATAACTCGGGCTTGTCCGATGTTTTTTCTGACTCGTGCTGAAATTGATTTAGTATCACTTTTTCCAGATGCGATGGTTTTACCGGCTTGTTCAATACTGAAGCAAATAAACCCGGATGTTTTTTCTGGCTCTCGTCACCCACCGAGCTTAACAGAATTACAGGTAAATGCGGCCTTCTTTGTTTAAGCAAAGTCGTAAACTCTACCCCATCCATGCCCGGCATCTGCATATCTGTTATTACCAGATCTATACCTTCATTGGTTTCTAATAGATATAATGCTTCAGGACCTTCTGTGGCTGATACAACCACCATTTTGCGCTGCTGCATCTGCAATTGCAGTATACGCAGATTGGTAAGATTATCATCAATAATCAGCATTTTCTTTCCGGCCAATACTTCCCTGCCAGGCATTGCACCACTTTGCTTCTGGTTTTCTGCCACAAGACATTTGACTGAGAAACTAAATGCAGCACCCCTGCCCTGCTTACTTTTAACCGCAATAGAACCACCCATCATGGCCACGAGACGTTTACAAATAGCCAATCCAAGACCTGAACCTCCGTACTTTCGGGTAGTTGACGAATCGACCTGCGAAAAAGCCTCAAACAGTTGCGGCAACTTTTCTTGAGGTATACCAATACCGGTATCCTTTACTTCAAAGCCAACTTCTATCCTGCCATCGTCCAAATCCCTAAGCTTATTTACACTGACCAATATTTCGCCACGATGTGTGAACTTCATGGCATTGCCCAACAGATTGATCAGCACCTGCCGCAGACGCATGCTATCGCCATTAAGGTGGTAAGGCATATCCGGTTCCACATAATAGATCAGGTCGATACCGGACTCAGCGGCTTTCCCAGAGAACAGGTCCATCACCTCTTCAACACATTTGCGCAAATCGAAGTCGTGGGCATCAAGTTCCATTTTACCCGATTCAATCTTTGAAAAATCGAGTATGTCATTGATCACATTCAATAGAGCCTCGCCGCTATGCAAAATAGTTTGTGAGTATTCGCGTTGTTCGGAGCTAAGTTCCGTTTCATTCAAAAGGGTGGCCATGCCAAGCACGCCGTTCATCGGTGTACGTATTTCGTGGCTCATGGTAGCAAGGAACACGCTTTTCGCTTGGTTTGCTTTCTCGGCCTCTTCCCGTGCTTTGCGTTCATTCTCCGTCATGGCTTTTAAAAGCTCCGTACGTTCAAGTACCTGTTTCTCCAGTTCCTGTTTTTGTCTTGCCATTATTCGAACCCGGTATTTAAAGACCCCATAAATAGCGCCGGCAACGGCTATCACTTCAAACAGCTCAAACCACCACGTGCGCCAAAACGGAGGAACAATTGTAATTTTCAAAGTATCCGTAACAGGCGACCATGCACCATCGTTGACCCTGCATTTAACCTTAAATGTATATTGTCCCGGAGAAAGGTTGGTGTATGAGGCTGTATTACGATTGCCAACATCAACCCATTCAGCATCAAAGTTTTCAAGCTTATAGGCATATTCTTTTTTATCTGCCGACCCGAAATCCAGCGAAGCGAACTCAAGCTCTATGGTTGATTGTTTGTAGGATAAAGTGATCGATTTCGCATCTGCAATATCCTGTTTCAGAGGTGAAGGATCGCTGTCATTTTTTGCAATGGTCAAGGGTTTATTATAAACCTGGATATCGGTCACCAGCACCGGTGATAGTTCTGCCGGTCCAGAAACGCGCCCGGGATAGAAACTATTGAACCCATTGATACCACCGAAATATAATTTGCCGTTGCTGGCCTTTAACGCAGAATGAGGTTTAAACTCGTCACCCTGTATACCATCTTCAGTTGTGAATTTTTTAAACTTTCCGGTTGCCGGATCAAAACACGATAAACCGTTGTTAGTAGTTACCCAAAGCTTGCCCTTTTCGTCTTCTTTTATTGCATAAGTAATATCGCTTGGCAAACCATTCTTTTTGGTGTATACGGTAAAATGCTTGGTTTCCGGGTTAAATAAATCGAGACCCGATAAGGTGGAGAGCCACAAATGACCTTTGCTATCTTCAAATATATCGGTTACGCCATTGTTGCTTATGCTATTCTTTTTTTCATCATGTTGAAAACTAGTAAATGTATTTATTTTCTGATCGATCAGGTTAAGGCCGCCATCAGAAGTACCAATCCAAATTCTGTCTTTGCTATCCTCAAACAAAGAATAAATATAGTTACTGCTGAGGCTTTTGGGATTATTCAGATCGAGGGCATAATGTTGTATGGTATTTGTTTTTTTATCATAACAATCTAGGCCACCGCCAAAAACGCTCATCCACATTTTGCCGTTATGATCACGCAACAGGTTGTATACATTATTGCCACTTAGTTTGTGCGAGCCGGGTGCGTCCTTATTAAAATAGTCACATTTTCCAGTTTTCGGATCCATAACGGTCATGCCGTTGCCCCAGGTACCTATCCAAAGTTTTCCTTCTTCATCCTGTGTTACTGCTAAGACGTAATTCCCTGATATCCCTTTTTTATTCTGTTTATAATGGGTAAAAGTTCCGCTTTCAGGATCAAACTTATTTAATCCTCCGCCATCGGTTCCAATCCATATGCTTTTATCATTGCCTTCGCATAATGAAAGAACAAAATTATTAGACAGGCTATTAGGTAAAGAATTATGCCTGAATAGTTCAAAACTTAAAGTTGATCTTTTAAATAAATTAATACCGCCGCTGAAAGCTCCCAGCCACATGTTTCCTAAACGATCCCGGCAAATTCCGTAAATAGAATTGCCTTTAATACTATTGCCATCTACTTCATCATTCGCATATCGATAAAACCTGTTATTTTTAATATCAAGTACTGAAAGCCCTCCGTTTTCAGTACCGATCCACAGATTCCCGGCTTCATCCTTTCGCATGCAATAGATCGTGTTGCTGGAAATAGAATTGATATTATTCTCTTCGTATTTAAATTGTTTAAAGGCACTGTTCTGCTCATTAAACAAATACAAACCGTCTTCCTGGGTACCTATCCATAATTCATGATCATTATTTTCAGCTATGCTTATTACATTTTCCCCAGTCAGCTTATGCGTTCCAGGATCGTAAAACTTATAATTTGTAAAAGAATTCGTTTTAGGATCATAAAGATTTAATCCGCCGCTCGCCGTTCCCACCCAAATATGACCGTGCGAATCTTTATAAACCGTCCTTATATTATTGTCGTCAACGGCTCCGGTAACGGCATCTGAATGGTTGTGATGAATAAATCTGTTCTTTTTCAGGTCAAAGCAATCCAAGCCATCAACCTGTGTTGCGATCCATAAAGCGCCATTGTTATCAAAAGTCAACCGGTTGATAACATTGCTTGCTAAACTATTGCTATTATGCGCATCGTGGATGAAGCGCGTAAAAGTGCCTTTCTTGCGATCGTAACGGTTAAGACCATTTGGTGTAGCGATCCAAACATTGCCGTCCGCGTCTTCCACAAGGTCGTTTATCATGTTATTGCTGAGGCTGTGCTCGTCTTTTGAATCGTACCGGTAAACGATAAATTTATATCCGTCGTATCTGTTCAGACCGTTGCGCGTACCGACCCACATAAAGCCCCGGCTATCCTGTAGAATGCAATTAACGTTAATTTGCGACAGACCGTCGCCAGTTCCAAAATGCTCAAAATTAAGGCTGGGCCGCTGTGCAAAAGATAAAAAAGGGCAAAGAATTAACGCAACGAAAAAGTTAGTCGCTAAAGCTCTGGACACGGGGCATATTCTGGTCATTCCACAACAAAAATCAAATGAAATAAAATAAAAAAATAAATCCAGGCAGATGATGTACTATCTGATTTGTACGAATGATTCTTTAAAAATGTTATAAATATTTTAACTAAAAATTACATTATTTATCTGGCACACCGTCTTAAAAACCCTTACAATGACCCTGTTTTAAGCATAATTCTCAATTCTGTTTGTGCCCTGAATACTCAAACTCATACCTTAGCCTCTATGAAAGCGATAGTAATCACCACAGCCGGCGGCCCCGGAGTTTTACAAATTGAGGAACGCCCTCAACCCGTTGCAGCACCAACTGAGGTGCTTATAAAAATTGCTGCAGCGGGCGTTAACCGCCCCGATGTGTACCAGCGCAAAGGCAATTATCCGCCGCCAAAGGGAGCTCCCCGGGATATACCCGGATTGGAGATTGCAGGAACGATCGCTGCTGCTGGAGATAAGGTAACCCGCTGGCAAGTTGGCGATCAAGTTTGCGCATTGGTTTCGGGTGGTGGATATGCTGAATATTGTAATGTTCCCGAGGGGCAATGCCTTCCCATACCTGGCAACCTGAGCTTTGTGGAAGCTGCATCACTCCCCGAAACATTCTTTACAGTTTGGAGCAATGTATTCGACCGCGGCAAATTACAACCGGGCGAAAGCTTGCTGGTACATGGCGGTTCAAGCGGCATTGGCGTAGCAGCAATTCAAATGGCAACGGCTTTAGGATGTAAAGTTTACATAACTGCCGGATCGGATGAGAAATGTAAATTTTGCGAAGCAGTTGGGGCTGCCAAAGGTATCAACTATAAAACTGAGGACTTTTCAGAAGTGATCCATCAGCTTACTGATGGCAAAGGCGTTAATGTGATACTCGACATGATTGGTGGTGATTATACCCCGGGAAATATTTCATCGCTTGCAGAAGAGGGCCGACTGGTTTTAATCAACGCGATGAAGGGCAAAGATGTGCAGATTGATTTGGCGCAAGTGATGAGGAAAAGATTGATCATCACCGGGTCAATGTTAAGATCAAGAGAGATTGAATTTAAAAGTGCGATAGCACGTAGCCTCGAACAACATATCTGGCCATTGCTGGCATCGGGCAAAATAAAACCGGTTATTCATGCCGTATTCCCGGCTCAGGAAGCAGTTAAAGCTCATACCCTGATGGAAAGCAGCGAACATGTGGGGAAGATTATCTTAAATTTTGAGTAGGTTGCAGTGGGCAGTCAGCAGTTTGCAATAGGAAATAAATGCAAACTGCCAACTGAAAACTGCCAACTAAACTATGGAAACTTTATCCCACTATATTCCGACACATTAGCCAAAGGAATCGTCGAACCATATTTGGCATTAATCGCTTTGATAAACTCATTCGCTACGATGGCATACCCGCGCGGCGTAAGATGCACGCCATCCAGCGAGAATATCCCGCCGCTGATGTAGTTTGAATTCAGGCTGATTCCATCCTCAATCAAACCGTTATGCTTTACATTATTCAGGAAGACGTAGGAATCAAATACTGCCAATCCTTTTGCTGCGGCGATCGATTTTATGGTGGCATTGTAGGATTGTACATAATCCTGTGTTAAAGCCACCTCGTTTGCATCCAGCACATATTGATTATCGATAGGGGTATATGGCGTCAATCCATACGGAAGAGTACCATAAGGGGTGGTTACCGGCTGACCGATTTTGCTTGTTGGGAAGATAAGTACAATCAAATCTTTAGCGGTAGCCGGGCGTGGTGCGTAGGTAGTTCCGCTCACCAGGGCGTTGATAAATATAGCCTGCACCTGTGGATTTGCCTTTTGTACCGCCCCCAAAACCGCACCAACCGTTATGGTATTAAAATATGGAATTGAAGTGACATCAGGTATAGTGCCCACCACTCCCTTAGCACCACTGGCTGTCAACCTGCCGATAAGCAGATTGTATAAGCCGGCAAATGTGGCTTTATCTGTCAGCACATCGCCTGCACCGCCTGTGGTAGCATAACCCAGGGCATCATTGTTGCCTAACCAGTTAGAGAAAAACGTAAATGGTTTTGCTGTGACGAAATCAAGATAAGCGGTGGAGTTGGTACCCACATCGCCCGGGAGCAACCGCTCGTAAAAACCGTTCAGATTGCCGTAGGGCTGATAAGTAATATGCAGTAATTTTATTCCGGGTACTCCGTAGTTTTCAATATCACCTGTGTATTTAGCATATAGGGTTACGTTTCCAAATCCTGGGACAGCCTGTATTCCGCGTATGGCCAGGTTGGTAGTAACCGGTGCGGTAATCGGAGTACCATCGGCATTAAAGCCAGTCAATTGCAGATAGCCTGAGCCGTTGGCCTGGCTGGCATCAAATAAAGGCTGGTTAAATACCCCGCCGCCAACAGACTGCATTTGCTTAGCCATGATGCCTGGATAAGATACCATTTGCCCGGCACGGTATAAACCACCATCGGCATAGCCTGCGGTTAAAGAGTTACCTATTGCAATATATCTTGAAAAATTGGCCGAGCCATTAGATGGCTTTGGCGTGTTGACGCTGGGTTTGCAGGCGCTTAACCATACTAACCCTGCAATGATATATATATAATGTTTAAAATGTTTCATTGTCGTAATAATTTAGGATTACCAGTGATAGGCTAATGAGATGCCGGGGATATATACGTCCGACTTAAACGTACCCGACAGTTGCGTTTCGTAATTGGTTTGTGTGCGCTGCAATAGATGTTCGTATTCAAATGAAAGGTCGACATCAAAATGTTGAGCCAGCTTGTAGCCTATACCTCCCGTAACATAAGCCCGGTCAGCATCCGGCACCTCAGGAGTTACATAACCATTCAAAGCTGCAGCCCCGGCATAACCTCCGCCAAAACGCAAAGCCAGTTTATTAGTAGCCATGTACTGCGCGCCTGCACGAACACCAAAGGTGTTGTGGTAGTTACGAGGCGAGTGTGTATCCTGCAATAAAGGAGTATTGGTTTTATAATCGAACGACAAGGTTTTGAATGGATCCCATTCCACCACATTTACGTCTAATGCCAACAGCCATTTGCTGCATGGGCGAAATCCCAAGCCGATGGAATTAGTCGCGGGGAGCGGTATGCTTGCACTGAATTGGTTAGGAGAAGGAAAGCTGGTAGCTAATGATGCCGGAACGGTAAAAGTAGCCGTACCATTGTTGATTGTGGTCGTCACCTTTGAGCGGTGGGTAATACCTACAGTAACGCCCGATTGCGTGGTGAAATAAACACCGACGTTCCATCCGTAACCTTTACCACTGCCATTTAATTCAGCCTGGCTTGATTGTCCGTTAGAATTATCGATAGGAATCGCCCTGGTCAGATCAACCGTACCGTGATTGTATACAAAGCCACCACCAATGCTCATCCAGTCGGTTATTTTAATACTAATGGTCGGCTGAAAGAAGAATGCTTTCAGATCGAGTTTCTCGGCAGCAAATTTCCCGGGCCAGGTAGTTCCCCAGTCGGTCAACCCACCAAATGGTGTATATACGGCCATGCCTACTTTCCAGCAGGCAGCCTTCGGCCCCCAGGTTCCATAAAAATTAAATGGGGTTGCCCATTTGCTGGCCGTGTGATATTGTTCCGATGTACCGGATGGATTAAATACCGAGTTGAAGCTAAGAGGGCTTACCCCAGCCTGCACATAATTTTGCGACTCGGTAGCCACCGCACCCGGATTAAAAAATAAAGCAGCGCCATCCTGCGCCAAACCTGTCCCGGTATGGCCCATGCCAATCTGTTTCTGTCCTTCAAGGTTCACCTGGAAGCCCTGGGCAAAAGCCAATACCGGCGCTATGGCAAGCGCCAATAGTAAAAGTTTCCTCATAAAAATTAATTTTGATTAGGGGTTGTATAACTGCAAAGAGTTTAATAATTGATATGCAAACATAGTAATTTGATTGAAATTTCAATGACACTGGACTGACAAAAATTTAGTAATAGTTAAATAACGACTAACGAACAGTGATCAGGAACGGTCATTAAAAGCCTGTTTTTTTGTCAACTGCAAACCGAAAACTGTGAACTAAAAATATTTCTCAGGCACTATTTAAATATTTATCAAAAAGTCATAGCTTTGCGGCTCTAAAACAAAAGCATTTTATAGAGAACTATTTCATTTACAAAATCTTTTAAATTACCAGGTTATATATGCCAAACATTGGAAAAATATCACAGATCATCGGTCCGGTAGT
>Ga0157374_10004666_pt1 | contig 11502 bp, 10 predicted proteins | sample M25metaG_FD_115308 | JGI IMG/M metagenome (GOLD analysis project Ga0157374, IMG submission 115308) | Miscanthus rhizosphere microbial communities from Kellogg Biological Station, Michigan, USA - M2-5 metaG | ecosystem: Host-associated > Plants > Roots > Rhizosphere > Soil | place: USA: Michigan... | reverse complement strand
CCGAACAAGACCGCGGGCTGGCGTTCACCGCTGGCGAAACCAAGGCCAGCGCTTCTGTCACCTTCCATCAGGATGCGGAGCCGAAACGCTGATGCCGACCCGCCGCAAGCCCGTTCAGAACAGTGCTTCCAAGCTGAAGCCCATTCCCCCAGAGGAGTCCGCGGCTCGAGACGAAGGCCCGCGGCTGATTCCGCTCGATGACCATTCCAAAGAACCTTCTCGGCTCGAACACTATCTGGAGCTTGCCGACACGGCCCTCGGGCTCAAACGCCCGGAGCGATGAGCCTGTCAGCCTATTCCTGCCTCGTTCGTCCCTCTGAAAGCCTGTGTTTGATGGTGTTGACAAGAAAATCGATGTCGGCAGGTTTTACCAGGTAATCATCCACCTGGTGGCGAATGGCCAAGACGGCGCTTTCAAAGGCTGGATATCCCGTCAAAATGATGTTGATGCAATGAGGATGGCGTTTCCTCATCGCGCTCACCACCAAAAACCCGTCGAGCTCTTGCCCGATGTTTAGGTCGGAAAGCAGCACGTCGAAGTTTGCGCTCTCGATTCGCGCAATCGCGTCTGGAACGCTCTCGGCTGTAGTCACCACGAATCCGTGATCTTCGAGCACCGATGGCAAGGTGAGCCGAATGCTCGGCTCGTCATCGACAAACAGGAGACGCTTACGACTCGACATAAAGCCCCTGGAATGCGAAATCTTATCAGGGAGTGTATAGGCTAAGCGGGCCGGAAGCCAGGATCTGTTCGGTTGAACGGATGTAGAAGCTTATTTCCCGACTTCGGCGCCGGCGCCTTCAACGACTCGGAAACTCAAATCGCAGGCCGACTCTGGCAAGGATCGGCGGACCCCAGTTTTGAAGAGGATTCGCCGGGTTTCCGGTGAGGGTCACAACGTAACGGCGGTTCAGCAGGTTCTCGGCGGCGATGTAGCCTGTCAGTCCCCTCCGGATCTCCCGTCCAACAAACAGCCCCATCACGTAGAAAGATCCCAACCGGAGCGTGTTTTGGTCGTCGTCAAACTGCACACCAGAGTAACGGCCTTGTACGCTGGCCATCAGTTTGGAGGGATTCCAGTAACGCAGTTCGACAGAAGCTTGGTGTCGGGGTACCTCCGGGACATTGAGTCCGATGAGGTTGGGCGCCGACTCCACCACGACGGCATGCGCGTACTGATATCCCCCGGCAATCTGGAAATGGTTGGGGAGGCGGAAACTGCCGTCAAGTTCCGTGCCGACCGACCGCGTGCGCCCCAGGTTTTCCCTCTCCCGCGTGACAAGCGTTGGAGTGGTGGAAATCGTGACGTTCGTGATCGGGTTCAGGACGTCGGTCCAGAACAATGTCTCACGGATTTCCATCCCCCCGCCCCAAGCCGTTTGGCGCGCTCCCGCCTCGGCCCCGGTTGCCCGCTCGGGACCGAGAAATGCGTTGGCCTGCGTGAGTGTGCTTCCTTGCCGAAAGCTGCGATAGAGCTCATTCAGAGTTGGGGCACGGAACGAACGGAAGCCGGAGAGAAAAACCGATACATTCGAGCCGACCTTTCGCAAGATGGACAGTTTTGGACTGAACGCCGTTGCCTCCCGATCGGGATACAGGTTCTGTGTTACGCCTCCAACCGGGATCGGAATTCGGGTATTGCTGCCATTGGTGTTTGTCCAGCGGTCCCACCGCAACCCGGCAATGACGGTCCAATTACCGGCCTGGATCAGGTCTTGCCCGAACAGTCCGAGCGAGCCTTGCCGCCCCCCGGCGACGTTATTCGCAAAGTGGTTGCCGGTCGTCGATGAGAACAGTTGTTCATCGCTCGCTCCCATCACTTCCTGCGCCTCGAGACCCGCGATCAGCGTCTGATGCCACCAAATGTGGTTCCACTGGACGGCAGTGCCCAGTTGCTGCGAAGGCACGTGCTGAATGTTCGTCAGAGCCTCAGTGCTGCGATTTGGCGTCACTGAGGAAAATGTTTGATCGTAACCCTGCACCAGCCCGAACACTCGGGCGCTCAGCCAGTCGTTGGCACCGAGCGCGGTATTTACGCCGGCATCGCCGAATGCTGTTCCGGTGCTGTTGACCGTGACCGCTGTGCCGTTGTGCCGCGCTTCGTCAAAAAAAGTGCCGTGCAGGAATGCCCGTCCATTTTCTCCGATCTTGTGTCCCACGGAAGCATCCACGGTCGCGTGCTTGGAATTCGCGGCCGTATCTACCACGCCGCGCTGAAAGCTCGGCACGAGGATGTAGCCATCGGTTCGCGCCAAGTCCACCCCCGACGAAAAATCCCAGCGCGAGACGGCCATCCCTGCCCAAGCCGATAAATCCGGCGTGTTCTCGTTTCCGTAAGACAGATCCACCGACGCGGCAGCTTGTCTGGGGGTGCGGGTTACAAACTGAATGACGCCTGCGAGCGCGTCACTGCCGTAAAGGTTCGATGCCCCTCCTCGAAACACTTCTACCGACGCAATCTCAGAGCGCGGAATCCGGTCCCAGTAGACCCATCCCCCAAACGGGTCGACAATCGGTACTCCGTCCTCCAAGACCAAAGCGCGGCTGGGGCCGCTGGCACCGAGCCCGCGCAACGAGACGCCTTGGCTTGTGGGGTTGGCCACGCGACTGGAGGATCGCCGGAACAGCCCGAATCCCGGAACCTGGCGCAGCATGTCATCGAGCGTAAGACTAGGATTCGCCGCTACATCTTCGTGACCGAGCAAGACGGCGCTTCCAGGCAGGTCGGAAAGCTTCATCTCGGTGCGCGTTGCCGACACAACGATGTTTTCTCCTACACCCGCGGGTTGAAGCAGAATCTTCAACGCGGAGTCGCCTTCGCGGGAATTCCACTCCTGGCTTTTGGGTGCAAAACCGGCAGCGAGGATGGTCAGGGTGCCGCTCTCGACTGGAAGGCCCCGGAGCTCGAAGCTGCCATCCTGTCCGGTTTTCCCCGATGTCTGGAAACCGTCGGAGTGAAAACGAACCGATGCCCCGGCCACAGCGGCGCCCGACTGGTCCTCGACGATGCCGTGCAGGCTTCTACTCTGCTGAGGCCAGGCGCTGCCGAAAAAAAACAAGAGAAAAGTGATGAGGCCGACAGCCTTTGTCATTCAGCTCACGAAGGATTTAATCCTAACCTGGGGTCGGCATGTTCTTCAAACCTACCGTTCACGCTCGAAACGGTAGCGTCCCCCGGTTGAATTGGCCACCGACTCTGCGATCTTGAGAAATGCGCGCCCGGCATGGGATAGGGCAGCCGCACGCCGGTAAATCAGCCGTAACTGACGATGGACTTTGAGTTCTTGCACCGGGATCCTGACCAGTTCGCCGCGTGCGATTTCGTCTTCCACGCTGATCTCCGGGAGGAATGCCACCCCACTTCCCATCGCGACGAAACGCTTGATTGCCTGCAACGTGGGGAGTTGTACGCCCATGTGCAAGGGTGTCTTGTGCTGCTTGAATGCCTGAATGACCTTCTCGCGATAAGGCGAAGACACGATATGCGCCACAAACGATTCCGCCCCCAGCTGGCGAATACTCACCTTTGATTCCCGCGCAAGAGGATGCTGTGGCGGGACCACCAGGATCAGTTCGTCAGAGTAGACCACAATCGAACTCAGTTCCGGATCCTCAGGATCGTAGGTCAGCACGCCGAACTCGCAGTTGTGTCGCAGAACGTCGTCGGGGATCTGACTACCCAGAGACCGCTGTACCATCACCCGGATTGCAGGGTGGAGGCGGCCAAACTCGGCGAGCACCCGCAATAGGTAAAGGGCGGTAAATTCGTTGGCCCCGATCACGAGCTTTCCTTTCTGCAGCTCCCGCAGTTCGGCTAGGGCTTCGCGTGCATTCTCACGAACGTTCAGCAGTTGTTCAGCGTATTCCTGGAGCACTCGACCGGCGTCGGTGACGAGTCCGTCGCGCGAGGACCGGTCAAACAACGGTTCGCCGATTTCGACTTCCAGCTTGCGAATTGCTTGGCTTACCGCTGATTGAGTGCGGTAGAGTTTGTCTGCCGCCCGGGAGAAGCCACCCTCGCGCGCCACCGCCAAAAAGACTTCCAGCTGGGAAATATCCATTTCGCCTGCCTAGTAATCCAGCTTAAGCAACCATTAGTAACTCTAATTATATTAGAAAATCTTCACATAGGCAGAAAAATTATAAGCTTTGCTTCCAGATCATTCGCGCATAGCATAGGAAGACTTACAGCCGGAGGATTGGCATGAGTCACGCCAGAATAACGGTTTTTGATACGACGCTGCGGGACGGCGAGCAGTCCCCAGGTTGCAGCATGCATGTGCAGGAGAAGGTGCGTCTGGCGCTGCAACTCGACCGTTTGGGGGTCGACGTGATCGAGGCTGGGTTCCCCATTGCCTCGGACGGAGACTTTGCTGCGGTTAGGTCGGTTGCGGCGGCAGTCCCGCGCCCAGTGATCGCGGCTCTTGCCCGGGCCGCCAAGCACGATATTACGCGCGCCGCACAGGCTCTTGAGGCCGCCGTCCGGCCTCGCATTCACGTATTCCTCGCGACCTCCGACATCCACCTTCAACACAAGCTTCGTATTTCGCGCCAGCAATGCCTCGAGCAAGCCCACGAAATGGTGCGTTACGCGAAGTCGTTCTGCACGGACATCGAATTTTCACCCGAGGATGCAACTCGCACCGATCCTGAATTTCTGTTTCAGGTACTTGAAGCCGTCATCGAGGCCGGGGCGACCACGCTCAACATTCCCGATACGGTCGGGTACACGGTGCCCTCCGAATTCGGGGCACTGATCCAAGGCATTCGCCAGCGAGTCAAAGGAATCGAGAAAGCGATTATCTCGGCCCACTGCCACAACGATCTCGGCCTTGCGGTTGCGAACTCTCTTGCCGCGATCGCCTCAGGAGCGGGCCAGGTTGAGTGCACGATCAACGGGATCGGCGAGCGCGCAGGCAATGCGTCTCTGGAAGAGATTGTGATGGCGCTGCGAGTACGTGCCGATAAGTATCCCTATGAGACTCAGATCGCGACCGAACAGCTCTATCCCACCAGCCAGATGCTCGAAGAGATCACCGGCATTTCGGTTCAGCCGAACAAGGCCATCATCGGCCGCAATGCCTTTGCGCATGAAGCGGGCATTCATCAGGATGGCATGCTGAAGAACCCCCTCACCTACGAAATCATGACACCGAAGTCGGTGGGCGTTCCCGATTCCAAGCTGGTTCTCGGCAAACATTCTGGACGCCATGCGCTAAGTCTCCGCTGCGAGCAGCTGGGTTATCGCTTCGAGCGTCGCGACCTAGATGAAATTTATCGGCGCTTTGTAGTTCTCGCCGACGAAGTCAAGCACGTGCACGATCACCAGCTGCTGGCCTTGATTCGGGAGAGCTACGGCGAGGCTCATCGCATTCCGCCGGCGCGGGTCGAAGTCGAGCAAGCCGCATCGGCTGCGGTAGGCGATGAGTCGCACCCTCGTTTCCCGGCAAACGCCACCGACTACAGCGCGGCCCATCTTTCGCCGGTGCCTGCGTCGGAGCATCAAGCCGAACAGGAAGACTATCTCTGGGGCGTTTAACTCCGAGGACGGAGGCCGAGAGATCCCAAGGACCGCAAAAGAATACCGAGCGGTTTTCCTTTCGATCTGCGGCTTGTTTGCGGCCAAACGCCTGCTGATCCGCTGATACAATCTTCCTTCGCCTTAGCAAGCAATCATCCCCATGAAGATCGCGATCACCACCTTGCCGGGAGACGGCATCGGCCCTGAAGTCGTTTCACAGGCTGTGCGGGTGCTCGAGACCTGTGCTGAAATCTTCGGTCATTCGCTGAGCATCATCGAGAAGAAGGTCGGCGGTGCGGCTCTTCTAGCCAGTAACGATCCCTTTCCGAAGGACACCGAAGATGCCTGCCTCGGGGCAGGCGCCGTCTTGCTGGGTGCTGTGGGTGGGCCGGCCTTTGACACATATCCCGCACAGCTCCGCCCCGAGGCAGGTCTTTTGCGATTGCGCAAGGCTCTGGGAGTGTTTGCCAACCTCCGGCCCGCGGTCTGCCTGCCGGGGATGGAACCGATGTCCCCATTGCGCCCGGAGATCGTTTGCGGCACGGACGTGATGATCGTCCGCGAATTGTTGGGGGGAGTTTACTTCGGGGCTCGTTCGACAGAGGGCGCACCCGGTGCCCGCCGCGCCAGCGACTCGATGACCTACAGCGAACCGGAAATTGAACGCATTGCCCATGTTGCCTTTCAAATCGCACAGGGCCGCCGCAAGCGCCTGCTCTCGGTTGATAAAGCGAACGTTCTTGACAGCTCGCGCCTTTGGCGCGAAGTGGTCACCCGTGTAGGAGCCGGCTATCCGGATGTGAAACTCTCTCACGGATATGTTGACTCGACCGCGATGGCTCTGGTTTCGAAACCCGCCAGCTTCGATGTGATGGTGACGGAAAATATGTTTGGCGATATTTTGTCCGACCAAGCTGGCGCCGTAGTGGGTTCCCTGGGCTTGCTGCCATCGGCGAGTGTGGGCGGGAAGGTCGGACTCTACGAGCCCATTCACGGTTCCGCGCCCGACATCGCAGGCCAGGGAATCGCCAACCCCCTGGGCACGATTTTGTCTGCGGGCATGCTGTTGCGCCATTCCTTTGGGCTAGAAGCAGAAGCGGGTTCAATCGAGAACGCCGTGAAACGGGTGCTCGCCGCTGGATACCGTACAGGCGATCTTGCCAAGAAGGGAACTGCTCCGGTGAGCACGCAGCAGATGGGAGATTGCGTCGTGCAGCAGTTGCGCAGTGATAGGTTACCCTAGAGCGCTCAGCGCTCGGGTTCACAGGCGACCGGCAAGTTCCTCGAGGAAGGGAATCGATGACATCAGGATCTACGCAGGCTTGCGGCTTAACCATTCTCCGAATCGTGGTCGGGATCGTCTTCCTCGTCCACGGTTATCAAAAGATATTCCATATGGGCTTTCACGGCGTGGCAGGTTTCTTTGCCCATTCCGGTATACCTCTCCCCTTGGTATCGGCTGTGATCGTTTCTTTGGTTGAATTTGTCGGCGGCTTTTTGCTGATTGCCGGGATTGCCGTTCGGGTGGCGGCGGCTCTGAATGCCGTTGACATGGCGGTTGCGATCCTGGTCGTCCATCTGAAACATGGGTTCTGGGCCCAAAACGGGGGATTTGAATATCCGCTTACGCTTCTGGGAGCAACACTCTGTTTAGCTCTTGCCGGCGGAGGCATGTTCTCCCTGAAGAGGTAGGTTATTTCTTCTTCCGCTTTTCGACCTCCCCCAGATGCAAAATGGCCGCCGCCGTGCGATACCGCGAAGCCGTTTTCTCGTCGTTGAGATTTCTCGCCAACCGCTCAATACAGTGCGGATCGCCGCGCTCGGCCAGCGCATCGATAGCCGCCAGACGCACGTCCTCGCTGCTGTCGGCCAGCGCAGCTTGCAGCAAAGCATCTTCGGATATCTGATCGGGATCGTGAGCGAGGAAGCGGGCTGATGCTGCCCGCGCCTGCGAGCCTCCCTTGCGCGTGAGCTCTTTGAACGCCTCATATCCCATTCCCCCGAATGGCACAAACCCCAAACCCTCTTGAAATCCGAGTTCCATCATTTGCTTGGGATCCTTCAGCCGGTCCAGTTGTGCTTGTACCAGGCCACTGCTGCTTTTCCGGTCGCGCATCAGGACCGCGTAGTAGACATCGTAGGCACTTTTGTCCTTCAAAAGGTAGAGGGAGTGCGCGGAGGCCAGCACAACAGGAACTTGATCGTCCCCGAGCGCCTTGCGCAGAGCGGGTATCGCCCTCGAGGCGTTGAGTTGCCCGAGAGTGGTCGCCGCCGCCGCCCGGACCTTTGCGTCCTGGTCGTTGAGTGCACGTGTCGCGAAACGCTCCGCAGGGCGATTGTGCTGCATCAGGGAAAGCGCCTGCACGGCGATCATGCGGTGAGAAGCCCGATTGTGACGCAAACCTTCAGTCAGGATGGCCCAAGCCTGGTCGCGAATGTCAGGCGGTGGAGATCCCTGTTCGGCGGCGAGCGCGGTTGATAGCGCCAGGATTATGAGCAACCCCGCGATTTGGCGCGGCGATTGAGGCCACCGGAATCTGGTCAGAAGGCGGGCAGCATCCCCGCCCTGAAAGGTTTTCCTGGCAATGCTTGCATGGCTACGACAAGCTTCACTTCTGAACGCGTTTCGCACACTGATCCCCTATATACAAACTTGTGAGATGAGAGGAACGATCGCCGCTACGGATTAGGCCTGGGCCGATCCGAAAACTCGCGCGAAGATGGCATTTACGTGCCTGAGCTGGTGTCGCACATCGAACGCTCGGGTCAGCGCTTCCGGGGGCACCCGCTTGATAGCAGGATCATTCATAACCAGCTCACGGAAGTTCAAGCCTTCTTTCCACGCGCGCATGGCATGCGTTTGGACCAAACGATATGCATCTTCGCGGCTGACACCTTGCTCCACCAGTTCGAGCAACACTTGCCCGCTGAAGACCAGACCGCCCGTACTCTCCAGGTTCGCTTTCATCCGCTCTGGATAGATGAGCATTGTGTCCACAAGGTTCGCTGTCTTCTCGAGCATGTAGTTAATCAAGGTGGTCGAATCAGGCAGAATAACCCGCTCTACCGATGAGTGCGAGATATCCCGCTCATGCCAGAGCGCCACATCCTCGAATCCCGCCTGTGCATTGGACCTTACAACCCGGGCTAGGCCGCAAATCTGTTCGCACGTTACCGGGTTTCTTTTGTGCGGCATGGCGGAGGAGCCCTTTTGCTTTTCGCTGAAGTACTCTTCCGCCTCGCGTACCTCGGTTCTTTGCAGATGCCGGATTTCAGTGCAGATCTTGTCGAGCGTGCAGGCGATGACCCCGAGCGTGGCCAGGTAATGCGCGTGGCGGTCGCGCTGAATGACCTGCGACGAAATAGCGGCGGCTTTCAGCCCCAGCCGCGCGCACATCTTCTCTTCCAGCTCCGGGCTCAGGTGGGCGAAGGTGCCCACCGCGCCTGAGAACTTGCCGATTCGCATGTCCTCGGCGGCCGCCTGGAAGCGTACAATGTCGCGCTGTACTTCGGAATACCAGTTCGCCAGCTTCAATCCAAAGGTGATTGGCTCCGCATGAACGCCATGCGTGCGGCCAATCATGGGGGTATCTTTGAATTCCCATGCCCTGCGTTCGAGGACGGCGGAAAGCCGCTGCAGGTCTTTGTGAATGACATCGGAGGCGTCTTTGATCAGGAGCGACTGGGCCGTATCCACAACGTCGTTAGAAGTGAGCCCGTAGTGGAACCAGCGTGAGTCCGGACCGACGAATTCAGCCACTGCGGTGGTGAAGGCGATCACGTCATGCTTGACCTCAGCTTCGATCTGCTGAATGCGCTCCAGCTTAAAATTCGCTTTGGCGCGAATGGCCTCGGCAGATTCTGTCGGTACCACGCCGGCTTCCGCCAGCGTCTCGGTAGCTGCTAGTTCCACCTTCAGCCACGCCCGGAACCGGTTCTCCTCCGCCCAGATGCTGCCCATTACAGGCCGCGTATAACGTGCGATCACCCGTCTTCTCCTCGCTGCTTAGGGATGGGAACCAAGGATTCTATACGGATGCGGGCCATTTCGTGAAATTCCACGCGTATCCTCGAGTCCTTCGCGCCCACGTCATATAGGTCGTGATACGATATATATAGGGTCTGGGCACGATATAATCGCCCGCCATGGAGAAAATCCTTACGCCACGCGATTTCGAGTGCTTAGCTGAATTCCGACACCAGATCCGCCGTTTTCTGCGCTTCAGCGAGCGTGCTGCGCGCGATGCCGGTCTTGAACCACGCCAGCACCAGCTTTTGCTGGCCGTCAAAGGATTGCCCTTGAATGTCCGGCCGAGGATCGCAGAAGTCGCCGAAAGGCTGCAGATTCACCATCACAGCGCCGTAGAACTGGTGAACCGGCTTGAAGCCAGAGGGTTCATACGCCGTGAACGCGGCTCGGAAGACCGGCGAGAAGTCATGCTGCAGCTCACGCCCAAGGGTGAACGAGTCCTGAGGGAACTCTCGCTGCATCATCGCGAGGAGCTGCGTTCGCAAGGGCCAGCGCTGCTCGAGATCTTACAGCAACTGGTCGCCGACAGCCGGGCGACGGCGCGAAAACACAGGTAAAGGAGAAAATGAGCGACGCGAAAGGTTCAGGGGCCATCATCGGCAGTCCAGGCACGGAGAAAGCACGCCTTGCTGTCACAGGAGTTAACACCGCGGAACGCCCGGCGCTTGAGGCCGCCGGCTTCCGGATCGTAACCGTCTCATTTCTCGCAGCACTGGTTGGTCTGATCGCCGGTTGTATCGCCTTCCTGCTGTATAAGCTGATCGGCCTGTTTACGAATCTCGCGTTCTATGGCCATTTCTCCTTCAATTTCTCCAGTCCTCGCTATAGCGTTGAACATCTCGGCCTCTGGGTCATCCTGATTCCCGTCATCGGCGGACTCGTCATTGGAGTCATGGCGAAGTACGGCTCCCCCAAGATCAAAGGTCACGGAATTCCGGAAGCGATGGAGGCGGTACTGGTCAACCGCAGCAAGATCCAACCGCGAGTGGCCATTCTCAAGCCGATTTCTGCCGCGATTGCCATCGGAACCGGCGGCCCATTCGGCGCAGAGGGGCCAATCATTCAGACCGGCGGGGCTTTTGGATCCCTGATTGGTCAGGTGATGCATACCACAGCTGCGGAACGAAAAGTCCTGCTGGCGTGCGGTGCCGCTGCCGGAATGTCGGCGACTTTCAACACGCCGATTGCCGGCGTCATCTTAGCGATTGAACTGCTTCTTTTCGAATTTAAGTCCCGATCCTTCATTCCGCTCGTCATCGCGAGCACACTGGCAGCAGCGCTTCACATGCAGTTGCTGGGTGCCGGTCCAATGTTCGCCGTGGCCCCCATGGATTTCGCAATTCCCCGGGCTTTGCCCTTCTACGCTTTGTTGGGTGTCGTCTGCGGGCTGGCTGCGGTCGGTTTTACGCGAATTCTCTACTGGACAGAAGATCAGTTCGAGAAGCTGCCTATCGATGAACTTTGGTGGCCGGCTATCGGTGCTTGTGGCCTGGGAATCATCGGATACTTCGTCCCCCGCGTACTCGGAGTTGGTTATGACACGATTGGGGATATCCTCAATGGCAATCTCGCGCTGAAGCTTCTACTGGTTGTCATGGTTGCCAAGGCCGCAGCCTTGGTGCTTTCCCTGGGATCGGGAACCTCCGGCGGGCTGCTAGCTCCTATGTTCATGTCGAGCGCCGCCATGGGAGGTGCTCTGGCACTCGGCCTGAATCACCTGTTTCCCTCTGCTCACATTGCCGCTGGAGCTTTTGCTCTCGTTGCCATGGGCGCCGTCTTTGGAGCAGCTTCCCGAGCCACCTTCTCCTTCATCATCTTCGCTTTTGAGATAACGCGGGATTACAACTCCGTATTGCCCCTGATGCTGGTCAGCGTTATCGCCGATGGCATCTCTATGTTGCTCATGCCCAAGGCTTCCATCATGACCGAAAAACTGAGACGCCGCGGCAT
>Ga0157374_10004664_pt1 | contig 11502 bp, 20 predicted proteins | sample M25metaG_FD_115308 | JGI IMG/M metagenome (GOLD analysis project Ga0157374, IMG submission 115308) | Miscanthus rhizosphere microbial communities from Kellogg Biological Station, Michigan, USA - M2-5 metaG | ecosystem: Host-associated > Plants > Roots > Rhizosphere > Soil | place: USA: Michigan... | reverse complement strand
GGCGGAGAGGCGGTGGAATTTGTCATTAGCAGATATATCAGCACCCCTCCAAGCAGGATGCTGAGCCCCAACAACACCCGTTGCACCAACCGCTGCCACATGGTCTGTCCGCTCCGATCGATGAAGGGGAAATGACTGGCACGATAATAGCAGGAGGCCCCAGGCAAGTAAACTCTGACGGCGGAACGGAATCAGAAAATTGACAGCGCTGGAGGGGATTGCCGGCGAGTAGGTGCCGTGCGGAACCTACTCGGACTTTTCAGCCTTGGCTGGAGTCGCAGCGGATTTTTTCGTGGCCGATGTTTCGGCTCTGGCCACGAGCTCGATGGCGACTAACTCGGCGGCGTCGCCGATGCGCCTTCTGGTTTTCACCATTCTCGTGTAGCCGCCTGGTCGATCTTTGAACCGGCCTGCCACATCACTGAAGAGCTTCGAAACAACCTCTTTACTCCTCAGAAAACTCAGCGCCCGACGCCGAGCCGGCAACGAGCCGTCCTTGCCCAGCGTAATCATGCGGTCGGTGAATCCCCGGATCTCCTTCGCCTTCGCCTCGGTGGTTTCGATCCGTTCATGCTCGAGCAGCGAGGTCACCAAGCTTCTGAACAACGCCCATCGATGTTTGGTCTGCCGACCGAGTTGCCTGCCTTTTTTCCTGTGACGCACGATGCCCTCTCCTACTCGTTCTTGGGACCGCTACCCGAAGCCATGGCATCCAGCTTGACCCCGAGACTCAGGCCCATGTCCGTCAAAATTTCCTTGATTTCGTTCAACGACTTTTTGCCGAAGTTCTTGGTCTTCAGCATCTCGGCTTCGGATTTCTGCACCAGATCGGCGATGGTCTTGATGTTGGCATTTTTCAAGCAATTCGCCGCTCGGACCGACAACTCCAGCTCATTGACGCTCCGGAAGAGATTCTTGTTGATCTCGCGCTGAGCGTCGTCGCCGGTGAGTTCGGCGCGGCCTTCTACTCTCGCCTCCGGGTTGATGAAGATGTCGACATGATCGCGCAGGATGCCTGCAGCCGTTGACAAGGCGTCGCTCGGCGAGATGGTCCCGTCGGTCCAGACTTCCAGCGTCAGTTTGTCGTAATCCGTCATCCGTCCGACGCGTGCATTCTCAACGTGAAAATTCACCCGTTTGATCGGAGAAAAGATGGAATCGATCGCGATCACTCCGATCGGCAGACCTTCTTCCTTGTTCCGTTCGGCCGGCACGTACCCGCGGCCATGCTTGACCGTCATCTCCATATCCAGCGTCGCGTCCTTATCGAGCGTCGCAATATGAAGATTGGGCGTCAAAATGGAAATGTCCGCATCGTGGGTGATATCCGATCCCTTGGCTTCACCGGGCCCCTTTTTCTTCAACCGGACCGTCTTCGGCTTATCGGTATGCAGCGCCAGACGCAGCCCCTTCACATTGAGGATGATCGACGTGACATCTTCCGTGACGCCCGGGATCGTCGAAAATTCGTGCAGGACGCCTTCGATCTTGACGGTCGTCACGGCGGCCCCGGTCAGTGACGAGAGCAAGACGCGGCGCAGCGCGTTGCCGACGGTCGTGCCGAAGCCCCGTTCGTACGCCTCCGTGCTGAATCGTCCGAACGTGGCGGAGGCCGTCTCCTTGTCGACCTCGACCCGCATCGGGATTTGGAAATCTTTCATCGCCTTGATCATGAGTCCCCCTTCATCCTGTTAGCCGCCGCGCCTTCTGCGATGCATTCTGCATGAAGTCGGCGTTGTATGAAGTTGCTTATCGCGAATACAGTTCGACGACCATCTGCTCATTGACGGGCAGCGAAATCTGATCCTTCGTTGGCAACGCGCGCACGGTTCCTTTGAAGCCGGCTTTGTCCAATTCCAGCCATTCCGGTATGCCTCTTCCCTCGACGGATTCCAGCGCAGTTTGAATCGAGGCGATCGCGCGGCTGCGTTCCCGAACCGCCACGACGTCGCCGGCGCGGACTTGCGACCCCGGGATGTTGTTCTTCCGGCCGTTGACCGTCATGTGGCCATGCCCCACGAGCTGCCGGGCTTCTTTGCGGGACGCCCCGAACCCAAGCCGGTACACGACGTTGTCGAGCCGGCATTCGAGCAATCTCAACAACGCCTCGCCGGTCACACCCACCCGCCGCTCCGCTCGCTCGAAGACGCCGCGGAACTGACGTTCCTGCAAGCCGTATATTCGCCGCAGCTTCTGCTTCTCGCGCAGCTGCGTGCTGTAGTCGGAAATGCGGGGCCGTGCCTGGCCATGCTGGCCTGGCGGATAGCTCCGGCGCTCGATCGCACACTTTTCCGTCATACAGCGTGAGCCCTTCAAAAACAGTTTTTCGCCTTCACGGCGACATAACCGGCACACTGGTCCCCGATACTTCGCCACGTTCTCTACCTCCGTTTATCGGACTTGCCCATCATGGTCTGCCCGTTCTGACACACTGTGCTGATGATCACACCCGGCGTCGCTTTGGCGGCCGGCACCCGTTATGCGGAATCGGCGTGACGTCGCGGATAAGGTTGATTCGCAGTCCCGCCCCTTGCAACGAGCGAATCGCTGATTCCCGCCCTGACCCCGGACCGTTCACATAGACGTCCACCTGCCGCATGCCGCTTTCCATGGCCTTGCGTGCAGCCGCTTCGCCGGCCCGCTGCGCGGCAAAGGGCGTGCTTTTTCGCGATCCCTTGAAGCCTTGGTTGCCGGCGCTCGCCCACACAACCGTATTGCCGCTCATGTCGGTGATTGTCACAATCGTGTTGTTGAAAGACGCCTGTACATGAGCGATCCCGCTTTGAACGATCCGGCGTTCCTTCTTCTTGCCTTTTTTCACGCTCATAAATGACTCCTACTGATGACGATCACGCCGTGGGAGCCGGACGAGCGGCCGGTTTCGGCTTGCTGCCGACTCCGGCGCGACGGCCCTTTCTCGTGCGTGCATTGGTTTTGGACCGCTGACCGCGAACCGGAAGGCCCTTCCGATGACGAAGTCCGCGGTACGTGCCGGTGTCGATGAGACGCTTGATGTTCATCGAGACGGTTTTCCGCAGATCGCCTTCAACCTGATAGTCCTGATCGATGATCTCGCGAATCTTGACGATCTGATCTTCGCTGAGGTCCTTTACCCGGATGGCGCCATCGATCCCGGCCTTGCCCAGGATATGCCGAGCCGCCCCCCGGCCAATCCCGAATACGTACGTCAGGCCAATGTCCGAGCGTTTCTCTCGGGGCAAATCTACTCCGGCAATACGTGCCATATTCTCCTACCTCCCCTTCGGCCTCTTAAGCGGCAACGGCTGGATGAGCCTCATTTCACCCACCCCGCCCCGCGGCGCCAAGACGCCGCCTTCCAATTGCGCGCTTGCACGAGCACCGACTTTCTACCAATACGATCCATCTGGTGTGCGCGTTCGGCCAGCACGGAGGCTCGCCAGCCTTCAGCCGCGCCCATTATCCCTGCCGCTGTTTGTGCCGGGGGTTCGAGCAGAGAATTCTCACCACTCCACGGCGCCGCACAACCTTGCATTTCGCACAAATCGGCTTGACCGACGATTTGACCTTCATGAGACCTCGAGATTTCTACTTGAACCGATACGTAATACGCCCGCGCGTCAGGTCATACGGCGACATTTCTACCGTGACCTTGTCCCCCGGAAGGATGCGTATGAAATGCATGCGCATTTTCCCCGAGATGTGGGCGAGAATCTTGTGTCCGTTGTCCAGTTGCACGCGAAACATGGCGTTAGGGAGCGTCTCCAGTACCGATCCTTGAATCTCAATAATGTCTTCCTTCGGCACGAAGCGCTATCCTTTCGCCTGATGTGTCACGCGTCCATCCTTCTACAATCGGCTCAACACGAGCGCCGGTCCGCTCGGCTGAATCGCAATCGTGTGTTCAAAATGCGCCGATAGGCTTCCGTCGACCGTCACGGCAGTCCAGCGGTCATCCAGCACTCGAACGGCCGAACCGCCCATGTTCACCATCGGCTCGATCGCCAGCACCATTCCGGCTTGGAGGCGCGGTCCCTGTCCGGGCCTTCCATAATTGGGCACCTGCGGTTCCTCATGCAGCTGCCGGCCGATGCCGTGGCCGACAAACTCAGTCACGACCGAATAGCCCGCGGCTTCGACATGTCGCTGGACCGCGTGGGAAATATCCGACAACCGATTCCCGACCCGCGCCTGCTCGATCGCGAACGATAGTGATTCTTCTGTAATCCGCACCAACGCCGCGACCTTCTCATCGATGGGACCTACTCCTACCGTCACGGCCGAATCACCGTAGAACCCGCCGACGATCGCTCCGAGATCCAGACCGATGATGTCCCCTTCCTTCAAGACCCGCTTGGAGGGGATGCCGTGCACGACCTGCTCGTTCACGGACGCGCATAGCGTCTTCGGATAATTGCGGTACCCTTTGAACGCCGGGATCGCTCCCCTCGCGCGAATTTCCGATTCCGCCAAGCGGTCCAAGTCGTCGGTCGTCACGCCCGGTTTGACCGCATCCTTGAGCACCGCCAGCGCTTCAGCCACGACTCTCGACGCCTTTGCCATCACGGCAATCTCCTCTGGCGTCTTGAGGATGATCATATTGCGCTGTACGGCGCCAGCACACTGAACAGAGCTTCGAACACTGTATCCACGGAGCCGGACGCATTCACTTCCGAGAGGAGCCGCTTGCCGGCGTAATACTGGATCAACGGCGCCGTCTGTTCCGCATACACTTTTAGTCTCGTGTCAATCGCTTCCGGCTTGTCGTCACTCCGCTGAATCAACCTTTCGCCGCAACGATCGCACGTGTCTCCGTTTTTCGAGGGAGCGCACTCCACGTGAAACGTCGCCTGGCATTTCGGGCAACTCCGGCGGCCGCTCAATCGCCGGATCACGTCCTCGCGAGGCACTTCAAATTTGACCACCCGGTGCAACGGCCGCTGACTTGCCTGAAGTACCTGTCCAAGTTCCTCCGCCTGCGGCACCGTCCGCGGAAACCCGTCGAGCACGAAGCCGGTCGCGCTTCCAGGTTCGGACAGTTTGTCTCGCACAAGCCCGATGACGACGGCATCAGGGACCAGTTGGCCCTGGTCCATGAACCGCTTGGCTTCCCGGCCCAATTCTGTCTGATTTCTGACCGCCTCCCGAAGGAGATCGCCGGTCGAAATCTTCGCGATCTTAAACTGCGCCGCAATCCGGTCGGCTTGCGTTCCCTTGCCGACACCCGGAGCCCCGAGAAAGACGACGCGCATGTGAGCTCACCCGCTCCGCCCGCGGAGGGGGCCCATGCCCTTTCCCAAAAACCCTTCGTAGTTGCGCATCAACATGTGGGACTCGATCTGCTGCGCGGTATCGAGGCCCACGCCGATCACGATCAACAGCGACGTCCCGCCGAAATAGAACGGCACGTTCAGCTTGTAGATCAAGAATTCAGGAATGACGCAGACGATCGCCAGGTAAATGGCGCCGGCGAACGTAATGTGCGTCAGCACCTTATAGATGTAATCCGAGGTTCGCTGTCCTGGGCGGATGCCGGGAATGAAGCCCCCATACTTTTTCATGTTGTCCGCCATGTCCACAGGATTGAGCACCACCGCCGTATAAAAGAAGCAAAAGAACAGAATCAACCCGACATACATCAGCGTGTACAGCAGCGATCCGGGCGACAGCTGCGCGCCGATGGCCTTGATCCACGGGGTTTCGAAAAATCCCGCGATCGTCGCCGGGAACGCGATGATCGATGACGCAAAAATCTGCGGGATCACCCCCGCCGTGTTGATCTTCAGCGGAATATGCGTGCTCTGCCCGCCATACCCCCGCCGACCGACAACCCGTTTCGCATACTGGACCGGAACTTTGCGCCTGCCGCTTTCCAAAAACACAATCGCGGCGACGACCCCCACCATCAGGGCGGCGAGCCCGACGAGCAAGAATGCGTTAAGCTGGCCGATCTCATAGAGATTATAGGTCTGCGCGACGGCCGAGGGCAGACGCGCGACGATACCAGCAAAAATAATCAGCGAGATGCCGTTGCCGATTCCCCGCTCGGTAATCTGTTCGCCCAGCCACATCAGAAAGCCGGTGCCGGCCGTCAGCGTGATCACCGTCATCAGCCGGAACGCCCAGCCCTTGTCGAGGACGAACGCTCCGCCGTTCATCTGTTCGAGGCCGATGGCGATCCCGAATCCCTGAATCAGCGCGATGCCGATCGTGCCGAACCGCGTGTATTGAATAATCTTCTTGCGGCCCCGCTCTCCTTCTTTCGCCAGCTTCGAAAGGTGGGGAACCACCACCGTCAGCAGCTGCAAAATGATCGAGGCGCTGATATAGGGCATAATGCCCAGCGCAAAGATCGTCAGCCGCGACAGCGACCCGCCTGAAAAAATATCGAGAAACCCGAGAAGCGCTCCCCCCTGCTTTTGGAGAAATTCCGAAAGCGCTTCGCCATTGATGCCCGGCGTCGGGATGTGCGCCCCGATTCGGTAGACGACCAGCATCCCCAGCGTAAACAGAATGCGGGTCCGCAGCTCGGGTATCTTGAGGATATTCTGAAAGCTGGTCAGAAGCCGCTCAAACACCGGGGATAACCTCGATTGACCCTCCCGCCGCTTGAATCTTCGCTTCCGCCGACTTACTGAATTTGTGCGCCTGCACCGTGATCGGTTTCTTGAGCTCGCCGTTGCCGAGAATCTTGATCGGCAGCGTGACGCGCTTGACCAGGCCCGCATCGACCATCGCCTGCGGAGTGATTGTGCCGGAAGCCGGAAGATCGGCCAGTTTCTCGATATTGACGATCGCGTATTCTTTTCTAAAGGGGTTTGTGAACCCGTACTTCGGCACGCGGCGGATCAATGGCATTTGGCCGCCCTCGAAGCCGGGCTGTTTACCGCCGCCCGAGCGGGCCAGCAAGCCTTTGTGGCCTTTCGTCGCCGTCTTCCCGTGGCCGGACCCAGGACCGCGACCAATACGCTTTCGCTTTTTCGTGGCGCCCTTGGCCGGCGCGAGTTCGTGTAGTTTCATGATGACTGCACTTCCAATAAATAGCCCACTTGATGAATCAATCCCCGTACTTGGGGCGTATCGGGACGGACGACCGATTGCCGAATTTTCCGCAGCCCGAGCCCTCGGAGAACCAGACGGTGGCGCTCGGGGGTCCCGATGGGGCTGCGCTTCAAGGTGATGCGGACATTCTGAGCCGGCGCTTTCGCGCTTTTTGCCGTGGTCATGACGCCAACACTTCCGCCTGAAGTTCTTCCCCTCGGCGTAACCGCATGACCTGTTCGGGATTTCTCAACTGGGTGAGACCGTCCAGCGTCGCACGCACCGTGTTGAAGGGATTGCCACGTCCCAAGGTTTTCGAAATAATGTTGTGGGCACCTACGAGCTCCACAACGGCTCGTACGGCTCCGCCGGCAATGATCCCGGTGCCTTCGGCCGCCGGCTTCAAGAGGACGTGCTCGCCGCCGAACAGGCCGTGAACCTCGTGCGGAATAGTGCCGGACTTCAGCGGGACATGGACGAGATTCTTCTTCGCCTGCTGCACGGCCTTCGCGATGGCAACCGGCACTTCCGCCGCCTTGCCTTTGCCGATGCCGACCCAGCCCTGTCCGTCACCCACCACGACAAGGGCGCAGAAGTTAAAGCGCTTACCGCCCTTGACGACCTTGGCGACGCGGTTGATGAATACGACCTTATCCTTGAGGCTCAGTTCGTCTGGATTCACTCTCACGCTTGTTGCTCCCTTCTAGCTTAGAATTGCAAGCCGCCTTCGCGTGAGGCATCGGCCAACGCCTTGATACGGCCGTGATACAGCCGGCCGCCGCGGTCAAAAACGACTTTTTGAATCTTGGCCGTCTTTGCGCGTTCGGCCAGGAGGGTGCCGACCGCTTTGGCTGCGGTGATGCTGCTGGTCGACTTCAACGTCTTTCTCAAGGACTTGTCCAGCGAGGAGGCTGCCGCCAGCGTCGTGCCCTTGAGGTCGTTGATGATCTGCGCATAAATATGGCCGCTGCTCCGGTAGACATTGAGCCGAGGACGCTCATCCGTTCCAAAGATGCGCTGACGGACCCGCTGTTGGCGCCGGGCAAGCTGATATAATTTTGCTGCGCTATTCATGGTTCACCCTACTTCCCGGTCTTGCCTTCCTTCTTTCTCAAGACCTCTCCCGCGTATCGAATGCCCTTTTGCTTGTAGACGTCAGGCGGTTTGATTGCACGAAGGTTTGCCGCCGTTTGTCCCACCAGCCGCTTGTCGGCGCCCTTGATGTTGATCAAGGTCTGCTTGTCGACTTTCACCTCAATGCCCGTGGGCACCGGATACTGGACCGGATTGATGTATCCGACATTGAAGCTCATGGTTTTGCCTTGGAGTGCCGCCTTGTAGCCCACACCCGTGATTTCCATGTTCCGTTCATAGCCTTTGGTCACGCCATGGACCATGTTGTTCAACTCGGCCCGCACCAGCCCGTGCATGGCTCGGATTTTCCGCTCGTCGCTGGCGCGCGTGACGACCACCTGTCCCTTGTCGACCGTCACGCCGATGCCGGGTTTCAACGTCCAATCGAGCTTCCCGAGCGGCCCCTTGACGGAGACCACGGATCCCGTCACTTTCACATCAACCCCAGCAGGAACTGGAATCGGCTTGTTTCCAATGCGTGACATCGCTTCCTCTGTTTTTCCTTACCAGACTGCGCAGAGCACTTCACCGCCAAGGCCGGCCTTACGCGACGCTTGGTCCGTCATGAGGCCTTTTGAGGTCGAAAGAATGGCCACCCCGATGCCGTTACGCACACGGGGAATCTCTCTCGTACCCACGTACACACGTCGTCCAGGCTTGCTCACACGCTGCATGCCCGTAATCATGGGCTGGCCCTCGCCGACATACCGCAACTGGACTTTCAAGACCGGATGCCCATCTTCCATCCCCGCTTCGATACCCTGAATGTACCCCTCGGCCTGGAGCACGCGGAGCACCTCGCGCTTCAATTTCGACGCAGGAATCGTCACGACGTCGTGATGGCGTCGGAACCCATTGCGCAATCGCACTAAGAGATCACTGATCGGATCGGTTACCATACGAACCCTTTCAAGAAATTCTCGCCACGTAACTGAGTCGCTACCAGCTGGACTTCCGGACACCCGGGATTTCGCCCTTGAGGCTCAAAAGCCGAAAACAGATGCGGCACATCTTGAACCGCCGTAAATAGCCGTGCACGCGTCCGCACAAACCGCAACGATGATAGCCGCGGGTTTTGAATTTCGGCTTGGCGGCCGTCTTATTTCTGAGCGCCAGTCTCGACACGACAGACTCCTTCGTTCAAATGTTAGGTCCGGAACGGCATGCCCAGCTGGGTCAGCAGAGCTTTCCCCTCATCATTCGTGCGCGCCGTCGTCACGATCGTAATATCCATGCCGTGAATTGAGGCCACCTCGTCGTACTGGATCTCAGGGAAAATCAGTTGTTCTTTGAGTCCCAACGTATAATTACCGCGGCCGTCGAACGCCTTGGGGGACACGCCGCGGAAATCGCGGATCCGCGGCAGCGCCAACGAAACGAGTCGATCGAAAAACTCGTACATGCGACGGTTTCGCAGCGTGACTTTGGTTCCGATCGGCATACCTTGCCGCAGCTTGAAGCCCGCGATGGCCTTCTTTGCCTTGGTCACGACAGCCTTCTGGCCGGTGATGGTGCCCAATTCGGTTGCCGCGCTTTCCAACAATTTCACGTTTTGAATGGCTTCGCTCATTCCGACGTTGAGCACGATGCGTTCGAGCTTGGGCACCTGCATGACATTCTTGTAGCCGAACTCCTTCATCAAGGCCGGAACAACCTTCTCGCGATAGGAGTTACGCAGCCGCGGCTGGAACTTCGACTCCTCGCTCCCGTCGTCGAATGCTTGAGGCGCTTTGCCGCCCTCTTTTTTTGCCTGCCGGCCAGCGGCCGGTTTTCCGCCCTTCGCGTGTTTTTTAGGATCTTTAGGGTCTTTTGCGTCCGCCATAATCTTCTCGTGCTACTCGACTAATTCGTTGGACTTCTTGCTAAACCGTACACGCCGTCCGTCACCCTGCACACGGACGCCCAAACGGGTGGGCTTCTTGGTGACCGGACACAAGAACATGACATTGGAAATGGCCAGCGGCGCTTCTTTCTCGAGAATCCCGCCTTGCTTGACCTTTTGATTTGGCTTCGTGTGCCGCTTGATCATGTTCAACTTCTCGACCACGACTTTCCCTGCGGAGCGGTCGACAGAAAGGACTTTCCCGGACTTACCCCGGTCCCGGCCTGCGATGACCACGACTGTGTCCCCTTTGCGAATGTGAGTATTCTGCAGCGCGTGCACGTGTATTCCCGCCTCCGGTTAAAGCACTTCAGGGGCCAGCGAAATGATTTTCATGAACTTCTTCCAACGAAGTTCGCGAGCGACCGGCCCGAAAATGCGCGTGCCAATGGGTTCGCCTTCCTTGTTGATCAATACGCAGGCGTTTCGGTCGAATTTGATGTAGGACCCGTCATCGCGCCGGACTTCTTTTGTGGTCCGCACAATGACCGCCCGACTGACGTCGCCCTTCTTGACCGTCGCCTGCGGAATCGCTTCTTTGACGGCGACCACGATCACATCGCCCAATGACGCGTACCGGCGCTTCGACCCTCCGAGCACGTGAAAACACATGGCCTGTTTCGCACCAGAATTGTCGGCCACGTCCATGTATGTGTAATTCTGAATCATGATGCCGTCTATCCTCGCCGGGCACGCCCCCGTCTAATCCACACGTCCCTTTTCCAAAATTTCGACAACCCGCCAGTGCTTGTCCTTGCTGATGGGTCTGGTCTCGATCATCCGCACCCGATCTCCGACGCCGCAGGCGTTCTGCTCGTCATGGGCCTTGAACTTCGTCATGCGTCTCAGCACCTTGTGATAGATGGGATGCACAACCTGACGCTCGACCGCCACCACGACGGTTTTATTCATTTTGTTGCTGATCACGCGCCCGACCCACTCCCGCCGCTTGACTCCGCTTTCAGACATGCTCGCTCACCCCTTCGCCGCTAGGACGCCTTCTTCCGCTCGGACCGCTCGACCTCGCGCTGCACGGTTTTCACCCGGGCGATCGAGCGCTTGGTCTTCCGAATCTGCATGGGATTCTCCAACCGGCCCGTGCCGAATTGAAATCGCAGATTGAATAATTCCTGGCTCAACTGCTTCGCCTTCTCGGACAGTTCGGCGGCAGTCATCTGTCTCAGTTCCTTCAGATCCATGTGCGTGCTCGTACTTTCGTCTTCGCGACCATCCTACCGTCCCCTTCGCGCCTAGAACTCGCCGCGCGTGACGCACTTCGTGGCGATTGGGAGCTTGTGTGATGCCAGACGGAACGCTTCATGGGCAATATCCGGCGTGACGCCGCCCATCTCGTAGAGGATCCGGCCCGGCTTCACGACGGCCACCCAGTATTCGGGATTGCCCTTCCCTTTTCCCATTCGAGTTTCCGCCGGTTTCTTGGTGATCGGCTTGTCCGGGAAGATTCT
>Ga0157374_10004662_pt1 | contig 11503 bp, 9 predicted proteins | sample M25metaG_FD_115308 | JGI IMG/M metagenome (GOLD analysis project Ga0157374, IMG submission 115308) | Miscanthus rhizosphere microbial communities from Kellogg Biological Station, Michigan, USA - M2-5 metaG | ecosystem: Host-associated > Plants > Roots > Rhizosphere > Soil | place: USA: Michigan... | reverse complement strand
TGAAGTGTTTCTCGATGTGTTCAGCCCGTACCACACGTTGAAAGACCTGGGATCGGTCATGTTCAAATGGGCGGCGCTGGTGATGATGCTGGTCGCCGGTGTCGTAGCCGCTTCCAATTCAGGCCATGACATGGAGCCGATTCTCCAGGCGATCACCACCATCCAGCGCTGCGTTCGTGTGGCCCAGTGTGGCCTGGTGCTTTTCCTGATGGTGTTTTCCCGCTACCTGGGAGTTTCGTGGCGGCAGCAGAGCTTTGGCATCGCGCTCGGATTGGGTGGCGCCGCAGCGATGGAATTGGCGACGCTCGCGCTCTACGCCGGTGGCCCGATGTCACAGGTCACCGTCCACGTGTTGAATCTGGTCGCGTATAACATCGCCATTCTCGTCTGGTTCGCTTATGCGTACCGCGAGAATCCGGCACGATCGCCGGGTTCGGAATTATTCGCGTCGCATCGCTGGGAAAAGGGACTTACCGATATTCAGAATCCCGGGCAGGGCGATTCTCTGATACCGATGTTCGAGAGCATGGTCGATCGCGCATTCTCGCGCACCCAAACCGACTATGCTCCGCCGACCGCGAAAGTAGTCACCGATCCGCCAGATGAACCCGTAGCTGCTGTCCAAAGCAAAATTCACGCCATTCCAGCTCAGAGCCGCCGGGTCCACTAGAACTCTTCTTCCGACCGCTAGCGGCGACGCTTACTCTTCCTAGGACTTAACACTCACGCGAAAATCTCGCCTAATACTTTAATAATTAATCGATTGGTTGCGTGAAAGTGCCGCATCCCTGGTGCAAAAAAGGCTGGACGAAGTGACGGACGCCTGTATAATTCCGCCACCTTGTGAGGCTTCCTCCCAGGAGCTTCGCACCGTAAAGGAGAACACCATGAAACGTGCGATCAGGATGTTGATCCTGATGGTAGGTCTGGCTTGCACGTACGTGGCAATCGCGACCCCGATCCTCAATGCTGAATTGGGCCCGATGCCGCTATGTCCACCAAGCAAGCCGAACTGCGCAGGTGGCCGCTAAATTAAGGGTCCATCTAGCAGTGTCGCAAATCTTTACAGGGCTGTCCTATTCAAGGGCAGCCCTCTTTTCTTGACCGGACGGTCCTTTCGGAAACTCCGCCTCAGTTTTTCAGCGCGGCTTCGAGGCTTCTTCTAAGCTGATCGGGATCCATCACCGGCGGCTGACAACTGAAGCCTGAGCAAACCACGGCTGCGGATTTTCCTTCCTTGAGCACGGGCAGATGAGGAATGGTTGCCGCCAATGCGGGTGGCAAATTCTCCGGGACGACTTTGCTGCCTTCCAGCTGAAGTACTGTCTTTGGAAATGCAAAGAACCCGGTTGCGACGGCGTGTAATTGATCCGCTATGACATCGTCGCCAATCACGACGACCTGGGTGTGGGGCGATAAGAAATGCACCGCAGCAATCGCATAGCTGGCGGCAAAGATCCCAAACTTTCCGGCAAGGGAGGCGGGCAGCTCTAGGGTCGCCTCAGCCTTCTCGCGATAACTTGCCTGATTGGTCAACGCGTACAGGCGAAGCAGCGCGATCGCTGCCACGGAATTTCCAGCGGGAGTGGGAGAATCCTGAAAGGGCTTTCGCCGCGTGCCCAGCACACCCAGAGCCTTTTCTTTTCCGTCGGCCGCAGTGTCGAAGAACCCACCGGAGACAGGATCGAAGAACCTGTCGATCATCTTGTCGCCGATACGTTGGGCGAAATTGAAGTAACTAAGATCGGCAGTGACTTCATAAGCGTCGAGGCAGGCGACGGCAGTGAAAGCGTAGTCGTCGAGCAGGCCAGCAATCTCGCGCCGCTCGGCGGCCGGATCGGAATATGCAAGCACATGCTGCAAGCCGTGCTCTGGACTCCACGCTTCGGCAAGTACGCGATCCAGCGAACGCAGCGCGAAGTGTTTGGAGTCCTCGAGATTCAAGACCTTCGCGGCCTCCAGATAGGCGGAAACGCAGAGCGAGTTCCAACCCACGTAGATGGTCTTGTCCACGTAGGGCGTAGGCCGTTTGAGCCGGGCCGCATACATTTTCTGTTTCGCCGACGCCAGCAACGCCGTCACCCGTTCCAGTGTCAGGTTCAAACGCTTGGCTACTTCTTCAATCGAAGCCCGGACATACAAAACATTCTTTTCGGGATTGTGATGCATCTCGCCGACTTCGTTGACGTCGTAGTGCAAAGCGGCGACTGGCGCTTCCTCTTCACTGAGGACAGCCTGCATCTCCGCCCGGGTCCAGGTGAAATAGTCGCCGTCGTCGTCCATAGAATAGTCGGCGTCCTGGGAGGCGTAAAAGCCGGCACGATTACGATCGCTGAGCCACTCGTCCATCCAGCGGACGATGTCGCGGGCCACCGCCGCGAAGAATTCCGAACCGGTCACCTCGTAGGCGTGGACGTAGTTCTTCAGCAACTCTGAGTTGTCATAGCACATCTTCTCGAAATGGGGCACGATCCAGTGTTCGTCCACCGAGTAGCGGTGAAATCCGCCGGCGAGCTGGTCGTACACGCCGCCACGCGCCATCTTCTCCAGCGTAGGGACGAAGACGTTGCGTATCTTCTCGTCTTCCGAGCGAGCGTACTGGTCCATCAGCAGATCGAGCACAGCAGGATGAGGAAACTTGGGTGCGCTTCCGAATCCGCCATTGTGTGAATCAAACATCTTCAACGCCGATTCCACGATCGCATCGACCACCTTGGGGGAGAACTCGCCGCTGCCGCCGGCAAAAGATTCCGCCCGCGAGATGGCGATTTCAACCATCTGTGCCTGATCCACGACTTCGCTGTTTTTCTGGTGATAAGCGTCGGCAATGGATTGCAGTACGCGCTTGAAACTGGGACGACCGTAATTGTCGTCAGGAGGGAAGTACGTGCCGCCGTAAAACGGCTTGCCGTCAGGAGTGAGAAACGCAGTCAATGGCCAGCCACCTTGTCCGCTGATGGCGCTCACCGCGACCTGATAACGGCTGTCAATGTCGGGCCGCTCATCGCGATCCACTTTCACCGCCACAAAGCGCTCGTTCACGATCTTCGCCACTTCGGGATCGTCGTAAGATTCGCGGTCCATCACATGACACCAGTGACACCAGACCGCACCAATATCGAGCAGGATGGGCCTGTTCTCGCGCTGCGCAATAGCAAAGGCCTCTTCGCCCCATTCATTCCACTGGATAGGCTGGTGCATGGCGGAGCGCAGATAGGCGGAGGATGCCTTGGAGAGCGAGTTCAGGGTCTGGGTGGTCATGGACTCAGTCTAAATGTTTTCCTTGGAGGAGACAGGAATTGAGGAGTGAAGATCGCAGATTTCAGATTGAAAAGGCCGAATTTCGGGTTCAAATCTTCAATCTGAAATTTGCAATCTGAATTATGGGGATAGCTGCCTTGCGATGGAGCAATACAAATCCACCGCATCCTGCAATTGTTTCTTCTCAACGCATTCCCCATTGGTGTGGGCCACGTGGATCGATCCCGGGCCGACCAGCAGAGGCTGTCCCCATTTGCTGAGCGCGGGGATGTCTGTCGTGAAAGCAGCGACCATGGTGGGTAGGCCTTCGAGAGTGCGCAGTCGCACGAACGGAATTTCAAGTACAAACTCAATCTTCGCCAGACCTCCCACCGCCGTAACAATTTCTCGCTTTAGTTGTTCCGAAGAGCCGACCAGACGATAGAGTAATTGCGCGCGCGCCTTGTCCGGGATGACGTTGGGGGCGCGGCCACCTTCGATAACGCCGATGTTCAGCGTGCACGGTCCGATGCCGTCTGCCGTTGGCAGCTCCATTTTGCGCAAACGGGCCAGGGCAACCAGGAGCTTATCAATCGCGGACTCTCCCAGCTCCGGATAAGCGGAGTGCGCCATCCGGCCTTCGGCGATCACTTCGACCCGCAACGCTCCCTTGGATGCGATCGCGACTTTGTTTTCGGTAGGTTCGCCGTTCACCAGAAATTTACAGCCCGGAGGATTCTGGTTGGCTCGTTTCGCTCCCAGGCTGTCGCGTTCCTCTCCAACGACGAAGAGTAGTCCGACGTGAATGCCTTCTTTATGCAGCCGTTCCGCGGCTTCTACCTGGATTGCAATGATTCCCTTGGCATCGCACGAGCCGCGTCCGTAAACCCGCGCCGCGTCTTCAGACGATGGGATGAACGGCGGGACTGTATCCATGTGGGTGGAGAACACGATCATGGGCCGCGGCTGCTCGGGGTACACCGCGAAGACATTGCAGCGCGGGCCTTCCACCGGAACCTTTTCCGCCTGAAAGCCGCGCCGGAGTAGTTCACCTTGCAGGAAATCGCCCACCACGCCTTCGTTTCCGGTGATGGACTCGATGTCTACAAGTTGACGGGTGAAACCGACAACATCCATGCGCGACAGGATACCTCAGTCCCGCGCAGTTACGCTTACTCCGCATTTCCTATTCACTGCTATGCTTAATTGAACCCATGGAAACTGCAATTCGCTCTCTGTCTCTCGATGGCCCTGCCGGCCGCCTTGAAGCTCTGCTCAATGCTGGTAGTCCGGACACCCCGTATGTGGCCATCGTTGCCCATCCGCATCCTCTCTTCGGCGGTACGCTGCATAACAAAGTAGTTTTTCACGCCATGAAGGCTCTGAACGGTTTTGGTTTTCCCGTGTTGCGGTTCAATTTTCGTGGGACTGGACTCAGTGAAGGCGAGCATGATCACGGAATCGGCGAAGCGGACGATGTTCGAACTGCCCTGGATTGGGTAGACCGAGAATTTCAACTTCCCATGGTCTTTGCTGGATTTTCGTTTGGCGCGGCGGTGGGTCTTCGGGCAGCTTGCGATGATTCCCGGGTGAAGGCGGCGATTGGATTGGGCCTACCGGTGGCGCCGATTGATGGTCGCGCCTACGACTTCAGCTTTCTGTCGTCCTGTATGAAACCCAAGCTGTTTGTAAGCGGTGATCGCGATCAGTTCGGGACGCCGGAGCAGTTGGAGAAGACGGTGCAGACGGTTGCTGATCCGAAGAAGCTGGTTTTGATTGCGGGCGCCGATCACTTTTTCGAAGGACGGTTGAGTGAGATGCGCGAGGCTGTGGCCGGGTGGGTGAGTTCGACGCTGAACTTATAGGACTGTTTTTCTCCTGCGAGGGCGAGACGCCCTCGCGGCAGCCGGCGGGACGCCGGCGCTACGAAAAACCTAACGCCTTTTATAATCCTTTGCACATGCCATCCGATCGCCAGACCCTTACTCTGGACATGCGAGTCACCGCGAGCCACCTGTTCGAGCACGCTCTCGCCGAAGCCAGCATCGATCGTGCGTTTCAACGCCACGTGGATTGCGACCGTGGAGTGTTGCGCATTGGTGAGGACCTGCACGACCTCGATTCTTACAATCGCGTCCTCGTGATTTCCATCGGCAAGGCGGCACATGCCATGGTCAATTCGCTTGAAATGCAGGCAGGGAATCGGTTCGAAGGCATCGTGGCCAGCTCCGTCGATCCGGCTTCGCAGCTGCGAGGCTTTCGTTATTTTCGCGGAGGGCATCCTCTGCCCAACCAGGAATCGATTCGCGGCGCCGACGCGATGTTGAAGTCGCTCAATGCTCAGAACTCTTCGTCGCTGGTGATTTTCATGCTGAGTGGAGGCGGCTCTTCGATTGTCGAGAAGCCAGTAGACGACGAAATCTCGCTGGAAGACCTGGTCGCGACCTACCGGGCGCTGGTACATTCCGGTGCGCCTATCGCCGAGATCAATACCATCCGCAAGCATCTTTCCGCTATCAAGGGCGGAAGACTCGCTGTCGCAGCGAATGAAGCTCAGCAGGTGTCGCTGCTGGTCTCCGACGTTCCCGACAACACTCCCGACGCTTTGGCTTCGGGGCCGACCATGCCTGATTCCACAACGGTTGAAGATTGTTACGCCATCGCTGAAAAGTACGGCATGCTGCCGCAGTTTCCAAATTCGGTGTGCGAGCTTTTTCAACGCCACGCCCTCGACGAGACTCCCAAACCCGACAATCTGGCCTTCCACCGGTCGCGCTGGTGGCCTTTGCTGTCGAACGCTTCTCTGTTGGAATCCGCGGAGGCGGAAGCACAACGTCACGGCTTCACTGTCCAGATCGACAACAGTTGTGATGACTGGGACTATGCTCGCGCGGCGGATTACCTGCTCGAACGTTTGCGCCAGTTGCGGCAGAAGTCCGAACGCGCCTGCCTGTTGTCTGGTGGAGAAGTTACGGTAAAGGTAGAAAATGGCGGCATAGGCGGACGGAACCAGCAATTTGCGCTGGCATACGCGACGAAGATTTCCGGCGAAGCAATCACAGTGCTCAGCGCCGGCACGGACGGCATCGACGGCAACAGCGTTGCCGCGGGAGCTATCGTGGATGGCACCACACTGGAACGTGCCAAATCTCGCGGTTCGGATCCGGCTGCCTACCTCGCGGGTTTCAATGCTTATCCCTTATTCGACTCGCTTGGCGATGCGATTGTGACCGGCCCTACGGGGAATAACTTGCGGGACCTAAGAATCCTGCTGGCTTACTAGGCTTCGTGTAGGCGGACACTCTTGTCCGCCCCACATCAGGCTTAAAAAAACCTAGTCACGCCCTCTTCCAGCACAAACACTCTGTCTTCAATTCCTGCCGCCCTGGCTTCCTGCTCCAATAGCTGCACAGGCTCGTCCATGGGTTCGTGAGAAAGCTTGAAGGTGCCGTAATGCATAGGCACCATCCAGCGAGCATTCAGGTCGGAAAACGCCCGCATGGCGTCGGCCGGACTGGTGTGAACGTTGCGGAACGACGGAGGATGGTAGGCGCCGATCGGCAGCAACGCCAGCTCCGGCGACAGCCGCTCTCCGATTTCGCGGAAGCCCGAGAAATATGCTGTGTCCCCGGCGTGGTAGATCGAATGCTTGTGGTCGCGCAAAACATAGCCGCCGTATCCGCGATGCGAATCCTCGATGACGCGCGCGCCCCAGTGCCGCGAAGGCACATGAGTGACGGTGAGTTCGCGGTGACGATAGCTGTTCCACCAATCTAATTCCACAACGGATTCGTATCCCAGATCCGAAACCAGATCGGAAACATGATGCGGCACCACAATCGTCGGTGCTACTCCGTGACGACGTCTGGTTTGCTGCACGATCGCGCGCAACGAAGGCCTGTGCAGGTGATCGAAGTGGGCGTGTGTAACCAAAACCAGGTCAATCGCCGGAAGATCGCGCACCCTCAGTCCAGGCTTCCGTAGCCGCTTCAACACGAAAAGCCAGCGCGCAAAGTTGGGATCGATGACGACATTCTGCCCGCCAATCTGGAGGAAGAAGCTGGAATGACCGATGAACGTCACACCCATCTGGTCATGGGTGGCGAGCTTGGGCTTATGGGTGTAGCCGGTCCGGGGAGTCACGGCGGAACTCCGCACCAGGCTGCCGAACTGGCGGGCGCGGTTGCGGAGAGCGCGATTCTTAACCGTCTTCAGCATTAGGAGGGGCTGTAGTCCATCATTCTAGAACAAATACATTCCGGAATTCCTTGACCCCAGATTGCGCAGTCAGTTCTAATCGCTGCTAGTCATTACAACACGTAAGGGAGACACAGGATGCGCGTTGCTTTTCTCGGTTTAGGCATTATGGGACGTCCGATGGCAGCCAATCTGGTTAAGGCTGGTCACGAAGTTTCGGTTTGGAGCCGCACCGCAGGCAAGGGAGTTGACAGCGCAAGAAGCGCGGCCTCACCCGCAGACGCGGTGCAGGGTGCGGAAGTGGTATGGATGTGCGTCTCCGACACGAACGCCGTCGAGAGTGTCTTGTTCGGACCAAACGGCGTCGAGGAGTCCTTGGTCGAGGGCATGACCATTGTTGATTCCAGCACCATCTCTCCGTCGGCAACGCGCAAGTTCGCGGAGCGAGTTGGGACGAAAGGCGTGCGATATGTCGATGCGCCCATGACGGGATCGAAAGTTGCGGCGGACGCAGGTACCCTCATTTTCATCGTTGGCGGCGATGAAGCTGTCATCGAGTTCTTGAAGCCACTATTTGCCGCCATGGGCAAAGTCTTCTTCCGCCTCGGAGAGACGGGCATGGGGCAATCCGCCAAGCTGGTGATGAACCTGCAAATCGCGCTCATCTACGAAGGATTCGCAGAAGGTCTCACCTTGGCTACCAAGCTGGGGGTGGATGTCGAAAAACTCATGCCGGTGATCCAGGCATCCATGATTCGCTCGGGAGTTGTGGACTACAAAGCGCCGTTTGTCCTGAAGCGTGACTTCACCGCGAACTTTCCCCTGCGGCTGATGCACAAGGATATCCGCCTGACCCTCGAGGCAGCCAGGGAAGTTCGAGTCAAGCTGCCAGCTCTCGAAACCGTTGAAGAGATCTACGAAATGGCCACCGAAGATGGGCATCAGGATCTGGACTACGCCGCCACTTTGACCTTGCTGGAAAAATGGGCTGGAGTAGAAGTGAAAGGCGCATCGGCCTAAGTTCTTGTGGCCGTGGGCCAGTCGCCCGCGGCCACACTCTTCAACCGTCCCCCGCTATTACCTTGGTAATAACCTCAGAATCTTCTATTACACAACTCTTACACGCGCCCTTTTCCCACGCTGCTAACGTAGCTGATGGAAGCTCAATCTCGGGTACAGGGAAACGAACATGGCGATCGACCTTCAGGTGTTGGATCGGAAAGCGGCTGCGGACAACGAAGTCAACTGGGTTACTGCAATTGCAATGGGCCTGTTCCATGTGGGCGCAATCGCGGCGCTTTTCTTCTTTACCTGGAAAGCTTTTCTGGTCTCGATGTTTTTGTGGTGGGTTTCGGGGAGCCTCGGCATCGGCATGGGCTACCACCGGCTGCTCACACATCGTGGATACAAGACTCCCAAGGCGGTCGAATATTTTCTGACCACTTGCGCCACTCTGGCGCTCGAAGGCGGACCGATTTTCTGGGTCGCCACGCACCGCATCCATCACCAGCACTCCGATCAGGAAGGCGATCCGCATTCGCCGCGTGACGGCAAGTGGTGGGCGCACATGGGCTGGATCCTGACCGGCAAGTCGATGCATCACGACACCACGACACTGGCGCGTTACGTTCCCGATCTCGCTAAAGATAAATTTCACGTCTGGATCACGAAGTATCACTACGTTCCCATGATCGTCCTTGGAGTGATTCTGTTCGCCATCGGCGGGCTGCCGGTTCTCCTCTGGGGCGTATTCTTCCGCACTGTGATCGGGTTGCACACCACATGGCTGGTAAATTCCGCGACGCATAGCTGGGGATCGCGCCGATTCGTCACGCGAGACCTCTCCACCAACAGCTGGTGGGTGGCCCTGCTCACCTTCGGCGAAGGCTGGCACAACAATCACCACGCGCATCCGGTTTCCGCCCGCCACGGTTTGAGGTGGTATGAGATCGACTTCAACTGGTACGGCATCTGGGCGCTGACCAAACTGGGACTGGCGCGCCAGGTCTATCGCGTAAAGCTCGACGAACTGCGCCGTCAGGAAGAAGAGCAGGGAGCACCGGCAGAAGCCCGCGCGGAAATGGTCTCGGCCTAGGCTGTTGTTTGTGTGGGGCGGACACTCCTTGTCCGCCTTTGACTTTGGTGTTGACCTCTCAACATCACGATCAGAGCGTCAGGCAACCCCAACATCAAAGGTGGCGGACAAGAGTGTCCGCCCCACACGTTTTTCCAGCTACGCGGTAGAATCCTGCCATGCGTATCAGCAGCCGCCGCAGGACGATCGCCTTCTTCATCGTTCTCGGCGTTTGCATGGTGCTGCTCGCCGTCGGCCTGAACGTCGGCTGGATCATCCTCAACTGGCGGGAAGGCGTACTGCTCTTCCTGGGCGTAATCTTCTTCGCCCTCCTGATCGCCGGATTGATCGTGAACACGAGTTTTCTGGTTCGCGAGATTCGCCGCAACGAGCAGCATGACAGCTTCATCAATGCCGTTACTCACGAATTGAAAACGCCGATCGCTTCCATCCGGCTCTATCTGCAAACCCTGCAGCACCGCGACGTGGATGAATCCAAACGTCGCGAGTTCTATCGCCTCATGCTGGACGATACCGATCGCCTGATGGGTACCGTCGACCAGGTGCTAAAAGCTGGCGAAGCCGGTCATAAGCGCCAGGACCGCCGCGTGCCGGTGGATTTCAGCGGTCTGGTGCGTGACTGCGTGGACAGAACCCGTTCCAGCCATCACCTTCCGCCTGAAGCCCTGCGCTACGAGCAGTCGATCAGCTACGGGCCTGCCGCGGGCGTTTTAGGAGATGCCGAAGAACTGCGCGCGGCCGTTTCAAACGTGCTCGACAACGCCGTGAAGTATTCTGGGGAGAACGTGGAGATTTCCGTTCACCTCGACACTCCGGACCAGAAACTTGTGACCCTGAGTGTTCGCGATAAGGGAGTCGGGATTCCGGCCGAAGAATTGAAGCGCGTTTTCAAACGCTTTTACCGCGTATCCAATCGATCGCTTAGTCACGTGAAGGGAACCGGCCTCGGTCTTTTCATCATGCGGGCGATTGCGAAGAAGCACGGCGGCCGCGTCTTTGCCGAGAGTGAAGGCGAAGGGAAGGGCACCAAGGTAGTGATGGAATTGCCGAGAGTGAATCTGTAGTGCACGTGTAGGGCGGACACTCTTGTCCGCCGCTTTTGAAGTTGATTGATCGTTGAAAAGTTAGAACAAAGCCAAAGTCAAAGGCGGCGGACAAGAGTGTCCGCCCCACACAGTTCTTCACACTATGAGTCATGTTCTGATCGTCGAAGACGAAGCCCACCTGGCCAAAGGTCTGCAATTCAACCTGGAGGCCGAAGGGCACGCTGTCGACGTCGTGGGCGACGGCGAACAAGCGCTCGATCTTCTTTTAGGCGAAAAGCGTGCTGACTTCGATGCCGTTGTTCTGGACGTCATGCTGCCCGGCAAGGACGGTTTCACCGTTGCCACGGAGTTGCGCGCAGCCAAGCAATTCGTTCCCGTGCTCATGCTGACTGCCCGCGGGCGTCCGGAAGATGTGCTGAAGGGTTTCGCATCCGGCGCTGACGACTATCTGCCAAAGCCTTTCGAGCTTCCCATTCTGCTCGCCCGTTTGCAGGGACTGCTGCGCCGCCGCGAATGGATGCAGGAGAGCCTGGCGTCTAGTGCCCCCCCAGCAACAGCCTCGAAAGAGTACGAGTCGTTCTCGTTTCACGGCCGGACCATCGATTTCGGCAAGCTGGAGTTGCGGGTCAATGGAACCATGATCCAGCTGACTCTGATGGAAGCGGAACTCCTTCGCCATCTCATCAAGAACCAGGGACGGGTTGTCTCCCGCAAGTCCATTCTCGAAGAGGTGTGGGGCCTGCACGAGGACACGGATACTCGCGCCATCGACAATTTCATCGTTCGGCTGCGGCGATACATCGAAGACAATGCTTCCGATCCGCGGCATCTCCTCACCGTTCGCGGCGTAGGCTATCGCTTCGTTGCCGAACCGGAAAAAGATTGAGGTGAAGCTTTACTGGCGGCGGCCAAGATTGGAAATCAG
>Ga0157374_10004658_pt1 | contig 11506 bp, 7 predicted proteins | sample M25metaG_FD_115308 | JGI IMG/M metagenome (GOLD analysis project Ga0157374, IMG submission 115308) | Miscanthus rhizosphere microbial communities from Kellogg Biological Station, Michigan, USA - M2-5 metaG | ecosystem: Host-associated > Plants > Roots > Rhizosphere > Soil | place: USA: Michigan... | reverse complement strand
TTTTAAAGCTATTGTTTTGAGTAGGTTTTGCGGAACTGTGGGTTAGGAACAGGCTGGTAAGAAACTCACGCCGGATCGCCACCTTCTCCAGCCGCTCAGATCACAAAAGATGCAAGGACCGCAAAGCCAAGGCCTGCGACTGAGATGATGGTCTCGCAGATCGACCAGGACTTCATCGTCTCCGTAACGCTGAGATTCAGGTACTCCTTGACCAGCCAGAAGCCGCCGTCGTTCACGTGAGAGAAGATCAGCGAACCCGCCCCGGTTGCGATCGCAAGAAGTTCCGGCGAAGTGCCCGGGCTCTGCAATGCGATCGGAGCAACGATTCCCGCCGCGGTGGTCATGGCGACCGTGGCCGATCCTGTTGCCAGCCGCATAAGTGCGGCCAGAACCCACGCGAGAACGAGCAGCGGCAGGTGATGCTGCATGGCGATCTTGATCATCGCGTTTGAAACACCGCTGTCCTGAAGGACGCGCCCAAAGCCACCGCCCGCGCCGACCAGAAGCGTAATGGTCGCAGTCGGTGCGAGACATTCGTTGGTGAATCGGAGGATGGTGTCGCGTGAGACTCCGCGCATCGTGCCAAGCGTGACGAAGGCGATCAAAACTCCGATCAGAAGAGCGATGTCGTCATTACCAAGGAACCGAATGGATTCGTTGGCCAAGGTTCCTTTTGGGGCGAAGACATCGGCCCAGCTGCCGATAAGCATGAGGGCGACGGGCAGCAGGATGCTGCCGATCGTCAGCCAGAAGCCGGGGAGAGCGCGGTCCGGATTGTGATCCTCGAAGTCGTCGGCCATCGGGTTCTCCGCCGGAACCTTGATCCAGGGCGTAATGACTTTGGCGAAGAGCGGACCGGAAAGAGTCGCCGTAGGAATACCGATGAGTAGCGCGTAGAAGATGGTGCGCCCTACGTCAGCATGGTAGGTATTCACCGCCAGCAGCGCTGCCGGATGGGGTGGGACGAGGCCATGATCGACGGAGAGAGCGGCGACCAGGGGCAGGGCAACACTGATCAACGAAGCACCCGTGCGGCGCGCGACAGTGAAGGCAATCGGAATGAGCAGGACGAAGCCGACTTCGAAAAACGCGGGAAGCCCCACGATCAGACCGATGCACATCATCGCCCAGGGAAGCCGTTTTTCGCCGAAGACCCGAATGAGCGTGAGGGCAATGGTGTCCGCACCGCCTGACTCCGCCATCATCTTGCCCAGCATGGTTCCAAGCGCAACTACGACTGCGATGTGGCCGAGGACGTTGCCGACGCCCACTTCAAAAGAGTGAACGACGTTGGCCATGGGCATGCCTGCAACAATGGCCAGCGCAAGGGATGCGAGCAGAAGGCTGAGAAATGGATTGAGTTTTAAAAGCGTGACGAGAAGGATGATTCCGATGACGGCGCCGAGCGCGCTGAGGAGAAGAAAGATGCTGTGCGGATCGATCATCGGTTGCAAGACTCTCTGCCGAGTGTGGGTATGACTGAGGTTGCTATTGAACCCACTGAGTTCGTTCGCGTGGAAGAAAGCGCCCACTGCGGCTGGCTGTGAGTCCCTGAGCAGTGTACGACAGCGTGCCGTTGACCCAGACGGAGTGGATGCCTTCGGCGGTTCGTATCGGGTCGGCGAAGGTGGCAGTGTCGCGGATTGTGTCCGCATCGAAGAGCACCAGGTCGGCGCAGTAGCCTTCCGCGATCTGGCCGCGCTCTGCGAGTCCGAAACGCTGCGCGGGCATGCATGTCATTTTGTGAATGGCCTGGGGAAGCGAGAAGAGCTTCTCTTCGCGGCAGTAGCGACCAAGGACGCGGGGATACGTGCCCCAAAGACGCGGATGCGGGTGCTTGTCCCACGGCAACCCATCGGAGCCGATCATCGTGGCGGGATGTGCAAGAATGCGGCGCATGTCCTGTTCGTCGATGCTGTGGTAGATAGCTCCCGCGGGCTGGAGACGCCGCGCAGCGTCGAGGTGCGAGACGTTCCACTCTGAGGCTATTTCGCCAAGGGTGCGACCGGCTGCTTCCGGGTAAGGTGCGCTCCAGGTTATTTCAATGCGGACACGCGGGTCGACCTGCTTGAGGTCGAGAGTGCTGGATCCGGCGGCGTAGGGATAGCAGTCGCAGCCGATTTGCTGTGTGATGCGGGCCTGTTCGAGGGCGTGCAGAACTTCCTGGCTGCGGCCCCAGTTGTCGATGCCGGCGCATTTGAGATGCGAGATGATCACGGGCGACTGTGCATAGCGGCCAATGCTGAAGGCCTCGTTCATCGCGTCGAGAATGGCGTCGGTCTCGGTGCGCAGATGAGTGGTGTAGATAGCATTTGCCCCGATGAGTGCGGCGGAGAGAGATAGAACTTCTTCTGTCGATGCAGCGTTGGCATTGGCATAGGCAAGGCCGGTGCTTAAGCCCAGGGCTCCGGCAGAGAGCGCGGAGGCGAGTTCGGCATGCATGGCTGCAATTTCGGATTCAGTAGCAGCGCGGTCGAGTCGCTCGAGATGATTGTTGCGGAGAGAGGTATGTCCGATGAGAACGGCAACGTTGACCGAAGGGCGTGCATCTTTGAGCGCGGAAAGATAATCGGCGAAGGCGGGATAACGAAAGCACTCGCGCGAGCCGAGCAGGGTCATGGGATCGGGTGGATATCCGGTTTTGAGACGAACTGGCGAGGCGCTGATGCCGCAGTTGCCGACGATAACGGTGGTGATTCCCTGGGAGATCTTCGGAAGCATCTCAGGAGTCTCGATGACGCTGGTGTCGTCGTGCGTGTGGACGTCGATAAATCCGGGAGCGAGTGCAAGGCCTTCGGCTTCGATGATGTTCGTGGCGCGATGTGGGAGAGGTGAGCCGATCGAAGCAATGCGCCCACCCACGATGGCGACATCAGCGAGCTGGGCGTCAGCGCCGCTTCCGTCGAGCACGTTTGCATTGCGGATGAGGGTGTCGCAATTCATTGCGGGCTGACTCAGACTATAGACTATGGATTCGCCGGGCGCGGAGCGGGGGTGCGAGTGGAATCGAAGAGCAGGAAGCCAATCGTGATTGAACCGTTGAACAAGGGAATCGGGTTGCTGGAACAGGAAGCGACGGCGGAAGAGATCGTTGGACGCGGATGGAATCTGCTGCGTGAAGACCTGAGCCTCCCGGCTGCGGTTCTGTATCGCGAAAGAATCGAGCACAACGTGAAGTGGATGCAGCGATTCATTGATGCGTATGGCGTCAAGCTGGCCCCACACGGAAAAACGACGATGGCGCCGAAGCTTTTCGATATGCAACTGAAGGGTGGCGCCTGGGGGATCACGCTGGCGACCGCTCACCAGGTACTGGTTGCGCATGCGCATGGAGTGCGGCGGGTTCTGATGGCCAATCAACTGGTGGGAAAGCAGAACATGCGGATGATCGCGGAGATTTTGGCGGACCCGGAATTTGAATTTTATTGCCTGGTGGATTCAGCGGCTAATGTAGATCAGCTGGCAGAGCACTTCCGCGATCGCGGTGCGAGGCTGAAGGTTTTGCTGGAACTGGGAGTGACGGGCGGGCGCTGCGGAGTGCGGGATGATGAGCAGTTAAAGCAGGTGGTCGCCGCTTTGGATCGGGCGCGGGGAAGCGTGGATCTGTGCGGGATCGAACTGTATGAGGGCGTCCTTAAGGATGAGGAGAGTATCAGGACGTTTCTGCGGCGCGGATGCGAGGGGATGAAACGATTGATGGCCGAGGGAGAATTCTCGCGGCAACCGGCGTTGATTTCGGGTGCGGGATCGGCGTGGTACGACGTGGTCGCGGAGGAGTTTGCGGCGGCGGGTTTCAGCGATGCGGTCGAGATTGTGCTGCGGCCGGGGTGCTACCTGACGCACGATGTGGGGAACTACGAGACGCAACAACAGCGAATTCTGAAGTCGAATCCGATTGCGCGGGAGATGCGATCGGGATTGGTTCCGGCGCTGCACATCTGGACTTATGTGCAGTCGATTCCCGAGCCGGACCTTGCGGTGGTTGCGATGGGAAGACGTGATGCGGCGTTCGATTCAGGGCTGCCGAAGCCCGCATTGCACTATCGGCCCGGAAGCAGTGAGCCTCAGGCGACTCCGGCACATTGGGAAGTCACGAAATTGATGGATCAACACGGGTACATGAAAATCTCTGCGGCAGATGACGTGCGGATTGGCGACATGATTGGCTTCGACATCTCGCATCCGTGCCTTACGTTCGACAAGTGGCGGGTGTTGTCTGTGCTGGACGAAAGCTACAAGGTGGTGGATGTGGTTAAGACTTATTTTTAGGCAAACGATACGGGCTTGATTTCTGCCTCGGTCACAACGTATGGTGTTGAGACTTCGACGGGACACTTCGTTGATTATGCCGATCTGCTTGAGAGCTGGCGGCATGGCCGATTCAGAACCTCAGCGTACCGGACCGTATCATTGTGGTTGAGTGCACTGTCGGCGGACGGGCATCTTGTGCCTGACGTCGAGCTCTTCTAAAGCAGGGAAGCGCTTGGGATCCGGTGATCCTCCCGGTCTTCAAAACCGGCGGTCGTCCTCAAGGGCAACGGTGTGTTCGACTCGCACGCGCTTCCGCCAGTTCTAAGAAGTTTCAAGGTAGACATCGGTTGCGAGACGGTCAGCAGACGTCCCGCAGGTTCTCGCGGAAGGCCTTCCAGTCGATCGAAGGGGAGTTGTTTTCGATGTCCTCGTGGGTACGAAGCCAGACGGGAAGAGCGCGGGCAAGAAGTGCGCGGCCTTTTTCTGTGAGGATGAGAACGCGGCTGCGCCGGTCGTCAGGATCGTTAGCGATTTTTACCAGTCCACGCCGCTCCAACGGCTTAAGCGCGGCTGTAAGTGTTGTACGATCCATTGCGAGCAAGGAAGCGACCGGACTCATCGGAGGAGGTTCCGGACGGTTGAGAGACATGAGCAGGGAAAACTGCCCATTGGTGAGGTCGAAGGGACGAAGTTCTTCGTCGAAGCGGCGCGCCAGGGCGCGTGCTGCACGCTGCACGTGGAGACAGAGACAGCGGTCTCTGACCATCAGCGTTGTCTCGAATGGCAGCGTTTTTCCACTTGACACAAAAGAAGAATAGTTGATATCAACGTATTTGTCAATCTGGATTGGTAGACCGGATTGCTGTCGGCGGTTTATCGTTGGACCCATTCCCCTGGGAGGTCTCCCTGATGTCGTTTCTCCATGATCTGAAAATTGCTGTTCGTTCGCTGTCGCGAGTGCGCGCGCTATGGTTCACAGTCGCGTTGACGCTGGCGTTAGGAATCGGCGCAAATGCCGCGATCTTCAGCGTGGTGCGCGCGGTACTGCTGCGGCCGCTGGCGAACCGGGATGAAGATCGACTGCTATATCTGCGGCAAAGCGCGCAAGGACTCGGTGTCATCAACGCGACGTTTTCGGTTCCGGAGATTCATGACCTGGAAGGCAATCTTAAGTCGATCACAGAGCTGGGGACTTTTTCGGAGACTGACTTCACGGTAATCGGGCTCGGGACACCGCGAGAGATTCCGGCGGGCGTGGTCGATGGCCATTACTTCGAGGTGATGGGACTGAAGCCGGTTCTGGGTCGTTTGCTCGGGCCAGGGGACGACGGGCAGAGTGCAGCGGGCGCAGTGGTGCTTACCAACAGCTTCTGGAAGTCGCAGCTGCACTCAGACCCGAGCGTGCTGGGCAAGCAGGTACGACTGGAAGGACTGCAAGGGGCGCGATCAGCGACCGTAGTTGGCGTGCTGGAGCCGGCTGTGCCATATCCGGTAGCGACGGAGATCATTGCGAATGTGGTCACGAGCCCGCATCACCTGTCGGCGACCATGGTGCAGGGACGCGAGCACCGCATGACAGAGGTGTTCGGACGGCTTGCTCCGGGCGCAACAGTGGATCAGGCGCGCTCGGAACTGAGGACGGTGTACGGCGGGATGATTTCAGCGCATCCCGAGGTTTACAAGTCTGGAGATCACTACGCGATCGATGTAACGCGGATGCATGACCAGATCAACGCTCGAGCGAATGCGATCCTCTGGATTTTGTTTGCGGCGGCAGGATTGCTGTTCGTGATTGCGAGTTCGAATGTGGCAAATCTTGTGCTGGCGCGAACGGTGAGGAGAGAGTCAGAGCTTGCAGTGCGGATGGCGCTGGGAGCGAGCGTGGCAGCGATTCGCCGCTCATTGCTTGCCGAAGGGCTGGTGTTGTGCGGTAGCGGGGCGATCGCGGCGATACTGCTCGCGATTCCGATGGTGTACGAACTGGGACGGTACGCGGCGCGGTTCTCAGTGCGGGCCAAAGATCTGACGCTGGACTTCAACCTGGTTTGGTTTGGAGTTGCACTCGCGCTGGTGGCGGCGGTGTTTCTGGCATACATTCCGCGGCTGCCTTCGCCAAACAATACGCAGGGCGGATTGTCGGCGCGCGGGGTTCGGTCGGGTGGTGGCGGAAGTAGTAAGCGGCTGCGGATGTTTGCGATTACGCAAATCACGGCTTCGTTTCTGCTGCTGGCGGGAGCTTGCGTGCTCATGAAAACGCTGTTCACGCTGGAACAAACTCGGCCGCCGTTCGATGCAGCAAAGGTGATGGCGATCAATCTGCCTGTGATGTCGTATGGGAAGACCGATGAGCAAGTCAGGCAGTTCTACCGTGAGGTTTCGCGGCGTATCGGCGCGTTACCGGGAGTGGAACATGTGTCGTCGGGGTTCAGCGCGCCCTGGAGAGACGATCGCGGACTGAATATCAGCTTTGCTTTCGCAGCGCAAGGTGCAAGGCGCGCGGATGGGCAGGACTTCCGGGCAAGCTTTCGATCGGTGTCGCCTGGGTTCTTTGCGACGTTTGGCTTGCCGCTCGTGGCGGGACGCGACTTCAACGATGGCGACAAAGACGGTTCCGAGCGCGTGGTGATCATCAGCCAGAGCCTGGCGAACGAGTTGTATCCGGGGCAGAATGCAGTGAATCGGAAACTTCAATGGACCGACGGCGTGATGAAGTTCATTGGGATCAGCACCGAGCCGAGGCGCATTATCGCCGTGGTACCAGACTTTGATGATGAGAACATTATTCCTTCTCCGGCAAAGACGATCTACCAACCAGTCGAGCAAGAGGGATGGGGCGGACGGTTGTTTGTTCGCGCACACCAGGATCCATATGCGCTGGTTCCTGCAATCAGCAGGACGATTCACGAGATGTCGAACGATCAGCCTGTGGAGAAGGCAAGCACTCTAGGCGATGTGCGCGCGGAGGTACTGACACCGGACAAGCTGAATGCGGTTGTGTTTGGCGGGTTTGCGGCGGTGGCATTGCTGATCTCGGTTGTGGGTGTGGCTGGCGTACTGGCTTTCTCGGTGAGCAGCAGGACGCGGGAGTTCGGCATCCGGATGGCCCTGGGCGCTCAACGACGCGACATCTTGAAAGACGTGCTCGTGGATGGCTTGATCATGGCGCTTATTGGTGTGAGTGTTGGGGCGGCGCTGGGCTTTGGGGTAGATCAGGCAGCATCTTCCTATCTGACGGCGCTGGGCAAGCCTGGTGTGCTGGCATTTGTTGCGTCGGCGTTTGCGATTCTGGCAGCGGCGGTGATTGCCGCGGCCGTTCCGGCAACGCGGGCTGCGAATGTGAATGCGGTGGAGGCATTGAGAGCGGAGTAGGGCAGGGAACGAGAACCGGGGACTACTCACTTGCGGGTTGCGAGGCCCTGGGGTGCAAGACACGCAACCGGTTTGTTGCGTGTCGCTTCTCGTTCCAATTGCAGATGATCCTACACCATCCTTCGACGGACACCTACCCCCTCTCCCCCCCGTCTCTGGGGATAAGTTTCCTGCTTTTATTGTGTTACAGCTCGATAGGTCTCCAAGTATCTCTGCCCACTGAAGATGGACGCAGATGTCCCTGCCGATTGGACTTAGCGGCAGGGCAGCGCGAAATGGCAAGAGCTCAGAGACACAGCCTGGAAACGGCAGCAGGAATAAGCGTCGGATGGTTCTCCCTGGCTGACGAAGGTTCGACTTCAATTCCATTGTGCCCGGAATGGGGAAATAGTCTGCAAGACCACGCGAGTCATTTCACCTATTGATTCAGGCAGTTCGACCGGGTCTTGCGTCGAAACGGTTGACAATGACTGCGCACCCAATTCTGGGATTGGGGACCATAAAGCCGACTGCTCGGATCGCGTATCTCAATCATGATGAAGTTAGTTCATCGTCCCTATGCGGAACTTGGAAGAGGGGTTCCTTCGCGGTCGAGTTGCGAGATACGGCGGAGAGTTATATGGTTTGGGCGTTCTCTTTGTGAGCGGTCACAAGACTCTGAGCTATGCGACGTGCGAGGTATTGGCAGTTCGTTCTGGTGCTCCTTGTTTTCTTTCCTGTGGCGGGGAATGCGCAGGCTGGAACTGCTCCGGTTATCAGCAAAATCGATCCACCGAACTGGTGGGCAAGGATGCCGGACCCGATGCTGCTGGTGTACGGGCAGAATCTGGGTGATGCACAGTTCGCCGTGCAAGGGAACGCCGTAGCGATCGTGAAGACGCAGGCGTCGGCGAATGGGCACTATGCATTCTTGTGGCTCGCGACGAAGAATGCAGGTAAGCAGCAGCTCCGGATAAGAGCGACGAATGGAGCCGGTTCGACCGAGGCTGCGTGGGAGTTGAAAGCGCGGGAACCCGAGACGGGGCGGCATCAGGGATTCAGCGCGGCGGACGTGGTGTACCTGATCATGACGGACAGGTTTGCAGATGGGGATGCCAACAACAATCAGCCGGGATACGACCTGAACGCGCCGCGCGGATGGCATGGCGGCGATCTGAGGGGCGTAGATGAGCACCTGGATTATTTGAAAGAGCTTGGGGCAACGACGCTATGGCTCACTCCGATTCTGTCGAATGGGAAAGAGCAAGACTCGTATCACGGATATGCAGCGGCAGATATGTACGCAGTGGATTCGCACTTTGGAACGCTCGATGATTATCTGAAGCTGGCGAACGATCTGCATGCGCGCGGGATGAAGATCGTGTTCGACATTGTGCCGAATCACATTGGGCTGGATAGCCCGTGGGTTCACGATCCGCCTGCGCCGGATTGGCTGCATGACAGCGCGGAGCAGCACTCGCAGACGCGATACAACATCGAGGAACTGGCGGATCCTCATGCGACTGCCGCGGACTGGTGGGAGATTACGCATGGATGGTTTGTCGATGCCATGCCGGATCTGAACCAGGAGAATCCGCTGGTTGCGAAATACCTGATCCAGAACGCGATGTGGTGGATGGAGATGGCGGGGCTGGATGGATTCAGGATCGATACGTTTCCCTATGTGGGGCGCGAATTCTGGGCGCAGTTCCATCGGGAGCTGAAGGCCGTGTATCCAAAGCTGACGACAGTGGGCGAGGTGTTCAACGGCGATCCTGAGCTGACGTCGTTTTTCGCAGGAGGTGTTGCGCATGGAGGAATCGACACGGGGCTGTACACGCCGTTTGATTTTCCGATGTTCTATGCGATCCGAGATGTGACGCTGCGCGACAAACCGATGACGGCGCTGAAGGGAGTGCTGGGACAGGATCATCTATACCCTCATGCTGAGAGGCTGGCCACGTTTTTCGGGAATCACGATACGAAGCGGTTCATGTCAGAACAGGGCGCGAGTGCGGATCGACTGAAGCTGGCGTTTGTGCTGCTGACGACACTGCGTGGAATGCCGGAGGTTTACTCGGGAGACGAGATTGCGATGGAGGGCGGAGACGATCCGGATAATCGCAGGGATTTTCCCGGAGGGTTCCCGTCGAGCAGTCACGATGCGTTTAGTGCGGCGGGACGAACGCAGGCGGAGCAGGAGATGTTTTCGTGGACTTCTGCGCTGCTTCATTTGCGGGCACACCATGAGGTGTTTGCGTCGGGCGATCAGCAGGACGTGATGGCGGACGCGACGATGATTGCGTATCTGCGAGGAAAGGGACTTGGATCAGGATGCAACGCGGGCGGCGCGGAGCGGATTCTTGTGGTGGTGAGTAAGGATGCTGCGCCGCGCAATGTGGAGTTGCCGATGGCGCGAACGGGGCTGGAGGGTTGCAGCTCGTTCAAGGCGTTGTTTCCGGTGGGGGCCGGCGAGCTGAACGTGGCTAACGGGAAGGTGACGGTGCAGGTGGGAGCGAACGCAGTGGGGATCTATTCGGTGCGGTAAGAGACTTGGGAACTCGTGATGTGAAGGGCTTCAGGATGAGGTTGTTGGCTCCCACCTTGCCGCAATAACAGCGGCAAGAATGGGACACCCAGCAGCGATGCGTGAAGTCGATTTATTTAGCGATCTGGTTGAGTTCTGACGCGGCGAGGAGAAAGGCGCCTACGCCGTAGACGTAGCTCGAGGATGGCTTGAATTTTCCGGGCTCTCCGCCGATGGGCTGGATGGAGCCGAGACGGCCATCGGCATAAACGTGGGTGAGCATGCCTTGCCAGGACTTCGCCACGATGAGGAGATACTTCTTGCGGTCGAGAAGGCCGTGGTGGATTCCCCATGCGAGACCGTAGGTGAAGAAGGCAGTTCCGGAAATTTCGGGATTTGGGTAGGAGCCGGGATCGAGAAGGCTGGCGCGCCATACACCGTCAGGCGGTTGCAGTGCGGCGATGCGTTCGGCGATCTGCCTGTATTGCTGGATGTATTTCCCGCGGGAAGGGTAGTTGTCGGGCATGCGATCGAGGACCATGGCGAGGCCGGCGAGGACCCATCCATTGCCGCGTGACCAGAAAATCTTCCGACCGTTGGCTTCGCGTTGCGTGAAGAATCGATTGTCGCGGTAGTAGAGGTGCTCGGCGGGATCGTAGAGCGAGCCCGAGGTGAGCCACCACTCATGATCCATGAAGTCGAGGTAGCGAGGATCCTTTGTGGTGAGCGAGAGTTCAGCCAGAACCTTGGGAGCCATGTAGAGTGCGTCGCACCACCACCAGAGATCTTTTTTGGGATCGTCGGGACGGGCGAGAAGCTTGTCCATGCCTTCGTGCGTCGGGGTGAGCTCTTCCGGGTTGTGGCTCTCGTTGTAGAACGCGAGGTAGGTGAGACCGATAGCTTCATCGTCGGCGTGGGCGAAGCGGGGAGCGAACTGCCATTTGTAGTCGCGCGCAACTTTGAGGACCCAATCGTGGTATTTGCTATCGCCCGTCGTCCTGGATGTGGCGAGCAAGCCGTCGTAGAGAGCGGCGTATGTCCAGTCAATGTTGTAGCGATCGTCTGAGTGTTTGATCTGCCAGTCGGCGACGAGATTCATCGCTTTGAGGATGTCGCGGTGTTTGAGCTTCGAGGTGAGATTCGTTGCGAGCGGGCCGGGATCGTCAGGCTGATCGCCTGCGGCAGCGAGCTCGTTCATGGGTGGGCGGGCGGTGCTTTGGGATTGTGAGCCGGAGACTGTGATGAGCGCGAGCAAACACAGAATGAGGGCCAGACGAGGGTTCTTCATCTCGAAGATGAGATTACAACCTTCTCCCACATCTCTTCGAGATATGGCACCCGCGTTTTGATATTGATGAAGCAGTATTCCCGGTCCCCAAA
>Ga0157374_10004655_pt1 | contig 11507 bp, 10 predicted proteins | sample M25metaG_FD_115308 | JGI IMG/M metagenome (GOLD analysis project Ga0157374, IMG submission 115308) | Miscanthus rhizosphere microbial communities from Kellogg Biological Station, Michigan, USA - M2-5 metaG | ecosystem: Host-associated > Plants > Roots > Rhizosphere > Soil | place: USA: Michigan... | reverse complement strand
GGCCTCGGCACGATGGGCTTCGGCCTGCCGGCGGCGATGGGCGTGCAACTCGTGAATCCGGGCGCCACTGTCGCCTGCGTCACCGGCGAGGCGTCGATCCAGATGTGCATCCAGGAGCTGTCGACGTGCAAGCAGTACCACCTGCCGATCAAGATCGTGAACCTGAACAACCGCTACATGGGCATGGTCCGGCAGTGGCAGGAGTTTTTCTACGGCAATCGCTACGCCGAGTCGTACATGGACGCGTTGCCCGACTTCGTCAAGCTGGCCGAAGCGTACGGGCACGTTGGCCTCAAGATCGAGAAGCCGGGTGACATCGACGGCGCGCTGCGCGAAGCGTTCGCGCAGAAGGAGCGCCTCGTGTTCCTGGACTTCATCACCGACCAGACCGAGAACGTGTTCCCGATGGTTCCGGGCGGCAAGGGGCTCACGGAAATGATCCTGGCGGAAGAGCTCTAGTCATGAGACACATCCTGTCGATTCTGGTCGAGAACGAGGCGGGCGCGCTGTCGCGGATCTCGGGACTATTTTCAGCGCGCGGCTACAACATCGAATCGCTGACGGTCGCGCCGACAGAGGACCCGACGATGTCGCGGATGACGATCGTCACGAGCGGCTCCGACGATGTCATCGAGCAGATCACGAAGCAGCTCAACAAGCTGGTCGAGGTCGTCAAGGTCGTCGACCTGACCGAGGGCAATCACATCGAGCGCGAGTTGATGCTCGTCAAGGTGCGCGCCGCGGGCAAGGACCGCGACGAGATGAAGCGGCTCGCCGACATATTCCGCGGCAATATCCTCGACGTCACCGACAAGAGCTACACCATCGAGCTGACCGGCACGGGATCGAAGCTCGACGCTTTCTTGCAGGCGATCGAGCCGGGCGTGATCCTCGAGACCGTGCGCACAGGCGCGTCGGGCATCGGGCGCGGCGAACGAATTTTGCGTATCTGAACGAACCCAGGGAGCTTCGAGCATGAAGGTTTATTACGAGAAGGATGCGGACCTGTCGCTGATCAAGGGCAAGAAGGTGACGATCGTCGGTTACGGCTCGCAGGGGCACGCCCACGCGCAGAACCTCAACGATTCCGGCGTCAAGGTCGTCGTTGGCCTGCGCAAGGGTGGTGCGTCGTGGGACAAGGCGAAGGGCGCGGGGCTGAAGGTCGCCGAGGTGGGCGAAGCGGTCAAGGGTGCCGACGTCGTGATGATGCTGATGCCCGACGAGAGCATCGCCGCAACCTACAAGAGCGACGTCGAGCCGAACATCCGCAAGGACGCGACGCTCGCGTTCGCGCACGGCTTCAACATCCATTACGGGCAGGTGGTGCCGCGCGCCGACCTCGACGTCGTCATGGTCGCGCCAAAGGCGCCGGGACACACGGTGCGCTCGACGTACGTCGCCGGCGGCGGCGTGCCGATGCTGATCGCCGTGCATCGCGACGCGTCGGGCAAGGCGCGCGACGTCGCGCTGTCGTACGCTGCGGCGATCGGCGGCGCGCGGGCGGGTGTCATCGAGACGAACTTCCGCGAAGAGACCGAGACCGACCTCTTCGGCGAGCAGACGGTGCTCTGCGGGGGACTCGTCGAGTTGATCAAGGCGGGTTACGAAACGCTGATCGAGGCCGGGTATGCGCCGGAGATGGCGTACTTCGAATGCCTGCACGAGGTGAAGCTGATCGTCGATCTGATCTACGAGGGCGGGATCGCGAACATGAACTACTCGATCTCGAACAACGCCGAGTACGGCGAATACACGAGCGGGCCGAAGATCGTCACCGCCCAGACGAAACAGGCGATGAAGGACGTGCTCGCGCGGATCCAGTCCGGCGAGTACGCGCGCGATTTCATCCTCGAGAACCGCGCCGGAGCACCGACGCTGATGTCGCGGCGCCGGATGACGTCGCAGCATTCGATCGAGGTCGTCGGCGAGAAACTGCGCTCGATGATGCCCTGGATCAAGAAGAACAAGCTCGTCGACCAGACGCGCAACTGAGCGCCGGCGAGGCCCGACGGTATACTGGCCGCGTCCCGGGGAGGTTCCCCGGCGTGGAGGCTCTTCGGTGGCACTGCGTCGTCGCCAACGCGGCTGGGTCGGGCTCGTCGTCATCCTGCTGGCGCTCGTCATCGTCGCCGTTCTGGCGCGTACTGCCCTGAAGCAGTACGGTCTGCTGGACGATCCCGCGAAGGCGCCTGCCGCTTCGGGCGCATCGGAGGCCGCGCAGGCCGCTACCGTCACGCCGCGCAACGCGCTCGAGCGCGCGAAGGGCGTCGAGGACATGGTGAAGCAGGGCGCCGCGGCGCAGCAGAAGAACATCGACGATGCAATTTCGAAGTAACACGCGGTCCACGGTCCGTGGCGGCGCATCGGACGAGTGCGCTTAGGCGATGGCGGCCGCCCGTTATCCCCATCCGATCATCGCCCGCGAAGGCTGGCCGTTTCTCGCCATCGCGCTGGTCGTCGCCGTGGCGCTGTCGCTCGTGTCGTGGTGGCTCCTCGCGACGGTCGCATGGATCGTTTTCGTGTTCGTGCTGCAGTTCTTCCGCGATCCCCCGCGCAACGTGCCCAGCCAGCCGAATGCGGTGCTGGCGCCGGCGGACGGCCGCATCGTCCGGATCGGCAAAGCGCGCGATCCTTACCTCGATCGCGACGCCCTGATGATCAGCGTGTTCATGAACGTGTTCAACGTGCACTCGAACCGCAGCCCGGTCGACGCGATGGTTGCCGACGTGTGGTATCACCCCGGCAAGTTCGTCAACGCCGCACTGGAAAAGGCGTCCTCCGACAACGAGCGCAACGCGCTGAAGCTCGTGACGGACAACGGCGCCGACGTCACCTGTGTGCAGATCGCCGGGCTGATCGCGCGCCGGATCCTTTGCTATGCGAAGAGCGGCGATCGCCTTGCGCGCGGCGAACGCTACGGATTCATTCGCTTCGGCTCGCGCGTGGATCTGTACCTGCCGGCCGACGCCATCCCCCGAGCAAGCGTGGGCGACAAGGTTTACGCCACCGAAACCATCGTCGCCGAGTTGCGCTGACGGCCATGGACGAGTACCAGGTCGAGCGCAGGGCGATGAAAAACCGCGTGCGCAGGCGCGGGATCTACCTGCTGCCCAACCTGTTCACGACGGCCGCGCTGTTCGCCGGCTTCTACGCGATCGTGCAGGCGATGAACAACAACTTCGACCAGTCCGCCGTCGCGATCTTCGTCGCAATGGTGCTGGACGGGCTCGATGGCCGCGTCGCGCGGATGACGCGGACGCAAAGCGCGTTCGGCGCCGAGTACGACAGCCTGGCCGACATGGTGAGCTTCGGCGCGGCGCCTGCGCTCGTCATCTACGAATGGGTGCTGCGCGACATGGGCAAGCTCGGCTGGATCGCCGCCTTCGTCTACGTCGCCGGCGCGGCGCTGCGCCTTGCGCGGTTCAATACGCTGCTCGAGGTAGCCGACAAGCGCTGGTTCCAGGGCTTGCCGAGCCCGTCGGCGGCAGCCGTCGTCGCAGGTTTCGTGTGGATCGTCGAGGATCTGGGCTACGCGCCGGCCGGCTTCCGCGTGCTCGCGTGGTTCGTCACCGTGTTTGCCGGGCTGACGATGGTCAGCAACCTCAAGTACTACAGCTTCAAGACGATCAACCTGAAGAAAAGCGTGCCGTTCGTCGCGATCTTCCTGATCGTACTGTTCGTCGCGCTGCTTTCCTACCAGCCGCCGCTCGTGCTGTTCGCGGCCTTCGTCGCCTACGGCGTTTCCGGCTATATCGTGTCGGGTTGGCTGATGCTGCGCGCCCGCCGCTCGCGCGCGGCCGACGCGGGTTGACGTCGCCGCCGCGCATTGCGGTGCTCGTGCCGTGCCGCAACGAAGCGGCGACGGTCGCGTCGGTCATCGCGGACTTCAGTGCCGCGCTCCCGGGATGCACCGTGCACGTGTACGACAACGGCTCGAATGACGGAACCGCCGACGTCGCAAGACGCGCCGGCGCGATCGTCCGCAGCGAGCCGCGCCCGGGCAAAGGTGGCGTCGTGCGACGGATGCTCGGCGAGATCGACGCCGATGTCTACGTGATCGTCGACGGCGACGCTACGTATGACGCTGCGAGCGCTCCGCGGATGGTCGACGAGCTCGTCGTCAACGACCTCGACATGGTGACGGCCATCCGCGATGAGCAGGGCGATGGCGCCGCCTATCGCCGCGGCCATCGCCTCGGCAACCGCGCGTTCAACGCGCTCCTCGGCACGCTGTTCGGCGTGCGGCCGAGCGACATGCTGTCGGGGTATCGCGTGCTGTCGCGTCGATTCGCCAAGTCGTTTCCGGCGGCATCGCGCGGCTTCGAAATCGAAACCGAGCTCACCGTGCACGCGCTTGCGCAGCGGCTGCCCACGACTGAGATCCGGACGCCCTATTTCGAACGCCCGGCCGGGTCGCAGAGCAAGCTTTCGACGTATCGCGACGGCAGCCGGATCCTGCGGATGACCGTGAGCCTGTATCGAGACGAGCGGCCGTTGTCGTTCTTCGGCATCTTCGCGCTGGCGTTCTGCGCGGTCGGACTCGTGCTGGGCGGCAGCGTCGTCGTCGAATACATGGAAACGCATCTCGTGCCGCGTTTTCCCACGGCGATTCTCGCGACCGGGCTGATGCTACTGTCGTTCCTGTCACTGGCTTGCGGCCTGATCCTGCACAACGTCGCACGCGGGCAGCGCGAGATGAAGCGCCTTGCCTATCTCGCGGCAAGCAGCAGCGACGCGGAGGCGCATCGCGCGGCGGGATCACCCGTGACGACGCCGATCGCGCGCTGAGCGCGGAGACCGCGCGGGCCGTCGCCGAATGATTTTCGCATCGCCGGTTTTCCTGTTCCTCTTCCTGCCGCTTACGCTCGTCGCGTACTGGGCGTTCCCCGGCCGTTTCCGCAAGGCCGTGCTGCTCGTAGCCAGCCTCCTGTTCTACGCGTGGGGCGAAGCGCGCTACGTTCCGCTGATTCTGGGCTCGATCGCGCTGAACTGGTGGATCGGGATTCGCATCGCCGACGCGCCGCATGCCGGCGCGCGCAGGCGCTGGGCCGTCGTCGGCGTCACTGCGAATCTCGGCGTGCTGGCCATCTTCAAATACGCGAATTTTGCCGTTGCGAACCTGAACACGCTCGCGCCCGTGCTGAGCGTTGCGCCGTTGTCGGTCGCGACGATTCCGCTGCCGCTCGGCATTTCGTTCTTCACGTTCCACGCCATTTCATACATCGTCGACGTGTTCAAGCGAACGGCGAGCGTGCAGCGCGGCGTCGCGGAATTCGCGCTGTACATCCTGTTGTTCCCGCAGCTCATCGCCGGTCCGATCATCCGTTACCGCGACATCGCCGCCCAGCTCCGGGCTCCGCAGCCGAGCGCTGCCGAGTTCACCTACGGCATGCGCCGTTTCATCCTCGGTCTCGGCAAGAAGCTGCTGATCGCGAACACGCTGGGCCGCACGGCCGACGACATATTCGGCCTGCCGGCAACCGAGCTCGGCGCACCGCTCGCCTGGCTCGGGCTGCTCTGCTACTCGCTGCAGATCTACTTCGATTTCTCCGGCTATTCGGACATGGCAATCGGGCTGATGCGGATGTTCGGCTTCCGGATCCTCGAGAACTTCAACTACCCGTACGTCGCGTCGAGCGTTCGCGAGTTCTGGCGGCGATGGCACATATCGCTGTCGAACTGGTTTCGCGATTACCTGTACGTGCCGCTCGGCGGAAATCGCAGCGGTAGCGCACGTGCGTACGCGAACCTCGTCGTCGTGTTCGTGCTGTGCGGACTCTGGCACGGCGCGAGCTGGACGTTCGTGCTGTGGGGGACATGGCACGGCGTGTTCCTGGTGCTGGAGCGCGCACGGCTCGGGCGCGCGCTCGAACGCCGTCGTATCGTCGCGCACGTGTATACGCTCGCCGTCGTCGCCGGCGCCTGGGTGCTGTTTCGCAGCGACAGCGTCGGGCACGCGATCGATTACTACGCGGCGCTCGCTGGATTGTCGGGCGCGGACCCGGCGCGGCATCCGGTGGCCCGCTATGCCGACGGCCTGCTCGTGACCACGCTGGGTGTCGCGATCGTCTGCGCGATGCCTGTCGGCAGGCGCATCGCCGCGTGGCTCGACGGCGCGGTGCAGCGGTCGCGCGAGGCGGTCGTCGCGATGACGGTCGAAGGCGCGTGGCTCGCCGCCGTGTTCGTCGCGTCGGCGGCAACGCTGGCGGCAGGCACGTACAACCCGTTCATCTATTTCCGCTTCTGATGCGCGCCGATCGCAACGCCAGCGCGCCATCGCGTGTCCCTGCGGAAGTGCCGACATTGCATTCCCGCCGGGACCGGCTCTTCACCATCGTCTTCATCGTCGTGCTCGTCGTCATGGGCAGCCTTGCGTTTCGACCGCGAGCGAGCGTCACGCTGGACGCCGAGAACCGGACGATGGCGCCGTGGCCGACGGGTGTACCCGCCCGCACGTTTCCAACTGCGTTCGAGCACGCGTTCGCCGATCGCTTCGGCGGCCGTGAGGCGCTGTTGCGCGGGTACAACCGCGTACGAGTTCGCCTGTTCGGCGTTCCCGCCGCGTCGAACGTGCTGATCGGCCGCGATGGCTGGCTGTATTTTCTGGGCGAGGAAGGAACGTCCTTCGATCGCTACTACCGCGGCACGTTGCCGGTGTCGGATGCGCAATTGCGGGCCGTCGTCGCGGAATTTGCGCGGCGTAACGCGTTTCTCGCGGCGAACGGCATTGCCTATGTGGTGACGATTGCTCCGGATAAAGCCACGATCTATCCCGAGCATCTGCCACATTGGGCAACGCAGCTCGTCACCCGCACGCCGCTCGATCGCCTCGTCGACGCGATTCGCGCAGACGGGTCGGTGCGCTTCGTCGATCTGCGGAATTCGTTGCGTGCGGCGAAGGCGCGCGAACGGGTCTATTTCGCCACCGACTCGCACTGGAACCTGCTGGGCGCGGCCATCGCGTACGGCGAGATCATGCGCGAAGTCGCGCACGCATTGCCGTCGGTGCATCTGCAGCCGGTTCCCGCAGCGCTTCCGCCGTACGTCGCGGGCGTCGACGTCTATCGCGGCGACCTCGCGCGGCTCACCGGCGATCCGGCGGCATTCGGCGAGCCCGACTATGCGCCGCTGGGGAAAGTCCTGGCGGCACCGCAGACGCGTTGCGCAAAGCGGACCGACGTCGAGCAGAACAATGGCTTCGAGTGGTACGCGTGCGATCGCGCACCGCTGCCGCGCGCGATCGTGTACCGCGACTCGATGGCGATCCCCTTGATTCCGCTGCTTGCCGAAAATTTCCGGCGGTCGATCTACGTCGGCAGCCGTCAACTCGATCCCGGCTTCGTGCTGCGCGAGCATCCCGACGTCGTCATCGAGGAGATGGTCGAGCGGACGCTGCTCGCGCCTGCTGCGGTCCCGATGCCGCCGGTGCCATGAGGCGCCTGTGAACCCGACCGACGCATCCCGGGGACCCGCGCCCGCGCGGCTGTTCTTCCTGGCGCTGCTCGGCGTGCTGCTGGTCTATGCAGGATCGGCCACTCATCTGATCGATCTGCCCGGCGTGTACATGGACGCGGTCAATCCGGATTACCTCGTCGCGAAGGTGCTGAATCGCGCGCATGCGGATCAGTTGGTCGCATGGGTGCTGCCCGGCAACTATCTCGCCAACCGCTTTCCGGTCCTCGTGTCGCTCTACCATGGGCTGCAGCAATTCTGGCTGGCCCTGCCGCTGTACGCGATTTTCGGCATGAGCGTCGACGGCATCCGATTGACGCACATGGTCTTCGCGATGGGCGTGCTGGTCGCGGCACTGCTGCTGCTCCGGCGCGCGCAGGTGCCGCTGTGGATCGCAGCACTCGCGGGGATCGCCTTGGCGACCGACCCCACGTTCGTCTTTGCGTTTCGCACGCAAAGCTACATCACGATGTCGCCGGTGGCGTGGCTGCTGCTGTCGCTCGCGGCGCTCTCCGGTGCCGGCGAGCGCGGCGCTCCACTGTCCATACGCCACTACTTCGCGAGCGGCGTCTGTTTCGGCTTTGCCGTGCTCGGCTATTTCGTCTACGCGTTTTATCTGCCCGCAATGCTGCTGTGGATGCTCGGGATGGCGCGAGCGCAACCAACCGGAGCGCCTACCGGACCCGGGCTGAAAGATGCGGCCGGATGGCTTGCGGGCCTGGTCGTCGGATGCGCCTATTACGTTCTGGGCTATTCGCTCGTAGCCCGCAAGGTTGGCGGCGGCCTCGCGGGCTTCGTCGCTTATCTCGGCGAGTCGTCGACGCGGCTGAGCGCGTTTCCGACGGGGCTTTCGTTCGACGATCGCGTTGCGACAGCGACATCGTTCGTCGAATCCGTCTTCACCAACGACTGGCAACGCGCGCTGATGTTCGGCGCGAGCGAGCCGCAGCCGTTCGATGCGCTTCGCATCTTGCTGCTCATCGTTGCGCCGCTTGTGTTGTTCGCGTACGCCGAGATTCGCGGACGATCGACGCCGCTGATGCGCATGGCGATCGCGCTGCCGTGCTCGTTCTTCGCCGTGTCGCTGGTATTCGGCAATCGGTTGGGTGGACATCACTTCATGTCGTTCCTGCCGCTCGCTTACGTCGCGCTGGCCGCCGGCCTCGCTGCGATGCCGTCGGATGCACGTGGACGTCACGCCGCCGCCATCATCGCGGCGGGATTCCTGTGCGCGCTGGCGGCGATCAACCTTGCCGCAACCCAGCGAGCGTTCGTGACGCTGGCGCGAACCGGAGGCGTCGGGCTGTATTCGGACGCCGTCAACCGGCTTGCGGCGGATGTGGCTGCGCTGTCGCCTTCGACGCTTGTCTATTTTCCGGACTGGGGACTGGCGCTGCCGGTGACGCTCATCACCGGCGGCAGCGTCGCGACGTCGGCGATTGTGAATGCCACGGAAGCGCACCGCCTCTTGTGCGGCGGACGCGACGTCGCGATCGCGATCGTCGGCGAAGACCGCACCGGCCGCTTCGCGTCGTGGGCTCACGACTTCCAGTGGCAAGGCCCCCGCGTGAAGACGTTTTTGCAACGCGACGGGAAGGCTGTCGCGCAACTCGGCGTCTACGCGTCCGCGAGCCGCGGCGAGTCCGCTTGCAGGTCCGGCTGATTTGGGCTAGATTCGCAAGGATGAGCAGCGTTACCTCCTTGGCCAGCCTCGCCATTGCCGGTGCCCGGACGATTCCGTCCGCTTCGCGCCGCCTGGCCGGCCTGCTGCTCCTGCTGCGCCCCGCGCGCAGATAAAACCCACCCCCTTCCGCTGGAGCAGTAACCTACGCCGTCCCAAGCGGGGCGGTCCAGTTGCGTTCATCGTCGCCGGGATTCCGCCATGCATGCCGAACCTTCGCAGAAATACAGTCCGTTCAAGCCGATCGACCTCCCCGATCGAACCTGGCCCACGCGCGTAACCACGCGTCCCCGGGTAGGGCGTTCGATGGATCTGCGCGATGGCAACCAGGCGCTGATCGAGCCGATGGACGCCGCGCGCAAGCTGCGGATGTTCCGGCAGCTCGTCGACATCGGCTTCAAGGAGATCGAGGTCGCGTTTCCGTCGGCTTCGCAGACCGATTTCGATTTCGTCCGCCAGCTGATCGAAGAGGACCTGATTCCCGACGACGTCACGATCCAGGTGCTGACACAGTCGCGCGACGAGCTCATCCGGCGCACGTTCGAATCGCTGCGCGGTGCACGGCGAGCGATCGTGCATCTCTACAACCCGACGGCACCGCTGTTTCGTCGCGTCGTCTACGGCAAGGATCGCGCAGGTATCGTCGACATCGCGACCACCGGTGCGCGTCTCTTCGTCGAATGCGCGGCGAGCCAGGCCGAGACGGACTGGCGCTTCGAGTACTCGCCCGAGACGTTCACGATGACCGAGCTCGACTTCGCGCTCGAGATCTGCGAACGCGTCGTCGACGTTCTCGAACCCGCGACGCGCTATCCGGTGATCCTCAACCTGCCCGCTACCGTCGAGGTCGCGACGCCGAACGTTTTTGCCGACCAGATCGAATGGATGCATCGCCACTTGAGCCGGCGCGATCGCGTCATCGTGTCCGTGCACCCGCACAACGATCGCGGCACCGGCGTCGCCGCCGCGGAGCTTGCCGTGATGGCCGGCGCGGATCGTGTCGAAGGCTGCCTGTTCGGCAACGGCGAGCGCACGGGCAACGTATGCCTCGTCACGCTGGCGATGAACCTGTACTCGCAGGGGATCGACCCGCAGCTCGATTTCAGCGACATCGGCGCCGTGATCCGCACGGCCGAGTACTGCACGGCGCTGCCGGTGCATCCTCGGCATCCGTATGCCGGCGAGCTCGTGTTCACCGCGTTCTCCGGGTCGCACCAGGACGCGATCAAGAAGGGGCTCGCCGCACAGCGCGCCGAGGAAGCGAAGGGCAATACGCAATGGGAGGTCCCGTACCTGCCAATCGATCCCGCCGACGTCGGCCGGACGTACGAGGCCGTCATCCGTGTAAACAGCCAGTCCGGCAAGGGCGGCATCGCGTTCCTGCTCGAGCGCGACTACGGCCTCTCGCTGCCGCGCCTGTTGCAGATCGAGTTCAGCCAGGTCGTCCAGGCAATCACCGACGAGTCGGGCAAGGAACTGTCTGCAGCCGACATTCATGCGGCGTTCCAGCGTGAGTACATCGCACCGGCGGCGCCGCTCGCCTATGTCGATCACCGCGCGAGTCACGGCAGTGCGCACGGCGCGCTCGAGCAGTTGACGGCGCGCCTCGTCATCGACGGCGTCGAGACGCTGTTGACCGGCTCGGGCAACGGTCCTGTCGACGCTTTCGTCCATGCACTGCGCGAAGGCGTCGGCGCCGACATCCATGTGTTGGCGTACCACGAGCACGCGACGGGCACCGGCGAGGACGCGACCGCGGTCGCCTACGTGCAATTGCGTGCAGGCACCCGCCCGGTCTATGGTGTGGGTCTCGACCCCAACATCGTGACGGCGACGCTGAAGGCCGTCGTCGCCGCGCTGAATCGGGGCACCGCACAAGGCGCCGTTTCGCTCCGGCGCACCGCGGGCGCCGAGGCCGCGTAACCGACGGGAGAATCCGATGTCCGACCACCTGATCATCTTCGACACGACGTTGCGCGATGGCGAGCAAAGCCCCGGCGCGTCGATGACCAAGGAAGAGAAGACGCGCATCGCGCGGCAGCTCGAGCGGCTGCGCGTCGACGTGATCGAGGCGGGATTTCCCGCGTCGTCGAACGGCGATTTCGAAGCGGTGCACGACATTGCCAAGGCCATCCGCGACAGCACCGTGTGCGCGCTCGCCCGTGCGAACGAGAACGACATCCGTCGCGCCGGTGACGCGCTGCGACCCGCGAAGTCGATGCGCATCCACACGTTCATCGCGAGCTCGCCGATCCACATGCAGATGAAGCTGCGGATGACGGCCGACCAGGTGTTCGAGCAGGCGATCAAGGCAATCGGCTGGGCCCGCAAATACACGGACAACGTTGAATTCTCGCCAGAGGATGCAGGGCGC
>Ga0157374_10004654_pt1 | contig 11507 bp, 6 predicted proteins | sample M25metaG_FD_115308 | JGI IMG/M metagenome (GOLD analysis project Ga0157374, IMG submission 115308) | Miscanthus rhizosphere microbial communities from Kellogg Biological Station, Michigan, USA - M2-5 metaG | ecosystem: Host-associated > Plants > Roots > Rhizosphere > Soil | place: USA: Michigan... | reverse complement strand
GGGCGGGAAACAAAGGCATTACAGCGGGAAGAATGGGCCACTTCAAGAGAGCGGGAAGTTTACGATCAGCGCACCTACAGAGCGGCCATGGAAGCCCTCAATGCCCAATTGAGACAGGCGAATGAAGAGCTTGTCATCGCGTCGATTCGATCGCAAGCCATTGCCGAGGAACTGGAAAGATCCAAAGCGGAAATGACTCATTTGGCGCATTATGATTTCCTGACCGACTTGCCCAACCGTACACAGCTGCACGACAGAATCGATCAGGCAATCGCGTTGGCAACCCGGCACCAAGCGAAACTAGCAGTGCTGTTTTTGGATTTGGATCGGTTCAAAATCGTCAATGATTCCCTGGGACATGCGATTGGCGATCAATTGCTGCAATCGGTCGCGCAACGCCTCAAGAGCGCCATTCGTAACAGTGATACGGTTAGCCGCCAAGGCGGCGACGAATTTGTGTTACTACTATCCGAAGTGGGGCAGGAAGAATCCCTGACCTTAGCGATTGAAAAAATACATAAGATCGTTACGGCACCTTACTCCATCGCCGGAAACGACCTGCATATCGGCGTCACGATCGGCGTCAGCCTTTTCCCGGAGAATGGGGGAGATACCGCAACACTGATGCGCAATGCGGATGCCGCGATGTACTACGCGAAGGAAAATGGACGCGATAGATATCAATTTTTCAAACAGGAAATCCATGCGCGCAATATAGAACGGCAGAGTGTCGAGACAAGTTTGTCTCAAGCGCTCGATGACCGGCAATTTGTACTTTTTTACCAAGCGCAAATCAATCTAGAGAACGGCACCGTTATGGGAGTCGAAGCACTGGCGCGCTGGCGCCACCCAAGCAGAGGCCTACTTTTGCCGGCGTGGTTTATACCAATTGCCGAAGATTGCGGCGCGATTGTACCGATCGGCCGTTGGGTATTGCGAGAAGCATGCGAGCAAGCGAAATCGTGGTTGAATCAAGGTCTGGACTTCAATGTGATCTGCGTCAATATCTCGGTACGCGAGCTGGAACATCAAGATTTTCTGAAGAATGTCCGCTCCGTATTGCAGGAAACCGGTTTGGCGCCCAATCGTCTCGAATTTGAACTGACAGAAACCGCGTTGATGAAAAACATCGATCGTACCGCGGCGACTCTCCATGCCCTCAGGGCAATAGGCGCTAGAATCTCGATTGACGACTTTGGCACCGGTTATTCAAGCTTGAGCTATTTAAAGCGATTCCCGCTCGATACCATGAAAATTGATCAGTCATTCATCCGTGACATCTCCACCGGTAACGACGATATTCTACTCAACGCCATCATCGGCATTGGGAAAAGTCTGCGGCACCAAGTGATTGCGGAAGGCGTTGAAACGGCGAAGCAGCTTGCCTTCCTTCGTGCAAACGACTGCATAGCAGCGCAAGGATTTTATTTGAACGCGCCGATGAGTGCCGATGAGTTTGGTATGTTCTTAAGCAAACGGGCGAGCCGGAGAAACGATGGGGCCATTCAGTAAACGCGCTTGTTTTACCTTGATGGCATAACTTGCAAGGGACTGCTCTTATACTCAACCGCCATCGAAACGCCAATTCGGTGAGTTTAAATAATGCACTCTCCCATCCCGCCTCAAAACCGATAAGTCAGCTTAATCCGATAATTCCGCCCGTCCTGATATATAGCATCTAAACCCGGCACCACTCCCGGTGTGCCATTGGAAAACTCCAACCCGCTAGGATCGGCATATGTTTTATCGAATAAGTTATAGATGCCCACCGACACTTCCAGATTCTTTACCCATTGCCCACTCAGCAACGTAAGGTTTGCAATTGCATATCCGCCGACGGTTCCACTATTTGTCGTATCGCGCTTGCCGGTATATTGCACTTCTAAACCACCATGCATCTTGGTATCGAAAATCGGTGCCGATGCATTGATCTTCGCCAGAACTTTTGGCGAGTTCGTCAACGTGGTATTAGTAGCGGCATCGCGCGTTTTTTGTAATGTCAGACTGGCGCGAACCTTCGTGTCATTTTTCCAGCGGCGTTCTATTTCGAATTCAGCGCCGCGTGTATCGACTTTCTCGATATTGTCATAAACGTCCAGATTATCGGTCGGGTCGATATGCGAATCGATCAGACCGTATGTCTTGTAATAAAAGAAGCCGGCCATAACCCGTAGTCGATTATCGTAATATCTCTCGAAGATAAGGTCATAGGTTTTGATCTTCTCGGGCTTGAGCGCTGGGTTCGATTTGTGATCGACCGATTCGTAGTACAACTCATAAACATTGGGCGCGCGGAATGCCACTCCGTATAACAGTTTAATGGCGCTGGAAGCTTCCGGTTTATAGATCACGCCCAATCGTGGGCTAACATTATTGCCGACGCCATAAGTGTCATAACGTGCGCCGGCGTTGATGATCCATTTTTTACTCAATTCGTATTCGTCTTGCGCATAAACGCCATATCGTGTCGAACTATTGCGCCCCACATAGCCATCGCTTGGATCGTTAACGAAATTGGATAGATTCTGCTGCAAGTTATCGCGATACTCCGCCCCATATACGAGTTTATGCTTGCCGAATTGTGTATTGACGAACTTCAACTCGCCGCCCCACCATTTTGGTCTAGAAACCTCATGATCGACAATGGGATTATTGGCATTATCGAAAAGTGGATAGTTGCCGTTGTAAGGATATTCGCCGTAAAAAACTCTAGCCATTAAATTCAGCTTATCGCTGTAATATTTGTAGTACTGAAGATCAATATAAGTTTGCCTATCCACAGTATTGCTGTCTTGGTCGTTGAATGGTGTATTGAAACTGACGGTAGGCACGCCCTTTTTTCGCTTTGAATAAGCGGCAGTCAGCGTGAAATCGTCATAGGACATCTTCGTAAAAAAGCTGCCGTATCGATCGTAATCCAAGTCATGCGCGACACCATTGTTGGTAGCGGGCGTATCGAGTTCTTGAAAATAAATATCGCGCCCGCCGCTCTCATAGAACGAACCTGATACCAACGCGGTAAGGCCGTTGTCGAAGTGTTTTCCGTAACTTAAACGCGTTTTCTTTGTATCGTAGCTTGCTGCTTCCGTCGAAACTTCTAGACCTTTAAAGTCTTTAGCTGCGCGAGTAATAACGTTGACTACGCCGAAGAAAGCATTGCTTCCATAGATAGATGAACCGGGGCCCGGAACGAATTCGACTCGGTCGATCAAATCGACGTCGAGAATAAAATCCGTGCCGATTGCCGACGCATCGTAATTTGCATCATTCAGTCGATAGCCATCAAGAAGCAACAAGAAACGCGATTGGTAATCGCCCGGCCGGCCAAAACCGCGCAGACCAATAAAATCGTAGTTTCTATCGTAACGCCCATAAACGCCCCGAATACTTCTCAGAATATCGGCAAGCTTGCGATAACCGTATGCTTTTATGTCCGCAGCGGTGATGACTGTTACAGCAGCCGGCGCATCGGACGCCTTTTGTTCGAATTTCGACGCGCTGTACACGCTGATGTTAATCAACTGTTCGAGAGAATATTGAGTTAAATCTTGATTGGCATAAGTTGCCGCTTTTGCGGGAATAGCCGCTAATAAACTTACGGCTGCGGTGCAGCGAAGACAAACAGCAATACGCTGAAATGGCGTATGCGGAATAAAGTCTATTGTGTTGGAGGCGATCTTACAAAAATGAGCGACGTAGGCTTTCGAAGAATTAGATATTCCCTTCTTGCTGTTTCTCATCTCCGCTTTCTCCATAAGACGGCGCTAAGCAATTGCAATAACCAACAATATTCTTTGCTTATCGACCGCCGTGCGGAAAACATGAGCTATTAATTCATCTATTTTTTATTGTTCTTGGCTGAAGCCTTTTAAACCACGTTTAATAAGAACGACTGGCATCATCACGGAAGGGTACGAAGAAAATAATCAGCAACTCAGTCAACGAAATTACAATGGACATGGCCAGGATCAATTGGCCCATCAAGATGCAGGCGATAAAAATGTGAATGCATCATGCTTATGCCGAGCCAAGATTCCTGCATGTTAAGCATGCGTATGCGGATAGTTTTCGAATTGGCGAAACAATATCCGCCGCATCGACAACCTGAAGAAAATTTTTCTGCTGCTTGTTCGAGCGTGAATAGAATGACTACTTTGCGTCCCGGAGGAAAATAACATGGCCCACTCAGGCATTAAACGCAGTATCTATGCCGGCATATTTTCTTTAATCATGTGCTACTCAATGGCGAGTCGTGCACTGGAAGCATGGCAGGAAATTTGCCTTATTTCCGAGTAGTATTACGGCGATTGATGATTTCGGAGGCGCTATTTTTATGCTTCCTAACGGCTACTATCTGGGTAAACACGAAGTGTTTGTTCCTTGGGGGAAGCTATATTTTTCAAGAGCAAACATGGCACGTCGGAAATTTCCGCACCAAAACGCGAACGCCTCAAAATCCTCCGGACCTACGATATACGGGGCTAAAGGCAATTATTGGCAAGGCGGCGATTGATATGGTTACCGTATCGCCAAACGGCAAATGGATTTCTGTCAGCTTCACCACCAATATGGGGCGTGGAACCGGTTCCGGGAAGACCTATGTTTTAAGAACTCGCGATAAGCGGATTTTGTTTGATCATCCTGCATCCGCTGATACGGCATTTATCGGCGACGAGTTCTTTGCTTATGGCGAATATAGTTATCCGAAACACACGCATCAAACACATGTACTTAAACTGCCGCAAGACTAATAAAAATAAGGAGCGAGTAATTCCGTTGCTCAATGTCTTTCCATGGTGAGCATCAATAGTGCATAAGGAAGATTCTTTAATAATTCCGCTATCGATATATGTCGCTTATCGCCATGGATTGACATCGACACCATCTCTCCGGTCAATACATTCTTCCACTGCCCTTGCGGCAAACTATCCGGTATTTCGATACGGGTATCCTGCCAAACTTCGCTACCCAACGGTAATTGACCGCGATCGCCGACAAGGCCATAAAAAAGTCGAGGCGCAACGGTGATGGTTGCTTGCCCACCGGCCACACGAGCAAAGGCGCAAACGTGATCTGCGCGATTCCCCTCCGCATAAAGCGGTAAATAATCACCTCCGCAAAATAGCGCGACCATTTCACGGCGCAATTGCAGAATCCTCCAGTGCATATATAACTTTATCCGGCCATCCTCCATGGATTGCAATAACGCGGAAACACGATTGGTTAGCGTAAGCCCATCGACCGCGGATAAATACTTCAACTCTTCAAGCATCGATCGCCGCTTGCGGTAATCCACCGGCCGCCTATTGTCCGGATCAACCAAGCTGAAATCCCACAACTCGTTGCCTTGATAAATGTCCGGAACGCCCGGCGACGTTAGCTTGATCAACGTTTGCGACAAACTATTGAACATGCCGATGCGAGATAGGGTTTGTTGAAAAGGAAGAAAGTCTGCGATGAAAAGATTTTTCTTTCCCGGCGTCAGCAGATTTCTCACAAATTCCACTAACGCGTTTTCGTACTCGATATTGGGATTAAGCCAACTCGTATGAACTTTCGCTTCTCTTAACGCTTTCAGCATGTACTGTTCGATACGTTGAGAAAACGCCGCAAAGCCGGGATCGTCCATCGGCTCGACCGGCCATGCGCCGATGAGCGTTTGATAAAGCAGATATTCATCGTTCCGCGATGGCGCTTGCTCGTTATCTAGCGATATCTTTTTGCTGCGATTGAGACGACTCCAGCGATACAACTTAAGCCGCCATAGGGCTGGTAATTCAGACAACACGTTAATACGGGCGCGCACGTCCTCCGAACGTTTGCCATCGTGCGTGGACGTAGCCAACATCGTGTGCGGCCAGTTTTTCGCTCGGTCTTGGCTTGCGCCGTGAAAGGCCGTGAGGCTAATGCCGAATGTGCCCGGATCACCGCCTACTTCATTGAGCGATGTCAGCCGGTTATAAATATAGAAACTAGTATCTTCCATCGCCTTCGCCATCACCGGACTGGAGAATTGCTGAAAGCGCATGGCAAAGCGCACGACTGCGCTTCGATAAAACTCATTTCTACCTTCTGCTATATGCGTCAGCAAAACACCACGAATAAAATCGAATACACTGACGTCAGCCGCCCTACTTTTCTTTCGTGCGGCAGACACCGCCCAGTCGATGAAACGCTTATCGTCTTCCGACACTTGATCGGCAGTTACATAAGTACGGTAAACGGGGAAACAGGCCGTCACTTCCACCAATGCATCACGCAGACTATTAACGGTGAAATCGCAAGTATGACGATCCGACAAAGCGATACGGCTTAACTCGTTGGCAAGCACGTTGAGCTGGTTTGCCAGACTTACTCGCATGATCAATTTCTTGCACCGATAAACCAAAGCCGCATAATCGATCCGCTTTCCGATGAACGACGAATAAACGCGATCTATTCGGCTTTCACTGGCGGCGTCGACGAAAAGCCCGTTAACGACATTGGCAAATCGATATCCTGTCGTACCCGCTACCGGCCACTGCTTCGACAAATGCTCGTAGCTGGCGATAATTTTTTCCACAAGGACATACGTTCCGTACTTGCCCGTATTTTCAGCAGGCATATTCGATGTTGCTGCGCTATGAATTTGCAAACGTTGAAGATATTGCAATGGATTATATAAACCATCCGGATGATCGATACGCAATCCATCGACTTTTCCCTCGTTCACAAGGCTCAAGACTAAACGATGGGTAGCCGCAAATACGTCTTCCTCTTCCATGCGCACTGCAGCGAGATCGTTGATATCGAAGAACCGCCGATAATTAATATCATCCGCCGCCACACGCCAGTAAGCGAGACGGAATGCTTGTGTTTTAATGAGCGCATGCAATAAATCGAAAGACCTCGGATCCTGGGGATCGCCATTGATTTCGGCGACAACCTCTTGGATGAACGTGGTGAGTGCAGCATTCCTTTTACAAAGCTCGCCCAGCCGACGTTTACATACTTCTTTATCTCGATTACGCTCGGCTCGCGTCGATGGCGACGTCTCACCTTGATGAGGCAAATGGCCAAACGCGGTAATCAGACTTTGAAATTCCAAGAAAGACTGGTCGCCCTCGTGAAGCCGCTCGATGGCCCGCCCGAGAATCTGCGGATATTGCATAGGATCGATCGGGAAACAATGGTTGTAATACTGAAGATCGAATTCACCACGATCCGCATCGAACACGAGCTTGAGTTCGCCGTTCTCCAGCACTTTGCCGTATTGATCGCCCAATACCGGCACTAGCACCTTGCCGCGCAGCTCTTCTTTCGGTGGTTCCCAATCGATATCGAAAAACTCGGCATATATCGATGCCTGCCCATTTTCCAGCACATCGAGCCACCATCGATTATCGCAGCCCATTATGCCCATATGATTAGGAACGATATCGAGAATCTGCCCCATGCCATGCTGCTTCAGTATGGATGCGAAATGTTCGAAGTCAGACTCGTTTCCGATTTCCGAGTTAAGTACATTGTGATCGATGATGTCATAACCATGCATGCTGCCGGGCCGTGCTTTTAGATAAGGCGATGCATAACAATGACTGACACCCAATGCGTCGAGATACGGCACCAGATCGGCGGCATGGGCAAAAGTAAAGTCACGGTTGAACTGTAAGCGATAGGTTGCGCGAGGAATACGAGCCGATCTTAATGACGGCGCTTCTGTTTTGTCGTTGGGTGTCGCTTGATCAGTCATTACGTGGTTCTAATTTATTAAAAACCATGCGACATGCCATGGCGGCATGTCACTTTGTTCATCATCCGCATTCATAACATCCGCAGTTCGATAAATACACTTTCCGGTCGGATCATCGATGCCCTTAAGCCATTCGCCGCTTAAGTTCGCAGTCAGCGTCAAGACAGCACCCTCGGCAAGCGGCCAGCGAATACTCAACCCTCGATTACCTATCACCGTCGCCTGAGCTTGCCGTCCTTGCATATCCTTCAATCGCGGCACAATGAACTCTCGGCGCAATCTAAGCAAGTTGCGGTAGAAAGAAAGCCAATCGGCGTGGTTCTTCTGATTAACACTTTCCCAATTAAGTTTGGATCGCTCGAATGTCGCATCGTCGCCAGGATCGGGAATCGATTCGCGCTGCGCCGAATCGCTGAATCGGGCAAAGGCCGCGAACTCCTTTCGCCTTCCTTCTCTCACTGAGTGGGCTAAATCCGCACCGAACTCGCAAAAAAATTGAAATGGCGTGTCGGCTGCGAATTCCTCGCCCATGAATAAAAGTGGAGGAGACGGCGCCAGCAGCAATATGGCAGTTAATGTGCGTAAAACCATTGGATCAGCCAGCATCGACAATCGCTCGCCGAACGCGCGATTACCGACCTGATCGTGATTTTGCATAAACGCTATAAATGACAACGGCGGCAAATGAGCACTCGGCTCGCCGCGGCATTCGCCCGCGCGAAAATGCGAACGCTCTCCCTGATAAGCAAAGCCCTGTGTAAGGCAACGGACGAGGTGAACGATACAATGATCGGCATAATCGGCGTAGTAGCCGTCGGTCTCGCCGGTAGCGATGACATGCATCACGTGATGAATGTCATCGTTCCATTGCGCCGTATACCAACGCGGACCACCGCCGTCGTTACGTGTTAAATAGCGAGCCGTGTTGCGATCGTTTTCCAACATCAAATGAATTGACCTCTCACGCCCAGGACCGGCATGCACCGCATTGGCCAACTCGATAAGAATATGGGGCGCCGAGTCATCGATAATAGCGTGCACCGCATCGAAACGAAGACCATCGAAGTGGAATTCTTCCAACCAATAAAGCGCGTTGTGAATAAAGAAATCGCGCACGATTCTACTATCGTGACCATCGAAATTTATCGCCGCCCCCCAAGGCGTATGATGCCGTTCCGTAAAAAACTGCGGCGCATAGGCATGAAGATAATTTCCCTCCGGCCCGAAATGGTTATACACCACATCGAGAAACACCATGAGCCCTTTATGATGCGCTGTATCGACTAAACGCTTGAGATCATCCGGCGTCCCGTAACTGCTATCGGGCGCGAACAATAGCACGCCGTCGTAACCCCAATCACGTTGTCCCGGGAAATCGGCCACGGGCATCAGCTCGATAGCGGTAATGCCGAGTTCGACGAGATAATCGAGCCGTTGAATAGCCGCATCGAATGTGCCTTCACGAGTAAACGTACCGACATGAAGCTCATAGATAACGGCGGTCTCCCAAGATCTTCCCGACCAATTGCCGTCCTGCCATCGATAACTACCAGGATCGATAACTTCGCTGTAGCTATGCACATCATCGGGATTAGCGCGCGATGCCGGGTCCGGCACGGCAAGCATGTCATCGATGCGATAACGATAACGGGTGCCGACGGTGGCACGACTAGTCGTTATCTCGAACCAACTATCCTTCACGGTAGATAATGGGATTCGTTCCTCTCCATTCTTTCCGGATAAACACAACTCCACTTGTTCCGCCGCAGGTGCCCAAAGCCGAAAACGAACACCGTCCTCAGTAAGTTCAGTGCCGAAGGGCATAGGATGAAACCGCTTCATAACATCAACTCCGCATATACAACGCTGTAACACAATTACTTTGTGTCATTGACTTCCTTTAAGAGCACCACCGAACGCGCTTCTAAGAAGTAGGTTTCAGCCGGTGTAAACAGCCGACCGTTTTCTATGTTGCCGTCATAGGTATCCAACACGGTCAACCAACGCGTTTCAGCATCCACTGCCGGCAGCGTAAAATGAATCGCTTCGTGATGCGCATTCATTAATAATAGAAAGTTATTGTCTTTCACCGCTCGTCCTCGTTGGTCTTGCTCATCCAATGATTCGCCGGATAACAGGACACCGAGGCAGCGGGCAAATGAACGCTGCCATTCTTCGTCACTCATCTCGCAACCATCGGGGTTCAGCCACAAAATATCCTTGATGCCGTTGCCTTTGATTGCTCGGCCTTGAAAAAAACTGCGCCGGCGAAATACGGGATGCGCTTTGCGCAATGCGATAACTTTGCGGACGAATTTCAGTAGCTCCTGGTCCTCGCTATGTAAATCCCAATTCATCCAACTTAATTCGTTATCCTGGCAATAAGCGTTGTTATTGCCTTGCTGCGTATGGCCAAGCGCATCGCCTACAAGCAGCATCGGCGCCCCTTGGGAAAACAACAAGGTGGCGATGAAGTTACGCTTTTGCCGAGCCCGCAAAGCTTTGATCGCCGGATCATCGGAAGGTCCTTCGACGCCGCAATTCCAGCTAATGTTGTTATTGCTGCCGTCGCGGTTGTCTTCAAGATTCGCCTCGTTGTGCTTTTCGTTATAGCTGACTAGGTCATGCAGCGTAAATCCATCATGGCAGGTAACGAAATTAATGCTCGCGTAAGGCCGCCGCCCGCTCTTGGCATAAAGATCGCTCGAACCGGTTATGCGATAAGCCAATTCGCCGATCAATCCACCATCGCCTTTCCAATAGGCGCGAACCGTATCGCGGTAACGATCATTCCATTCTCCCCAACCGACCGGGAAGTTACCCACCTGATAACCGCCCTCGCCTAAATCCCACGGCTCTGCGATTAGCTTAACGCGAGAAAGCACCGGGTCTTGATTGATAATGTCGAAGAAAGCACCTAGCCTATCGACTTCATGCAATTCACGGGCCAAGGTCGCCGCAAGATCGAAACGAAATCCATCCACATGCATTTCTTGCACCCAGTAGCGCAAGCTATCCATGATCAGTTGCAACACTCGCGGATGCATCATATTCAACGTATTGCCGGTGCCGGTGTAGTCGACGTAATAACGTGGATTGTCGGCAACCAAGCGATAGTAGGCCGCATTATCGATACCGCGAAAACATAAGGTCGGACCTAGATGGCTACCTTCAGCCGTATGGTTATAAACCACATCGAGAATAACTTCGATTCCAGCTGAATGCAGCGCTTTGACCATGGTTTTAAATTCGCTGACGGTACCGGTCGCCGAGTAGCGGGACTCCGGGGCAAAATAACCGATCGAGTTATATCCCCAATAATTACGCAGCCCTTTGCCCACGAGCAAACGATCATCGATAAAAGCATGCACCGGCAATAATTCAACAGCGGTAACACCAAGCTTGCGCAAATAATCGATTACCGGCGCCGTCGCCAAACCGGCATAGGTGCCGCGCAAAGGCTTTGGTACATCCGGATGCTGCGCGGTAAAGCCTTTCACATGCAATTCGTAAATCACCGTTTCGTGCCAAGGAATACGTGGATGCCGATCATCGCCCCAGGTAAATGCGGAATCGACCACGCGGCTTTTCATCATGCCGGCCGCGCTATCGCGCCTATCCAGGGAAAGATCGGCGTTACGGCTACCAATGCGATAACCGAAATGGGCATCGCTCCAACGCATGCTGCCGACGATGTCCTTGGCATAAGGGTCTAGCAATAACTTATTGGGGTTAAACCGGTGCCCTTCTTCCGGCCTATAGGGGCCATGCACGC